>Ga0335077_10008683_pt1 | contig 12606 bp, 16 predicted proteins | sample Lox_Sample_31_FD_207151 | JGI IMG/M metagenome (GOLD analysis project Ga0335077, IMG submission 207151) | Soil microbial communities from Loxahatchee National Wildlife Refuge, Florida, United States - Lox_Sample_3.1 | ecosystem: Environmental > Terrestrial > Soil > Wetlands | place: USA... | reverse complement strand
TGTGGGTTTCAGTCAGTAGCTTCCTAATCGCCTTGATATTTTCCTACCGAGTTTTTCGTTACCTTTCCGATCAGGGTATGACGCTGTGGGGCTGGAAACGATGGAGTTCGGACGAGTATATACGCAACGATTTTACGTTGGCGACTATGGGTTGGGCCGGCTTCCTAGCAGGCTTACTCATATTACTTCTAGCAGAATTTCACCGCATACCCTTCTGAATTGGCCGATTAGATAACCGCGTCCGCAACCGGAGGTTAAGGTAGAGCGCCCGAGGGACGGCGCTGACGCGCCGGGTGGCACAGCCTTAGGCTCCGGAGATTTTGGGCGGCCCCTGCGGGTCTTGCAAGGGTGGGGCTGCTTTTCGCAAGCGGAATTTGCGCTCTTTCACTCGCTGGCTCAGCCCTCCTCACGGTTCTATTTCATCCCGTTCGAATCACTACACAATACCCTTTATATTCTAGTTGACATTCCCCACCCTTCTGTGCTATCATGTTTAATGAAATTCCGCCCCTGCCCTCGCGCCGCCCATCTCGCCTTCGGCAAGCCGGATTACATTTCTGTTCCTCCCTCTGCGACCTCCGTGGCCTCTGTGGTGAAATCCCCCAATCTCGGGTCTTTAGCGTGCCCGAGCGGTCTGTGTCCACACCCTGCAATTCTTAACTCCTTTCCCGCCAACTACTTGCACACTCTTGCAAACCGGAATTTTCCCCCAACCGCTTTTCTTTCAATCGCTTGCGCACTCTTCCGCCAAAACACCCGGGGTGGGGTCCCTCTTCCCAGGTCCGCAATGCCGCTCCTTCATTTGCCCGCTTCCTCATCGCCCGTACCGGAAAGTCCGTGTTCCTCGCCTTGCTTGCATTCCCGTTTCGCACCCTCTACTCTTGTTTCATCCCGATCAAACACGAGCGGGTCGCCGGGCAGGAAGCGGACCTTTCCACAGCGCCCGGAATTCTCCCTTGCTATAGAAAGAGTCATGCCGAACATCACTCCCGATCTTCTGGTCATGGGCTTCATGTGGTACGTGGCCTTTCTCTTTTCCACTACCTGCCATGAAGCCTCGCACGCGCTCGCTGCCAAAATCGGCGGCGACGAAACCGCCGCGCTCGGCGGCCAGGTCTCTCTTAACCCGATTCCCCACATTCGCCGCTCGCCCTGGGGCATGGTTATCATCCCGCTCGTTGCATTCTTCATGTGGGGCTCCATGATCGGCTGGGCCAGCGCTCCCTACGATCCCAACTGGGAGCGCCGCCATCCTCGCCGCTCCGCCTGGATGGCCATGGCCGGTCCGGCCGCCAACTTCACGCTGATGTTCCTCGCAGCCATTGGCATCCGCATCGCCCAAGCCAACGGAACTCTCTTCGACCCTGCCACGGGCCACCTCGGCTTCCTCGGCAACGTGCTGTACATCTTTTTCTCGCTCAACCTGCTTCTCGGCGTTTTCAATCTTCTTCCCGTCCCCCCGCTCGACGGCAGCACCGGCATCATGCTGTTCATGAACGAATCGCAAGCCCAGCGCTATCTCGATTGGATCCGCGGCAACAGTTTTGCTCTCGCGGGCCTCCTCGTCGCGCTTCTCGTCTTTCGCTACATTTATGGACCGGTCGAATCCTTCGTCACTTACCAGCTTCTGCTCCGCCCGTTCTGACTGTTCCACTGTGAAACAGACGGCTGGACTTTGTCTCGCTCGTGCACACTCTTGCCCTTCTTTGCCAAGATAACTCCTCCATTTTCAATCGCGCATCGCCCGTCGTCATGGCCGCGGATCTGCATTCCTTTTTCGAGGAGGCTCGCATGCTTTCTTCGGTCCGCTTGCCGATTGTCACCAGCTACAGCGTAGAGGTATCCGGCTGGGACGCCGCGCAAACTTTCTTCGTGGAAAGAGCCGAACTCGAATGGAGCGAAGAGACGGGCAAGCACGTGCACTTGCGGCGATCCCTGCGCGATGGATCGCTGTTGTTTATCCGGCTGATTCGTTCCAATGCGGCTCCGCATTCGCATCCTGTGCCGTATGAAGCCGAATCGCTGGGGACAAATCACAAAGGGCGATTCGGATTCCGGCTCCATCCGGTGCTTCCCAACGGAATCGAAGACGGTCGACGGGGAGCGTAGAAACAGGTTCAGTGCCAGATTGGCAAGAGATCCTGGAGTTCCAGTTCGAAATGGAACAAGCGGGCAGCTCGAATTCCTGACTTTCGAAACCGTGTAAATCTTTAGGCAGGAGATTGCGGCAGGGTTTCCGTGCGGATTACACCGTAACACGCTGAAATCGCGCCCTTTCGGGACAGGAACGCTCTGCGAAAACCTTCTGTCTTCCTGAAGGTTCCGAGTCAGAAGATTTTGCATTGAATGGAATGCGCGTTGCCTGCAAGTGAATCATGGCGCAAGCAACGACGCGATCCCTGGAAATTGCGAGCCCGAAAACAGCGTTTACACCTTGCTTATTGGACGATGATCCCGCACAGCTCGATTTGCTCGCAGAGCAAGTCGCCGGTTTCGGCTACGAAGCGATTCCGACGGCGGATCCTCAAGAAGCGCTGCGGCTGGTGCGCGCGGGAAACTGCCGTCTGATTCTCGCCGATATGCACATGCCGGGGATGGACGGATACGAATTCCTCGATCAGGCGCTGCGATCCGATCCCGGAGTGAACGTGGTGATGATCACGGGAGACTACACGCTGGATTCCGCACTCGAGGCGATCCGGAGGGGCGCGACGGATTTTCTGCCCAAGCCGATTGACCTCGGGCGCTTGAAGCGGACGCTAGATGACGCAGCCGCGTTGTACGACCAGCGGCGCCGGGTGAAAGCGCTCGAAGAACAGCTTTTGAAGGATCTGGAGTTTCACGGGATCGTGGGAAAAAGTCCGGCGATGCTCGAGGTTTTCGACTTCGCGCGGAAAGTGGCGCGGCACTATACGAACGTGTTGCTGGTGGGACCGACGGGGACAGGCAAGGAACTGGTGGCGCGCGCGATTCATCAATTGAGCCCGGTAAGTCAGCAGCGGCTGGCAGTGTGCAACTGTTCGGCGCTGGTGGATACGCTGCTCGAAAGCCAATTATTCGGGCATGTGCGCGGATCGTTTACCGGAGCAACGGATACGAGGCCGGGGCTTTTTGAATATGCGAACGGCGGAACGGTCTTTCTTGACGAGGTGGGCGAGACTTCGCTGCCCATGCAGGCGAAGCTGCTCCGTGTGATCCAGAACCGGGAAATCCAGCGCGTGGGCGCGCCGGAAGTGCGGCAGGTAAACGTACGCCTGATCGCGGCGACGAACCGCGATCTGCGGGCGGAGGTTCTTGCGGGAAGATTCCGGGAGGATTTGTATTACCGTCTGAGCTCGATCCAGATCCGCATTCCGCCGATGACGGAACGGCTCGAAGACATTCCGCTGCTGGTGCAGTTTTTCCTGAAAAAATACAATGAAGCATACGGAAAGAATATTTCGGGGCTGACGCGGCGGGCACAAACGGCGCTGCTGCAGCACGCCTGGCCGGGCAACGTGCGCGAACTTGAAAACGTGATCTCGAGCGCAAGCATTACGGCGACTGGAGACTTTATAGACACCGCGGATTTGCCGGACCAACTGCAGCGGCGCGGGCCCCAGAACCAGCAGCGGGACGATTGGCGTCCGTTGTCGCTCGACGAAGTGCGGAAACAGCATATTCAGCGCGTGTTGCAAATGTGCCAGGGAAACCGCTTGCGAGCCGCGCAGATTCTGGGGATTGGACGGACAAGCCTCTACCGTTATTTGAAGCGCGATGGGTTCGACGCGCCGCAGCGCGCGAAATCGGGCGCGACGGCAGCGTGACCCGGTGCCAGATCGTAGTATCTGGCGAGATAGTGCGATGCCTTCACGGAGATGTTTTTCTCGTCCATATGGCTACAGCGGCCCAACTTCAACCATTCGACCCGGCGAAAGGGACTCCAGGGCTTTGCCGCAGGCCGGCATAAGCGGCAGCAAATCCTTTATGCGATTGGATTTCGCGCAGAGAATCAGGATGGAGACGTTCCGGCCGCTCATGTTCTGCTGGTACTGGATGTTCCGGTCGTTGGTGAGCAACACATCCCAGCGGCCTTCCATCAACGACAGGAGCTCCCCATTCTTTTTGGCTTCATAGCTTGGCTCCATAGCCCGCTCGACGCACTGTCTCAGCCACATATCCCATGGCCGCAAGGGAGTCCTTTAGCCCAGCCGGAAGGCACTCATCAATCAAGACTTTCATTTCCCAAAGCGTGCCAGAACGAGCGCTTTAGCTTCCTCCAGTGCGGCAATCGCTTGTTCCAGGGTGACGCCAGGGTACTGTTCCAGGAATTCATCGAGCGTATCTCCCCCCTCAAGGTAGTCGAGCAGGGCCTGGAAAGGGACGCGGGTGCCACGGAAAACGGGCTGGCCGCTTAGAATGTCAGGGTCTCGAACAATTACGCTCTCTGAACTGGTAGCCATTGCAAGCCTCCTTCCGATGTCCTGATTATCGCATCCGGAAACCAGAATGACCTCTATTATAAATGTCCGCGTTTGCTCTGCCTGCAGAGTTGTCGACGCCCGAAAACCCGATCGGGTCTTCGCTGAGGAAGCGTCCGGTGGAGGGGTCGTAGTATCTGGCGCGGTAGTAATAGAGGCCAGTTTCCGTGTCGAACTCACGTCCTGTGTACTGGAACGGGTTGGTTAGCGAGCCAGAAGACGCCGTTTGCTTGCCGGATGAGGTCACGCTGTGCATTAAGTTGACTCTAAACCCGGACCTTTGCAAACCAAAGGGTCCGGCACCCAAGAATTGCTTCGAACGCAAACGTCTGCTCCACCCGCCCTAAAGAAAAAACTCCTCACAAGTAAAAATACACCTTAGCAACAAGATTGCTCTCTTGTCTGCGTACAGGTGTCAGCGGGAGGCTCGATTTCCCCACGAAAAGCGAATAGAGAAACCTTTGGAGCACTTGACACGACGCAGCGCTTTCATACATGACGTGTCACCCCCCCTCCCCATGCCGCAGGCATGGCTCTGAGGACGCTCTCCGGCGCTGCCCGTTAACCGGAGCTGGTACCGCCCTTCCTCGCTAACCGGCTTGGCGGACGGCCCGAATCGGCCAGGCAGCCCGGATCGCAGCATCCACTGTTCGCCCTCAATCGGCTACAGAAAGCCCCTTTAGAATGAGCCCCCCATCGCCAGCGCGAGTCCATATGCTGATGAGACCCGGCGCGGTCGTCGCTCCATAGACACGAACAGCATCATGTTCAGCAACCAGGTCCAAAGGGACCGTGGAAACCAAGATATTGGCCCTGTAGGCTGCGGACGTTACAGGAAGAGGTGAGCGTTCGTCCAAGAAGAGGCTGAACTCTCTCAGCAACCGAAGCCGCGTTGTGAGCTCCTCTCGAGTGTGGATCGAATCTAGGTCGATCAATTGGTCGACGAAATCGAGACCGCCCTTCCCCCCACTCTTGGCTCCAAACTCCGATGCGAGATTCGTTAGCTCACTGTTTGCCTGTCGAACAGCGGCGACTGGATTCGCGGCGTAAAGAGGCATCACCAGCGCATGCCGAATAGTCCACAGCGCCAGGCCATTGGACAAACTGGTTAGCTCCAACATCTCCCCTGGTCCTGTGGTGAGTCTTTTTACAGTCTCTGGCACGGCGAAGTAGCCCTGACCATCCGGGATGCCACTGACTGCCGCGCCTGGACCGCCAAACTTGATCAGGAGATCTTTGATCTGCGTGTCGGGCGAGTTGAAGAACGCCTCAGAGAAATCCGCGCTTCGATGAATAATCGCCAGTGCCACGTCCCTTCCGAGTACGCCATGAATGTCTTTGGATTGAACAACACCCTGACCGGTCGTGTCCAGAGTCACGGCTTGAACTCTCTTAGCAGTGTCCGTCTTTTTGTCAATTTCGAGTATAACGTACGCTCCCGCCCTCATTAGATCGATGAAAAAGCCTTTTTCGTAAAGGTCGAAATGCTTCGACTGGGCCTCCGCTAGGGATTGCTCGGCGAAAGTCTGGGCGTCCGAAGCCGGCCGGACTCTGGCGGCGACCACGAACTCTACGTCCTGCGCGTTCTTGGAACGGGCACGAACTATTGACAGTGCTTGATCTTCGGATATCATTCCGTTCGTCCTGCCCCCTCCGACTTGTGGTCGTCCAGACGACAGCAATAGACTACTCAAGAGAACGGCACAAAGCAGCCTGATTAGCATTTGCATCACCTCTCGTCTCTTACGGAACGTAGCCAGGAATTGGGCCAAACCATTGTTTGTACGTTTGGTAGTTCTGCCGCACGTCGGCGTTCGCACCACCATAGTGGCCAGAGAAGAGACCTCGATAATCAATGTGCACGTGTCCCGTAGCACCCTTGTTAGCGTCGTTGAACAGCGCATGGATTCCCTGGGCCTGAAAGAAGCTCCCTTTGATTTTTCCGTTAGCTGTGGGAATCCCGATCATTCCTGACTCACCGGGATGCCCCCACCCTGGCCTCGAAGCAAATCCTGAAGCCTGAAGGGCCTTTGCAGCTCCCGCATTCCAGGCTACAGCGATGTTCGTATCATTGATGGCAGTGACACTCTTGATTTCCGACAGGGCGGAGGCGCCGTTGGACAGCTTTGTGACTTCAAGGCCATGCGTAATCGCTGCAAAGTTCGCTTGTTGAGTGCCGGATAAAGCATCCCATGCTTTCTCGCCCCCTGTGACGAGCGCTTGCTGGGCTGCGGAGAGACTAGACCAGGCCTGATTTTGCGCCTGAGCTTGGGCGTAAGCCGCTGAAGCAAAGTCGTAGTCGGAATAGAAGGTAGATTCACCATTAACGGTGACAATCCAGCCCGCTACCCCTTCGGACGGGTTGGCGTCCAGTCCGCCGCCACCGATGTTTATGGTCTGTCTGTCGCTGTTGCCAGTGTGAAAGCCTCCGATGCCTTCGTGCCCGCTCGGATCGGTGTAGCGCAACGGATTGTTCTTCACGTAGGCATACAGATTGAGCGTTTGCGGATTGCCCATGTCAGCATAGGGGACAGCCACCGGCACCGCCGACCAGTCCCCAATCGTAAAACGACCGAGAGAGGACGAATAATATCGCGCGCCAAAATCGTCATTGCCGGTTTCCGCGTCGCGCTCCTTACCGCTGAATTTGTAATTCTGCGGGCAGGTATTGGTATAGACCCGCTCGCCACCAAAGGGATAGAAATCCGCGTCGTAACACATCGTCCCTGTCGCGTTCGTCACGATTCTTGACGTCCCCAAATGATCTTCGAAGTAATAGTAGACGTTCCCGCTCGAATCGCGATGCGCAATCCTCAAACCGGCGAAATAGACATACTCGTCGGTGATGTTCCCGCTGGCATCCGATTCGTCGAGCACCTCTCCACCAGGCCCGTACCAGTAGAGCTTTCCGTTCGACTTCTGCACGCGGTTTCCATCGCCGTCGTACCGGGCATGATTGTGTAGGAGCGGGGGTTGCATGGGGAGAGTTTGGGAATGAGGGTTCACAGGAGAGAGGTGGAGGGTGCTAAGGTTTCCGCATCGGGAATGGGAGCAGGCGATTTGCTCTTCGTCGTGTGCGACCGCAAAGCGGCCGACAGCGATGCGGTGCGGGGTGGGTCGCTTGCGGGCCGGCCGAGTACACTTATGGGCTTCGAGCCCGCTGTCGTATCTGGCCGCCCTGCGACCCGCCCGGTTGAGCTTTGAGCTCGCATAGGTAGTTGTCGATTCGCCCCGCAAAAACGGAGCGGGATCGAAACGGTCTCTGAGACCACGATCCAGTTCCGGAGCCCCGCACCACATCTTTCCCGTCCCGATCGCTCGGGACAAGGAGGTCTAAGCGCGATGCTACGCTTCGTTGGTTGTGATGTCCACAAGCGCACGGCGGTGTTCACCATTCTGCTGGAGGATGGCACGCTGTTCGCTTCCTACACGGTTCCGGTGACCCGAGAAGCTCTGCCGGCTTTTGCCGAGCGGCAACTAACAAGACAAGATCGTCTGGCGATGGAAGCCACCACCAATACCTGGGCGGTGGCGGGAGTGTTGCGGCCGTTTGTGAAAGAGATCATCGTCAGCAATCCGTTGAAGGTGCGCGCGATTGCGGAAGCGAAGATCAAAACTGACAAGGTGGATTCGCGGGTGCTGGCGGAGCTGCTGCGCTGCAGTTATCTGCCGGTGGTGTGGCAGCCGGATGCGGAGACCCAGCGCTTGCGGCGGCTGACGCACCGGAGAGCGGCGCTGGTGAGCGATCGCACGCGATTGAAGAATCGCTTGCACTCCATCCTGCATCATGGCTTGATTCCGCTGCCGGAGTTCGATCTGTTCAGCAAAAGAGGAATCGCCTGGCTAAGAGAGTCGCCGTTGCCGGAAGAAGAGCGGCAGGCGCGCGACAGCGATCTGCGCTTGCTGGAACAGACCGAACTGGAAATCGCGGAACTGGAGCAACGCTTGGTGCGCGAAGCCTGGCAGGATGAGAAAGTGCGGCTGGTGATGAGCATTCCGGGCATCGACTACACGGTGGCGCAAACTTGCCTGGCAGCGATCGGGGACGTTGCGCGTTTTGCGAATGGCAAGAAACTGGCGGCGTATCTGGGACTGAATCCTTCGACGCGGCAGTCAGGGCCGCACTGTTATCACGGCCCGATCACCAAACAAGGGAACGCGCACGCGCGGTGGTTGTTGGTGCAGGCGGCGCAGCATTTGGGGCAGTACCGCGGGCCGTTGGGACAGACGATGCGGCGGATCATCCAGAGGAAGAATCGCAGCGTGGCGGTGGTGGCGTGCGCGAGGAAGCTGGCGGTGCTGCTGTGGCACGTGCTGACGAGTGGAGAACCGTTTCGCTACGCGCTGCCGAAGAGCCTGGAAGCGAAATACTCGCGGCTGCGGGTACGAGCGACGGGTCGGCGCCGTCGAGGCGGAGTGGCGAAGGGCACGCCACGATCGGCGCGTTACGGAATGGGACGAACACGAACGGTGCCTTCGCTGCCGCAGGTGCTGACGAAGAATGATTTGCCGGAGATCGCTCCGCTCGCCAGGGGAGAAAAAATCATGCTGGAGAGAAAAAGACTGGAAGGCTTCTACCGCGAATTGCAAACACCTTCGCGCATCCAGGCCAACACACGAAAGACTCAACCCCAAGAATCCGAAGAAGATGCTAAATCCCAGTTGACACAATCATAGGTAGTTCGAGTGGAAGGCTCGGGGATTTCGGAGCGGATTGATGGGGAAAGGCCAGACAAAAAAAGCGGGGGTTCCGTGGGAAGAGGCGGAGTTTGTGGTGAAGAAGCGGAAAAGCGTGCCGCACGAGTTTGTGCTGGAGGCGATTGCCGAGCTGGGGCCGGAGACGCGGCCGATGTTTGGATGTTTGGCGGTGTATGTGGAGGACAAGATTGTGTTTGTGCTGCGCGACCGGGAGCGGAACACCGCGGATAACGGCGTGTGGCTGGCGACGACGAAGGAGCATCACGAGAGTTTGCGGCGGGAGTTTCCGAGCATGCGGTCCATCGGAGTGCTGGGAAAGAAAGTGACGGGCTGGCAAATTTTGCCGGCGGATGCTGCGGACTTTGAGGAGACGGCGCTGCGGGCGTGCGAATTGATTGCGGCGAACGACCCGCGGATCGGGAAGGTGCCGGAGTCGCGGCGGAGATCGAACGCGCGGGCTGGGCAGAGCGCCAAAAGCCGGAAATGAAACGACAGAGATTCAACTCGTAGGACCTTACGGAGCGGGAACTCAAAGACCCAGGTTCAGAAAACGAACCTGGGGCACCCGCGCGGTTCAAGAGCGAAAGCAAAGCAGAAGCAGAAGCTGAAGCTGAAGCTGAAGCTGAAGCTGAAGCCGGGTGGTGCTTGACGGGATAGCGAAACTTGGATACGCTGCGCACAGATTCCGGCCCTTCTTTGTAAAGACCCCTTCGGTTTTTCCAACGGAAAAGTCAGCAATTCAGGAGGATTGCGTTCATGAAGATATTCAAAGGTTGTGGATTGGTATGCGCGCTTGCGTTTGCGCTCCCGTGTGCGGTTTCAGCACAAGGAATGTCGCAGGGAAGCATGGCGCATCCGAGGATATTGCAAATTACGCGGGAATACGTGAAGCCAGGAAAAGCGGGAGAACTGCATGACAAGGCGGAAAGCGCGTTTGTGCGGGCGATGGAACGCGCCAAATGGCCGACGCATTACCTGGGCATGACGTCGCTCTCGGGAAAGCAGCGCGCTCTATTTTTTACCTGGTATGACTCACTGGGAGCGTGGGAAAAGGACTCTGCCGCGACGGAGAAAAATGCGACGCTGTCAGCAGAGCTGGAGCGTGCAGGAGAGGCGGACGGCGAACTGCTCGACTCGATGGATCAGGGGGTGTTTCTCTTCAACGAGGAGCAAAGCTTGCGGCCGCTGGCGGATCTTTCGCACATGAAGTTCATGGAGATTCTACTGTTTCATGTGCGGCCAGGACACGACAAGGAGTGGGGCGAGATCGTGAAACTGGTGAAAGCGGCGTATGAAAAGTCCGATCCAACGGCGCATTGGGGAGAATACGACCTGATGTACGGCGGGGAGAGCGACACGCACATCGTGCTCACTGCGCATCCTAATCTGGCGGAAGTGGACGAAGGAATGAAGAAGGAGAAGGATTTCGTGGCGGCGATGGGCGAAGAGGGAATGAAGAAGCTCGATGAGCTTTCTGCGTCCGCGATTGATACATCGCAGTCACAACTCTTTGCGTTTGATCCGCACATGAGCTACGTGTCCGAGGACTGGATCAAGGCCGATCCGGAGTTCTGGAAGCCGAAGGAGATGATGCACAAGGAGAAGATGGAAAAGGAAATGAAGAAGCCGGCAAACTGATTCGCGGAGTGGATCGTACTCCACGGAACACTTCACCTGGCGAAGTGGGCACATGTTGCCCCGATTCCTCCGCTTCGGGCCGCAAAAGCAGCGGCCCTGCGGCCGGAATGACAAAGAAGAAGAAAACAGCGTGAGAGCGGCCTCGGGACGTCAGAGGCCGCTCTTCGTTTTTGAGGGTGGAGGCCGGCGGAAGCGTTCAGCGGAGGGAGGCGAGGTCGTAGGGAGCGACGACTTGCTGGCCGTCGGGGGTGTCCACAACGACGGCGACGTCGGAAAGATTTTGGATTTTGGTGGCGTCGAAGGTCATGACGATGGTGGCGCCGGTCATGTTGGAACCGCCCGGATAGGAAGAGACATAGTTGGCATGGCCATGGAGATCGAGGGGCGCAATTTCCGTGTCGCCATCAAAAAGGCGGTAAGAGAAATCCTGCCAAAAATCGGGGGAGCGGAGGGTGTAGCCGTTTGTTCCGGAGGAACGGTCTTTGGCTTTCTGCTCGATTGCATAGCCATAAGTGGGGGTGAAATCAACGGTGATGGTGACGCGAAGGGTGTCGCCAAGTCTGCGATACTCCTGCGTGGCATCCTGAGCGCTGTAGCCGAAAGTGCGCTGGCGGGAAAGATCCACGACTTCGGCGTAGGGAGTGAAAAGCTCGACGGTGGAGATCCACGGCCCGGATTCCGGCGCGGGAAAGTGCTGACGATATTTCTCGAGGAATTGCTGAGTGACTTCATTGTTGCGCTGGCCGAGGAAATAGGCTTCGCGAATGGCTTCGTCGGAAAGGGGCATGTCCATGGCGAAAGACGAAGGCGCAAGAAGGACTGCGGCCGCGAAGAATGAGGCAAGGAAGCGGGCGGGAGAGGAGAACATGGGTGGCATTCATCCGAATTATAGGACGGACTTGGAGGACGGGGAGTTTCAGAAGGCGGCGGAGAGGAACGCGAAGAATCTGCAGTTCCGGTCGGGAGGGCAAATCCCGTAGAACGCATAACGTTTCTTTGCGAGCTGGATTTAGATGCGGCGTTGGACATTGGGGAAGTCGAGCCAGACTTTGACGCCGCAGAAGTGAGAGCCCTCGGTGCAGATGGGAGTGGTGACGCCAGCGCGGAGATGGCAGGGGGGGCCAAGATAGCGGGAGAGTTCGGGATGGACCGCGCGGAGCTGGGCAATTTCGTCCATCGAGGATTGATAGATTTCTTCCTGAGCGTTAAAGCAGGTCCGCATGGTCCATTTGTGGAGCAGATGGAGGAGAGAGCCGGTTTCCGTGAGGCGAATGGCTTTGGCGTTGGGGAGAAGGTAGAGAGCAATTTCCGGGGGAACACCGCGGTCAAGGAGTTGATTCTTTGCGGACCAAGCGTCTTTCATGGCGCGGTCGAAAACTTCGCGGGCGCGAGGATTATTTTCCAGGAGCATGGGAGTGATGTAGTCGGGCTCGCGGGTATCGGCGAAGGTGAGCAGAGGACGTGAACCGGGAACCATGCGATGGCGCTGGTCCTGGCTGTCGGCGGTGTGACTGATCTTCTTGGCGAAAGTATAATTGGCGTGCTGGAGAGCGCGCATCATCGGCGCGTGGACGCCGACATTGAGAGTTTCCAACCGATAAGAATTTCGCGCGGGATTCAAGAGCAGATCGAGGGCTTCGGAATCGGAGCATTGGGCCTCGGTGCGTCCGACGATGGCGCGATATGCTTCGGCGATGATGCGCGGAGAGTTCGGGGAATAATCCACGAGGCGGGACGTGCGGCCGGCCAGCTTGGAATCAAATTCGAGAGCGAAAGCGGCGCCATCAGGAAGAGGGGAGGAAACAGATTT
>Ga0335077_10008682_pt1 | contig 12606 bp, 14 predicted proteins | sample Lox_Sample_31_FD_207151 | JGI IMG/M metagenome (GOLD analysis project Ga0335077, IMG submission 207151) | Soil microbial communities from Loxahatchee National Wildlife Refuge, Florida, United States - Lox_Sample_3.1 | ecosystem: Environmental > Terrestrial > Soil > Wetlands | place: USA... | reverse complement strand
AAGCGCGACGACGGCCACCGCGCGCCGAGCTTTGCGTCCAGCTTCGCGCAGCTCCCGAAAAGCTATTGGCGCTATCTCGTCGGAGTTTTCGCGCACGGCATCGGCGATTTTGCTCCCACGCTCCTGATCCTTCGCGCCAGCCAGGTTCTGACGCCGCGATTTGGCGTCACGCGGGCCGCTGCGCTCTCCGTGGGGCTCTACACGTTTCACAATCTCGTGAACGCCGCCGCGTCCTATCCCGCCGGCGCGCTCGGCGACCGCGTCGGGAGGCGCGGCCTTCTTGCCGTCGGCTACTTGACGGGCGTCGCCGCCTACGTAGGCTTCATTTTCGAGCAGCCGACGATTCCCGTTCTCGCGATTCTCTTCGCCCTCGCGGGAATCCACATTGGAGTTGCGCAATCGCTCGAAAAATCTGCCGCCGCGGAGCTTCTGCCGGCAGCGAATCGCGGCGCGGGATTCGGCGTGCTTGCTACGGTCAACGGCGTGGGGGATCTGGTTTCGAGCGTGGCCGTCGGCGCGCTGTGGTCGAGCGTCAGCTCGAGCGCCGGATTCATCTACGCCGCAGTCTTCTCTTTGATCGGCGCGATCATCATCCTTCGCTCGAAATGACGATCACCTTCGCGGCGCGCGCTGGCAGTGCGGACAGAAGTAGCTGCTGCGACCTGCGACGATCGCCCGCCGGATCGGCGTCTTGCACCGGAAACATTTCTTCCCTTCGCGCTGGTAAACGCGATGCCGCAGCTGAAATTCGCCGCGCTGCCCCTCGGCATCGACGTAATCCGACACCGAAGAACCGCGCAGCCGAATCGCTTCATTGAGCACGTCGCGAACGGCGCGATGCAAACGCCGCAACTCGGCGGGCTTCAAGTTTGCGCCAAGCCGCTTCGGATGAATCCGCGCGCGCCACAGGCCCTCGTCCGTATAGATATTGCCGATGCCCCGCAGCACGTGCTGATCGAGCAGCAGCGCCTTGATGCGCGCCCGCCGCCGGCCAATTCGCCCGGTGAATTCCGCCTCGGTGGCTTCGAGCGGATCGAGGCCAAGCTTCGCAAGCGCGCTCGCGTCGTCGCCATTCGACAGAATCTGCATCCGCCCGAAGCGCCGGATGTCCGTGTAGCGCAGCTCGCGCCCATCGTCGAGCGCGATGAAAACGTGCGTGTGCGGTGGCGCGGGAGCCTGCGCCGGTGCTGTTACCAGCTGGCCCGTCATCCCGAGGTGAATCAGGAGCGCCATCGCGCCCGCGTTGCCGTTCGCCGCCGCGAGATCGATTACAAGGAATTTCCCGTGACGCCGCACGCCCGCGATCGACGTTCCCGGCAGCATCTGCTCGAGCGCGGCGGGATCGTCGATGAAATCGGTCTTGCCCAGCCGCACGCCCAGGATGCGCCTCCCGGGCAGCACAACGCGCAGCCCGCGCGCGACCGTCTCGACTTCCGGCAGCTCCGGCATAGGATTTCAGAAGGTTAGCATGTCCCTCGCCCGCGCGGAGTCTTAGCGAGGCCGCTGCTTATCGCTGTGGCTTACGGCAGGGGAATTCCGGGCGATGCGACGATCCCCGCCATGCGCAGGATCTCCGCATACTCCTCGTCGGTCAGGGGGCAAATCGTGAGGCGGGTGTTCTTCAGGAACTTCATTTTGCGCAGCAACCGGTTTTCGCGCATCTCCTCCAGCGTCACTTGCCGGGGCAGGCGCTCGATCGCGCGCAGGTCCATCACGAACTTCTTTTCCTCGGGATGATGCGGATCGGGGTAAGGGTCGCGGCTCACTTCGGCCAGCGCGTACACCGAGTGTTCTCCCTTGCCGTGATAACACAGCGCCCGGTCGCCTTTATGGACTCCCTTGAGCTGCCGCAGCGCGTCCGGCTTGTGGCCGGCGTGCCGCCACATCTCTTTTCCCTTCACGAACAGGGTGTCCCAGTGATAAATCCGCGGGTCAACTGCCAGGAGCCAGCGTCGCGGCTTTGTGGAGGGAGGTTGCGTCATCCGCCGAGTTTAAGTGGTGATGGCGCGCACTATACACGCAGTCCGGGCAAATCGAGAGAAAAAATCTCAGCAAAATCAGCGGCAGGCGTATTGTCAGGCACTACCTTCGGTAAGTCCTTTAGAATGAGCGATTAGCCGACGTCGATGTAGACGTCCTCCCCGCGAATCTCCACCGGATACGTTTCCACACCCACGGCCGGGTTCATCACCACTTTTCCCGTCGTCACGTCGTACTGCCAGCCGTGCCACGGGCAGGTGACCACCTGGCCCTTCAACTCGCCCTGCCCCAGCGGTCCCCCCCGGTGCAGGCAAACGTTATTGATGGCGTAGAGCTTGCCGTCCACATTCGCCACCGCAACCACTTTGCCGTCGAGTTGCAGCTCCCGGATCATTCCCGGCGGAACTTCGTCCTTCTTCGTCGCCCTTACGAACGCCATCCCATCGTCCTCCGTGTTATCGCGGTGCCGGCGTTTGCGCCACCATCACGCCGCGCTTGAAGTCCTCGACCATGCCTTCGTTCAGCCGTACCGCCGTCGGACGCTTCGCCAGCGACATCTGGTCAATCTTGTCCTGCAGCTTCAGCAGCGCGTAGAACAGGCCTTCGGGCCTCGGCGGGCACCCTATCACGTAAACATCCACCGGCACGATTCGATCGACGCCCTGCAGCACCGAGTACACGTTGAATGGTCCCCCGACGCTCGAGCACGCCCCCATCGAGATGCACCACTTCGGGTCGGGCATCTGCTCCCACACGCGCTTCAGCACCGGCGACATCTTCAGCGTCACCGTGCCCGCCACGATCATCAGGTCGGCTTGCCGCGGCGACGGCCGGAACACCTCGGCGCCGAACCGCGCGATGTCGAACCGCGACGTCGTCGACGCAATCATCTCGATCGCGCAGCACGCCAGGCCGAACGTCAACGGCCAGATCGCGCTCTTGCGCGCCCAGTTGAACACGTAGTCCACCGTCGAGAGGATGTAGCTTCGCTCAAACCGGTTATCGATTACGCCCATGGTCTCATCTTACCCTGAAAACCGCGCGAGTATATCACGGCGCTCGCTTGAGTCTACCCCGCCGCCGCGACCTCGCTTGCCAAGTCCTCATCGGACCCGGCCACTCGATTTTTATTGGGTGAGGATTCGGTATTTCCCAGGGTTTTCCGGGGCGCGAAAATTTCCCTTGACATATTCCCATATGGGAATATAATATAGGCCATGTCAAGGGCCGCTACCACTTCCGACGCCTTCAACGCCGTCGCCGAGCCCCGCCGCCGCGACATTCTCACCTTTCTTGCTCTTAACGAGCGTTCCGTCGGCGACATTGTCGACGCCCTCAGCATCGAACAGCCGTCCGTTTCGAAACACCTCCGCGTCCTGAAGGAGGTCGGGCTCGTCAGTGCCCGCCGCGACGGCCGCCGCATGCTCTATCGCACCAACGCCGACGGCATCCGCCCGATGCACGAATGGACCGAAACGTTCGAGCGCTTCTGGCGCAATCAGTTGCTGCGCATCAAGGAGCGTGCCGAGCAGCAAAGCAACTCCGAGAAAGACCGGAGAGGCGGCCAATGAAGAATTTCCCATCGAATCTCAATTCAAAAGAGGAGAAGACCATGACTCGTACAGGACTACCGATCGAAGACTTGACGCTGAACGTCACTCAGGAAATGCGCGTTCGCGCATCGCTCGACGCCACCTTCGCCGCGATTCTCGAAGAGATCGGGCCGCGCAACGCGCACCCCGACGGCACGCCCATGCCGATGAAACTTGAGGCGTGGCCCGGCGGACGCTGGTACCGCGATCTCGGCGACGGCAACGGCCATTTCTGGGGACACGTGCAGGCGATCAAGCGTCCAACGCTGCTCGAGATCAGCGGGCCGCTCTTCATGTCCTATGCGGCAACCTCGAATGTCCAGTACCGTCTGAGCGAGGTCGAAGGAGGCACGCTGATCGTGTTCCATCATTTCGCGCTCGGGATCATTCAAGACGAGCACAGAAAAGGCGTCACCACTGGCTGGAACTCGATCCTTGTTCGCATCCAGGCGCACGCCGAAGGCCTGCGAACCGGCAAGGCCGCAATTCAATAGTCGCCCGGAATCGATTGCGGCTTAGCCCCTGAAGCAACGGTCACACTCAGCACAGGAGCCGAACGCCATGTGTCCAGCTTGTATTGCCACTGCCGCCCTCGTCGCCACGAGCGCCACCTCCACCGGAGGCCTGGCTGCGCTCGCCGTGAAAATTCTTCGCCCGAAGTGGGCCGTCAAATTTGCCCGTCACTTGAATCCAAAGGAGAAATCGTCATGACGAATGCCGCAGTCGAAAGTCCGAAAGTTGTCTCGCCGTCCGAATGGCTTGCCGCCCGAAGGGAATTGCTTGCGAAGGAGAAAGACCTCACGCGCCGCCGCGACGCGCTCGCCGCCGAGCGCCGCAAGCTTCCTTGGGTCAAAGTGGACAAGTCGTATGTCTTCGACGGCCCGAACGGAAAAGTCTCGCTCGCCGATCTTTTCGACGGTCGCAGCCAGCTCGTCGTCTATCACTTCATGTTCGGCCCGGACTGGAAAGAAGGTTGCCCGAGCTGCTCGTTCATCGCCGACACCTTCGACGGTACCGCCATGCATCTCGCCCAGCGTGACACGACCCTCGTCGCCGTCTCCCGCGCGCCGTTCGCGAAGATTCAGGAATTCCAGGGCCGCATGGGATGGCGCTTCCGCTGGGTGTCGTCCTACGGCTCGGACTTCAACTACGACTACCACGTCTCGTTCACGCCGGAGGAGAAGCAGCAGGGCAAAACCTTCTACAACTTCGCCATCAATGAGTTTCCGAGCGACGAAGGCCCCGGCGCCAGCGTCTTCTACAAGGATGCCGCCGGCAACATCTTCCACACCTACTCAACCTTCGCGCGCGGCCTCGAGCAGGCGCTGAACGCCTACAATTTCCTCGACCTCACTCCCAAAGGGCGCGATGAGGAGGGAATCAAGCCTCATCCGATGGCTTGGGTCCGCCATCACGATCGCTACCCGTCCACCTACTTCGGCGGCTCGACCGCGCCTTCCGCAACCGCTGACACCCCGGCTGCAAAGGCGCCGCTCGCGCAAGCGGAAGCTCAGCCCGCGGCAAAGTCCGCCGCCTCCTCCTGCTGTTCGACCACCACGCCTGAGAATTAGCCTGTGGCGCGCGGGTCCTTTGCCCTGAGGACCCGGCATGCCCTTCGCGTGGCGCGACCCGGAGCCCGTCGCCGGGAGTACTGGGTCTTGACAAAACCTGTTTACTATGCTATACAACGCTATCCTTAAAATCAGAATAATTAATTGTGTGCGCGCGTGTGCCCGGACGCGTGCCCACGGCGGATTGCGTCCCGGGCTGCGCTCGCTGGACGTGTGTGCTTGCGCGGAAAGGAGGGCTTGGCGGTGCAGGACGAACGGGGCTGGCTGGTGCTGTGTGGCTCGCGGCCATCTCGCCCCGCAATTTCTAATCGCCAAATTCGAATATTAGAAACCACCCTAACTCATAGAAAACAAAGGACCGGCCCCCTCTCTAATCGCCAAAATTCCCGATTCCGTTGTTCCAGAGGTTTCGGATCCCATGCCTTTGCTTCCTTCGCTCTGATCGATACACAAGTGGAAACAGAAATGGCGCTAAGTCATTCAAAACAAAGGGCGGAGGTCGAATCTAATCGATACAAATCCGGGCCTCCAAAGCAGCCGCGCCGGCTCCTACTTCGTTCCGTGGACCAGCAGCGCTCCCTCGCGCCGGAAGTCCGCCAGTTGCTCGGCGTCGCGGAACCATCTCCCGGTGTACACCTCGGGATTCGGCGTCGGATCGGGAACCCGCTGGTGCGCAACGCTCGTGAATCCCGCGCCGCGGAACAGCTCGGCCCATTCCTCGGCCGAAAGCAGGTGCGTCGGAATCGTGAGCAGGTGGCCCCACTGGTGGCTGTGCGGATTGTCGCGGTAGTAGTTGATCAGGATCCAGGCCGAGCCGCCTTCGTGCAGCACGCGATGGATTTCGCGCAGGCCCTTCGCCGGGTCCGGCCAGTAGTACGAGGATTCGACGGAAATCGCCTTCGAAAAGAAATTCGCTTCCCAGGGGATTTCGCTGACTTCGCCGACCACGAAAACCAGGTTGTGGAAGTCGAGGCTCGCCGCCCGCGCGTGGCGAATCATCTCGTCGGAAATATCCATTCCCACCACGCGCCCTTCGGGAACGCCGCGCGCCAGCGTCCGCGAAAGCCAGCCCGCGCCGCAGCCCACGTCGATGACGTTCTCGTCGCGGGCCATCTGCATCTGCGCGAGCACGGGCTTAGTGATGGGCCAGTGGTCCTCCTCCATGCCCTCGCCGCGCCCGGCCTCGGCCCAGCGGTTGAATTCATCGCGGAGAATCTGGTCGGATGGAGATTGCGCCACTACCGCACCGGGAAAGAAGTCATATCAGAGCGGTGCTCCGCAGGTCCCGCAGAAGCGGCCGCCTGTGACGCTCATCGTGCCGCACCGGCAGCAGTAACGCGCCACGCCCGCCGGCCCGGCAACCACCAGAACGTGCGGCTTCACTTCCGACGCGCACGCCCAGATCATCGCGATGATCCATCCGATGATCGTCCAGCCAAACAGCAGGTTCACCACGAAGATCCCGACAAAGTCGCGCTTGTTATGCGCGATGATCGTCGGCAAGAAGTACAGCAGCGTTCCGAGGAGCAGCAAGGTCATGTGCACACCGTTCGGCGGGTCCGTGCCCGCCGTCCTCTTCTATATCGAATTACGATTCGGGCCGCCGTTTTGTTCCGCGGCCACTTCCACCTTCGCCAGCAGTTGCGTGAACCTCTGCTGCCGATCTTCCTGAGTTTGCCCGCCGTAGGCTTCCGCGATCTGCGTCGCGTTCATCGAACAGAACTTCGGCCCGCACATCGAGCAGAACTTCGCTTCCTTGTAAAAATCGTCGGGCAGCGTCTCATCATGCATCGCCCTCGCCGTTTCCGGATCGAGCGAAAGCGCGAACTGCTTGTTCCAGTCGAAAAGGAAACGCGCGTAGCTCAGCGCGTCGTCGCGATCGCGCGCCCCCGGACGGTGCCGCGCCACATCCGCCGCGTGCGCCGCGATCTTGTACGCGATCACGCCCTGCCGCACGTCGTCCGCGTTCGGCAAGCCCAAATGCTCCTTCGGCGTCACGTAGCACAGCATCGACGCGCCGTGCCACCCGATCATCGCCGCGCCGATCGCGCTCGTGATGTGGTCGTACCCCGGCGCGATGTCCGTCACCAGCGGTCCCAGCGTGTAGAACGGCGCCTCGTGGCACAGCTCCATTTCCTTGTCCACCTGCAGCTTGATCTGGTCCATCGGGATGTGCCCGGGCCCTTCAATCATCACCTGCACGTCGTATTCCCACGCCTTCTTCGTCAATTCGCCCAGCACGCGCAATTCGCCGAACTGCGCTTCGTCGCTCGCGTCCGCCAGGCAACCGGGACGCAGCCCGTCGCCCAGCGAAAAGCTTACGTCGTGCTTCTGGAAGACTTCGCAGATGGCGTCGAAATTCTCGTACAGGAAGTTGTCCTTCTTGTGGAAACTCATCCACTGCGCCAGCAGCGCGCCGCCGCGGCTTACGATTCCCGTGATCCGGTTGCGCACCAGCGGCAGAAATTCACGCAGCACGCCCGCGTGAATCGTCATGTAGTCGACGCCCTGCTCGGCCTGCTCCTCGATCACTTCGAGCATCACGCCGATGTTCAAGTCCTCCGCGCGCCGGACGCGCGAAATCGCTTCGTAAATCGGCACCGTGCCGATCGGCACCGGCGATGCATCGATGATCGCCTTGCGGATCGCGGGAATGTCGCCGCCGGTCGAAAGGTCCATCACCGTATCCGAGCCGTAGTGCACCGCGCGGTGCAGCTTCTCAAGCTCGTCGCCGATGTTCGATGTGGTTGCCGAATTCCCGATGTTCGCGTTGATCTTGCAGCGGAAAGCGACGCCGATTCCCATCGGCTCGAGGTTGCGGTGGTGAATGTTGGCGGGAATGATCGCGCGTCCGCGCGCCACTTCGTCGCGCACCAGCTCCGGCGTCAGCTTTTCGCGCTTGGCGACGCACTCCATCTCCTCGGTGACAGCGCCCTGCCGCGCGAAATGCATTTGCGAGAAATTCCGCGCGCCGCCGTTCAGGCTCGCCGCACGTTTTTCAATCCACGCATCCCTCAGCGCCATAACATCTCCCGTTTACCTCTCAACCCCGCTTCAGCCGCACTACTCCGTCATGAGACGCCGTCATTATCTCACCGGCTCCTGGTGCCAGCAACCGGCGCTCGCCGTTTCAGATCGCGGTCGGTTGGAAGAGATTTCCTGCGCGGGCGCGGCGCTCAAGGGGAAAAACTCAGTCGAGGCCCATTCGGTGGACCAGGTCCTTGAATCGTGGATCGGAACGCAGCGGGTCAGCCATGGGCTCGACTTTCAGATAGATCAGGTATTCGGTCCGTTCCTGGTAGGCTTCGTCGAGCCATTTCATCGCCTGATCGCGGTCGCCCAGGCCGGCATAGATGGCCGTGAAATAGATCGCCGGCACGTAGTGGCCGTTCGACGCCGCAGCATGCAGGGACGCGAGCGCCTTCATGGCGTTGCCGCGCTGCCCCGCGACGGCGTACGCGTGTCCCACCGCCATCACGCAGAACGGCAGGTCACCCGAAATTTTTTGTATCTTCTGCAGTTCGGCAATGGCGTCGTTCGTTCTGCCTTTTTGCAGCAGCGACTGGCCCAGGTTGTAGTGGACCAGCAGAAAGTCCGGCTCCACCTCGAGCGTCCGTCGCGACTCCTCAATCGCGCGGTCAAATTCCCGGTTGAAATAGAAAGCCTGGATGCGGCTTGCTGGAATCACGAGCGAGAGCGGGTCGACGGACCGCGCCCGTTCGATCTCCTCCAGCGCGCTGTCGTTCCGTCCTCGCGCCATCAGCAGGAGCGAACGCCAATGCCGCGCGTTTCCGTCCGACGGATTGATCTCCAGCGCGCGTTCGTATTCGCGTTCCGCGGCGCCCAGGTCGTAGTCGTAGCTCTGCCGAACCAGGCCGAGAGCCGCGTGTGCTTCCGCCGACTCTGGATCGAGACGAACCGCTGTCTCTGCCGCCACCTTCGCTTTCGGCATCGCCTCAAGAGGCGAAATCGCCGCCATCGGCACTGCGCTCAGCACCGAGTACGCGTTCGCAAGGCCCGCATAGGCCAGCGCAAAGTCGGGCGATTTCTGAATCGCCTGCTGAAAGTAATCGATGCTCTTCGCCACCCCATCGGGAGTGCGTTTCGACCAGTAGACAAGTCCGCGCAGGTACGCGTCATACGCTTCCGGATCAACCGTCGGCGTTCCGTTCAACCGCGCCGCCTCCGACGGAGAGAGTGTCAGCCGGATTTCGGCTGCCACGTCGTGAGCCACCTCGTTCTGCAACGTCAGGACGTCTCCGGCATCGCGTGTATAGGTGTCGGCCCAGCGGTGAGTCTGATCGCTGGCCCGGATCAATTGCGCGTCGATGCGCATCTGGCTTCCGGACCGCACTACGCTTCCTTCCAGGACATAATCCACATTCAGCTTGCGGCGGATATCATCGATCGACTGGTCCTTCACCATCGAAGCGGTTGCGCTGGCCATGACTCCCAGATGCTCCGGATCGAGTCGCCCGAGTTGCGTGGTCATCGCTTCGGTCAGGCCGCGGCAGAAGACTTCGTCGCTCGGATCGTTCCCCAAATTTCGGAATGGCAACACGACCAGCCTGGCCTTGCCCGTGAATTTGCTGTTCGGCTTCAGCCATCGGTAGACGCTTCCGCCGAAAACGTAGACGGCGGCGCCAAGCAGGACAATCCCAAGCCCGACCGCGACAATGCGGCCGCGGAGGGCCCATGGCCGCTCCGTCGCAATCGTCGAGCTTGGCGCCTCCGGAAGTCCCCTTTCGCTGCTCGACGGGGAGTCTCCCTGCGCGGGAACGGGTTCCGGCGGCTCCGGTGCGTCGAGCACACTCTGGCGTTCAGCTCGCCAAGCGTCCAATTCGGTCTTATACGCGAAAACGCTCCCCTGTTTCTGGTGCTGGTGACGTCGTATCGGCAGGCCCTCCGACTTCTCCCATCGCTGCACGGTTCGCACTTCGCGCTTCAGGTACGCCGCGATCTCCTTCCAGGAGTCAAACCGCACTTCTCCCTGGGTATCGGGCGGCGCCAAAGGAGGGGTATTCGAAGTATCACTCATTGCAAGGGTTGCGGATCAGTGGCCGGATTCTACTCTGAAAGCTCGGGCCCTTCAATCCATCCCGTCTCGTGCGACAAAGCACGACATTTGTTGACTCTAAAGGGGTTTTCGTTCCTTGTCGCTGGCGCGGATTGGCGCAGCTTCACTATCTTCTCGCAGCCAGCAACTGCGAGCCTGCCAGCGGCGGAAGGATACCAGATGAGATCCCAGACCAGCCCGAGGCCCCGCGTTAGGCCAATCACTGTGACTTTGGCAGTCGGCTGCCTTTCCTTGGCCGTGTCTCCCGCCAGGGCTCAAGAGCCGGCGAAGTCCGGCCCAATCCCTTCCCAATTGTACGCAAAGTACGTCGGCGGCACTGAATCGATGGGCAAGGGGAAGAGGATGAAGGTCGCTGTCACCTTTTCCGAAGCCGCGGTCGAGATGACCGGCCGTCGAAATGCTTCGCTCTCGATACCGCTCGTCGAAATTACGAGAGTCGATTCCCAGAATCTTCGTCCCGCGAACGTCGCTGTCGCTGGACTTAAGACGGCGGGGCAAGTCGAAGGCGGGTTTGCCCAGGGGTTTTACGCGGATTCTGGGGCGACAGCCATCCTCTTCGGCATGTTCGGCTTCCTCCCAACAGCAGTGATCTCATCTGGCGTCTACAGCAAGGACAAGTACGTCGTCAAGATCGGCTGGGATGAAGCCTCCGGGCACCACGAGGCGCTCCTTCAGCTTGGCGCGCGCGAGTATTCGCCGTTCCTCTCCGCGCTCCGGCGCGCAACGGGCGGTAACTGGCTTGACCTCCGTGAAGAAGAACAGAGGCTCCAAAAAAATGCGATAGAACACGTCTCGTTTGCGTGCCCTCAACACGCCTCGGTCGCGGGCCAAGCGCTGAAGCAGGGGCGCTATCAGATCGTAGCGGTCGACCGCGAAGGTGCGCCGACCAGCCTCATCTTCATCGCTGGAAAATCTCTCAATCCTCACAGAGTGCGCATGATCGTGCCGGCGGAGATTGTCCAGGAGCCGGCGAGTGAACCAATCGCTCCCGTCGTTTCCGAGCGAGACGGCGCATCGATGCGGGTCACGGAAGTGAACATCGCGGGAAAGCGCTTTCGCGTGAAGACCGAATCCACCCCGCCATCCAAACCTTCGGACCAGCAAGGCCGGGCCCCAACTCAAAATCACTAGGAGGGAACAATGAAAAAGGCTCTATGGCTCGCGTTCGTGATTTTCCTGCTTCCGTCCGCCGCTCGTTCTCAGGAAACTCCGGCGGCTGAAGCCTCGATCGGCTACTCCTATCTTCGCCTCGGCGGGTCCGACGGCACCAATCAAAACGGCGGAAGCGCCTCGTTCGCATTCGACGTCAACAACTGGCTGGGGATCGTTGCGGATGCCGGCGGTTACCACTCATCTCCGTTCGGCATCGATTTCAACACATACACCTACATGTTCGGTCCCCGTTTTTCTTACCGTGGAACCGGGCGATTCACTCCGTTTACGCAAGTATTGTTCGGAGGCGCGCACAATACCGGCAGTGCTTTTGGCGCTTCGGCCAGCTTGAATTCCTTCGCTTTCAGCACGGGCGGCGGGGTTGACATCCGGCTCTCCCATGCGGTAGCGTTCCGACCACAAGCAGACTACGTCCTGCTGCGATCAAACGGTTCGAATCTCAATTGCGCGCGAGTTTCGGCCGCCATCGTGTTTCGATTCGGCGAAAGGCGGTAGTTTCGATGACGCCGGCGTGTTTCTTGCTTGCGGCTAAACCGGCCGTGTTCGTGGGACCGCTATGGTGGCTCGCGATCCTGAAGATCGCCGGCTGGATTGCTTTCTCCATACTGGTCGCGGAGCTCGCGGGGTATTTCCTCCACCGGCTGCTGCACAGCGAGAAGATTCGCTGGCTGAGCCGCAGCCATATGGAGCATCACCTCGAGCACTACGGGCCGCTTCAACCGATGCGGCCCTCGCCGAAATATATCGATGCGACCGCGAGCCGGTGGTCCATCGGGAACGTTGGCCTCGAGTGGATCGCGCCGTCCGCCGTTCTCCTCGCTCTTTTTGTGGCAGTCTTCGCCGTGGCGCGAATCCCGTGGCCTTACCAGGTCTCCTTCATCGTGATCACGCTCGGGTGGTCCGCCTCGATGTTCAGTTATCTCCACGACCGCATGCACATTCGCGAATTCTGGATGGAAAGAAGCTGGTTCCTTCGGAGGTGGTTCATCCCTGCGCGGAGGCTTCACGATATCCATCACCTCTCGCTCAACGATTCCGGAAGGATGAACCGCAATTTCGGGATCGGTTTCTTCTGGTTCGACCGGGTGTTTGGCACGCTGGCCGACAAACAGCAAGGGCTCAACTGGACCGGGATCGAAGCCGCGCGTCGCCACTATAATTCTTCGCAGGAACCCCAGGACTCACGCTCACGGCACGCCCCCGTGGGATCTTG
>Ga0335077_10008680_pt1 | contig 12608 bp, 23 predicted proteins | sample Lox_Sample_31_FD_207151 | JGI IMG/M metagenome (GOLD analysis project Ga0335077, IMG submission 207151) | Soil microbial communities from Loxahatchee National Wildlife Refuge, Florida, United States - Lox_Sample_3.1 | ecosystem: Environmental > Terrestrial > Soil > Wetlands | place: USA... | reverse complement strand
CTGGGGGCTGCTAGCTTACGCGGCCAGCGTGGCGGTTGCGACGGTCTACGGACGCTATCACTACGCCGCAGATGCCGTCGCAGGCCTCGGTGTGAGCGCGATCGCCGCGCTTACGATTCTTCTTGCTCTTCGCCGCCCTCTGCGTGCTCGCGGCCTTCCTTGATGGCTTTGAGACGTTCTTCGCGGCGCTTGGCGCGTTCGGCGGCGCGCTTGACCAGTTCTGAGCCGACGAGCTCAAGCATGGCCTGTTCGGCGCCGTCACCTTTGCGAGGTCCCAGGCGGACGACACGCGTATAGCCGCCGTTGCGCTGTCCAAAGCGAGTGCCCAACTTGTCGAAGAGTTTTTTCACCGAGTCGGGAGTCCGCAAAAAGGCCGCGGCTTTCCGGCGAGCGTGGAGGGTATCCTCCTTTGCCAGAGTGATCATTTTCTCTACCAGAGGCTTGGCGGCTTTGGCCTTGGGAACGGTGGTAATCACGCGCTCCTGCTCGATGACACTGGTCACCAGTCCGCGGAGCAGCGAGTCGCGGGCGGCGACGTTGCGCTTTAGTTTGTATCCGGCGCGTCCATGTCGCATGGCTATTCAGAAGCCTCGTCGAGCTCCGGGATGTCATCCTCTTCCGGCGCTCCAGCGAAATGAGGCATGGCGCCCGGCGCCGGGACCAAGCGCCCCTGCGCGTCGAACTTCATGCCGAAACCCAAGCCGAGATTGGAAAGTATTTCCTTGATCTCGTTCAAGGACTTGCGGCCAAAATTCTTGGTGCGCAGCATTTCGGCCTCGGTTCTCTGCACCAGGTCGCCGATGGTCTGAATGTTGGCGTTCTTCAGGCAGTTGTAGGAACGCACGCTCAACTCGAGCTCCTCCACGGACCGGTTGAGCACTTCGTTCATCTGGTTCATGGCGCGCTCGGCCGGTTCTTCAGCGGTTTCGGGGACCTCCTCGAAGTTGATGAAGATGGCCATGTGATCCTTGAGCAGCTTGCCGGCCTGCCCAATAGCGTCCTGGGGAGAAATAGCGCCGTTGGTCCAGACTTCGATGGTCAGCTTGTCATAGTCGGTCATCTGGCCGAGGCGTGCGGCTTCGACGGTGAAATTCACTTTGCGCACGGGCGAGTGGACCGAGTCGATGGGGATGTAGCCGAGCGGCAGGTCCTCGTCATAGTTTCGGTCGGCCGAGACGTATCCGCGCCCGGTCTTCAGACGCATCTCGATATTGAGTTTGCCGCCTTCGCCCACGGTTGCGACAGGCATGTTGCGATCAAGCACTTCGACATCCTGGTCGGTCTCGATCTGGCCGCTCATCACCTGACCGGGCTTATCGATTTTGAGGCGGGCGATGCGCGTACCCTCGCCGATCATTTTGAAGGGCACCTGCTTCAGGTTCAGGATGATATCGGTGGCATCTTCGACCACGCCGGGAATGGGGCTAAACTCATGCGCCACGCCATCGATCCGGACCGAGGTGATGGCCGCGCCCTCGATGGAGCTCAGCAGCACGCGGCGGAGGCCGGTGCCTATGGTGGACCCGAATCCGCGTTCGAACGGTTGGGCGGTAAACATGCCGTAACGCTCGGTGAGCGTCTCGGTGTTGGCAACTAGTCGTTTCGGTTTCTGGAAGCCTTTAAACATAATTTTGTTAGATCCTAGTTATTTCGAATACAACTCGACGATCAGCTGCTCGTTAAGTTGTATCTGGACAAGTTCTTCACGTTTCGGATGTGCCAGCACGCGGCCTTTCAGGTTGTCGCGATCGACCTCAAGCCAGTTAGGCGAGGGTGCGTGCGCGGTGGCGTCGCGGGCGGCGAGGATGGTCGGGTTATTCTTGCTCTTCTCGCGCACTTCCACGGTGTCGTTGGTCCTGACTTCAAACGAGGGGATGTTGACCTTCCGGCCGTTCACCATGATGTGTCCATGGCGGACAAGCTGACGGGCCTGATTTCGGCTGGTGCCGAGGCCCATGCGATACACGACGCTGTCCAGACGCCGTTCGAGCGAACTCAACAGCGTCTCGCCGGTGATGCCCTTTTGGCCGGCAGCCTTCTCAAACAGGTTACGGAACTGGCCTTCGAGGAGTCCGAAGTAGCGGCGCGCTTTTTGCTTTTCGCGCAACTGGAGACCATAGCCTACCAGTTTAGGCTTGCGATCTTTGCCGTGCTGGCCGGGCGCGAAATTGCGCTTTTCGATCGCGCACTTTTCGGTGTGGCAGCGCTCGCCTTTCAAAAACAGTTTCATGCCCTCGCGCCGGCAAAGCCGGCAGACGGGGCCGATGTATCTAGCCATTCGTTCTGTGTACCTTCCTCTTCTAAAGGTGCAGTTTACAACCGGTCAGCCCTCTGGCTGGACCGGTCTTCTTCCTGCTTACTAACAAAGGCGTTCACACGAGTGTGAACGCTGCACGCACGAGTGCGTGCGCTACTATACGCGGCGCTTTTTCGGCGGCCGACAACCGTTGTGCGGGATGGGCGTGCGATCCTTGATCGCCCTCACTTCAATTCCAGCGGTTGCCAGAGCGCGCACCGCCGACTCGCGGCCGGCGCCCGGCCCGCTCACCCGGACTTCCACCGTACGCAGGCCATATTCCTTAGCCTTGTTGGCGGCTGTCAAAGAGGCCTGCTGAGCAGCGAACGGAGTCCCTTTTCTCGAACCACGAAAACCCAACGAACCCGAACTCGACCAAGCCAGCACATTGCCCACCTGATCGGTGAAGGTGACGATGGTGTTGTTGAACGACGCCTGGATGTGCATGACGCCGTTGGTGACGACCTTCTTGTCTTTCTTCTTGAAGCTTTTCTTTTTTCCGGTCTTAGCGGGGGCTTTTGCCATGTATTAGTCCTTAGGTCTTGCCGGTTGCTTTCTTCTTGTTGGCAACTGTGCCGCGGCGGGGCCCCTTGCGGGTGCGCGCGTTGGTATGAGTCCGTTGGCCGCGCACGGGCAGACCGCGGCGATGACGAAGGCCGCGATAAGCGCCCATTTCGATGAGCCGCTTGATGTTCATCGAGACTTCTTTGCGCAGGTCGCCTTCCACGGCACCCTCGTTTTCGATCAAGGTACGAATCTTGTTGACCTCGTCCTCGGTCATATCAGCGACTTTCTTATTGGCGTCCACGCCGGCCCGGTGCAACAGCGAGAGTGAACGAGCCCGGCCGATGCCGTAGATATATGTGAGCCCGATTTCGGCCCGCTTCTTGGCTGGTAAGTCGACACCTGCAATACGCGCCATATGATTCCCCTATCCTTGCCGCTGCTTATGCTTCGGGTTGCTGCAGATGACCCGAACCACGCCCTCGCGATTGATCACCTTGCATTTATCACACATCTTCTTGACAGAAGCTCGAACTTTCATTTCATCTCCCTGGCGTCGACTGGAGAGCCGACGCGGCACGCATGAGCGTGCGCTACAAACTACTTCAGTAATCGAACGATTCTTCCGCGCCCGGGGTCATGCGGTGATAACTCCACTTCGACCCGATCTCCCGGCCGCACTCTCACAAAATTCGTCTTCGTCGCCGAGGCCGCATGCGCGAGAACCAGATCCTGATTCTCCAGCTTCAAGCGAACTACAGCGTTGGGCATCAACTCTATCACCACGGCCTCGACCGGCTTCACGGCCGCGTCAGCACCCACGGACCGTTCTCCGTTACTGCGACGCAATGCTCGAAATGCGCCGAAACCGAGCCGTCTTTGGTGACTGCAGTCCATTTATCCTGCAATACGCGCATCTCCGGACCGCCGGCATTCACCATCGGCTCGATCGCGAGCACCATTCCTTCTTTCAAACGGGGATTCTCGTTGCGGCGATCCACATAGTTGGGAATCTGAGGCTCCTCGTGCAACTTAGTCCCGATTCCATGTCCCACCATCTCCCGAACCACGGAGAATCCATTCTCGACGACGTGATGCTCTACCGTCCCGCAAATATCAAACAGGCGGTTGCCGGCTCTGGCCTTGTCGATCGCCAGTTCAAGCGATTCCTTAGTGACCGCGAGCAGGCGCTTGGTGGATTCGCTAATTTCACCGACTGGAACCGTGATCGCTGAGTCGCCAAAATAGCCGTCCAACTGGACCCCGGTATCAATGGAAACAATGTCGCCCTGCTTCAGTTTTCTCTTGGCCGACGGCATGCCATGGACGATCTGCTCATTCACCGAGGTACACAGTACATAGGGATACTTGCTGCCAGCGCTCGGTGTGTAATAGCCTTTGAAGGCCGGCTTAGCGCCGGCATCCTTCATCATCTTTTCGGCCGCAGTTTCCAGATCCTGTGTGGTAACGCCTTCCTCCACCATCTTCCCCAGCTCCTGCAGGATTTGATAAACCAGCAGGCCGCTCCGGCGCATCTGCTCCAATTCCTTCTTATTCTTGCGGATAATCATCTCCGTCCGAGCGCAGGACGCCCCCAGTGCGTGAGGAGACCAATACTCTCATTGTAGTACAGTTTACCGCTCATGAGAAAGAGGTCCGGCGACCGCGAATCCTGCCGGCGCGCGGAGTGAAGCCCTCATAGTGCCTCATGATGAGCTGCGCCTCAATCTGATTCACCGTATCCATGGCAACGCCGACTACGATAAGCAGGGAAGTGCCGCCGAAATAGAAGTTAACATTCAGGCCGTCCAGCAGCCACCGCGGGAAGTAAGTGTCGATCCAGTTGCCCACCAGGGGAAGGCGCTGCAGCTTGATACCGGCGATCATGATCTGCGGGATCAGCGATAGCACCGAAAGATAGAGGCCGCCCACGACCGTGATCTTGGTGAGGATCTTGTTCATGTAGTCGGCGGTGTTCTTGCCGGGCCGGATGCCTGGAATGAATCCGCCGTACTTGCGCATATTGTCTGCGGCTTCATTGGGATTGAAGATGATGGAGACGTAGAAGAAACAGAAGAAGATGATGAGCACGCAGAACAGCAGGTAATAGAGCGGCTGGTTGCCGCCGATGGAATTCAGCATTCCGCTCAGGAATGCGCTGTTTTTCACCATCTGCACCGACATGAGCGTCTGCGGAAAGGCCAGCAAGGAAGAGGCGAAGATCACCGGGATCACACCTCCGGCATTGACTTTGAGGGGCAGGTGAGTGGACTGGCCGCCCATCATGCGGCGTCCCACGACGCGCTTGGCATACTGCACCGGAATCCTGCGTTCGCCGCGCTCCACCAGCACGATGAAACCGACCACAGCGACCATCATCGCCAGGATGATGATCAGATGGATGGGGGTCCACTCTTTGGTCACAAACACGTGCTGGTAGATGTCTTGAATGGCCCGAGGCAACCCAACCACAATGCCCGTAAAGATAATCAACGACATTCCGTTCCCGATGCCGCGTTCGGTGATCTGCTCACCCAGCCACATGATGAACGCGGTGCCGGTGGTGAGGCTGAGCATGGTCATCAGCATGAAGCCGATGCCGGGATTCAGCACGAACCCACCTTCCGATTTCTCCAGTGTCAGGGCGATTCCAAAGGACTGCAGCAAGGCCAGGATGACGGTTAGGTAGCGCGTCCACTGGGTGATTTTGCGGCGGCCGAGTTCGCCCTCTTTCTGAAGCTTTTCGAGCGTCGGCACGACGACGGTCAACAGTTGCAGGATGATGGATGCCGTGATGTACGGCATGATGCCTAAAGCGAAGATGGTGAGCCGGCGCAACATGCCGCCGCTGAACAGGTCCACGAAACCGAAGATGCCGCCCGAGTTCTGGTTGAAGAATTCCTGCAGGCGGTTGGCGTCGATGCCCGGCGTGGGAATGTGCCCGCCCAGCCGGTAAATCGCCAGCAACCCCAGCGTGAACAAGATGCGTTTCCGCAGGTCCGGAATCCGGAAGATATTTGCGACGGCTTCGAAGAACTTCATCTTTGCCTACCTCGACGGCAGCGAATGGCTATGCCTCACTACCGATTATTTCACCACTTCCGCCGGCTTTCTGGATCTTCTCCAGGGCCGACTTTGAGAAAACATGAGCCTTCACGGTAATCTTTCGAGTGATCTCACCCGAGCCGAGCACCTTCAGCCCCGTGCCCAGCTTCTTGATCGCCCCGAGCTCGAGCAAACGGCCCGGATCGAAAGCTTCGCCTTCGAGTTGCTCCAGGCGGCCGACATTGATAATCGCGTACTCTTTTCTAAATATATTGGTGAACCCACGCTTCGGCAGACGGCGGTGCAAAGGCATCTGTCCGCCTTCAAAACCTCGCATGATGCTGTAGCCGGAGATCGATCTGGCGCCCTTAGCGCCGCGGCCGGAATACTTGCCGCGACCGCTGCCCATGCCCTGCCCGATGCGCTGCCGCTTCTGTTTCTGCCCGCGCGGGGGTTTGAGTTTACTTAGGTTCATAGATTAATCCTTGACGATGGCGAGCAGGTGGGGAATCTTCGCTACCATGCCCCGGAAGGCAGGAGTGTCCGGCCGGACCACCACCCGATTCATGGTCTTCAGCCCGAGCGAGCGCACAATGGACTTATGCTTCTCCGGACAGCAGATGGGGCTGCCCACGAGTTTGATCTTGATCCAGTTCGACTTATCCTTCGTCATCCTAAACTACCTTCTCCAGACTCAATCCTCGCATTTCTGCTACCTGAGACTTGTCGCGCAACTGCTCGAGGGCGTTAATGGTCGCCTTCACCACGTTGTGCGGGTTGTGGGAGCCGATCGATTTGGTCAGCACGTTGGGGATGCCGACCGCTTGAATTACGGCTCGAACCGGACCACCCGCGATCACCCCGGTGCCCTCCGGAGCAGGTTTCAACAACACCAGACCACTGCCGAAACGTCCCAACACGGCATGCAGAATGGTGGTTTCGAGGACGTTGATCTTGCGCAGATTCTTTTTTGCGGCTTCGATGCCCTTCTTAATGGCGGCAGGAACTTCCTTGGCCTTGCCGGTACCGAAGCCTACAATCCTGGCGCCCGGATCGCCGACGACGACCAGCGCGGAAAAACTCAAATTCTTACCGCCCTTCACCACTTTCGTTACGCGGTTGATCGAAACCACTTGCTCTTTCAGGTTCAGGGAACCGGCGTCGATTCGTTTTGCCGTGGGTGTTGCAGCCATTCGTTAGAACTCCAATCCTGCTTTTCGAGCGGCGTCGGCCAGAGCCTTTATCCGGCCATGGTACAGATAGCCGCCGCGATCGAATACAACCTTCTTGACGCCTTTTTCCTGGGCGCGCTCGGCGATGAGTTTGCCGACCTCTTTGGCGCCCGCCAGGTTTCCACCGTTGCCTGCACCCGACTTCTTCCCGCCGGACGAAGCAGAAGCGACGGTATGCCCCTTCCGGTCGTCAATCACCTGAGCGTAGATATGCTTCAGGCTGCGGAATACAGCCAGGCGGGGCCGCTCCTCGCTGCCCCGGACCCGCAAGCGGATCCTCTGATGAATTCGAACACGAACGTCGTTCTTGGAAGATTTCGCCATCTTACTTCGCTCCTGCCGCTCCTCCGGCTCCGGTCTTACCGACTTTCTTGCGCAGGGCTTCGCCGGTGTACCGGATGCCCTTGTTTTTATACGGATCGGGCGGGCGCAGCGCTCGGATGTTGGCGGCTACTTGACCAACCATCTGCTTGTCGTAACCGCTGAGCACCAGGTGGGTTTGTTTGTCGATTTTGAGCTCGACGCCGGGTGGCAACAGAACCTCGATGGGGTGAGAATAGCCGAGCGTGAAAGTTGCAATGTTGCCCTTCACGTCGGCGCGATAGCCCACGCCCGTAATATCGAGCTCGCGAACAAAGCCTGTGGAGACGCCCTGTACGGCCGAGGCGGCCAACGCGCGCGTCAACCCATGCAAGGCGGCGTATTGGTCCGAACTACGGGCGAACTCCAGATGTCCATCGGCCTGGCGAGGCTCGACCCCCTTCGGAATAGGTACGCTGAGCTTGCCCTTGGGACCTTCCACCAGCATCTCCTCGCCAATGGAGATCTTGACGCCTTTCGGCAACGGAATGGGTTTGTTTCCTACTCTCGACATATGTTTCTACCTCATTACCAAAGCTGGCTCGTTACCAGAGGTGGCAGAGGACCTCCCCGCCGACGCGTTCCTTGCGCGCCGTACTACCAGTCATGACGCCGCGCGGAGTGGTCAGAATACTGATGCCTAATCCGCCCAGCACTTTAGGAACTTCCCGGCTTCCGACGTAAACGCGACATCCAGGCCGCGAAACGCGTTCAATGCGCGAAATCACCGGCACATTGCCGGGTGTATATTTCAGGTAAATGCGAATGCTTCTCTTGGCGCCCTCCTCGGCCAGCTTGAAGTTCATGATGAAGCCCTCTTCCTTGAGAATTCGGGCGATCTCCATCTTCAGCTTCGAGGATGGCACGTCCACCTTGGGGTGACGCGCCATTTGCGCATTGCGGATTCGCGTCAGCATGTCGGCGATTGGATCGGATGTGGCCATAGTTTCTTGTCCCCGTAATCCTGCGCCTACCAGCTAGCCTTGATCACGCCGGGAATTTCACCGGCCAAGGCGAGATTCCGGAAACAGATCCGGCACAAATTGAACTTCCTAATATAGCCGCGCGGCCGCCCGCATCGGAAACAGCGATTGCGTAAGCGGATTTTCACCCGGGGCGGGCAATCCTTCGACAACATTTTGACCTTGGTCTTGTCTTCTTTGGCGATCTTGGCTGTAGTTGCCATGTATACTTTATTCCTCGAGTCCTTACTGCCTGAACGGCATTCCTAAATGTTTCAACAGCGCCAGACCTTCGGCATCGGTCTTGGCCGTGGTGGTGATCGAAATATTCATTCCTTTGACCTTTTCAACTTTGTTGTAATCGATCTCGGGAAAAATTAACTGATCCTTGACTCCCAGAGTATAGTTGCCGCGCCCATCGAACGACTTGCTGGAAACACCCCGGAAGTCACGCACGCGCGGCAGGGCTACGTTCATCAGGCGATCCAGAAACTCAAACATCCGGTCGCCGCGCAGCGTCACCATGGCGCCAATCGACATTCCCTCGCGCAGCTTGAAAGCGGCAATCGACTTCTTGGCCTTGGTAACCACCGGTTTTTGGCCGGCAATCTGACCCAGCTCGTGCACGGCGCCATCCATAAGCTTGGCATTCTGAGTGGCTTCGCCCAAGCCGATATTTACGGAGACTTTCTGGATCTTCGGCACGGCCATCACGTTCTTGTAGCCGAATTCTTTCACCAGGGCAGGGACGACGCGATCCCTATAATGACGCTTCAGCCGAGCGTCAACTTTCTTGGACGCTTTGGCGGGCTTCGGCTCGGCTTCGGTTTTTGTGTCTTCGGAGGTCTTGGCGGCGGCTTCTTTCTTGGAACCTTGGGCGCCCTTGGGAGCTGATTCCTTTTTCGAGCCTTGCTGCGGTTTAGACGCTTGTTCTGGTTTCTTATCCTTTGCCATTCATCCCTGCTTTTCTAGGCGCGCTTATCGATTTGCTCGCCGCTCTTCTTGGCGATGCGAACGCGCCTTTCCGATAGACCGGAGCCTTCCACCTTGTAACCGACGCGAGACGGCACGCCGCCCGAGGTCAGAACCATCACGTTCGAAATCGCGATGGGACTCTCCCGCTCGGCGATTCCGCCTTTGATCTGCTTGGAGGGATTGGGCCGGGTGTGGCGTTTGATCATCGAAACACCCTCCACCAAGACCTTCCCGACAGCTCGATCGACCGAAATGACACGGCCCGTTTTACCCCGGTCGCGTCCGGCGATGACCTTCACCTGGTCATCCTTCTTGATACGCACTTTAATAAAACGCCGGCTGTCGTCCTTTGCGCGCGCCATCAGATAACCTCCGGGGCGAGCGAAACGATCTTCATGAATTTCTTGTCGCGCAACTCTCTGGCGACCGGTCCGAAGACGCGCGTGCCGACCGGCTCGCCGACTTCGTTGATCAAGACCGCGGCGTTGGAATCAAAACGGATATAAGTGCCGTCTTTGCGCCGCGATTCCTTGCGCATTCGAACGATTACGCAGCGCACCACCTTGCCCTTCTTAATGGGAGACTCGGGCGTCGCTTCCTTGACGCTGGCGGTGATCACGTCGCCCAGGCCCGCTCGCAATCCCAGATCGCCTCCGCGGGGCAGAATGCACTGCAGCTTGCGCGCGCCGCTATTGTCGGCGACCTCGAGCAATGTTCGCATCCCAATCATGATGGTTTCCTCTTGTTCCCCTTAGCGGTCGGCGATTTGGAGCCCGCCGTGGGTTGCAACATATCCAGATCCACGGCGCTCGGTTCGACCGCCACCTGCACGGCTTTCCGCAGCACCTCACCCAACCGCCAGCGCTTCAGCTTGCTAATGGGGCGGCATTCGATGATGCGAACCACGTCGCCGATTTGCGCAGCCTCCTGCTCATCGTGGGCGTAGAATTTCTTGCGCTTGTTAATGATCCGTTTATAGACCGGATGCTGGACTCGCCGGGTAACTTCGACGACGATGGTCTTCTGCATTTTGGACGAGACCACCTGCCCAATCTTCTCGTTCTTGTTGCCTATCTTTTTTTGTTCTGACTTCTCCGCCGTGGCCATGTCTCACTTGCCTTTCTTTTTCTTCTTTGCCACCGGTTCCGGGGCGGTCTCCGGATGCAGCTCACGATCGCGCAGGATGGTAAGCATCCGCGCCCGGTCCTTCTTCAGGGCTCGCAGCTTCTTCAGCCCATCGGTCTGCCCCATAGCCATCTGAAATCGGATCCGGAAAGCCTGCTCGCGCATTTCTCCGGTCTGTCTGCGAAGTTCGGTGCTGTCCTGTTCTCGTACTTTGTCGGCTCGCATCGTTATTCTCCGGCGTGTACCCGGCTTACCAGCTTGGTGGGCAGCGGCAATTTTCCCGCCGCCAATCGGAAGGCCTCTTCGGCCGTGGCTTTTGGCACACCTTCCATCTCGAAAAGAATCTTGCCCGGACGAATTACGCACACCCACTGCTCGGGAGCGCCCTTGCCTTTCCCCATGCGGGTTTCGGCAGGCTTCTTGGTGATCGGTTTGTCGGGGAACAGGCGGATCCAAACCTTCCCGCCACGCTTGATGAAGCGCGTCATGGCGACACGAGCGGCTTCAATCTGGCGGTCGGTGATCCAACCGCAACGCATCGCTTTGAGACCGTAATCGCCGAAGGCCAGCGTAGAGCCTCTCCAGGCCTTACCGGTCATTCGGCCGCGCTGCTGTTTTCTGTATTTCACCTTCTTGGGCATCAACATGAGAGTCAGTCTCCAATAGTTCTTATTCGGGCTTCTCCCGGGGCGGCTCGGCCGGTGCGCCGGATTCGGACGGCGTCGATGTGTCTTGCTTCAATTCCTGCTTCCAGCTCGGCTGCGGCGGCGCCAGGGGCGGCAGGATGGGCGCCGGTTTAGAGGCCGACGACAAATCCGGAGGGGCCGACTGCATTGCCGGACCACTGGCTTCGACGGGTGCAACCGGCGTAGACATAGGAGGACGCCGCTCACGGCGGTCCCGCAACGGTGGACGACGCGGCTCCGGCTCATTCCTTAGCGAATCCCGGCGAGGACCGCCATCCAAAATCTCGCCCTTATAAGTCCAACACTTGATTCCAATGACGCCATAGGTCGTGTAGGCCTGGGCAAAGCCGTAATCCAGATCGGCGCGCAAGGTGTGCAGCGGCAATTGACCCTGCAGGTACCATTCACTACGCGCGATTTCTGCTCCGTTCAGGCGTCCGGACACACGCACTTTGATGCCTTTGCATCCAAAACGCAGCGCCGAATCGACCGCCTTGCGCATGGCTCTGCGAAAAGCCACACGCTTTTCCAGTTGCAGGGCGATGGACTCGGCCACCAGTTGGGCGTCCAGCTCCGGTTTGTGCACTTCCTGAATGTCGATGAAGACCTCGCGCTTGGTCTTCTTGGCCAGGTCCGTCTTGAGCTTTTCGATCTCGGCGCCCTTACGCCCGATGATGATGCCGGGGCGGGAAGTGCGAATGGTCACGCGCAGCTTATTGCCGGGACGATCAACTTCGATCGAGCTCACGCCTGCTGCCTTCAGCCGGTCACGCAGCGAATCCTTCAAGTCCATGTCTTCGCGCAGCAGCTTCGCATAATCCGCCTTGGCGAACCAGCGTGAGCGCCAGGTCTTGGTGACACCCAACCGAAATCCGTAGGGATGTACTTTTTGTCCCACTATGCCTTCTCCTCGGTCTGCTGGTCGCCGACCATGACGGTGATGTGGGCCATGCGCCTTTGATAGCGGTACGCTCGGCCCATGGGTGCCGGACGGATGCGCTTCATCCGCGGTCCTTCATTAACGTAAGCCTCGGTGACGACTAGTTGATCGACATCGACATCGTTGTTGCGGTTCTCGGCATTGGCGATGGCTGAACGCAGCACCTTTTCCACCATGGGAGCGATGCGCTTATTCGTCGACCGCAGGATGTTAATCGCCGTGCCGGCTTTCTGGCCTCGGATCAAATCCACCACCAGCCGCACCTTCTGGGGCGATGTTCGAACGTATCTGGCTTCCGCTCTGGCTTCCATGCTCGTGCTCCTAGGACGGCTTGGCCGTCTTCTCCGTGGGGGCCGCACCACCACCGGTAGTGGGCGCCGCCGCGGCCTTCACCGAATGACCCCGAAACTGGCGCGTGGGCGAAAACTCGCCCAGTTTGCGCCCCACCATGTTTTCAGTGATGTACACCGGAATAAACTTCTT
>Ga0335077_10008679_pt1 | contig 12608 bp, 9 predicted proteins | sample Lox_Sample_31_FD_207151 | JGI IMG/M metagenome (GOLD analysis project Ga0335077, IMG submission 207151) | Soil microbial communities from Loxahatchee National Wildlife Refuge, Florida, United States - Lox_Sample_3.1 | ecosystem: Environmental > Terrestrial > Soil > Wetlands | place: USA: Florida... | reverse complement strand
CTGGGCGCGAAGCTCTGCAACGGTGGGCGCACGGAGCACCACCGGAGGACTCGACCGTGGCCGTCGAGCGTAGACCAGGTCCCCGCCGACACCACGCCACACATGCCAGCCGGGGTAGTCATTCTCAACGTCTGTCAGCTCATCACTCACGCGAACAAGCTAGCACTGACTGATACTGACTAGCACTGCACGAACAGAACATACAGGGCGTACACAAGATCACGTCAGGGGATCATGGCCATGTGCCACGGGACCACCAGCTGCCAAGTGAGCGTGTGACCGCCGATCTGCGGCGCAGGATCGGCGCTGGCGAATGGCGGCCAGGTGAGGCACTGCCGTCGGTCACGGACCTCAGCGCGGCCTACGGTGTCAGCCGTGCCACGGTATCGAAGGCGCTCCGGGTCCTGGTGGACGAGGGCAAGCTTGTTACGCGGGCCAGGTGGGGGACGTTCGTTCCCCCTGCGGAGGATCAGCAAGACTAGGTCCATGTAGGTCACGGCCGCGGTGAGCCCAGGGCTTCTGACACCTCCCCGGCCGCGCGCTTGCCGGATTCGACCGCACCGTCCATGTAGCCGCTCCAGTGTGTTGCGGTCTCGGTGCCTGCCCAGTGGAGCAGGCCCACCGGTCGGCGGAGCGCGGGCCCGAACTGGGTCCAGGTGCCCGGCGGGAAGTGGGCGCCGTAGCAGCCGCGGGTCCAGGGGTCGGCCGTCCAGTCGTGATCGATGTAGCTGGCTGGCCGGGTCGCGGCGGGCCCGAAATACCGGCCGAAGGAGGCGAGCACCTCAGTGCGCCGCTGCGACGGGCCGGCCCGGGCGAGCCGATGGGCCTCGGCGGCGGTGACGAAGCCGAGCAGGATGCCGGGGGAGCCTGCTGGCGGGCCGGTGTCGAACGTGACCTGGGCGCCCGGTCCGTCCGAGGTCGCCTGGCCGTTGTACCCGGCGGAACGCCAGAACGGCTCGTCATAGATGGCCAGGCACTTGATGACCGAGCCCATGGGGGCTGCCTGGGTGAGCTGGTCGCGGTCGGCTGGCAGCGGAGGATCGTAGCTGATCCGCCCGGCCAGGGTGGGTGGCACCGCGATCACGGCGCGGCGCCCGGTGGCTACCAGGCCGGCCGCGTGCACGGTGACCCGCGACGGCGCCTGTTCGATCCGCGTCACCGGGGCGCCGAGCCGGACGCTGCCGGGGGTGAGCTGCTCGGCCATCCTTATCGCGATCAGCTGCGACCCGCCGGCGAACCGGTCCTGCTGCGCTGCCCCGGAGACCTCGGTGAGCTGGCGGAATCCCCCCGCCGACCGCAGATAGAACAGCACGTGCAGGAGCGAGACCTCACCAGGCTCGCAGGCGAGCACTCCCCGGCTGAACGCCTCGATCGCGAACCGCCCCAGTCGCGTCCTGACGTTGCGCCGGGCCCAGTCCGCCAGCGTCCGGGAGTCAGCGGCCGCCGCACCGCCCGCCCGCCACGGCGCGTCCAGCGGGACCCGCCGTGCCATCCGCTCCAGGGCGAAGATGGCCAGGCCCGCATCCGCCAGCCGCAGCGGGCCCAGCCGAGGGATGGTGCGGTAGCTGTGGCGCCTCCCGCCTGCCTCCAGGATCGTCAGCCCGGCGGTGAAGACCGGCTGGGTCGCCACGCCCAGCTCGGCCGCCAGCTCGAGGAGCTGTCGCTGGGCGGGCCCCACGAACTGGCCCCCCACGTCAACGACCTGGCCGCCGTCCAGGCTCTGGTTCAGTACCCGCCCGCCGACCCGGTCCCGGGCCTCGATCACCAGCACGCCATGACCGGCCCGTCGCAGCTGCCTGGCCGCGGTCAGCCCGGCCAGGCCGCCGCCTACCACGATGACATCGGCTTCGGCGCTATGGGTCATGCCGGTAGACCGGGCTGGGCGGGGCAGGCGGAGGCGGAGTGGGCGGGGCCGGGCCGGCGGCCGGATGGGCGCCGCTGACCATGTCAGACCGCGCGAGCCGGACGATACCCCAGGTCATAGCGGCGCAGGCGGCCAGCTCGAGAGCGATCTGGGCGGGCCCGTCGGTCAGCCGTTCGTGATAGATGACCAGGCCGAGCAGTGCCCCGGTGACCGGCTCCAGCACCGAGAACGCGGGCAGGAAGGCCGCGAGGCCAGCGGCGCGGTAGCCGTTCTGCTGGATCGTGTAGGTCAGCAGGCCCACCACGATGAGCACGTAGAGCCTGGCGTCGGCGAACAGCGCCAGCAGGTGGGCGGTGGCGAGCACCGTCACCGACTTGATGAGCGCATCGGTGACCCCGGCGGCCACGCCGCCGCCCACGCCGAACAGCAACGCCCGCCGCGAGGCGGTGAACCGGCCTGCCAGGACCACGCACAGCCCGACCAGCGCGGCCGCCGCGGCAGCGGCTATCCCGAGCACCGCCGCGCCGGCGGTGCGCTGGCCGCCCGCGGGCTGGCCCACCACGAGGAAGATCGCGAGCCCGCCGACGACCGCCAGCGCGGCGGCCCACTCCGCGCTGCTCAGAAAGCGCCGGTCACGCCAGGCAGCCAGTGCCAGCGCGAACAGCAGGCCGCTGGCAAGGACCGGCTCGATCAGCACCAGCCGGCCCAGGCCAAGCGCCGCTGCCTGCAGCACGAAGCCGGCGACGACTGCCACCAGGCCAGCCAGCCAGGCCGGCCGGCGTACCAGCCGGAGCAGCACCGCCGGGTCGAACGCCCGTCCCGAGGGCAGGCGCGACGCGACGCTCTGCTGGGTCACCGCGGCAACGGCGTAGCAGCCGCTCCCGGCCAGTGCCAGCGCGACAGCCAGCGGCTGCCCTCCTGTCACGTCCGCCCGCCCTTACGTCGTCGGCCAGCCTTTGCCTGATGGTCCCCCGCAGGCCAGGCCAGGGCAACCTACGGGGCGGGCAGCGCGGCCGGTGATCTCCGGGGCGGCTCTGCCCGTCGCAGGCGATATAGGGTAAGGGCTGGTGCCGCGCATGGGTGGTAGGGCAGAATACGAACAGATGGACTAGCGGCGCCTGCCATGCGGGAAGCCCGCCCGGGCGAGAGCCAAGGTCGTTGGGGAAGACGCACCTCGGTCGCTCGCAGGGAGGGTCTGGTGTCTGTTCGTGGTGTGCTGCAGGTCCATTCGGCGTCCCCGGCGCTGTGCCCGCACGTGGAGTGGGCCGTGGCGGGGGTCGTTGGAGTATCCGTAAACCTGCCGTGGGTGAATCAGGCTGCCGCGCCTGGCATGGTGCGTGCCGAGCTCGACTGGCAGGGCAGCCCCGGCACATCCGGGGCCATCACGTCGGCGCTGGCCGGCTGGAGCCGGCTGCGGTTCGAGGTGACCGAGGAAGCCAGTCCCGGCTGCGACGCCATCCGTTACAGCTACACGCCGGATCTGGGTGTCTTCTCGGCGGTCACGAGCGCCAACGGTGACATCCTCATCCCGGAGAGCCGCCTGCGTGCCGCGATGATGGTGGCAGCAGCCACCGATCTCGTGAGCAACGCGCGGCCCGGTGCGGCGGGATCGTCCCCGGCCGGGATGAGCAGCCTGGAAGAGGAGATCGCCCGGCTGCTCGGCCAGCCGTGGGACGACGAGCTCGAGCCGTTCCGGTGCGCCGGGGACGGCGCCCCGGTCCGCTGGCTGCACGCCACCGGCTGATCACCACCACTTGTCTTCCGTGGCCCGGTCGGTGCCGTTGGTCCGGTCGAGCGCGTCGAGTTCCGCCATGTCCTCATCGGACAGGGCGAAGTCGAAGATCTGCGCGTTCTCGGCGATTCGTTCGCGATGGGCCGACTTGGGGATGACCAGGACATCGTGCTGCAGGCACCAGCGCAGCAGCACCTGCGCCGGTGTCCGCCCGGTGCGCCGCGCGACCCGGGTGACCGTTTCGTCGGACAGGTGCCGGCCGGTTCCCAGGGGGCTGTAGGCCTCGGCCACGACCTTCCGCTGCCGGCACGCGTCAAGTAGTGCCCGGCGGTATTCCAGTGGGCTGAATTCGACCTGGTTGACGGCCGGGGGGATCGTCCCGGCCGCGATCACGTCAGCGAGCTCACCGGCGCTGAAGTTGGAGACGCCGATGGAGCGGGCGAGCCCGCGATCGCGTGCCCGCTCCATCCCGGGCCATGCCCAGGTGGGGCCACCAGCGGGCCAGTGGATGAGGTACAGGTCGACCTGGTCAACGCCGAGCCTTCGCAGGCTCTCCTCGGCCGTGGCAACCGGGTCTTCGCGCCTCCCCGGGTAGAACTTGGTGGTGAGAAAGACCTCGTCGCGCGGCACGCCGCTGTCGCGCAGCGCCCGCCCGACGCTCTCCTCGTTGCCGTAGGCCTGGGCCGTGTCGATGTGGCGGTACCCCAGTTCGAGCGCCCACCGTACGGCGTTCACGCACTCCGCTCCGTCGGGCACCTGCCAGACGCCCAGGCCGAGCATGGGTATCTGGTTTCCATCGGCCAGGACGCGGGCGCGCCCGTCTGCGGTGACTGCGCCGAAAGTCATGGCTGGCTGCTCCTTTGATCGGGGGACCGGGGACGCGCCGTCCACCACCAGCATGTCGCACATCGCGCTGCGTCAGATGTCTGGGGTGGCAGCCCAGACGGCGAACGGGCCGACCCCGGCGGGTGGTCAGCGCGCGCCAGTCAGCCGGTCGAGCGCGGTCAGGATGCGCTTCTCCGACACCGGCCCGGACGTGCCCAGCAGCTGGGCGAACAGGCTGACCCGCAGCTCCTCGATCATCCAGCGGACCGCCTGAACGTCCGCACCGGAGCGCCGGGCAGGCGGAAGGTCCGCGATGGCCTGCTGGTAGGCGTCGGTCACCCTGTGCACGGCCGCCGTCCGCTCGGCGTCGCGGCCTGGATCGGCCGCCGCGGTGTCCAGCCTCCGGCTGATGGCCCGCAGGTAGCGGGCCAGGTCGGGCAGCCGCCGCAGGCCAGTATCGCTGACGAACCGCGGGTAGATCAGCGCGGCGAACTGGCCGCGCGTGTCAGCGAGCGCCGCTGCCAGCGCCGGGCTGGCGGCGCGCTGCAGCCTGATCTCGGCCTCGTGCGCCGCCTCCAGGACCTGGGCGACGGCCTCCACCACCTGGGCGGTCGCCAGCGGCAGAGCGTCCCGTGCCGCCGACGCCAGGCGGGCGAAGCCGCCGGTGTCCCAGGCCGGCCCGCCAGCTTCGGCGATCACCTGGTCGGCCGCGCACGCCGCGCAGTCATCGAGCAGGGCGCCGATACCCGGGTACGGGCTCCGGCTCATCGCCAGCTTCTGCTCGTTGGACAGCCGGTCGGCGATGGACCGGACACCGGACGGCACCTGCAGCAGGAGCAGCCGCCGGGTGCCCCGCCGCATGGCCGCGCTGGCCTCCGCCTGGTTGTCGAACAGCCGGACGTCGACCGCGTCCCCCGCGTCCGCCAGCGCCGGATAGGCGGTGACCCGGCCGCGGGTGATCACCCTGGGCAGGGTGCCGATGCTCCAGTCCCGCAGCCCGGTGCGGGTGATGTCGCTGGCCGCGTCGTTCAGCATCGCCTGCAGCCGGGGCCGCAGCCGTTCGCGCAGCTCGTCCAGGTCCTTCCCGCTGGCCAGCTCGCGGCCGGAGTCCATCACCCGGAACGTGACGCGCAGATGGGCGGGCAGCCGGGACAGGTCCCACGCGTCCCGCGGAACCGGCACCCCGGCGAGGCGGCCGAGCTCCGCGCCGAGCGCGTCCAGCAGGTTCCCGTGCGGCTCACCCAGCAGGGCGAGGACGGCGCGGGCCGTGTCCGGCGCGGGCACGAACAGCCGCCGCAGGTCCTTGGGCAGCGACCTGATGAGCTCGGTCACCAGCTCCTCGCGCCGGCCCGGCACCTGCCAGCCCAGCTCGTCGGCGCTGACCTGGGCCAGGGCGCTGAGCGGGATGTCCGCGGTCACCCCGTCGCCCGGCTCGCCGGGAGCGAACTCGTACGACAGCGGCAGCCCGCCCCAGCGGCCGGGATAGTCGGCGGGCCGGATCTGGCCGGTGGCCGGGCTCACCAGGTCGGCGGGGGTGAACGTCAGCAGGCCGGGGGACTCGGTACGCGCCTTCTTCCACCAGGTGTCGAAGTGCCGGGCCGAGGTCACGTCCTTCGGTATCCGCTGGTCGTAGAAGTCGAACAGGGCCGCGTCGTCGGCCACGATGCCGCGCCGCCTGGCCTTGTCCTCCAGTTCCCGCGCCTCGGCGAGCAGTTGCTGGTTGCGGTGGAAGAACGCGTGGTGGGTCTGCCAGTCACCCTCGACCAGGGCACCGGAGATGAACAGGTCCCGTGCTGCCGCGGGGTCGACGCGCGCGTAGTTGACCCGCCGCGCCGTCACGACCGGCAGCCCATACAGGGTCACCTTCTCCAGTGCCATCGCCGCACCGCGGCGCGCATCCCAGTGCGGCTCGCTGTAGGTGCGCTTGACCAGGTGCCCGGCCAGCGGCTCGGCCCATTCGGGCTCGATCCGGGCCGCCACCCTGGCCCAGAGCCGGGACGTCTCGACCAGCTCGGCCGCCACCACCCATTGCGGTGGCTTCCTCGCCAGCACCGAGCCGGGGGAGATGGCGAAGCGGGCACCGCGCGCGCCAGCGAACTCGGCCGGCCCGCGCCGCTTCCCCCCGGCGTTCTGCTCGGCGTCCCTCATCCCGATGTGCGAGAGCAGCCCCGCCAGCAGCGACATGTGCACCCGGTCCGCGACGCCGGCCGGGTGCCGCGCGCCCGGCTCCGCCGCCCGGCCCGGCCCCTTGCGGCCGGGTGTCCCGTTCGCCGGTGCCTGGTGGGCCGGATCGGCCTGCTGGCGCCGCCGCGCCCCCGGTTCCGCCGCCCCGCCGCCGGGTCCGGCGCCGGCGCCGACGTCCCGGGCCGCCTGCCGCAGCTGGCCCTGCAGGTCCTGCCATTCCCGCACCCGCAGGTAATGCAGGTACTCGCGGCGGCACATGCGGCGGAACGCCGAGCCTGACAGCTCGCGCTGCTGCTCGTGCAGGTAGTCCCACAGGGTGAGGAAGGACAGGAAGTCGGACCCCGGCTCGGCAAAGCGCGCGTGCATCGCGTCGGCGGCCTCGCGGGCGTCCGCGGGCCGTTCCCGTGGGTCCTGGATGGACAGCGCCGCCGTGATGATCAGCACCTCGCGGACGCATCCCTGGTGCCCGGCCTCCAGGATCATCCGGCCCAGCCGCGGGTCCACCGGGAGCCGGGCCAGCTTCCGCCCGACGCCCGTCAGCCGGGTCGCGCCCGGGCGGGAGGTGCCGGGGGGCCGTTCCCCGGCGCCATGCCCCGCCGGGGGGGTCTGGGAGGGCCGTCCCCCCGGGCCAGTACCGCCCGGCGAGATCGCGCCCAGCTCCTCCAGCAGCCGCACGCCGTCCGCGATGCTGCGGGACTCCGGCGGGTCCACGAACGGGAAGTCCGCGAGCTCACCGAGGCCGAGCGCGGCCGCCTGCAAGATGACCGAGGCGAGATTGGTGCGCAGGATCTCCGGGTCGGTGAACTCCGGCCGCGAGCCGAAATCCTCCTCGCTGTAGAGCCGGATGCAGATGCCGTCGGATGTCCGCCCGCAGCGGCCCTTGCGCTGGTCCGCCGAGGCCCGGGAGATCGGCTCGATGGGCAGCCGCTGCACCTTGGTCCGGTGGCTGTAGCGGGAGATCCGCGCGGTGCCCGGGTCGACCACGTACCTGATGCCCGGCACGGTCAGCGAGGTCTCCGCGACGTTGGTGGCCAGCACCACGCGCTGCCGCTGATGCGGCTGGAAGACGCGGTGCTGCTCGGCCGCTGACAGCCGGGCGTACAGCGGCAGCACCTCCAGGCCCGCCAGGCCCGCCTGCTCGGCCAGCGCGTCGGCGGTGTCCCTGATCTCCCGCTCACCGCTGAGGAAGACCAGGATGTCCCCGGGCCCCTCGGCGCGCAGCTCGCCGATCGCGTCGCAGATGCCCTGCGCCTGGTCCTTCGGCTCGTCACCGGGCCGGTCCGGGTCGGCCAGCGGGCGGTAGCGCACCTCGACCGGGTACATGCGCCCCGACACCTCGACCACCGGCGCGGCCTCGCTCCGCGGGCCTGATTCGGCTCCGCCGTCCTGCTTGTTTGATTCGCCCCCGCTGCCCTGCTTGTTTGATTCGCCTCCGGCACTCTGCTTGTTTGATTCGCCTCCGGCAAAATGTTTGCTGAAGCGTTCCGGGTCGATCGTCGCCGAGGTGATGATGACCTTCAGGTCGGGCCGGCTGGGCAGCAGCTGCTTCAGGTAGCCGAGGATGAAGTCGATGTTCAGGCTGCGCTCGTGGGCCTCGTCGATGATGAGGGTGTCGTAGCGCAGCAACCGCCGGTCCCGCTGCATCTCGGCCAGCAGGATCCCGTCGGTCATCACCTTGACCAGGGTGCCGTCGCTGGACCTGTCGGTGAACCGCACCTTGTAGCCGACCGCCTCACCGATCTCAGTGCCGAGCTCTTCGGCGATCCGCTCCGCCACGGTGCGCGCCGCGATCCGCCGGGGCTGGGTGTGCCCGATCTGGCCGGTGATGCCGCGGCCGAGCTCGAGGCAGATCTTCGGCAGCTGCGTGGTCTTCCCCGAGCCGGTCTCGCCCGCGACGATGACCACCTGGTTGTCGCGGATGGCCGCGGCGATCTCGTCCTTGCGCTGGCTGACCGGCAGGTCCGGCGGGTACGAGACGGCTGGCGCCGCGTGCCGTCGTGCCTCGGCCCGGGCGGACGGCTTAAGCGAGGGTGTCAAGGTGGCGGTCTCCATAGCGGCGCACGGGAAACACGCATCCAGGATGGCTACGGAGTCCCCCGGTGGCTAACGCTTTTCCGGTCCGCGTCCTTCCGGCGGGACGCCCGCGAAACCCGGCAACCGTGAGCACAGGTCAGGGTCGACCCTGATGACCTCTGGGCCGGGATCAGGGTCCGAACCGGGGCTGATCCCGATCGACGGGGGCACCCACCGGCGGCAGCCTTGAAGCGTGAACACAGCCACCACAGAACCGCTCGCGCTCACCCATGACGCGGGCCAGCCGAACTGAATGGAGACCGATTCACCATGCTCGGGATCATCGCCCTCATCCTCATCGCCATCGTGGCCCTGACCATCCTCGGCCTAACCGTGCATTTCCTGTTCTCTCCCTGGCTGTTGCTGGTGGCCATCGGCATCCTGCTCTGGGTCACGTTCCGCCGGCGCCGCTCCCGCCAGTAGCCCCGGTGCTGGCATCCGCCGGTCAGAATGCCCGGGGCCGGAGCGACAGGTTCCGGCGCGGGCAGAGCCGCTGAGGGCGATCGTATGTCGCCGGGCCGATCTGGATAGCCTGCCGGGGTGAGTACTCCGCAGCAGGCGCCGGGTTCCCCACGGAAGGTCATCCTGGATTGCGACCCTGGCATCGACGACGCGCTGGCGATCGCCTTCGCGTGCGGGCACCCGGGCCTGGACCTGCGCGGGGTCACGACGGTGGCCGGGAACGTCGGGCTGGCGCAGACCACGGCCAACGCGCTCAGCGTGCTGGAGTTCACCGGCTGCCCGGGTGTGCCGGTGGCCGCGGGCAGCCCGGTGCCGCTGCTGCGGCCCCACACCGACGCCCGTCACGTCCACGGCGAGACCGGCCTGGGCGGGGCGCGGCTGCCGCCGCCGCGGGCACGGCCGCTGGACGCGGGCGCGACCGACCTGATCATCGACACCGTCGCAGCGGCGCCGGGTGAGATCACCCTGGTCGCGACCGGCCCGCTCACCAACATCGCGCTCGCCGTGCGGCGGCGGCCCGCGCTGGCCAGCCAGGTCGCCGACTTCGTGATCATGGGTGGGTCGGCGGGCCGGGGGAACGTCACCCCGGCCGCCGAATACAACATCGCCACCGATCCGGAGGCGGCGGCGATCGTGTTCGCGGCCGGGTGGCGGGTCACCATGGTCGGCCTCGATGCGACCCTGCGGGCGCGCGCGGGCCGGGCGGTGCAGCAGCGGCTGGCCGGGCTGGGGCGGCTCGGCAGCGACCTGCTGCTGCCCGCGCTGGGCGGCTACCGCGCCGACGAGATCACGGCTCAGCCTGGCCCCGCTGCGGGCGGACCGGAGATGGCCGCCGACGACCCGCCCGGCGACGGGCCGGCCGTGCACGACGTCTGCGCGCTGGCGCTGGTCGCCGAGCCCGGCCTGTTCGGCTGCCAGCCCGCCCGGGTCGAGGTGGAGACCGCGGGCCGGTGGACCACCGGCATGACGGTCACCGACTTCCGGGCCCCCGCGCAGGCCCGCAACGCGCTCGTCGCCACCTCGGTGGACGCGGCCCGGTTCTGGGACCTGGTCATCGCCGCCTGGGCCCGCATCCCGGCGGCCCGGGCCACCTGACCGGTGCTCTAGGAGGCCGCGAGGCGCCCTTCGAGCCAGGCCGTGAAGAAGGCCCGCGCGTTGGCGGCCGCCTGCTGCCACGCGTGGCCCGCGCCGCTGAACAGGGGATCGGTCACGTCCTGGCCGGGCGGTGGGTCCGTGCCCGCGGCCCATGACGCCAGGATCGGCTCGGTCGCCTCCGGATGGAATTGCACGCCAGCGTGCGGGCCGATGGTGAACCCCTGCAGGCACACCTCGTTCGCCGCCAGCTCGGTGGCGCCGGCCGGCAGGTCGAAGGCATCGCTGTGCCAGGACGGCCACGGCCCGTCGGCCAGGTCCGGATGCTTGCTGGTGACCTCTACCCAGCCCCGCTCCGGCCGGGGCAGCCGGTACAGCCGGGCGCCGAGCACCCGGGCGAGCACCTGGCCGCCGAAGCAGACGCCGAGCACCGGTACCCCAGCGGTCAGCAGCCGGGCGACGAAGGCCAGCTCCCGGGCCAGCCAGGGGATGGCGTCGTCATAGGCGGTCTGCCCGGAGCCGAGCACCACCGCTGCGTCGCACGCGCCGACCGCGGCCGGCAGCGGCTCCCCGGCGTGCAGGCGTACCGTCGTGACCGCCAGGCCGCTGGCCGCGGCCCAGCCGCCCAGCACCCCGGCCGGGGTGTCCGCCTCGTGCTCGACCACCAGCAGCCGGGTCATCGCGGGCCGGTCAGAGCGGGATGTTGCCGTGCGCGCCGCGGGCATGTGGCGCCGCGGCGATGGCGCGGGCGATCGCCTCCCGGGTCCGGCTCGGCTCGATGATCTCGTCGACCACGCCGAGCGCCCTGGCCCGTTCCAGGCCGCCGGTCTCCCGTTCGTGCTCGGCCGCGAGCTCGGCCTCGACCTCGTGCAGTTTCTCCGGCGGGACGCCGGCCAGCGTGCGCCGGTGCAGGATCCGGATCGCGGCCACCGGGCCCATCACCGCGATCTCGGCGCCGGGCCAGGCGAAGACCCTGGTCGCGCCCAGCGCGCGGGAGTTCATGGCGATGTAGGCGCCGCCGTAGGCCTTGCGCGTCACCAGCGTCACCCGTGGCACGGTCGCCTCGCCGAACGCGTGCAGGAGCTTGGCCCCGCGCCTGACCACCCCGTCCCACTCCTGGCCGACACCGGGCAGGTAACCGGGCACGTCGACCAGCACGACGAGCGGCACGCCGAAGGCATCACACATCCGCACGAAACGGGCCGCCTTCTCGGCCGACGTGGCGTCGAGGCACCCGCCGAGCCGCAGCGGGTTGTTGGCGATGACCCCGACCGTCCGCCCGGCCAGCCGGCCCAGCGTGGTGACCACGTTCGGGGCCCACCGGGGGTGCAGCTCGATGCCGGGCTGATCGAGCAGCTTGGCGACCAGCGGCTTGACGTCGTAGGCGCGCCGCGGGGACTCGGGCAGGAACGAGGCCAGGCTGTCCGCGCCGTCCCGGCCGCCCGACTCCAGCCGGAGGGTCTCCTGCTGCACCGTGTCGAGCTGGACCTTGCCGAGATCGACGCTGCCCTGCTGGCCCAGGAGCAGCGCGATCTCCCTGGCCCTGGCCAGTGCCTCGTCGTCGGAGGCGGTCACCACGTGCACCACCCCGGAGCGCCGGCTGTGCGGCTCGGGCCCGCCGAGCCTGGCCATGTCCACGTCCTCGCCGGTGACGCTGCGCACCACGTCGGGCCCGGTGACGAAGATCCGCCCCTGGTCCGACAGGATCACCACGTCGGTCAGGGCCGGCCCGTACGCGGCCCCGCCGGCGGCGGGGCCGAGCACCACCGAGATCTGCGGCACCTTCCCCGACAGGCGCGTCATGGCCGCGAACACGGTCCCGACCGCGTGCAGGCTCTCGACGCCCTCCCGCAGCCGCGCGCCGCCCGAGTGCCACAAGCCGATCACCGGCGCGCCCTGGGCGAGGGCCTCGTCGTGGGCGGCCACGATCGCGGCGCACCCGGCACTGCCCATCGCGCCCCCCTGGACCCGCGGGTCGCTGGCGAACGCCACCGCCGCCATCCCGCCGATCTTCCCGGTGGCGGCCAGCGCGCCGCTGTCGTCGTGCGGGGTGAGCAGCGCCAGGGTGCCCGGGTCGAACAGCGCGGCCAGCCGGGCCTCGGGGTCGCGGGCGATGGCCGGCCGGGCGGCCTGCCCGTCAGCGGCGGCCGGCGCCGGGGTCAGCTGGCCCGGGGCGGCCGGGCCGGCCGGGTTCACGCTGTCGACTACGGTCACGGGATTCTCCTTGCGGTGACGGAGAGCGCGGTCGCCATCAGTCAGGGGTCTCCTAGGCGGCGGTGAAGACGAGGCAGACGTTGTGCCCGCCGAAGCCGAACGAGTTGTTCAGCGCCGCCATCGGCGCGCTGCCGTGCGGCTTGAGGTCCCTCGGCTCGGTGG
>Ga0335077_10008678_pt1 | contig 12608 bp, 16 predicted proteins | sample Lox_Sample_31_FD_207151 | JGI IMG/M metagenome (GOLD analysis project Ga0335077, IMG submission 207151) | Soil microbial communities from Loxahatchee National Wildlife Refuge, Florida, United States - Lox_Sample_3.1 | ecosystem: Environmental > Terrestrial > Soil > Wetlands | place: USA... | reverse complement strand
CGATCGCAAGCGCCGCATGGGAACCATGGGTTACTGCATGAGCGGTCCGTACACGCTGCGCACGGCGGCGGCGCTTCCCGAGCGCGTCGGCGCGGGGGCTTCATTCCACGGCGGCGGCATGGTGACCGATAAGCCGGACAGCCCGCATCTGGTGATTCCGAAGATCAAAGGGCAGTTTCTGGTCGCGATCGCTTCCAACGACGATCAGCGCCAGCCGGAGCAGAAGATCGTGCTGTGCGAGACGTTCGAGAAGGCCAAGGTGCCCGCCGAGGTCGAGGTCTATGCCGGTGCGCTGCACGGCTGGTGCCCGCCCGACTCGCGGGTCTACAACGACGAGCAGGCGGAGAGAGCCTGGAGCCGCATGCTCACGCTCTTTGGCACGGCGCTCGCGGGGCGCCCCGCGAAGGCGGCCTAGGCGCCGGAAGCGGCGATTCCAGCGGTCAGCGGCTGCCGGCGCCGATCGGCGGCGTTATGTCGTGCGCCGCATCTTCGAGGAAGCTGTGCTCAGCCGGCGGCTTGGGTGCGCGCGTAGCGCAGGTCAGACTCGCGTAGCTGAGCCAGCAGAAGAGGCACACGGCCAGACCGGAGAGGAACAGAAGCAGGTATCCCACTGCTGTCAGAATCACTTGGGAGACCCTCACACGAGACCCTTGCAGTGACTGCAAGTGTGTGGCTTAGGGCTCCCCGGGTTCCGGGCAGCAGATCACAAGAGGCTACGAATTGTGAGCACGCCTGCGCGAGTGCCCGCGCAGCATGTGCCAGATTGTCGCGCAAACGCGCAACACTCCTCGTTTTTCTTCACTTAATGCTCTGCGCGTGCGTGGCGCGCCGCAGAAGCGGTGCGCGCGGGCGGATATAAGAGATCATTGCTCCTCGCTGCCCGTTACGGCGATGAAGCCGGGCGAACCATCGCGGACGACGCGCAGAAGCAGGGGCGACTTGCGCGACGGCTTGCCGACTCCCGCAAGATCCGCAACGTCCTGCAGGCGCTCGGATCCGGCGTGAGTGATGAGGTCGCCGATCTTCAGGCCCGCGAGCGCTCCGGCACCATTCGGACGCAGCTGCGTCACGATCAGGCCGCCGACTTCGCCTTGAGCCTTGAGCGCCGTGCGCATCTCGGTGGTCGCGTTGGCCACGCCGAGCTCGAGACTCGGCACCCAGGTGTCTCGACCACCGCCGTGCAGCGGATTGACGGGTGGCTCGGGGAGCTGACCGACCGTCAACGCAATGGATTGCTTGACGCCCGATCGCACCACGGACGCGTCCACCGTGGTGCCGGGCGTCAGCCGCACCACGGCTTTTCCCAGACTCTCGAAGGTGACAGGCGCGGCATCGATGCTCAGCAGAACGTCGCCGACCTGCAGCCTCTCGGCGGAGGGTCCCTGGGGCTCCACCGCGGTGATCAGCGCCCCGACATCGGAGTTCCGCCCGATCAGGGCCTGCGCCAGAGAGGGGGTCATCGCCTGCACGGCGATGCCCAGATAGCCTCGGCTGACCCGCCCATGTGCCTCGAGCTCGGCGACGACCGACGCGACAGTTTCCGCTGGAATTGCGAAGCCCAGGCCCACTGAGCCCCCGCTGGGCGACAGTATCGCGGTGGTGACGCCGACGACAGCTCCGTCCGCCGACAGCAGGGGGCCGCCCGAGTTTCCAAAATTGATGGCCGCGTCGGTCTGCAGGAAGTCGATGTACGGGTCCTCCTCCAGCGTGCGCGCCCGCGCCGAGAGAATGCCGGCAGTCACTGACTGACCGAGACCGAAGGGATTGCCGATGGCGATCACGGGATCGCCTACGGAGATCCTGTCCGAGGAGTCCAGGCGGAGTGCGGGTAAAGGGCCTGCGCTCACTCTGAGCAGCGCAATATCGGTGGTCGCATCGGTCCCGAGCACCTGAGCAGGAATGACCCGACCGTCCGCCAGCTTGACGCGCACCTTCCGAGCGCTCTCGACGACGTGGCAATTGGTGACGATCAGACCATCTGCACGGATGATGAACCCCGAGCCAAGCGCAGCGCCGGTGTCGCCGGACACCGGATTGCTGCTGCCCAGCCCCGAGAGCATGCGACGCATGAGCACGCGCATGTCGTTGTACTGCGTGTCGGCGGTTGCCCGCTCTACGGCACGTTGCCCGGCACTTTCCCCCTTCTCTTCCACGAGAACGGTGACGACGCTTGGAGCCGCCTGCCGGACCACTGCGGCGTACCCGCCCACTGCCGCAGCGCCGGCAGGGTGGAGCAGCTGAGCGGCTGCCGAGGCTACGGCCAATGCGAGCCGGGGCATGCCCCAGCTGCGGAACCGCCGGTTTTCGCCGCTCATCTCACCTCCGACCGGCCCGCCCACTGTAGTTTGACCGCGGCAGGTCTTGATGGGTTCGCCCGCTGGACGAGGGGAATCTATTGGATTCAATGGTCGGGGTGAAACGGTTTGTGCCGTTCAAGTCCCCCTGCGGGTGCGGCTGAGGTAGCCTAGGAACGGCGCCGGCCGTCCTTCGCGCGCCTGGCATCCAACGCACGCCAGAGCGCCTCGAGGCGCGCCCAGGGCAGCCCGTTGGGGCTCACAACGATCGTGCCGTTCAGCCTGGTGGCGACGAGCTGCTGCGCGCTCCGGCGGCAGTAGCCGTACTCCTCGACCTTATCGCGCAGCGCGACTGCGCCTATACCGCAGCTGGGTAGCTCGCTCTCGGGCACGCCGATCTCCGCAGCCGTCTGCGGGAAGGTGAGGCGCCCGTGCACGTCAGCCCCAAGGGGCTCAGCTGCCTCGATGCTACGGCCGTCGGCGCTGTTCACGAAGACCCAGGAGTCGCATCGCCCAATCACGTCGACCTCAGCAATTTGCGCACCCTTAGCGGGAAATTCGCGGGCTCGGTTTAATTGTACCAACTCTACGGGATAACGAGTTAGTCCAATGGGCCGCCCAGCTGCAAGAAACTCGCACGTGACCACCGCACCGGACGCATTCGGCACGAGCGGCGTGGCCAAGCTCTGTAATTCCAACGAAACCACTGCTCGCCTGGTGATGCGCCGCCTAGCCGATAGTGGGACTCCGGGCCTACTGCGAGTCGACAACGGCTCGGTTATCGCGTTGCCCGCGGCACTGCCGGCGCTGCTCCGGGAGATTGAGAAAGGCGCGCGGGGTCGATGAGCGTAGAGCGCGAGCAGCTGCTGGACGAGTTGGCGATGATCTACATGCGCCTCGCGCTCCGGGACTGGCTCACGGGAGAGCAAGAAAAAACCCCCGAACCGGGCAAGGCTGCGGGGGTTGAATGGGAGCTAAACGATGGATGTCCAGGCGAACATAACAGCGCGGCGGGTTGAGTGCAAAAAGTCCGAGGATCCACAGCGGGACGCATGCTACGCATGGGAGCGTGACCTAGCTCTGCCGGACGATCCGCCGGCGGCTATCCCGGTGCGGAACCCCTTCACCACGGCGGACTGGGCCGACGAGTTCCGTGCGTTCCATGAGCAGACATGGCGCTGGGGCTTCGAGCGGTTCGGAGGCGGCCATATATTGGTGACCGCCAGTCCGCCGTATCTGCGCTACTCCTACCGGCTGCGCAGCGCCGCCGCACATGCGGGTCTGCGCTGCGACCCTAAAGGCAAACTGCGGCCGATCATCACCTTCGGCCAGCGCGGCCCGACACGAAAACTCTTGTTGCACGAGCAGGCGCATCTGCTCACCTTCACGGGCCGCGGGTTCCGCGCCAACGGCGACGGCCACGGGCCGCGCTTCTGCGCCATCGCGCTAGCGCTCTACGAGCAATTCTTCGCGGTGAGCCGCACGGCCGCGCTGGTGATCGCTTGTGCACATGGGCTCGCCGTCGCGGAGGCCGTGGTGGAGACGTGAGTGCCGAACCGCTGCGACTCGTTCACCTCAGTGAAATCGGCGCGCCACTCACCCGCGCCGTGCGTGATCTCGATATCTATGCGGGGCGCCTGCAGCGGGTTGCGCGGGACCTCCCAACAGCACACCACGCGCTCGCGCTCAACCTCCTGAGCGACTGGCGCATGTATTGCTGCGAGCGCAACCTCTCGCGCTGGCCACAGGGCAACTACCACCTGCTCGACCGCAGCTACTCGCCCTGGCGGCATCACCACATCGCTTTCACCGCCGACGAACTCAAGGAGCTAGGGGCGAATGAATGGGATCGGCGCGTGATCCGCGTCGCATCCGCGCCGACCATCGTCCCGCTGCAGGCCGATTGTTTCCACCATACCCCGCGCCGGCACCTGGCGCGCTTCTCCGAGATGGTCGCGCGCATTGCGGAGTATCTCGATCGCCGCGGGAGTTTGGCCCCGTGAGCCTCGCGCTCTTGAACACGGAATTCCTCGAGCCGATGTTCGCCGACATGCCTGATGACGCCTCCGCTGCAGTCTGCGGATTTCCTGGCGACCCGAATGCGCCGCCGGAATTCGCGTGGTGCGCGCGCCCGTGGCGCCACGGCATGCGCTTGCCCTACAGCATCACGAGCGACACCAACAACTACATCGCAATCAGCTCCTTCCGGCCGGACGCCGAAGGCAAGGTGCGCCGGCGCAAGGACCAGTTCGCGCGGCTGCATGCCGTGATGATCGACGATATCGGAACGAAGGTGGTCGCAGCGCGCATCCGCCTTCCACTGTCAGCTCAGATTGAGACCTCGCCAACAAACTTCCAGGGGTTCTATTTCATCGAGCCGAGCGGCGGGAGCGACACACGCAGCACGGCCGAACGGCTCATTGAGGAGCTCGTCGCTGCGGGGCTCACGACGAACGGCAAAGACCCCGGCATGAAAGGCGTCACGCGCTACGGGCGTTTGCCCGTCGGCGTGAACGGCAAGGCGAAGGTGATCGAGCGCCACGGCGGACCCTTCCCGGTGCGCTGCGCATCGTTCGAACCAACCCGCCGCTACGCGGTCGAGCAGATCGCCGAGGCCTACGGGCTCGACATGAGACTGCCCCCGCCGCGCCAAGTGAGACCGCTCACCGACTCGGAGACCGCACAGCGCGCTGACGGATTCGCGGATCTCATGCAGGTCATTACCGCGGCCGGGCTTTATCTCGCGTCGCGGGGAAACATGCACGACGTAGTTTGCCCATGGGTCGGCGGCCACAGCGACAGAGCCGAGACCGGGACCGTGATCATCGAACCCAGCGAGCTCAATCGCTACGTCGGCGGATTCAAGTGTTGGCACGGCACGTGCGAACGCCGCACGATCGCGGACGTTTACCGCTGGGCGCGCGCATTTCGCATCCAGGGCGCTGCATGAGCATCACCGACATTCGCGAGCGTGTGAGTGCGGCGGCTGCGCAAGCGGACGTAGCGCGCCCCGAATCGCTCACGCTCGAGCAGATGCTGGAGCGGTTCGTCCACGTCGCCAGCGGGCCCTTGATCGTAGACATCAGCAACACGTACCGCAGGCTGCGGCCCGGGGAATTTGCGGCGGCCTACGCGCACAACAAGGTGATGATCGACAAGGTGGCCGTGCCGGTCACGGCGCTCTGGTCGCAGTCCGCGCAGCGGATGACCGCCGACTGCCTCACGTTTCATCCGGGCGAGGAGCAGTTCTTCATCGAGCGCGGCCTGCGGCACCTCAACATCTGGTCCGCGCCTAAATGGCCGGCCGTCGACATCAAGGCCGCGTCGGTGTTCACCGAGCACCTCGAGTACCTGATCCCGGACACGAAAGCGCGCGGCGATCTCCTCGACTGGCTCGCCCACGCCGCACAGGTGCCCGAAGTCAGGCCGCACTTTCACTTCCTGCTCGTCGCGCAACAGGAAGGCACCGGCCGCTCCTGGCTCGTGGAAGTTCTGCGGCGCGTTTGGGGCGAGCGCCACGCTGGCGAGATTGACCTGCACCGGCTACTCGATGATCCGTTCAACTCCCTGCTGTCGGGCAAGATCCTGATGGGCGTGCACGAGGTGAAGGCGCCGGCGGATGAGCGCTACAGCCACCGCGACCGGCTCAAGAGCCTGCTCACCGACAGTATCATCACGATCAACGAGAAGCACGAGCGCCGGTGGAGCGAGCGGCTATGCGCGCGGTTCCTGATGTTCACGAATCGCGACGACGCGCTGCCGCTGTCCGAAAACGATCGGCGCGTGTACGTCATCCGGTGCGCCGATGCACCTCGCGACCAGGCGTATTACCGGGATCTCTACGCGAGACTGGAGGATCGCGAGCTCCTCGCCGCCGTGTGGCAGCTTCTGCGAAACCGCGACCTCAAAGCGTTCAATCCGGGACAGCGCACGCCGCTGAACGAGATCAAGCTGCAGATGATCGCGAGCGGCCGCACCGACGAGCAGCAGACCGCGGTGGAATTCGTCAAAGCCTGCCCGTACAGCATCATCGCCGCCTGTGACCTCATGCAGACGCTCGCTCCGGCCAAAGAGGACGAACCGGAACGCGATCGCCGCGCCAGGATGAACGCGATCGCCGCCGTGCTGCGCGAAGTGGGCTTGCAGACCGGCACGCAGAAGGTGCGCATCGACACCGACATCACCCGTGTCTGGATTCTGCGCAACGCCGTGAAATGGTCGGCAGCGACGGCCGCTGCGCTGGTATCGGAGGCGCAGAAGGCACGCCAGGACATTGCCCAGAACAGGTACAAGCCCGACGTGATCATAGACCTCTGGCAGCAGGCACGGCGATGACCGTGTTGCCACCGTTGCCGCGTTGCCGGGGTTTCCATTGCACGGGGGAAATATAGAAAGCTCCGAAAGCGTGGCAACACAGGCAACACAGGCAACAAGACGTAAGAGTCAAGAACTTATGTTTCAGACTAGTGGCAACAGAGTGGCAACAGAGGCAACAAGTGATGCTCTTTGACGCCGCCGGAAGTCGACCTATCGCACCTGGTATAGGTCCACCCGCCGCGGCGTTGGGATTGTCGCGTAAGTCATTGATTGGCCGTTCTGGCCGCAAATCGGTTTCCCCATTTCACACAAGCCTTACCGCGGTGGCCTATGGCGGGTAAGCCAGGCATGCGCAGCGACAAGCCGACCGTGCCGGCGCGGCCGCGGGACTTCGCGGCGCTCGACCTGCGGTTCAAGCTACCGCGGTGGATCCGCGACCGCCGCGCCGAGATCCGCACGCACCTCGGCGGCGTGCCTAGCGTGCTGCAGGAGGCCTTGGTGTCGCGCTTCGTGTACGTCGAGATGATCTCGGTGAACCTCGAGACGCAGCTGGCGGCCGGCCAGGAGATCGACGTGCAGACCTACCTCAGCCTGGTTGACCGCCTGCACTCGCTCAGCCGCACGCTCGGCTTGCGGCGCACTGCTCGCGACGTGCCAAGCCTCGCCGACCTGAAGCGTGCTGCGGAGAAGCCCGCATGAGCATCCCATTCGGCCACGGCCCGCAGTCCTTCGCGCACAGCCCGCAGCTGGCCGGTCACATTCTCGGCCGCCCGACTTACCTGCCCATGCGCTCGTGCATCAAGGCGGCACTCGCCGAGCCGCTCGCTGCGGATGAGCGGGTGGTGTTCGACAAGCTGGCCGGTGGCCGCGAGCCGCCGCGTGAACCCGTGAGCGAGTTTGTGATTCTGAAAGGCCGCGCATCCGGTGGCACGCAGTGCATGGCCGCCACTGCGGTCTACCTCGCCACGTGCCGCGAGTGGCGCTGCGATCCCGGTCAGATCCCCGTGGTGTTGGTGCTCGCCCGCGACCGGGAGCAGGCGACCGTTGCCTTCCGCTTTGCGCTCGGCACGCTGGAATCGTCCCCGGTGCTCAGTCGGGAGATTGAGAGCACGACCGCCAATCGCATTGTGTTGAAGAGCGGGGTCGAGATTCACATCGCGACCTCTGACTACCGCGCCGTTCGGGGCCGCTCCATTATCGCCAGTGTCTGCGATGAATTGGCACTGTGGCCTGTCACGGCAGACAGCGCCAACCCCGACACCGAGGTATTGACGGCGCTGCGCCCCGGGCTCGCGCGCTTCCCCGGCTCCATGCTGATCTGCGTGAGCACGGTCTACGCCCAGGCCGGTGCCTTGTACGAGTATGACCGTCGTTACTTCGGCACGGACAACGCGCGGGTGCTGGTGGTGAAGGGAGGGACGCGGGACTTCAACGAGACGTTCCCGCAGTCGGTCATCGATGCGGAACTCGAGCGCGATGCCGTTGCGGCCGGTGCCGAGTACCTTTGCATCTATCGCACCGACGTCGCGGCATTTGTCGATGCGCCGCTGATCGACTCAGTGACGCGGTCGGAGCCGCGCGAGATACCTCACCGTACCGTCAACCCCGACGGCTCGCCGCGCGTCTATCGCGGCGGACTCGATATCTCAGGCGGCAGGTCGGACAGTACTGCGGCGGCGGTTGCGCACACCGAAGGGCAGCGCGTTGTGGTGGACGCCTGCCGCCGCTGGACTGCACCGCACGATCCGAAGGCGGTGGCGATGCAGGTTGCGGAGTTCTTCAAGGCCTACCACCTCACGGCCGCCACGGGCGACCATTACGGTGCCGAGCTGGCGCGCAGTCTCTACGCCGACGCGGGGCTGACGCTCATCACGTCCGAGCATCCGCGGAGCGATGTCTACTTGCGGCTGCTGCCGCTCATGACCACGGGATGCGCAGAGCTGCCGCCCGACCCGACGCTGCGCGTCGAGCTCCTTGGCCTCGAGCGCAGGACCGCGCGCAACGGGAAGGACAGTATCGACCACCGACCTGGCTCGACCGCTCACGATGACCTGGCGAATGCCGTCGCGCTCGCCGCGGTCGCGGCCTCGCGTCTCTCGAGCGTGCCCGGCGAGGTAGTGGTGGGCCGATCAGATATTTTCGAGACTGGGCCCGGAGAGAGTTATTACAACTCCGGCGCCTCGTGGGCCGACCCGAGTCCGTTCGACCTTGGCGGCCCGCGGCACAGGTACTGATGCACTCACCAAAGGAGACACGACCTACAATGGCAACTAGACACACGTTCAAGCGCGACCCCGCAGGCCGCGTGCTCTTCGATCGTGATCAGCTGAAGATCGTTGACGATGCTGTGAAGCATCTCGGCATGACCGTGACCGTCACCCGCGACGTGCGCGACCAGGCCGAGCGGCGCCTGGTGGAGATCGCCGAGCAGCTGGCATTCAGCACAAACCGGCCGCTCGCAGAGGCGCTTCAGCACGTGTGCTTCAAGACGCACCGCGAGCTGGTGCGCCTGTCGCGCGCCGACGTAGCGGACCCGAGCGAGGCCGACGTCGCAGTTGAAGACGAATAGGAGGCTTGCAACTTATGAGTGAGATCAACGGAGCCGAAATTTTTTCCTCAGGGTTTTGGAATGGATTGAAGTTCGATAACGATGACCTCGATGGGATCGTGTCGGCGTTTAACGCGCTGAAGCTCGCCGGCCGGGTACCTCTGCGGTACGGCCATTCGGCGCGGGTTCCGAAAGGCGACGACGCGAGCGGCGAGACCGGCGCGCTCGGCTGGGTCCAGCGGATTTACAGAAAAGGAAGCAAGTTGCTCGCGGACATCAAGGACATTCCAGCCACGGTTTATGAGCAAATCAAAAGCGGCCAGTTCAAATTCTGCAGCGTGGAGCTTTTGCGGAACGTCGGCACGACGGGCGGCCGCGGCATCCTGCCATGGGTATTGGATGCCCTCGCCATTTTAGGAACCAGTGCGCCGGCTGTTGCGGATCTGAAGCCCTTGAATGCCAACATGGCGCGACGGGCGCTCGATTTCGAAGAGTCCATCAGTTTTTCAAAGTCCGAGGAGGACACCGACGACATGTCAGACACAACGAAGGAACAGTTCGCCGCGCTGACCAAGAAGTACGTCAGTCAATTGTTCGAGGCCGCCATCAAAGACGGCCGTGCGCTGCCGCGCGATCGCGAGATGTTCAACCGCCGCTTCCCCGAAGCGACCGCCGAGGACGCGGAAGTTTTCATTCGCGACACGCCTCGGCCGCCGAAGCTCGATCGCGCCGTTTCGCTGAGTACCGATCACACGACCGTCACACCTGGCTCTGGCCGTGCGGACCACCGCTTGCTGGAAGCGGCGCAGCGTTTGGTACTCGAGCGTCGCAACGCGGGCGATCCACTCCCGGGTGAGCCGTGGCAGCAATTGTTAGCGGCAGCGAAGCTCACGTTCTCGAAAGATAGCGACCTGGCGGCTGAGTGGCAGTCTCAGCCGGGCGAACGATGAGCGCCCCGGCACCGGCGCTGACCGCCGTCGCCATACAGCGGTTGCTAAGGTCGGTCGACGCGGAGCTTCACGCGCACCCGAAGCCGAGCGCCGAGAGATTGTCTCGGATGCTCGAGCGGCTGGCGCCTGCGCACAGGCCGGGTTTTTATTCGGTATCCATCACAAGTCCGATCAGCGGCCGCGGCGTGCTGTTGTCGCAATTGTGGTATCAGCTGACGATGCGGCTTGAGGAGGCGGAAGAACTTGAACGTTCGCGGCGCGCCGGCTGAACCCGCCGGCCGCGCGGTGAAGTCGCGCGGGTGCACAAGGACGGTTCACTCCTTCCGCCCTTGGTGCCTGGAGACCCCGCGCGAGGCAAGAGGGGCGGCGGTGATGCTGGGACCGGCTTCCGGTTCCCATTCGCGCGCCGCCGCCCCTGGCTGGTTAGCGCGCCGGCTGCGATGGTGTTGTCGCGCGCGAGTCGGGGGCCGGCGGCTGCCCATAGAAGCCGCCGGTCTCCGGCGCTTTTGCTCCTTCCCTGCCGCCGCCATTGCATGGTAATATCACTCGCCTTAGCCAATCCTGGGGACTCCATGGCCGCCAAAGAATTCCGAGCCGTCGCCTGCTATCTGAGTGAGGCGCAGATTCAGCGCCTGAAGGCACTCGCCCTCCGGATGGACAGGCCGGTAGCCTGGATCATTCGTGCGGCGGTCGATTCCTACGTGAAACAGCGGGGGGCGCGGAAATGAGTACCGCGGAGAAGCGTGAGGCAGAAAGTGAATGCGAGAACAGCGAGGGTGCCGAGATCATTAATTTCACGATGCGGATGACGACCGAATTGCTGCAGGCTGGTAAGACTCCCGAGCAAGCCTTAGCAGAAGTGCTGCGGCTAGGTCGCGAAAAATGGCCTCACTTGTGGACAATCTCATGAGCACCGAGCAACTGCGCGCAGCCACCTACAGCCGATACAGCTCCGATCAGCAGCGCGAGTCCTCGATCGAGGACCAGCAGCGCGGCACCTACGCGCGCGCGGCGAAAGAGGGTTGGGAGATCGTGGTCGACTACGCCGACGCGGCCATGTCCGGCGCCGACAACCAGCGGCCGCAATACCGGAAGATGCTCGAAGTGGCGGGACGCGACTTCGACGTGCTGCTGATCGATGCCCTCTCACGCCTGGCGCGCGACCGGATCGAGCAGGAACAGGCGATCAGGCGCTTGGAGTTCCACGGCGTGCGGATCGTCTCGACCACCGACGGCTACGACTCGCAGAGCAAGGCCCGGAAGGTGCACCGGGCGGTCAAGGGCCTGATGGACGAGATGCAGCTGGACGACCTGGCGGCCGCCGTGCACCGAGGACAGGCTGGCCAGGCCGAGAAAGGACGGTGGAACGGCGGCCGGCCCTACGGCTATCGGCTGCGCCGCCTGACGGACCCCGCACGCTTGGACGCCTACGGCGAGCCGGAGCGTATCGGCACGGTGCTGACGGTGGACGTCGACCAGGCGCCCATCGTCCGGGAGATCTTCGAGCGCTATGCGCGCGGCGAGTCGACCCTGCAGATTGCCACCGACCTGAACGCGCGTGGCGTGCCGTCCCCTGGCAGCAGCTGGAAACGCACCGTCAGGCGGTGCAAGGGTTGGATGGATTCCAGCATCCGCGTCATTCTGCTGAATCCGCTGTATACCGGCCGCCAGCGCTGGAACACGTCCCAATTCGTGCGTGACCCGGAGACCAAGCGCTACCTGCGGCGCGAGCGGCCGGAGGCCGAGTGGGTGGTGGTGCAGAAGGAGGAGCTGCGCATCGTCTCCGACGAACTGTTCGCCCGGGCGCAACGCTTCTCGACGCTTCCGCTGGACGACCCGCGGCGCCGCTCGGGCGGCAAGGCACGGTTCCTGCTCTCGGGGCTCATGTCCTGCGCCAAGTGCGGCCGGAGCATGGTGCTGTGGGGGAAGCACCATTACACCTGTGGGTCCTACGTCGGCGGCCGTGCCTGCGACAACCATGTGCGCGTGAAGCGCGCGCACGCCGAGGACGTGATCCTGGGGCCCATCCTCGAGGACATGCTGGCGCCGGCCCGAATCGCGCGCATCGCCCGTCAGGTGGTGCGGGAGGAAGAGGCGCGGTTACAGGCGGTGGCCGCCCGGGCGCCGGCGCCGAAGGCCCTGGCCGAGCTCGATCAGCGGATTCTGAGGCTGCGCGCACGGCTGGCAAGCGGCGATCCCGACATGGCCCCTGATGAGCTGCAGGCGGCGATCGACACCGCCACGGCCAAGCGCCAGGCCCTTGCCGCCAGCCCGCCGCGGCGCGATGCCGCGGCGGCTAAACTCGAGGCATTCCTGCCTCGAGCGGCGGAGCTGTTCCGCAAGACGGTGAAGCGCGGACTGGACGGCGACCCGGCGGCGGCGGCTGAGGCCCGTACGATCCTCCGTAGCCGGCTGCTGCTCGGCGGGAAGATCAAGATCGGCCCCGACGAGAAGGGGATCGTGGCCGACTTCACCCTGACCCCGGGAGGCCTCTTAACC
>Ga0335077_10008677_pt1 | contig 12609 bp, 11 predicted proteins | sample Lox_Sample_31_FD_207151 | JGI IMG/M metagenome (GOLD analysis project Ga0335077, IMG submission 207151) | Soil microbial communities from Loxahatchee National Wildlife Refuge, Florida, United States - Lox_Sample_3.1 | ecosystem: Environmental > Terrestrial > Soil > Wetlands | place: USA... | reverse complement strand
TCCGTCCTCGACGACCGCGACGCCGGCCGCAACGTGCGCTTCGCCGGCGAGGACCTGAAGCCGGGCGCCCGCGTGCTCGACGCCGGCACCGTGCTGGGCCCCGCCCAGCTCGGCGTCCTGGCCTCGATGGCCCGCGGCCGCGTGCGCGTGCGCCGCCGCGCCCGGGTGGGCATCCTCGCCTCCGGCGACGAGATCGCCGACCTCGACCAGTCGGACGCCATCCTCGCCGGCCGCAAGACCGCGTCGTCGAACACCTACACCCTGGACGGACTCGTCCGCCTCGCCGGCGCCGTGCCCATCCAGCTCGGCATCGCGGCCGACACGCCCGAGAGCGTGCGGGAGAAGCTCGAGCGCGGCGTCGCCGCCTGCGACCTGGTCGTCTCGACGGCGGGCGTCAGCGTGGGCGAATACGATTACGTGCGCGGGGTCCTGGACGACATGGGCTGCCGCATGGCGGTGACGAAGGTCCGGATGCGGCCCGGCTCGCCCACCTCCTTCGGCATCGTGCGCGGCGTGCCGTGGATCGGCCTGCCGGGAAACCCCGTCTCCACGATGGTCTGCTTCGAGCTGTTCGTCCGGCCGGCCGTGAGGAAGATGCAGGGGCACACGCGGCTCCACCGGCGCACGGTGCGCGCCGTGACCGACGATGCTCTCCACACGCCCGGCCGGCTCACGCACTTCCTGCGGGCGGTGGCGCGCGAAACGCCCCAGGGCTGGCGGGCGCGCCTCACCGGGCCCCAGGGCTCGGGCATCCTCACCTCGATGGTCCGCGCCAACGCGCTGCTCATCGTGCCGGAGGAGGTGGAAGAGCTGGCCGCGGGCGCCGAGCTGGATGCGCTGCTGCTCGATGATGAGCCGACGATGACGGAGGTACCACCGGTGAGAACCAGTGAGGAGTGAGGGGTGAGTAGGATAGGTGAGAGGTGAGAAGACGAAGTGAGAAGACGCTGCCACCCCTCTCACGCCTTTCGACCTCTCACCTCTCACACTTCCTTCTCACCCCTCACCCCTCACGTCTCACGCTTACGACGAGGCCCCATATGAACATCCCCCTCACCGGCGCCATGCTGGAAGCGCTGAAACGGGCATCCCACATCCCGCCCGACGTGCAGACGGAGATCGGCTCGATCCAGCCGAAGGACGGCACCTATCGCCTCCACCTCTCGGAGGACGAAGGCATGGAGCTCGCCGAGCTGCTGCAATGGCACGTCCGCACCGACCCCGCGACGGGCCGGCCGACGGCCGAGACGGCTCCCTACGCCGAGATCATCCGGCTGATCGGTGAGGCGGGGCTGTGAACGCCGCGGCCGCGCCCATGCTCCCATTCATCGCCATGGCCGCCGTGCTGGCGGCGGTCGGGTCCGGGATCTACCTGTCGTACGCCCTGGAGAGGAAGCGGACCGCGGCCCTGGCGGACGCCTGCCTGCGGATGGGCTTCAACTTCCAGCCCAAGATCCCGAAAGAGCAGATCCCGACCTTCGGGACCTTCCACCTCTTCAACCTGGGGCGCGGGCGGACCGGGTGGAACCTGATGACGGGCAAGGCGAACGGGGCGGCGGTCTCGCTCTTCGACTACAAGTACACGACGGGCAGCGGGAAGAGCTCGCACACCTGGACGCAGACGGTGGCGCTCTTCCAGGGCGCCGGCTCGCTCCCGGAGTTCCTGCTGGCTCCCGAGCACTGGTGGGACAAGATCGGCGCGCTGCTCGGCCACCACGACATCAACTTCGACGCCAGCCCCGACTTCTCGAGGCACTACCTGTTGAAGGGCCCGGACGAAGCCGCGATCCGCTCGGCCTTCGGCGCCGAGACGCTCGGCTTCTTCGCCCAGAACCTCGGATGGTCGGTGGAGGTGAAGGCCGGAGCGCTCGCGATCTATCGCCTGAGCAAGCGCCCCAAGCCCGAGGAGATGCAGGCGTACGTCGCGGAGGTCGCCGGCGTCCGCCGCGCGCTGGGCCACGACGACTGACCCGTGACGGCGGGAGTCCTGCCCGCCGAGCTCAGCCCGCCTTCGCCTTCGCGATCTCCTCGGTCAGCCGCGGCACGATCTCGAACAGGTCGCCGACGATCCCGTAGTCGGCCACCTGGAAGATGGGCGCGTCCTTGTCCTTGTTGATCGCCACGATGACTTTGGCCGTGCGCATGCCCGCCAGGTGCTGGATCGCGCCGGAGATCCCGACCGCCACGTAGAGCTGCGGGCTCACCGTCTTGCCGGTCTGCCCCACCTGCTCGGCGTGGGGCCGCCAGCCCGCGTCCACCACGGCGCGCGACGCGCCCACCGCGGCGCCGAGCGCCTTGGCCAGGCTCTCGACGAGGGCGAAGTGCTCCGGGCCCTTGAGTCCGCGGCCGCCCGACACCACGACCGAGGCTTCCGCCACGTCCAGCTTGCCCTTCCCGGCCGCCTTCACCTCGCGCACCACGACCCGCGCTTGCGCGACCGCCGGCACCTTCGACGGCGCGCCGGCCTTGGCCGCGCTCCCGGGCGCGAACGTGTTGGGACGCACCGACACCACCGCCAGCGGCGCGTCGAACCGCAGCTGTTGAACGGCCTTCCCGGCGTACACCGGCCGCGTGGCCGTCACCTTGCCGCCCGCGAAGGCCACGCCCGTCACGTCGGTCCCCAGAGGGGCCGCAAGCCGCGCGGCGATGCGCGGCGCCAAGTCCTTCCCCGCCGCCGTCGCCGCCACGAGCACCGCCCCGTAGCCGCCCGCCTTGGCGACCGCCGCCGCCGTGCCGGCGTATCCGCAGGGCGAGTAGCGCCCGAACGAGGCGTCCTCCGCGACGAGCACGCGATCCGCGCCCACCTCGCCGAGCTTCGCGCCGGCCGCGTCGACGCCGGGCGCGCCCAGGACCAGCGCGTCCACCGTGCCGCCCATCGCGTCGGCGAGCTGCCGCGCGGCCCACACCACCTCGTGACTCGTCTTGCGCAGCGCGCCGTCGCGCTGCTCCGTGACCGCGAGCACGTTGGCCATCAGAGCACCTTCGCTTCCGTGCGGAGCAGCCGCACCAGCTCGGTCACCGCGTCGGGTCCCTCGCCCACGATCCGCCCCGCCTTCCGGTCGGGCGGCAGCGCCAGCCCCGTCACCGCGACCCGCGCCTCGCCCAGCGCCGCCGGCTTGACCTCGATCGGCTTCTTCTTGGCCGCCATGATGCCCTTGAGGGCCGGATAGCGCGGCGTGTTGAGCCCCTTCTCCGCAGTCAGCACCGCGGGCAGCGCGAACTCCGCCACCTCGACGCCGCCCTCAATCTCGCGCTCGGCCACGCCCTTGCCGCCATCCAGCTCCAGCTTCGAGATCGCCGTCACGCAGGGCAGGCCGAGCAGCTCCGCCACCATCGGGCCCACGCCGTGGTTGTAGTCGTCGACCGCCATCTTGCCGAACAGCACCAGGTCGTAGCCGCCGTCCTTCAGCTCGGCGGCCAGCGCCTGCGCCACCGCCAGCGCGTCGGCCGGGATCCTGTCGGTCTTGAGCAGCACGCCGCGGTCGGCGCCCATCGCCAGCGCGCTCCGGATGGTCTCCTGCGCCGCGTCCGGGCCGAGGGCGACCACCACCACCTCGCCGCCGCCGGCCTTCTCGCGGCGCTGCAGCGCCTCCTCGATCGCGAACTCGTCGTACGGGTTCACGATGAACTTGACGCCGGCCTCGTCGATCGACGCGCCGTCGCCACCGATCCTGATGCGGGTCTCCGTGTCCGGCACCCGCTTGACGCAGACTGCGATCTTCACGCGCGGCCCTCGATGGGAAGGGAGGTCATTCGAACGCGCTGATCCCCGTGACCGCCTCGCCGAGGATCAGGGTGTGCATGTCGTGCGTGCCTTCGTAGGTGTACACGCTTTCCAGGTTCGCCAGGTGCCGCATCGCCGTGTACTCGGCCAGGATGCCGTTGGCGCCGAGCAGGCGGCGCGCTTCGCGGGCGACGTCGCAGGCCATGTCCACGTTGTTGCGCTTGGCGAGCGACACCTGCTGCGGCGTGGCCTTGCCCCGGTCCTTGAGCCGGCCGAGCTGCAGCACCAGCAGCTGCGCCTTGGTGATCTCGGTCAGCATCTCGGCCAGCCGCTGCTGCTGCAACTGGAACGCCGCGATCGGCTTGCCGAACATCACCCGCTGCTTCGCGTAGCGCAGCGCCTCGTCGTAGCACCCCATCGCCGCGCCCAGCGCGCCCCACGCGATGCCGTAGCGGGCCTGGGTGAGGCAGCTGAGCGGGCTCTTGAGGCCTCGCGAGCCCGGCAGCAGGGCGTTCTTCCCCACCTTCACGTCCTGCAGCACCAGCTCCGACGTGTCGGACGCGCGGAGCGAGAGCTTGCCCTTCTGGTCCTTCGCGCTGAACCCCGGCGTGTCGGTCGGCACGATGAAACCGCGGATGCCGCCCGGATCGTCCAGCGCTCCCGTCTTGGCCCAGATGATCGCGACGTTCGCCGTGGAGCCGTTCGTGATCCACATCTTGGCGCCGTTGATGACCCAGCCGTCCTTCGTCTCCTTCGCGGTGGTGATCATCCCGCCGGGATTGGAGCCGTAGTCCGGCTCGGTGAGGCCGAAACAGCCGATGACCTCGCCCGCCGCCATCTTCGGCAGCCAGCGCGTGCGCTGCTCCTCCGAGCCGAAGGCGTGGATGGGATACATCACCAGCGCGCCCTGCACCGAGGCGAAGGAGCGCACGCCGGAGTCGCCGCGCTCCAGCTCCTGCATGATCAGCCCGTAGGCGACGTTGTTGAGGCCGGCGCAGCCGTACGCCTCGGGCAGGTTGGCGCCGAACAGCCCCAGCTCGGCCATCTGCGGCACCAGCTCCAGCGGGAACCGGCCTTCCAGGTAGCGCTGGTTGATGACCGGCATGAGCCGCTCGTCGACCCATTGGCGCACGGTGTCCTGGACCGCGCGCTCCTCTTCGGAGAGCAGCGCGCCCACGTCGTAGAAGTCAACGCCCTCGTAACGCGGAGCCATGGATTCCCCGGGTGAGGTGACTCAGTCGATCCGGGCCGCACGGCCGCGGCCGCGCGGCGCCCGCACGGTGCGCCGCGCCGAGCCCACGACGCCCACCTCCGCCGCCTTGCGGCGGAAGAGCGGGCCGTGATCGACGGCGTGGCCGTGCTGATGCTGCCAGAGGTGCACCATCTCGTGGAGCAGCGTGTGCGAAGCCTCGTCCCAGCCGTGACGGTCGATGTGGCGGCGGCTCATCGTGATCTCGTAGGGCTCGCCCGTCTCGTGCCGGATGCACAGCTGCCCGAGCCGCGTGCGCATCCGTCCCGAGATCCGGAACGGCAGCGCGGGAAGGGCGCCGCCGAAGTGGCGCCGGTTGTACTCCTCGAACAGGCGCGTGAGGCGCCGCGTCTTGTCGTCGTCCCCGGCGCGCGGCCGGTCGGCGGAGCGCCGGCCGCGGGGCGGGCCGGCGGCGTGATCCTCGGGCCGGAACGAGAGGATCTCGCGCTCGGCCGCCCGGCGCAGCGCCCGCGTGGTGCGCGGCGCCACGAAGCGCACCACGGCCTTGAGGATCCGATCGGGCGCCATCGCGTACCCCCGATGGATGCGCAGCACGCCCTTGGGCGAGAGGCTCACCATCACGCTGCGGTTGTCCGTCACCTGGACCGCCGCGACCGGCTGGAGGCCGAGCAGCTCCAGCCGGCGCGCCAGCATGCGTTCCTCGGGCATGTGGAAGCGCGACGCCTGAGGCGGCTCGGGCTCGGGGCCGTGCCCCGCCGGCCGCAGCCAGCGCGGGAGCAGCTTATCGAGCAAAGTCGCGCTCCTCCGTCACGGTGAACGCGCCGGACGCCCGGTCGAGGGCGTGGATCTCCACCCGGACGCCCGACGGCCCCGCCCGCACCACGTTGAAGCTCGGCGCGCGGTGACCGCGGCCCCGCGTCGAGAGCGTGCCGGCCGTCGAGACGATCACGCGCCGCCCGTCCAGCTCGATGACGCCGATGCCTTCCTCGTGATCGTGCCCGCAGCAGACCAGGTCGGCGCCCGAGGCCACGATGCCGCGCCACGCCGCCATCGGCCGCGCCAGGCCCCACCGCCCCGAGATCCGGCCCTTGAGCACGTTGTGGTGCACCACCAGCACCCGCAGGGCCCCGCCGCCGTTGCGCGACGCGAAGGTCGCCGCCGCTCGCGCCAGCTCGGCCGCGGGCAGATGCCCCTTCACCGTGAGGTCCCGCGGGTTCCAGGTCATCGAGCCGAGCGCGAGGCCGTGCGCCGAGGCCGCGCCGCAGATCACGGCGCCGTCCACGGTCACGGGGGCCGCGAGGTCGTCGGCCACGTACCGCCGGTACTTGGCGAACCGCGCCCGGCCCAGCAGCGGGAGGCCGAAGGGCTCCCGCCACCACTGCACGTCGTGATTGCCGGCCACGGTCTGGACCGGTGCCAGGCGCCCGGCCGCCCGCAGGAACGCCCTCGCCCGCTGGAACTCGCCGGCGCGCGCCCGCTGGGCGAAGTCGCCGGAGATGACGATGGCCGTCGGCGCCAGCGAGGGCAGCAGCGCCTCGACCGCCTCGACGGCCCCGATGTCGGCCAGGCCGCCGAAGTGAAGGTCCGAGAGGTGGACGAGCGTGGTCACCAGCGCGCGCGGACCCGGTATTCGAGGGTCGCCTCCGCGCCGGGCGGCACACGCACCGGGAAGCGCAGGCTCGTCGCGCTCAGCCGCTCGGCCGGCACGGTGCTCGAGAGCACCTCGAACTGGCCGGGGAACTCGTCCAGCACCTGCACCGTGACCGAATCGCTCTTCGCGTTCTGGATGGTCACGCGGTACGACGACACCGACGCGCGCCGGCCCTCGAGCGCGAAGGTGAGCTGGCTCCGCTGCGCCGTGATGTCGAACGCCGTGCCGGTCACCAGGTGCAGCTCACGCCCCGCCGGCGTGTGCTGGATCTGCGGCTCGCCGAGGAGCTGCAGGCGCCCGGCGGAATCGGGCGAGAGCACCCGCACCGTTCCGCCCGGGAGCGGCGTGTCGCCGAAGGCCGTGCCGCGCGGACGCCGCACCAGGTAGCCGACCTCGGCATGGATGTCCTGCTCGGCCTGCTGCTGTTGCGCCTGAAAGACGTACATCGGATGCCGAAGCACGTACTCGGGCTCGACCTCGACCGCCGCCGCGGAGAACAGCGCGACGCTCTCCGACCGGCCAGGGACGACGTCCACCTTGCCCGGGAGCGTGTAGAGGTGGGTCTCGCCGACCGACTGCTCGCCGGAGATCACCGACGCTTCCTCGAGAGCGTTCCCCGCCATGGCTCGCGCCAGCATCGGCCGCGGCGCGGCCACCGGCGCCCGCACGACGTCCCCGGCCAGCAGCTGCACCTCGGCGCCCTCGAAAGCGAGCGAGCCCGGATTCTCGATCGTGGCCAGGCCGGACATCTCGCCGGCGGCCTGGGCGGACCGCGGCACGACGAGCGTGTACGAGGCGCGCCACTGCAGCCCCGCGGCCTGATAACCCAGCCGCAGCGACGGCTTGGCGTGTGTCGCGTCCACCGTCACGGCCAGGTGCGAAGCCAGCTCCACCAGCGAGTCGGGGAACGCCGGCGTCCCGGGGAAGCCGTAGATCACGCGCCCGGCGATGCGCACCGTCTGCGGGTCGAGCGAGAGGAGCGTGCCGCGCACGAACCTCGGCCCCGAGTCGCCGGCCGCCATCATGAAATCGATGTCCCGGCCCACGGCGCGCCGCAGCGAGCCTTCCAGCCCCGCGTCCGACACCTCGGTCACGCCCCTGATCTCGACGCCGTCGTCCAACGCCACCAGGGTGCCCGGATCCACGTTCCGAGCGCCGAGGTCGAGACTGAGCGTGCTCGCGCCGCGGGGCACGGCCACGGGGAACGTGCGGCGCACCAGCGCCTGGCCGCTCTGGTAGATGGTGAGGCTCGTCTCCTGCGCCTTCACGGTGCTGGCGGTCAGACAGATCGCAGAGCCGAGGGCTCCAGCTAGTATGCAAGCCCGAGCACTCGCGTCTCGTAACCGCTGCCCAACTTCGCGTCTCGCAACTGCTCTGTCTTCCGTCATTGGCTCACCCTCGTACCAACTGCGCGACATGTGAGGCGAATTCGGACGTCGTGGCCGTTCCGCCCAGGTCGTGCGTCAGCACCTCGTCGTCACGGATCGCGCGGATCACGGATTCCTGCACCCGCGCCGCCGCGCCCCGCTCGCCGAGGTAGTCCAGCATCATGCTCGCGCTCAGCATCATCGCCGCCGGGTTCGCCAGGCCGCGTCCCGCGATGTCGGGCGCCGTGCCGTGCACCGCCTCGAAGATCGCCGTCTCGGGCCCGATGTTCGCGCCCGGCGCCAGCCCCAGCCCGCCCACCAGCCCCGCCATCTCGTCGGAGAGAATGTCGCCGAACATGTTGGTGGTCACGATCACGTCGAACTGTTGCGGGTGCAGCACCAGCTGCATCGCCGCGTTGTCCACGATCTTGTCGTTGAACCGGACGCGGCCCTCGTAGTCCCGCGCCACCGCGCGCCCCGCCTCGAGAAACAGGCCGCTCGCCATCTTCAGGATGTTCGCCTTGTGCACCAGGGTGACGAGCTTGCGGTCGTGCTTGAGCGCGTACTCGAACGCGTAGCGCACGATCCGCTCGCACCCCAGCCGCGTCACCACGGCCGTGGACTCCGCCACCGCGCGCGGATCGTCGCCGATCGCCACGAAGTGCTCGACCCCGACGTACAGCCCCTCGGTGTTCTCCCGCACCATGACGAGGTCGATGTCCTCGTAGCACCGGCCGGGGATGATCGTCTTCACGGGCCGGATGTTGGCGAACAGGTCGAATTCCGCCCGCAGCGCCACGTTGACCGAGCGGTGCCCGGGGCCGACCGGCGTGGCCAGCGGCCCCTTGAGGGCGACGCCGGTGGAGCGGATCGACGCGATCGCCGGATCGGGCAGCGGCTCGCCCCGCCGCTCGATGCCCTCCGCGCCCGCCGCCTGCTGGTCCCACGCGAAGCGGACCCCGGTCGCCTCGAGCACGTGGAGCGTGGCGGCCGTGATCTCGGGGCCGATGCCGTCACCCGGTATCAGCGTGACGCGATACGTCACCGGGCCGGACCTAGCGATTCGCGGGCTGCGGGACCGTGGCCGCGGCGGCGCCCGCCAGCGCGGCTTCCGGCGTGGCCGCGACCGGCCCCGCCATGCGCCCCCGGCCGAGCACCTTGCCGCTCCGGGCATCCACCAGCACCAGCACGTACTCGGCCGCGTAGCCGGCGGCGCGCCGGTCGAGGCGCACGCCCGCGGGCGCGACGGCCGTGCGCGTGTCCATCAGCGCCGTCAGCGTCCGCAGCTGCCCCCACAGCGGGTCCACCATGGACTCGACGCGCGGGTTGAGGAGGTAGTCGGTCTCCAGCCGGGCGGGCTCGATCCCCAACGCGGGGGCGAGCCGGATGGCCCGCCGCTGCTCGGCCAGGCCCAGCCACTTCACGCTCGGTGCACCGCGCCGGAACGCGCTGTCGAGCGCCACCCCGGCCTCCGCGCCCAGCGCATACCGGCGAGCCACGAGATCCGGGTCCTGGGCTGCCGAGTCGCTGAGGACCATCACGCCAACGGGCAGTATGAGCACGCTGCCGCCCGCCAGAGCCTCGACCGGCAGGGGAGCGACACCGATGGCCTTGAACGGATCCTCAGGCGTGGTAGGGCGTTGGGACCGTCCACAGCCCGCCACCGAGATTAGCGACACCAACGCGATAGCGTAGTGATACTTATGCGACATTATCATCACCGATGGGTGGTCGTGATGCTGGAGCCGCGAAAGCTAACCCAGGGTCTGGCCCCCGTCCACGCGAATGACTTCGCCGGTGATGTGGCGCGCCGCGTCGGTGCAGAGGAACGCGATGACCTGCGCCACGTCGTCGGGCTCGGCCAGCCGTCCCAGGGGCGTGCTGCCGCGGGCGCGGGCCACCAGCTCTTCGGAGAGGTGCTGCGTCAGCTCCGTCTTCACGAAGCCGGGCGCCACGGCGTTGACGTTGACGTTGGCGGGACCGAGCTCGACGGCCGCCGCGTGGGTGAGGCCGATGAGGCCGGCCTTGGAGGCGGCGTAGTTCGCGATGCCGAAGCCGGCGCGCATGGCCTGCACGGAGGCGACGTTCACGATCTTGCCGTAGTGCTGCGCGCGGAAGAGCGGCGCGACCGAGCGGATCATGTTGAACGCGCCGGTGAGGTTCGTTTCCACCACGTCCTGCCACGCCGTGTCGTCCATGCGCCACAGCGCGGCGTCGCGCGAGATGCCGGCGTTGTTGACCAGGATATGGACGCCGCCCAGCGCGTTGTTGGCGGCCTGGACGAAGCGATCCACCTCGGCCTTCTTGCGCACGTCGCACCGGTCGCAGAAGACCGGCACGTTGAGGCTCTTGAGGACCGCCTCGGTCATCGCCGCCTGCACGGCGACGTCCCGGCCGGGCAGCTCGACGTAGTTGAACGCCACGCCGCAGCCGCGGCGCGCGAATTCGATCGCCGTCGCGCGCCCGATGCCGGTGGCGGCGCCGGTCACGATCGCGCCTTTGCCCTTGAGATCCGCCTTGCCGCCCGCGGGCTGCGGCTGCTCCTGGTGCGCGACCTCCTCGAGGAGCGCGGTGACGGCGTCGGACTGGGGTTTCGGCACGGCGCGAACATATCCGCGACCCAGGGGAGTGGCAAGGCTGCGTCATTGACGGCTTCGAGAGGCCAAGGCTATGCTAGCGCGCAAGATGCGTCCCTTCCGTGGTACGATCCTCTGGATCGCCGTCGCCGCCCTTGGAGCCGCCGCCTTCGCCGTTCTCGCCCTGTCGCGCGGGGAGAGCATCAACGCGGCCTGGATTCTCGTCGCCGGGGTGGCGAGTTACGTCATCGCGTACCGCTTCTACTCCCGCTTCCTCGCCCTGCGCGTGTTCGGCCTCGACGACCGGCGGGCCACGCCGGCCGAGCGGCTCAACAACGGCCGCGACTTCGTGCCGACCGCGAAGTGGGTCCTCTACGGACACCACTTCGCCGCGATCGCCGGCGCGGGTCCGCTGATCGGCCCGATGTTGGCGGCCCAGTTCGGGTACCTGCCGGGCACCCTGTGGCTCATCGCGGGCGTGGTGGTGGGCGGCGCGGTGCAGGACTTCACCATCCTGTTCGCCTCCATGCGCCGCGACGGGAAGTCGCTCGGCCAGATGGCGAAGGAGGAGGTCAACTCGGTGGCGGGCATGGCCGCGATGCTGGCCATCCTCGCGATCATGATCATCCTGCTCGCGGTGCTCGCGCTGGTCGTCGTCAACGCCCTGCGCGCGAGTCCCTGGGGGCTGTTCATCATCGCCAGTACCATCCCCATCGCCATGCTGATGGGCGTGTGGATGCGGAACTTCCGCCCGGGCCACGTGCTCGAGGCCTCGGCGATCGGCATCGTGCTCCTGCTCGCCGCCCTGGTCGCCGGCCAGTACGTGGCCGGGGACCCGACCTGGGCGCGCTGGTTCACCTGGTCGGGCACCGGGCTCTCGTGGGGCATCATCGGGTACGGGTTCTTCGCCGCGGCCCTGCCGGTCTGGCTGCTGCTCTCGCCGCGCGGCTACCTCTCGACGTTCCTCAAGGTCGGCACGATCCTGGCGCTCGCCGTGGCCATCCTGCTGGTGCTGCCCCAGACGCGCCTGCCCGCGATCACGCAGTTCGTGGACGGCAGCGGGCCGGTGTTCTCGGGTAAGGTATTCCCCTTCGCGTTCATCACCATCGCGTGCGGCGCGATCTCGGGCTTCCACGCGCTGGTGGCGAGCGGCACCACGCCGAAGATGGTGACGCGGGAGAGCGAGGCGCGCCTGATCGGCTACGGCGCGATGCTGATGGAGTCGTTCGTGGGGCTGATGGCGATCATCGCCGCCGCCACGCTCGAGCCCGCGGTCTACTTCGCGATGAACGTGCCGGCCGGGACCCTCGGCCCGACGGCCGAGACCGCCGCCCGCGCGATCGGGCAGTGGGGCTTCACGCTGCACCCCGGCCAGATGGAGGCGCTCGCCCGCCAGATGGGTGAGGCGACGCTGCTCTCCCGGACGGGGGGCGCGCCGAGCCTGGCGGTGGGGATGGCCTCCATCCTCGGCGGGGTGGTCCGCGGATCGGGCCTCGCCCTGTGGTATCACTTCGCGATCATGTTCGAAGCGCTGTTCATCCTCACGACGGTGGACGCCGGCACGCGCGTCGGGCGGTTCATGCTCCAGGAGCTGGGCGGCCACCTGTGGAAGCCGTTCGGCCGCACCTCGTGGTATCCGAGCGTGCTGCTCTCGAGCGCCCTGATCGTGGCGGGCTGGGGCTACTTCCTCTACCAGGGCGTGGTGGACCCGCTGGGCGGCATCAACTCGCTGTGGCCGCTGTTCGGCATCGCCAACCAGCTGCTGGCCGCGGTGGCGCTGTGCGTCGGCACCACCATCCTGATCAAGATGGGCAGGGCGCGGTACGCCTGGGTCACGACCGCGCCGCTGCTGTGGCTCACGGCGGTGACCCTGACGGCCGGCTGCGAGAAGGTCTTCGCCGCCGATCCGCGCCTCGGCTTCCTCGCCCACGCGCGGACCGTCCTGCCGGGAGCGACCAACGCGGCGCGCCTCGTCCTCAACGACCGGCTCGACGCCGCGCTGGCCCTCGTGTTCATGGGCGTCGTGCTGGTCGTGATCGTGGCGTCGGCGAGGGAATGGTGGCTGGTGCTCTCGAGGCGCA
>Ga0335077_10008676_pt1 | contig 12610 bp, 14 predicted proteins | sample Lox_Sample_31_FD_207151 | JGI IMG/M metagenome (GOLD analysis project Ga0335077, IMG submission 207151) | Soil microbial communities from Loxahatchee National Wildlife Refuge, Florida, United States - Lox_Sample_3.1 | ecosystem: Environmental > Terrestrial > Soil > Wetlands | place: USA... | reverse complement strand
AGCCCGGCCCCGCTGGCGGATGCCGCGGCCGCCTACGCCGGCCTGCTCCAGCAGGTCGCCGCGGGCGAGATCACCCTCGACGTCGACGCCGTGCCGCTCGCGGCTGTCGAGGAGACCTGGCCGCGCGCTGACAGCGGCCGCCGCGTTGTCTTCGTGCCCTGACGCACGGCGCGGGCGCTGGCCGCGGCGATGAGGGCGGCCACCGCGGCGGGGCTGTCGGCCATGGGGACGTGCCCGCAGCCGGGCAGCGACCCGAGCCGGGTACCGGCTGGCAGCTCGCCGAGGTGGCGCGACCGGCGCCGGAGCAGCAGGTCCCGGGAGCCGAAGGCCACCGTCACCGGCGCGTCGATGGGCGGCCCGGACTGGTAGCCGCGGGTGGTGGCCTTCAGGGTGGCGGCGAAGCCGGGAGATGTGCCCAGGGCCCGGATGGCCGTCCGGGCGTAGCCGGGCGGGATACGGAACGGCCGGCCGTGGGTCTGGCCGAGCACGAGCGCGCGCCCCAGGCGGAATGCCACCAGGCGGGCCAGCAGCCCCCTGGCGTGCTGGGCGAACCAGCGGGAGGCCTGCAGGCTGGCCCGGTCGTACAGCGGCATGCTGCCGCGCCACAGCCCGGCGGGGGAGAGGAGGGCCAGCGAGGCCACCGGGCGGATGGCGGCGAGCTCGAGCGCCACCCAGCCGCCGAGCGAGTTCCCGGCGACGTGCGGGGCGGTGATGCCGAGGTCGTCGAGCAGGCCCGCGACCGACGCCGCCAGCGCCGCCGGGCCCGGCTCGGCCGGTGGGGGGATGGGCCCGGAGTTCCCGAAGCCGGGCAGGTCGACGGCGAGGACGTCGAAGCGCCCGGTGAGAGCGGGTATGACGGGGGCCCAGGCGTGGCGTGAGGATCCGATGCCGTGCAGCAGCACCAGCGGCGCGCCGGCGCCGGAGCGGGCGTAGGCGATCGTGGTCATGTCGTCTCCTGTTTCTGTGGGGTTCCCGGGTCAGCCGCTGCTGGTGAGGTTGCGGGCGCAGTCGGTCAGCCAGCCGCGCAGCAGCGCCAGGTCGGCGTCCCCGAGCGAGGTGGTCATGCGCCGCTCGACCGCGTGCACCGCTGGCCTCGCCCGGGACAGCAGGTCGCGCCCGGCCGCGGTGACGGTCATCCGCCGCAGGCGCCGGTCGCTGGCGTCGGCGCGACGCTCCAGGAGGCCCGCCGCCGCCAGCAGCGAGATGATCTCGTTCGTGGTCTGCGGGGTCAGCATGCTCTCGCGGGCAAGCCCGGCACCGGACAGGCCGGGCTCCGCGTCCGCCACACTCAGCACCGAGTACTGCGGCAGCGTCAGCCCCAGCGGTGCCAGCTCTGCCTGCGCGGCGGCGCGGAAGGCCTGGTGCGCCTGCCGCAGCAGGTAGCCGACGCGGCCGTCCCGGCCGCGGAATCCTTCACCGATGGCCGTCACCATGTCACCTGGCTCCAAGGATAATTATCAGGGTCCTGACGATTATCCATCAGGATCCTGATTTGTTCAACAGGGTCCTGATAATCCCGGCCGGGGGAGACGCCGTGACCGGGGGAGACGCCGGCCCGGCGGCGGGGGGCAGGGCCATGACCGGCGGCCCGATCCGGGCCCGGTGACCTCCCGGGCCGAAATCCAGTGGCGCCCGGCGGGGCGTCATGTCAGGCTTCCGGCCGTGCCAGGGCTCCTTCGGTGGGCCCTGCCACCGGAGAGGTGACCGGCAGTGAGCACATGGGCATCCTGGGCCGGATGGGCACCCCGCCGCGGCGGGCGGGACCGTGGGCACCGGGGCGCCGGGGGCGCCGGATGACGATGCACGACGGGGAGGTCGGCATCGACGCCGGGCTCGTCCGGCGGCTGGTGGCCGCGCAGTTTCCCCAGCTGGCCGGGCTGCCGGTCAGCGCGGTCCGCTCGACGGGCACGGTGAACGCCATCTACCGGCTCGGCGGCCAGCTCTGCGCGCGGCTGCCGCGGGTGCGGTCCTACGCCGCCGACCTGGAAGATGAATGGCACTGGCTGCCGCGGCTCGCGCCGCATCTGCCGCTGCGCGTTCCCGAGCCGGTCGCCTGGGGCCGTCCGGCCGGCGGGTACCCGTTCCCGTGGGCGATCTACCGGTGGATCGACGGCCTGCCGTATGCGGACGAGCTAGTCGCGGACGAGCGGCAGGCCGCCGCCGATCTCGCCCGGTTCGTGGCCGGGCTGCGCACGATCGACCCTGCCGGAGCGCCCCGTGCCGGACGCAAGCCACTGCGCGAGCTCGACGCCAGCACGCGCCGCGCCATCGATGCGTCACGGGATGTGATCGATTCCGGGGCGGCCACCGCCGCCTGGGAGCGGGCACTGCGGGCACCGGCGTGGCGGGGGACACCGGTATGGATACATGCCGACCTGCTGCGGCCCAACCTGCTCGTGGTCGGCGGGCGGCTGCGCGCGGTCATCGACTTCGGCGCGGCCGGCATCGGAGATCCCGCCGCTGACGTGATCGCCGCGTGGAGCGTGTTCGGCCCGGCCGGGCGGGAGACGTTTCGCGCCGCCCTCGGCGTGGACGACGGCACCTGGAACCGGGCGCGCGGTTTCGCGCTCCACCAGGCGGCCTTGATCATCCCGTATTACCCCGAGACGAACCCGGGGTTTGTCGCCCTGGCGAAGCGCACCGTCGAGGAGATCCTCGCCGACGCCAGCGGATGAGCTCCCGCCACCCGCGCCCGGGCCAGTGACCCGTTTCAGCGCCCGGGCAGGCCTGGATGCGGGCCGGTGGGGGCAATGCCGACCATGTCGCTGGTGATGGCCCATCGCTCGTGGTCTCGCCACGCGCCATCGATGAACAGGAGCCCCGGCGAGTAGCCCTCGTTGCGGAAGCCGAGCCGCTGGACCAGCCTGGCAGAGGCATGATTGCCGGGCTGGATCTGGGCGTCCAGGCGGTGCAGGCGCAGCTGCTCGAACGCATAGCGCAGCACCAGGCCGAGGCCCTCGGACATGTAGCCCCGCCCTGCCGCGGGGGCGAAGGCAGCGTAGGCGAGAGAGCCGTTCTGGAAGCGCCCGCGGATGATGTTGTTGATGTTGACCAGGCCGGCCATGGCCCCGGTTTCCCGCAGGCGGATCAGCAGTCCCTCGGCAGTGACGTGATCGAATCGCCTGAGGTAGCCCTGGAACTCCTGTGGCGTGGCGGGCAGGGACATCCAGGGGTGGTGCAGGCCGGCGCTGGCGGCGGCCAGATCCAGGAACTCGCCCTGGTCGGCGGCGGTGAGCAGGCACAGCGTCACCCTGCCGGGGCCTTCTGGCCGGCTGGCAAGGAATGCCTCAAGCTCCGCCTGCGCCTGCCTGGTGAGCCGGGTTGCACCGTCGCGCATCACAGATGGAACGGTATCTGCGGCAACGGCCTGGACGCCGGTTCCGCGGCGGGTGCCCGGCGGGCAGGAGGCTCGCGAGGTACTCACCGATCATGGGGATATCGGCATTGCGACGCGTGCGGGTATCTGTGACCGCAGGAAGGCGGGATCCCCTTACGATCGCAAAGCAGACCGCCCCAGAAACCCGCCGATGGCCTTGGAGGGACCGATGCCCAAGCCAGATACCGCCGCACAGCGGCTTGCCGGAACTGCCCTGGCCCCGGCCGGCTCCCAGCTCGTGCTGGCCGAGTGGACCGCGCAGGGCAGCTCCGGGGATGAGCCCCTCTATCAGGCACCCCTGCACAAGCACCCAGAAGACGAGGCCTGGTACGTGCTCGAGGGGACGCTGGCCGTCCGCGCCGGCGAGCAGGTTCACCAGGTCCCAGCCGGAGGCGCGGTGATCGTGCCAGGCGGGACCGCGCACACCTTCTGGAACCCACGCCCCGACCCGGCCCGCTACCTGCTCGTCATGGGCGCGCACACGTTCGCGCTGATCCAGGCCATCCACGCCACCGATGACCGCAGCCCAGCCGGCATGAGGCAGCTCTATGCCGCCCACGGCGCCACCCTTCTAGCCTGAGTCCCTGCCGTAGTTCAAAGGCATTCCTTAAGCGCCTGATGCCGGTCGCCCGGATGGCGGGGGAGACATGCCAGGCTGGGGGAGTGGCGGGCGGCCGCGGTCACCGTCGGCGCCACGCCCAAGGACGCTACGCTACGTCACGGTTGCTACGCTCCGTAGTTGATGGGCCGCTCTGGCGGCGTGACCAGCTCCCGGAGGCGATTCGCGAGCTCGTACTCGACGACCAGCGGTTGCGGAACGACATCTGCTGGTCGGTGTTTGACTGCTGGGCAGTTTGACTGCTGGGCAGTTTGACTGCTGGGCGCGCACGCGCGTCGCTGCTTCCGTGCTTCCGTGAAGCTTGTGCCGATAATGTGCATTATGTTAAGTAAGCTCATCAGGGGGTCCCCTCCGGGTATGCCGGGGTGCCTCGGGCGGACCCCCGCGTGGTGCTCCGCGTGCCAGCGCCCGGGGTTCCAGTAAAGTGCGGCAAATGGACGGATCCGCCCGGCTGACGGGGCCTGTCGAGGGCACGCCGGGGATCATCATGGCCGGCTTCGGGCTCGGCCAGGTCGGCTACACGCTCGAAGAGTTCTTCCTGGAATCCGTGGCCACCCGCTTCGAGCCCGCTGGGCCTTGGGGAACCGACGGGTACTGGGAGGTGACCCTGGCGGGCCAGGCGCCGTTCACCACCCGGCTGGTGGTGTGCCGGCCGTCCGACCCCGCCGCGTACACCGGCACCGTGATCCTGGAATGGCTCAACGTCAGCGCCGGCTTCGACGCTCCCCCGCACTGGATGCTGACCCACCGCCAGGTCGTCCGGGCCGGATGGGCCTGGGTCGGGGTATCGGCGCAGCGGGCCGGCGTCGAGGGCGGCAGCATCTTCGAGGCGGCCGGGCAGGAGCCCGACCCTGGATCGCGGCGCATGATGGTGCTGCCCGCACTCAAGGAGAGCGACCCGGGCCGGTACGGGGGGCTCCACCACCCGGGCGACGCGTTCAGCTTCGACATCTTCTCCCAGGCCGCCCGCGCGATCCGTGGTGGCGGCGTGCTCGGGCCGCTGCCGGTCGAGTGCCTGCTCGCGGCGGGCCAGTCCCAGTCAGCGATCCATCTGGTCAGCTACGTGAACGCGGTGGCCCCGGCTGTTGCGCCCGAGGCGGCCTGCGACGGTTACCTGATCGGCAGCCGCACCGGGTTCGCGGCCCCGCTGACCGGATGGGACGGCCGGATCCGCACCGAGGGACCGGACGGCGCGCGGGTCCGCACGGACAGCCACGCCCCGGTTCTGACCGTGCAGACCGAGAGCGACGTGACCGGCGTGCTGGCCGGGGTGACGGCGCGGCAGCCGGACAGCGGCCGGTTCCGGTGGTGGGAGATCGCCGGCGCCGCGCACGCCGATACCTATGTGATCGGCGCCGCCTTCAGCGACTCCGGTGAGCTGCCGCCCGCCGAGCTGGCCCGGCTGATGGCACCGACCGCCGAGCCGTTGGGCATTCCGTGCCCGGTGCCGGTGAACTCGGGGCCGCAGCACCACTACGTGGCCCAGGCCGCGATCGCGCACCTGGACCGGTGGGCGCGCGGCGGGCCGCCGCCGCCCAGCTCGCCCCTGCTGGAGACCGACCCGGATGATCCCATGCGGCTGGTCACCGACGGCGCGGGCATCGCCCGCGGCGGCATCAGGACGGGCTGGGTCGACGTACCGGTCGCCGCGCTGTCGGGGCTCACCCCGCCCGGCGCCACCGGGATCGGCATCCTTTTCGGCTCCACGCGCGTGTTCGACGCCGCCGAACTCGCGCGCCGCTACCCCGCCGGGCCGGGCGAATACGCCACCGCGTTCCGCGCGGCCACCACGCGGGCGGCGGCCGCGGGTTTTGTGCTGGCGCAGGACGTCGACGAGATGGTCGCCGTCGCCACCGCCGCCTACCCCGCCCCCTGACTGCCGGAAACCGGTCTCATCCGGATCTGCCCGGCCACGGCTGCGCACGTCCGTGAACACGGCGCCACTCCCCCGCACCCGGCCGGACCGGCCGCGCTTATTACTTAAAGTAAGATTTGATGACTTTAAGTAGCAGGCCGTACGCACCAGCGGCCGGCCCAGGCGCATCCTGGGCACCCCCCGCCGGGGCACGGCCTGAGGCCGGATCCTGCCCGCCAACCCGCCCATCGGCACCGGGTGCCTAGCTACCTTCAGGTCCCGCTGCCGGGCGGCGGCTGGTCCTGCTCGCCGGATGGCGGCCGCGGCATGGCGCCTGGCCCGGCGATGCCAGAGATGTGGCCGAGCTGCCGGGCCGCGTCGCCGTAGACCTGGTGCAGCAGTTCATGCGTTTCCCGCGCGAGCCTGAGCCTCTCCTCATCCATCTTGCGGCGCCTGCGGCCCTGGTTCACCAGGTGCAGGGTGCCGCCCGCGGCGATGCTCGCCGCGATGTCGCTGGTGACATTGGTGTAGTTACCGCCGATGAGCTCCGCCTTCGCGCTCACCATCACGCCGAGCAACGGCAGCACGATCAGGTAGATGCCGAGCGCCAGCAGGGCGATCACATGCGGCTTGCTGGACAGGATCCGGGGCACCCACTGCAGGACACGGTCAAGGAGCGATCCTGGCGGGTAGGCGAGGTCGTTGGTCGAGCCCATCACCCGGGATCTGGCGGTGCCGTTCTCCGCCGTCCCGGTGCCGTCTGCTGTCATCTGCACGGCCTCCTCGTGTTTGCACGGGCTTTCTCTGGTCAGGCGCGACGCCCCGGCAGGAGGGGGAGCCCATTCCATGATCAGGGCCGGCCTCTCCCCCGTCCCGCCTCTCCCCCGGCCGCCAGGCGCCGCGCCGGGCGCCGTGATGTGTGCCGCGCCGGGCAGGCGCGGCTATCCCTTGGTGAAGGTCTTCAGTTCCTCGGTGCTGATGGTGGTGCCGTTGGTGGTCACCTCCGACTTCACCGGGCCGACGCCCGACGCCAGCCAGGTCTGGATCCGGAGGCTGATCGAGGCCCCCATGAAGCTCTCGGTCAGCGTGTCGTTGATGAGCGTCGTGTGGTACGTGCCGGCCGGCACGGTGACCGTGGCAGAGCCGGCTCCCTGGACGGTGACGTGGGTGCTGACGTTGTGGACCTGGCCCGCGATCGTGACCGCCGCCTTGACCGTGCTGTGGTACGGCTGGCCGGACATGATCTGCGCATGGCTCGGCCAGACGATCCCGCCGGACTCGATCTTGAACGTGCTGCTGCCGAGCGAGGGCAGCGGCATCGAGATCGAGCCGCTGGAGCCGAACAGGAGCGTCTCCTTGACGGTGGTGCCGTGGAACTCGTGCGTGGTGGTCACCTGGTTGCCGCCGGCGACGGGCACCACCGCGGTGACCTTGTCGGTCGCGGTGCCGCCGGGGATCCCGACCGTGGTCACCTGGTACACCCAGGTGTTGCCGACCTCCACCGGGAACAGCGGCGTCCCGGCGAAGGAGCCGCTCGATGACGAGCCAGCGGTTGCGCTCCCCCCGGCCGGTGACGCGGACGATGAGGACGAGCCTGACGAGCAGCCGGCCAGGGCCAGCCCGGTGGCGGCCAGCAGCGCGGCGCAACTGGCGGGCAGACGTGAGATGGAGCGACGGCGGTTCATGTGTGCGGCAGCCTTTCGTGGCACTTCGGTGTGAATGTTGAGGCATCGAAATACCCGAGTGGCGGGGAACTCGCGTGGTGTCCCAGTGTGGACGTTCCGGGGCCGCCCTTGTGCGGCGATTTACCCGATCGATGCCGCACCGGCCGATGCCGCACCGGTCGATGCCGCACCGCACCGCCGGGGCTCCCCGGCCGGCCGCTCACGGGCCGGGGCCCGGACTCACGGCGTTTGCCGGGAGCCCAATCGAGATATATCGTGGCGGGCAACTGCGGCCGGCCACCGGGAGGCCGGCGGGTGCATGCGGAGGTGGGCATGGCAACGGGGGCGGAATGGCGCGCTGGTGACGCTGAACGCGAGGCCGTGGCGGGACAGCTCCGTGAGCATTACGCCGCCGGGCGGCTCAGCATCGACGAGTTCCGGGCCAGGCTGGACACGGCCTACGCGGCGGGGACGGTCGGCGAGCTGAGCCGGGTCACCGCCGATCTGCCGGCCGCCGGCCCGGGCACGGCGGCCGGTCATGCGCCGGGCGGCACGGGCGCGGACCGGCGCTACCGGGCGGCTGGCCCGCCGCGCCGGCGCCACCGGGCGCGGGTGACCGCGCTGCTGGTCACCGTCGCCCTGCTGACGGCGGCCGCACTGGCCCTGAGCTCGCTCCCCCACGGCGGCCTGCTCGTGCTGGTGTTCCTGCTGGTGCTGATGCCGGTGATGCTGCTGACGGCGCTCGCGGGCGCGGCGATCTGGATCGGGCGGCGCGCCTGGCGCAGCGGCGCCTGGCTGGAGGCGGTGCCGCTCGCGGTGGGCATGCCCTGGCTGTCCCGGGTGATCTGGATGGCGCGCGCCGCGCTGGTGGGCAGGGCCCTCTGGCGGGCCGGCGGCCGCGCCAGGCGGGCTGGGCGCCCGCTGCGCTCCTCTGACGCGTACGGGCCTCACGCGCGCGGGCCTCACGCGCGCGGGCGGTACCGCGGTCATGGCTTCGCGCCGTACCAGAGCAGCCCGGACGGGCCCTGGCATCAGGCGCGGGTCGGCGACCTGAGCGGCACGACCAGGTAACGGAACGGCGGCGCGCCGGCCGCACCCGCTGCCCCGGTCTTCCCCGCTCCCTTGGTTTTCGCCGGCTTGGCGGGCTTCTCCCCGCCGTCGCCGGCCAGCGTGATGAGCGCGGGCCTGGCCGGGCTGGTGAACTCCAGCCTGATGGTGGCGGCCGCGGCCGGGGCCGGTTCGTCTTCCTGGTCGGCCGGCTGCCGGGCCGCGCCGGCCCCGGCGGCGGCCGCCGTCAGGCCGTCGAGCAGGTAGTGGGGGCTGAAGGCGATGGCAGGCTCGTCGCCCTCGAAGCTGGCGGTCACCGCCTCCGCGGCGCGTGCCCTGCCCTCGGTCTGCGCCTCGACCACCACCTGGCCCTGGCCGAAGGTGAGCCGGACCGGGCTGGCCCGGTCGGCGACCAGGGACACCCGCCGGACCGCCTCGATGAACGGGCCGGCCGGCATGTCGGCCCGGCAGCCGTAGCTGTCCGGGAACCGGGACCGGTAGCGGATGAACTCCCCGCCGATCAGGCGGCCGGTCAGCCGCCGCCCGCCGCACTCGAAGCTGATCATGCCCTCGACCGGGTGCGGGTCCCGGCCCGCGGGCGGCTCGTCCGCGGGGGTGAACGCCACCGGGACCGGCTCGCCCGGCGCCATCGTCCTGGCCGCGTCGGCGAGCGTGCGCGCCGGGACCAGGGCGATCGCGCGCAGGCCCGGGCGGGCGGGTTCCCAGTGCAGCTCCCGCACGGCCAGCCGGTACCGGTCGGTCGCGGCCAGCGTGATCGTCTCGCCGTCGATGTCCAGGCAGATGGCGGTGAGCATCGGCAGCGTGTCGTCGCGGCTGGCCGCGGGCAGCACCTGGGCCACCGCGGCTGCCAGCTCGCCGCCGTCGGCCGTGCCGGCCACCGGCGGCGTCGGCGGCAGCTCGGGATAGTCGGCCAGCGGCAGTGAGACCAGCGCGAACTCGGCGCTGCCGCAGGTCAGGCTGACCACATCCCCGTCGGCGGTGAACTCGGCTGGCTGGCCCGGCAGGCTCCGGATGATCTCCGCGAGCAGCCGCCCGGGCACCAGCGCCGTGCCCGGCTCGGCGACATCGGCCGCCACCCGGGCCGTGGCCGCCAGCTCATAGTCGAAGCACGACAGCGTCAGCCCATCGCCCGCCTCCAGCCGGAGCCCGGCCAGGACCGGCACCACCGGCCGCGACGGCAGCGCTCGTGCCACCCATGCCACCGCGTCCGCCAGCGCGTCGTGCTCGACCCGGAACTTCATGCCACCACCTTCTGCCATTACCCCGATCCTGGCACGGACCCCCGACATTCCGCGGCCCGGATGGCGGCCATGCCCGGATCCCGCACGGCCGCCATTGCTCAGGTCAGCCCGGGCGGCGCGGCGGCCAGCGCCGACTCGATGGCCGCGGCCAGGGCCCGGGCCGAGGCCGCGGTGAGCTCCACCGCGACCCGGGCGGCCGGCCCCTGCTCCGGGTTCAGGAAGTCGATGTTGAGCGTGTGCTCGGCCGGTGCATGCTGCGGGTGGTCGAAGTACACGGTCGCCTGGCTGAGCGCGAACCAGCCGGCCGTTCCCTTCCCGCTTCCTTCGACACCGACGTTCTCGGTCAGGTAGGTGCACATCGCCGGCTCCCCTTTCAGCCCGCCAGGTGGCGGCCGTAGAAGTCCCAGATCTTCTGCCAGCCGTCCATGGCGGCCTCCGGGCGGTAGGCGGGCCGGTTGACCGCGAAGAAGGCATGCCCGGCGCCTGCGTAGCTGTGGAACTCGTGCTCCTTGCCGGCGTCGGTGAGCGCCTTGTCCAGCTCGGCGACCTGGTCCGGCGAGGGGTACTGGTCGTCGTCGCCGAACAGGCCGAGCAACGGGCAGGACAGGTCCTTGGCCAGGTGCACGATCGGGCCTACCTTGAGCGGCATGCCCTCGGGCGGGGTCCCGACCACGAACGCGCCGTAGCAGTCCACCGCGGCGTCCAGCGGCAGGCTGCACGCGGCCAGGAACGACTGGCGGCCGCCCGAGCAGTAGCCGATCACGCCCACCTTGCCGTTGGAGACCGGCATGGCCCGCAGGTAGGCGGCCGCTCCCCCGACGTCGCCGACCAGCCGCTCGTCGGGCACGCCGCCCTGGGCGCGGGCGGCCGCGGCGGCGTCGTCCGGGCTGGCACCTGGCGCCTCGCGGGTGTAGAGGTTCGGGCACAGCGCCAGGTAGCCGTGGACGGCGAAGGTCCGGGCGATCTCCTTGGTTCCGGCGTCGTAGCCCGGCATGTGGTGGATCACGACCACGCTGCCGAACGGGCCGGGGCCGAGCGGCCGGGCCAGGTACGCCTCGATCTGGTCCCCGCCGTGCCCGGTGATGCTGATGGTCTCGGCCATCATCGCGTCGTACATCGCTGTCCCTCTCCTCCGCCCGTCCGCCACTGGCCGGGATGGTTGGTTGTCCCGTGCGGGGTAGTTGCTTGTCCCGTGCTAATAGTGCCAGCCGGGGGATGCGAGACTTGCGGTATGGGATACGTTGCCGGCACCGACCGCTATCAGCGCCTGAAGTACCGCCGCTGCGGCCGCAGCGGCCTCAAGCTGCCTGAGGTGTCGCTCGGGCTCTGGCAGAACTTCGGGGACGACCGGCCGGTCGATGCCCAGCGGGCGATCGTCCGGCGAGCGTTCGATCTGGGTGTCACCCACTTCGACCTGGCGAACAACTACGGGCCGCCGTACGGCTCGGCAGAGCGGAACTTCGGCCGCATCCTGCGCGAGGACCTGCGGCCCTACCGCGACGAGCTGGTCATCTCCACCAAGGCGGGCTATGACATGTGGCCGGGGCCCTACGGGGACTGGGGGTCCCGCAAGTACCTGCTGGCGAGCCTGGACCAGTCGCTCGCCCGGATGGGCCTGGACTACGTGGACATCTTCTACAGTCACCGGGCCGATCCGGAGACCCCGCTCGAGGAGACCATGGCCGCGCTGGCGACCGCGGTCACCTCGGGCCGGGCGCTGTACGCCGGGATCTCGTCCTACTCCGCCGAGCGGACCGCGCAGGCGGCCGCGATCTGCCGCCAGCTCGGCACGCCGGTGCTGATTCACCAGCCGTCGTATTCGATGCTCAACCGCTGGGTCGAGGGCGGCCTGCTGGACACCCTGGACGCCGAGGGCATCGGCTGCATCGCGTTCTCGCCGCTGGCCCAGGGCGTGCTCACGGGCAAGTACCTGGCCGGGATCCCGGCCGGATCGCGCGCCAGCCAGGACGGCAGCCTCGGCACGGATCAGCTGAACGAGGAGAACCTGGCCCGGGTGGCCGGGCTGAACGAGCTCGCCCATGGGCGCGGCCAGTCGCTGGCGCAGATGGCGCTGGGCTGGGTGCTGCGCGACCGGCGGGTCACCTCGGTCCTGGTCGGCGCGAGCAGCGTGGCGCAGCTGGAGGAGAATGTGGCCGCGGCCGGCCAGCCCGGGTTCAGCGAGTCCGAGCTCGCCGCGATCGACCGGTACGCGGTCGAGGGCGGCATCAATATCTGGGCGGAATCCAGCGCGGTCCCCTCGGTGCCGGCAAACGCCGGGCCGTGAAAGGCGCGGCACAGCCTCTACCAGCAGCGCAGGCACTACCATGCGAGTTGCTCACGCGTGAGGCCGGTCGCGGGCCAGCCGATTCCCAGGGAGGGACGCCGCCAGTGGGGAGCACCGCAGCCGCCATGCTGATCATCGGCGGCGTTATCGGGATGTTTGCGGGCTGGAACTGGCGCACGGCCCGCGGCGCCAATGCCGACCTCAAGGTGCACAAGGCCAGGATCCCCGCGTTCCGCCGCGCGCGACTGCGCACCGGCCTGACGTCCATCGCCCTGGTGGTGCTCACCCTGCTCGCGCTCAGCGCGTTCGTCCGCGGCTAGCGCTCCCCCGGTGGGCCGCCCCGGCAGGCAGGTGGCGCACCCGGCAGGGTGACTGGACCGATAAGTTGAGCTACTCAAGGATTGATCCGGTAAAGGGTTGACTTCCTCAAGCAAGGCTGCTTAAGGTTGAGCTACTCAACTATTGAGGATCCCAAGCATGTAGACGGCCGGACACGGAGGGTG
>Ga0335077_10008675_pt1 | contig 12610 bp, 9 predicted proteins | sample Lox_Sample_31_FD_207151 | JGI IMG/M metagenome (GOLD analysis project Ga0335077, IMG submission 207151) | Soil microbial communities from Loxahatchee National Wildlife Refuge, Florida, United States - Lox_Sample_3.1 | ecosystem: Environmental > Terrestrial > Soil > Wetlands | place: USA: Florida... | reverse complement strand
GTCTCTCGCCCGATCGAAATTCAATTGCTATAATCACTAGGTTGCGGTGGGAATAGCTCAACTGGCAGAGCACTGGACTGTGGCTCCAGCGGTTGCGGGTTCGATTCCCGTTTCCCACCCCATTTTCTTGGCCACGCTCACGTCGCAACAGCCGCTCCGTCAGTCCGCGAGCCGCGAAGTTGAAATGAGTACCTTCACTGCCTCGCGCGTGAAATCGAAGAGTCGTTCCAATCCTTAGGTGGCAGCGGAACGCCCCAAATGTTTTCCGGGTGTTCCAGTTCGATTCCGCACATCAAACGGTTCAGCGGGTTGATGTAAACGATTCGCGCCTTCGCGCGCTTGTCCGTCAAGATGACATGAACATCGATGTTCGCCGCGTAAGGGAGTTCGACTTCGGTGTGAATCAAAGCTCCATGAAGATTCACGATCTCAGTCGTCCCTTCGCAAGTCCGATCAGTTTGGCCTTCAATGGAAATCGCGACCTTGAGCGGCACGCGCGTACTTCGGCGGGACTCAGTGTGGGTCGGTTCTGTCATAGCGCGGATAGGAAGGGATTCCGAAGGTTCCTCGAGAGGTGAAGCCCCACACTCTGGATTGTGTATTGGCAGTCTGCTTTCTGTTATTCGTTTTGTCAAGAAACTAGTGGCACAAGCGTCACATTTCTGTGGATATTGTTACAAGGTTCAGCCTGATCCAACTCTCAGAACGGTATGCGAACCGGCGACGAGGGAGTCGAATTCGGTTCCAGCGAACAGGTTTGGGATCGGTGTAAAATGAGCGGCGTCATAAACAAGTAGTCGCCAAACGGCCCCGTAGCTCAACTGGATAGAGCATCAGTCTTCGGAACTGAGGGTTGGGGGTTCGACTCCCTCCGGGGTCGCCAATGTCGAGTTCACTTGCTCGTAATCTTCCTGGGTTACATCTTCCGATCGTGCAGTTTCACGGTCAGCTTTTTGCTGCCTGCTGTGCGTGCGCCCCGCCGGTTGCCTACCCCCCGTTTTGTGTCATCCCGTGATTTCCCGCCAAAGATCCTCCAAGAAGGACACAGCTCCTACACCCTTTGGCTTAGAAATCAGAGGGACCGTCAGGATTGGCGCTTCAATGAGGGAATAACCCTCTCTGTCATGGCGCTGAATCAGCAGTAGGGATTATTGGGCGGGAATCTGAACATTGCTGACGATGTTCGAGTACGCGCTCTCCTGATTGCTTGTGTCCACTGCGGTCGTGGCATAGCAGTAGGAGGTGCCATCCGCCACAGTCGAATCGGTGTATAGCGTGCTTGTAGCCAGCAGTGAGTTGATCTTGCTAAAACTCCCGCACGCACTCGCGTAAGAGGCTCGATAGATGTTGTAGCCGTCGATATTGGCAGACGTACTCGCATTCCACGAGAGGCTCACGCTATGCGTCGGTGCCGGAGTGCCGGAACCCGTCAACGCTGCCGTCGTGGTCGAAGACTGTCCATTGCTGCTGAAGGTCAGAGTCCCAGTCGCACTGCCAACGGCTTTGGGAGCAAAGGTTACCGTAAATGAAGTGCTGGTCCCCGCGGGAATCGTCGCAGGCAGAGAGAGGCCCCCTATCGTGAAGGCCGAATTGTTTGTGCTCGCGCCGGTAACCGCAACACTGGCTCCGCTAGCAGTAAGAGTTCCGGCAACTGAAGCGCTGCTCCCCACCACCACGCTGCCCAAGTTGAGCGTGGGACTTGAGATCGACAATGCTCCAGCTTGTTGTTGGCTTCCGGAACCTCCGCTACTGACACCCTGACAACCAACAAGCAGACCGAGCGAGCAAGTTGCGAGAACGGCAACTGCTGCTCCTTTTAGCAACCTGGTGCAATCCTCTTTCACTTGCGTACTCGCCTCACGCTGTGAGTTGGACACAATCAGACTTCGGATGGACTTAGCATAGTCTGCCAGTGACGAGCGCCATCAGCCAGATTTCGAAGGTTCATGTCTCGCAGATGGCGAATGTTGCAAAATACCACAGCCTGTGGGTGCACGACCCACTCTGCTGAGGGCGAAGTCGCGGCCGTGCGGGCAATTCCCGCCGGAAGCATGCGGCCGAATCCTTCATGGCGAGTTTATCCGTGTGCGCGACGCGGATTGCCAGAGTTGTTCGGCTTCCCCATCGGGTGGATCACAAGCACTTCCCGCTAGAAATTCACCCGCACACCCAGTTGTGCCGCGAACGGAATCCCCACCGTCGTTCCAGGTCCGAAGAAGTCTCCCAAAGCCCCCGACGGAAACAGCATCTGCTTCTGCGGATTCGTAATCGGAACCCAGTTGCTGCAGGTTGGAGGATTGGAACAAATCGAGGTCGCATTGCTGAGATCGTTCACTGGATTCGGCAATGCCGAGATGTCCGTTACATAGTTCGCCCCAGGGTTGTTGCGGTTGAATAAGTTGAAGAACTCGGCGAATGGACGTATCTCCCAGCGGTCACCGAACCGAATCGGTCTGCTCACCCGGATGTCTACCTGGACGAAAGGCGTTCCCCGGAACTGGTCGAGTGTAGTCTTCACGCCATTGACGACCGCCCGATCCCCCTCCGGCGTCGTCAGTGTGATGGGTCTGGCCGATTCTGCCTGTGTCAGCGTTGTCAATTCTACTCCGCCGGGAAGGTAGAGCGTTCCGGCGAGAACGAACCGCTGTAGAGCATCTTCTCCCGAAGGTCCGTAGTCCCCAGGTCCAAACGGTTTGAGCGGGTCGCACACTCCGTTCACGTAATCCCAAAGCTCACCCAGCAGACATCCCCAGGTCTGCGCCTTTGAGAGTGTGTAATGCGCGATGAGATTGAACCTGCGGTTGACGTTGCCCTGCGCCACGATCATTAACGCGTTGTAGCTCGATCGATTGTCCGCTTTAAACAGATTCAGATTCGGAACCACACTCTGTTGGTCGGCGGCGTACGATTCGTCGGAACCAGGAATGAGAGGTGTAAACAAGTTGGTGCCGCTCGTGAAGCTATAGCCGCGGTATCCGTGATTCCCCTGCTCGTGCGTGAAATCTGCACTGACCGTCCAGTTGCGATTGATCGCATGCTGCACGCCGCCGGTAATATGGATACCGTATGGAGTTTTGTAGTTCGGGTCGATCAGGTTCCCGGCCGCAGAAGCCCCGCCCTGCAGGCATCCACCGCCAACGAGCGAGTAAGCTCCATCGCTTCCTGTAAGTGCGCACGGTCCCGTGGCCACGTTGCTTGCGTTCACGCCCTGAAACGCAGTCGCCCATCCGTTCTGTGCCAGATCGTTAAAGAACAGCCCAAATCCGGCGCGGATCACAGTATTGCCGCTATTCCCGGGCGAATACGCGATTCCCACCCTTGGCCCAAACTGCTTCCGGGAATCATGCGGAATACCTGTGATGAAGGGAATTTGCAACGCCCGCATCGTGACGAGGGCAGGATTGAGTTCCTGGCTGTGGCCCGATCCAGTGAACAGTCCGAACGTCGTTTGCCACCGTAATCCGTAATTCAATGTCAGATGGCGGGTCACTCTCCATGAATCCTGCGCATACAAACCCAGCCGCTGTACGTTCTGCGAAAAGTTCCCGTCGCTCGCGGGAGTTGTCACACCGCCCGCCGCGTAGTCGTCGCCGAATTGCGCCAAATTCGAAAGATAGAAGGTTGGATCTTGCGGGAACGAATACAACGTCTCCTGATTGCCCGGGAATTGCCCGCTGAGTACCGGTTCGTGAATAAAATTAATGCCAAATTTCAACGAGTGGTTGCCCCTGGCATGGCCGACGTCATATCGCAGCTGATATTTCTGCTGGTCCCGCACCGAAGGAAAGTAAGTGATCGGCGTGGCGAACTGGTTGTCGCCGTAGGTTTCAAAACCCGAGACCGTCAGCGACGTCGCGCTGAAGGGAAATGCAAGTGCAAAGCCCATGGTCGAATTACGCGCCTGCGTCAGGTGGAGCGCGCCCGCGTCAAAAACAAATGTCCCCAGCCATGTCGGACTGAAGGCAAACGTGTTGCTGATCACGCTGTTCCAATAATTGTTGTGTGTGGTGAGTCCGGTGGAAGGAAGAGTCGCCTGCTGCACCAGGTTGTTATGCGTCAGGTAGTTGTCTTCCGAAACACGCAGGAACCATTGCGATCTCGGCGATTGTGCCCAGTCAAATCTCACCGAGCCCAGGTAATCGCGAAAAGGAATCCCCACGGTGTGGAGAACAGAAATTGACGAGATTCCCGGAATCGCTCCATCGGCTGCTAATTGCGACAGAGCGTTGAACTCCGTCAGGCTGGCGGGGCTATATGCGATGCTGGCGTTTTCATGCACGTACTCGAAAGATGAGAAGAACCAGGCCTTGTCCCTCACCAAAGGCCCACCAATGGTTGCGACATAATTCTGCCTCGAAAACGGCTGCTTCGGATTGTCAACGCATCCGTTGTCGTCGCAGCTCTTCGCCGGATTCTCAATGGGGAAGCGAGCGTTCAACGCCGCCGCTCGGTCGTAGAACGCACCCGTTCCGTGCCAGTCGTTGCTGCCACGCTTGGTCGTAATGACCACTGACCCTGCAGTCGTGCCTCCGGTGTCCGCATCCTCATTGGCGGTTCGCACCGCAAATTCCTGGATGCCGTCGGGAGAGAAATTCTGCAAGAACCCGCCAATCCAGTCGTCGGAGTTGTCGGCCCCGTCAACCGACAGTTCGTTATTCAACCCCGAACTTCCGCCTGTGGACACTGCCGTAATACGCGCCTTAGTCGGGTCCGAGGGCTCGACAGGCTGAGTTCCGGGCACCAGGTACGCGATATTGGCGAAACTGCGTGCGGCCAGCGGCAGAGTCTCCAGATCCTGCGGACTGATGACCCCCTGGTGTACCACGCTGGCCAGATCGATCGGTTGCGTCGTGATGGATGAGTTTTGTCCCTTTACATTCACCGACTCCGATGAACCCACGGCGTGCAGGGTGACTGCTACCTCCCGCACCGAACTTACTTCAACCAAGACCTCGGCTCTTGCCTGGGCAAATCCCGTCGCGTTTACGGAGATTTCGTACTTCCCCGGAGGCAGATCATCGACGCGGAATTCCCCCCGGGCACCCGTTTCCAGCGCCCGGCGCAGCGACGAGTCCGCCGCTTGAAGTATCACATGCGCGGAAGTAACCCGCGCCCCCGTTGCGTCGACGATGGTTCCGCGCAGCGAACCGCGCGGAGTCTGAGCCAGAACGGGAGAAACAAGTGCGGCAATTGAGACAAATGCAAGAAACCTTTTCATGATCAGGAGTATCGCTTTCAACGCGCCAAGGGGGACCGGCCCAACCGGCATTGGCGTAGTTTCTGAACCCGCAAAGACCGTAGTGTACTGATGCTCTGCAGCCGGAGCAAGCCATACCGGGAACATCCGGCAGATATGGGGCAAACTCGCCTGTGCTGCCCGTCGATCGATGCTCGACGCGTTCTCCAATCTCAGTCCGACCATCGCTTCGGCTTTCGGTCCCATCGATGTTTCTTCAATTCAGCCAACAGGTCCTTGTCGAGCGGCCCAGCATCGCTTACGTCTACGTTTTGCCGCACATGCTCCAGCTTGCGCATGCCGGGTATCGTCGTGCTCACAACCGGATGCGACAGGATGAACCGCAGGGCCATCTGGGGCAGCGACATCCCGGCGGGCAAGATCTTCTTCAGTTTCTCGGCCCGTTCGATCGTTTTTGGCAGGTTCTCCGGCCCAAAATATCCGGCCCGCCAGTCCCCCTTGGGGAACCGGGTTTCCAGCGTCATCTTGCCCCCCAGGCTGCCCTCATCGAATGGCACACGCGCGATTACGCCGACCTTGAGCTCCTGACACGCGGGAAACAACTCGTCTTCCGGCGCCTGGTCGAAGATGTTGTAGATGACCTGTACGGTATCGACAAGGCCGGTTTGCAGCGCCTTCAGGCCGTTCTCCGGCTCCCAGCGATTAATGCTCAACCCGAAAAATCGGATCCACCCATCCTTCTTCAGCTTTTCCACGGTCGACCGGAATTCCGGCTCATCCGTCCAGCTGTCATCCCAAACGTGAAACTGCAGCACGTCGATGCTGTCGACTTGCAGCTTCTGCCGAATCCGGTCCGCGTACCGGAACACGTGCTGGGACGAGAAAACGTCGCGGTAGTTGTACTCCGGTCTTGCGGGCCAGCGATCGTTCGCGGGAGGGATCTTCGATGCCGCATGCAAACGTTTGCCCGCATTTCGCTGCATGATATCTCCAAGCATTTCGTCGCTCTTGCCCTCGCCATAGGCCCAGGCAGTGTCGAAGAAATTGCAACCTAAATCCACTGCCCTCTGCATCGAAGCAAGCGACTCCTGATCGTCGGAACCGGCCCATCCACTCATGCCCCAAAGGCCATCTCCGATTTCACTGACTTCGAGATTCGTCCGTCCAAGCTTGCGATATTTCATGATTGCATCCTTGATGGTAACGCCGGCGTTTTTGCCGCGTTTTCAGGCCGGAATTCTTCCCGATGCCAGTGTCAACCGTTGCCGCATTCAGCGGTGGACGCGGCTTTTGCCGGCATGCAATTTTTTAATAGCAGTCATCAAAATTATTGCGGCCGCAGCCGGTGCCCAGGGGTGTTTAATGGTTTTACGTCATACGAGAGGCGAGGTGTTCGTAATGAAATCTAATTTCCCTTTTAGTCCTCCGCCGGAAAAGAACGTTCCTCCGGCTGCCAGCGAAGAACCTCTTCCACCGCCCTCCCGCTTCATCGATGAGAAGATTTCGGATGAGTCGGGAACCGAATCGCACGCAGACAGCGCGCTGAAACCAGCAGGGCTCAACAATCCTTTCTGGAACTAGGTTACAGCTCAGTCCCAAATGCGCCGGCGCGGGAGTCCCGCCGGCGCTAATTCTTTTCAGCGAACAATCGGAAGACACAGGCAAGGGCGAATCGCGAAATCCAGGCCAGCCATCTTTTCCAGCGCAGGATGCAGTTGCGAGTCGCGGCACGGTTCCAGCGTTATGACGAAAGGCAACGATGCCTTTTCGAATCCAGGCTTCTGCAAGAGCGAATCGATATTGAGGTGGTGATCGGCCAGAATCTGCGCCAGTCGCGCCACAATCCCCGGCTGATCCCGGACAAAGAACCGCAGATACCATGGAGTCTCGAAGTCACTGCTGATCGTCGGCGTTGCCACCTGACTTGCCGCAGCCTGCCCCTCGCCCGCCAATCCCTGTGCCACAAACATCACGTCAGAAACGACTGCCACGGCCGTCGGATCGCCTCCTGCTCCCGCCCCGAGGAATGCCATGTCTCCCCCGTATTGTCCCGAGGTCAGCACGAGATTGAGATTCCGTTGCACGCGGCCGAAGGGCGAATCCGTCGGAACCAGGCACGGGCCAACATCGGCGAAGAGCGTGCCCTCTTTCAAATCAGCGCGCGAAATCTGCCGGATCGTGCAGCCAAGTTCCGCGGCGTAATCGAAGTCGACGGCATCGACCGGACGGATGCTCCGCGCGCGAATCGACTCGGGCACCACTCGAGCGCGCAGTCCGGCGAGAACCAGGATCGCCAGCTTCGCCCGTGCGTCTCCGCCGTCCAGGTCCTCTGATGCGTCGGCTTCCGCGTATCCTCGTGCCTGCGCCTCTTCCAGGGCTTCGCTGAATGGCACCCTCGCATTCTCAATGCGACTGAGAATGTAATTGCAGGTTCCGTTCAAGATCCCCGCGATCCCGTGCAACCGGTCTCCGCATAATCCTGTGTGCAATGCAGGAAGCACCGGAACTCCGCCGGCCACAGAAGCCCCGAACTCCAGCCGGCATCCTTTGCTCGCCGCCAGTTGCAAGAGGTCCGGACCGCATCGTGCAATGAGCTGCTTGTTGGCTGTGACCACCGACTTCCCGGCCTCGAGCGCCTGGCGTACGATCTGCTCAGCGGGATTCAGCCCTCCAATTAACTCGATGACGATGTACGCCCCGGAATTCAGAACCGATTCAAGATCTTCCGTCCAGATCACATCTTTCGGGACCCACCCCTGCTTTTTCTTTTGAATGTTGCGATTGAAGATGTGAGTCAACCGAATCGATGGATGAGGGCCCTCACACAGAATCTTGGCCACCGAACGACCCACCGTGCCGAAACCAATCAGAGCGACCTTCGTCACACGAGGTGCACCCGAGGAGTCTGTCGCGGTTCCCGAAGTGTGCTTGGCCAAGGGTTCAGTCCTGTCGCCCAATTTTGAATCACTCATCATACGTGTATTCTCGAAAGAAGACGAACCGGCAACAGTGGTTGACATTGAATGCTGATGACTGGCAACTAACGACGGACCAGTCGTCCAGCCGGGGCGGCATCGCGCGCAACCTGCGCATCAAAGTTGGTAATATGGAGCCTGCCTGCTGCAAGTGCAATCACGGCGGGACCACGCGGACAAGCTCTTTCTCAAGCGCCTGTCGTTGACGAGTGAGGGTTCGAGCGCTCGCGTCCGCACCCCGGCAGCGGGAGGAGAATGAATGATTCGAAAGCTCGCGACGATTCCCGGATTCGCTCTTTTTCAATCCGCAGTTCTGGCAGTAATGCTTTCGGGAATCGCAGCCCTTCACGCCCAACAAACTCAACAGCAGCCGCCCGCACAACCATCGCAGGCGCAGCAGCAACCCGACCAAAGCAGCAGCCAGACAGCCTCCGAGGAAGAAACGACGCAATCGCGGCATAATAAGCCCCGCAACTACCAGAAGTGGTCTTTTAATGTTGGCGGCGGAGCCAACCTTCCCAGTGGTACGACCCACACCTACGTTCGCGGCGGCGGTGGCGTTATCGGGGCGGGTGTCGCCCGCAACTACAACAAGTATTTCGGATTTCGCCTCGACTTCCAGTTCAACAATCTTCCGCTGCGTACCTCAGCGCTCGAACTGGCGCAAGCTCCGGGGGCGAATGATCATGTCTTCTCGGTAATGCTCGATCCCATTGTCAATATTCCAGTAACGAAAAACTGGGGCGGCTACATCGTCGGCGGACCATCGTTTTTCCATCGCTCTGGCAAGCTCGATTCTTCCGAAGCGATCCCGGGTTCCGCCTGCAACGGCTTCTTTATATGGTGGGGACGTTGCTATGCCGGTTCCCTTCCCATAGACGGGAATTTTCTCCACTCCAGCGTGAACCAGCTCGGCGTGAATATCGGCGGCGGAATTACACGAAAGATCCGCCCCAACATGGATTTCTACGTCGAATTCCGCTACCTGCACGGCAAGCACAGCAACATCACGACCGACACCCGCCCGATCACCGTTGGAATTCGCTGGTAATCGGGAATCTCCAATTGCAGCTAGGATTTTGAATCAGATTCAATCAACCCCTTAAGTCTCCACAGTGCTCCCGCTAAGCCAGCCAGTCCGGTTCCCCAGACCACGAATGCCAAATCCACCACCCACCGGGGCGTCGCCCCGACCCTGCGCAACAAGAAAGGAAAGAAGTTCCAAGTCGTAATATGGACGTAATCCCACTGGTCATATCCCATCTCGTCGGTGTTCAAGCCCCAGGCATCCATCTTCCCCAGGGCGAACGCCACAATGTTCTTGAAGCGCAGCGCGATCACGAACGTGGGATGCCCCAGTGTTTCCATCTGGTAGATCTCCAGGGGGAGCCAGAACATCAGCGACGCGACCTGAATCAGGAAGCTGACCGCGATCACTACCAGGGCCACGGCGCGCACCCATCGACCGAGATACGCGCGGTAGCGCAAGAGCAAGGGAACTGCCAACATCGCCACCATCTCGACCGAGGTTGAGACATACCGGTCGCCCCATGCGAAATCACCTGCCCAATACGTGTAGCGCCCATACAAGCATATGTAGCCGACCAGCAGAAACACGGAACAGATCACATACGCGCGTACCACACCCTCAAGCCGGACCCAGAGCATCCCAATCAGCAAGGCCGCCAGCAGAATCAACGGATCGAAAAGAAAGATAGACTTCTCCGGTTTGAACAACGCTCCCAGAACTCCTTCACGTAAAGGGGTGCTCCAGGGAAAGTTGGCAGGAAGCGTAGGATCGTGCGCCCTCATCTCCCGCGCAAATATCGGCAGATAGGTTTGAGTGAATGATCCGAAACGGTAGTAGCTATACAACCGCTCGATTAGCGCGAAGAAGGCATATACCGGGACGGCTACTTTCGAGTAGGTGAAAATTCTGTTCCACAGTTCCGGGCGGACGGCATGCTCGATCAAAAGCACCATCAGCAGGAATAGGCCTGCGGCAATCACATCAATCGCAGTCGTCACCCGCGTCAGAAGATTCAACCCCAAGGCCACAGATCCGATCCACAGGGCCCGCCGGCTTCCGTTGCGCAGCCACTGGTATTGGTACGAGAGGCCTGCGAGGGTGAGCAGCATGATGTAGTTGTTTTCCTGCATATTCTGCGTGTAATGCAGGTGGGTCGTGCAGAACATGAGAGCCAGCACGCCCGCGACCGCTTCTTTTGTGCTGAATCGCAACTGCTGCAGGAAGCGAAGTGCGATTAGCACGGTCAGCACGTTGACCAGGATGTTGGTGCTGTAGCTGACGACGATGCTGCGTACCGCCGGATCGTCCTGATAATCCGAGAACACGTGCCGGTGCGAGACCCAGGTCGCGACTATATCCGCGGGTAGCATCAGCAACGATTGCCCGATCCCATACCAGCTGTAGATCTGGCCATCGCGACCGTGGAGACCAAATTCAGGATATTCGTTCGGAAAAACCTGCGGCTGCGAAGTCCAGAGCCAATGCGTGGTCTGCAGCCGATACATCGTATCTGCAGTGCCCAGTTCACCTGATTGAACGACGAACGCGAGCAAAACCGCCACAAGGCACACAAGAAACAGAGGGTCCCGTAGCCATTGCTGCAATCGTGAGTTCATTGTTTGGGATGGTAATACAAAGCAGGCGTCGGGCTTCCGGCGTCAGGTAGAAGCAGGATCATCGTTCCGTGCGGCAAACAATCTTTTGGAGGATTCAAGTCTAACTCCCTGACCCGCCGCCTGAAGTCTGAAGCCTGAGTTATCCTGTTGCGGGGAATTTCATGCCGTACTGCTCCTTCTGTGGCACCGAACTCGCTTCCGATGTTCGTTTCTGCTCCGACTGCGGCAAGCCAGTCTCGAAGTCGAAATCAGCACCGCATGCGGACGATATCGCGACCATCGACATCAACTACGAAGCCACGGCCACATCACCGCTTCCTTCGACGCCACCTCCCTCATCCTCGCAACGCTCCGCATCCCGAACCTCCACCCCGACCGAATACCTAATCAGCGAAGGACGATTCCTTCCCGGCCGCCTGATCGCCGGACGTTATCGCATCATCGCTTTGCTCGGTAAAGGCGGCATGGGCGAAGTCTACCGGGCGGACGACCTCACGCTAGGACAGGCCGTCGCCATGAAGTTTCTTCCCGAGGAAGCAACCAGTCATGAAGGCATGCTTGAGCGTTTCAAGAACGAAGTACGGATCGCCCGCCGCGTATCGCATCCCAATGTGTGCCGGGTGTACGACGTCGGAGAGGTCGACGGAGCTACTTTTTTCACCATGGAATACGTTGATGGTGAAGATCTCGCTTCCCTCCTGCGCCGCATCGGCCGCCTGCCGCAGGACAAGGCCGTCGAAATTGCCCGCCAGATCTGCGCCGGCCTTGCCGCCGCCCATGCCAAGGGAGTCCTCCACCGCGACCTGAAGCCGGCCAACATCATGCTTGATGGCCGCGGCCAGGTTGTCATCACAGACTTCGGTCTGGCCGGCGTTTCTGACGACATTCGTGGTCCGGAAGTCCGCAGCGGCACCCCGGCCTACATGGCTCCCGAGCAGCTTGAAGGCAGGGAAGTCACAATGCTGAGCGACATCTACGCGCTCGGCCTCGTACTCTACGAAATCTTTACCGGCAAGCGGGCCTTCACTCAGAAGCCTGTCGGAGTGCTTCACGCCGGAACCGACCGCACTCCAAGTCGTCCTTCCTCGGTTGTCAAGGACATCGATCCGATCGTGGAGAAAGTGATCCTTCGCTGTCTCGAGGAAAGCCCTGCGTCTCGCCCCTCAACGGCTCTGGCCGTATCGGCCGCACTACCTGGTGGTGATCCGCTCGCAGCGGCGCTCGCTGCGGGCGAGACACCTTCCCCGGAAGTGGTCGCGGCCGCGGGGGAAACGGTTGGCCTCCGCCCACGTATAGCAGTGATTTGCCTCGTAGCAGTCCTCATCGCGGTAGGCTTCATTGGATTTCTCGGAGTTCACTACGGTGGACTCGACCGCATGCGTTTGGAGCAGACCCCTGAAGTATTGGCGCAGAAGGCTCACGAAATCGTGTCACGGCTCGGGTACCCTGATCGCCCCCTCGATACCGCTTATGGCTTCGACTACGACGGCGACTTGCAGGAAGCCACTGAGAAAAACGACAAACCCCGGCCCGACTGGAACACAATCCTGGCGGGGCGCCCCACTTTGTTTTATTTCTGGTATCGCCAGAGTCCCGACTACATGTATGCCGAGGGTTACCGAGATCAGTTTCTCAATCCCGGCGTCGTCACGCCCTCGGATCCTCCTGCGATTTTGTCGGGAATGATCAAGTTGAGTCTGGACCCGCAAGGGCGGCTTATCGACTTTCAGGCGATCCCGCCACAAAAAATGGAGGTGGGCTCGACACCAGTCCCTTACGATTGGACTCTGCT
>Ga0335077_10008673_pt1 | contig 12611 bp, 11 predicted proteins | sample Lox_Sample_31_FD_207151 | JGI IMG/M metagenome (GOLD analysis project Ga0335077, IMG submission 207151) | Soil microbial communities from Loxahatchee National Wildlife Refuge, Florida, United States - Lox_Sample_3.1 | ecosystem: Environmental > Terrestrial > Soil > Wetlands | place: USA... | reverse complement strand
ATTTTGTGGTGGAGGGTAAGGGATTCGAACCCTCGACCTCGGCGTTGCGAACGCCGCGCTCTCCCAACTGAGCTAACCCCCCGGGATAGACCCCAGCATTGTAAGCAGGCCCGGCACGCGTGACAAGCGATTTGCAACGACGGGCGAGGATCAGCTCTTCGGCGCTTGCGCCTCGCTCAGCGCGCGCAGGAGCGGCGCGAACAGATCGATCGGCAGCGGGAAGAAGGTCGTGGTGTTCCGCTCCGACGCGATCTCCCGCATGGTCTGCAAATACCGAAGCTGCACCGCGATCGGGAAACGGGTGAGCACGTCGGCGGCCTCGGCCAGCTTGGCGGCGGCCTGGAACTCGCCCTCGGCGTTGATCACCTTGGCGCGGCGCTCACGCTCGGCCTCGGCTTGCTTGGACATCGCGCGCTGCATGTCCTGCGGCAGGTCCACGTTCTTCACTTCGACCGCCGCCACCTTCACGCCCCACGGACTGGTGTGCTGGTCGATGATCCGCGTCAACTCCTCGTTGATCTTCTCGCGCGACGCGAGCAGATCGTCCAGTTCCTGCTGGCCGAGCACGCTCCGGAGCGTCGTCTGGGCCATCTGCGAGGTGGCGTAGAGGTAGTCCTCGACGCTGATCACGGCCTTGTTGGCGTCGAGCACGCGGAAGAAGATCACGGCGTTCACCTTCACCGAGACGTTGTCCCGCGTGATGACGTCCTGGGGCGGGACATCCATGGTTATGGTCCGGAGGCTCACCTTCACCATCTTGTCGATGAAGGGGATGAGAAGGATGAGACCCGGCCCCGAGCCGTCCCCGCCGGGGTTGAAGACGGCGTTGGCACGGCGGCCGAAGCGGAAAATCACGCCGCGCTCGTACTCGCGCAGGATGCGCACCGACGAGACGATCACGAACACGGCGATCACGACCACCGGAACTAGGCCCCAGAAGAGCTCGAAGCCGCCCATGGTGCGCCTCCTCGGTTGCTAGGCTCGCCGCGCTGACCGGGTCACCGTGAGCCTGAGCCCGTCCACGCTGACGATCTCGACGTTATCGCCCACCGGGACCGGCCCGTCCCGCGTCTCCGCCTGCCACAGCTCGCCGTCGACCATCACCCGGCCCTCGGGATCGAGCGCCTTCCTGACCACCCCGACGCGACCCACCATGCCCACCGCGCCTGTCATGGGCGGTCGGCTGAGTGCGCGCAAACCCATCGACACGGCCAGGATCACCACGCCCGCGGTGGCCCCGACTGTGGGGACGATCACGAGCCACGAGATGCGGAGGCCGCTCTCCGGCATGTCGTAGAGCATGAGCGAGCCCAGCACCATGGCGACGATGCCCCCGACGGTCAGGATCCCGTGGCTCGTCACCTTGATGTCCGCGACGAGCAGCACGAGACCGAACAGGATGAGCAAGAGCCCGGCCCAGTTGACGGGCAGGCTCTGGAACGCGAAGAACGCCAGGATCAGGCTGATCCCGCCGATCACGCCGGGCAGGACCGCGCCGGGCGTGGACAGCTCGAAGAAGATACCGAGCATCCCCACCATCATGAGGATGTAGGCGACGTTGGGGTCGCTGATGAGGGCCAAGAGCCGGTCACGGAACCGCACCTCGATCCGCTTGACCGTCGCATCGCGGGTGTGCAAGGTGACGGTCCCCTTGCTGGTCTTGACCACGCGTCCGTCCACCTTCGCGAGCAGGTCGGGAACGCTCTCGGCGATCAGGTCCACCACCTTGAGCTTCACCGCCTCGCGTTCCGTCGCGGACACCGACGAGCGCACCGCCTTCTCCGCCCACTCGACGTTCCGGCCCCGCTCGGTGGCGATCGTCCGCGCGAAGGCGGCCGCGTCGCTCTCGACCTTCTTCGACATCTCCTTGTCCATCGCTCCCCCGACGGCGACGGGATGCGCGGCCCCGATGTTGGTGGCGGGGGCCATGGCCGCCACGTGCGCGGCCATCGTGATGAACACGCCCGCGGAGGCCGCGCGAGCGCCGGTGGGGGCCACGTAGACGATGACCGGAATGTCCGAGCTCAGGATGCTCTGGACCATGGAGCGCATCGAGCGCTCGAGCCCGCCCGGGGTGTTCAGCTCGACGACCAGGGCCTGGGCCTGATCCTGGCGGGCGCGATCGAGGGCCGCGCTCAGCAGCCTCGCGGTGATGGGTCCGATGGCGCCGTCCATCTCGATGATCGAGACGGGAGGAGCGGCGCGCGCGGTCGAGAAGCCAAGCAGGAGAACCAGGAAGAAGCTCGCCGGGCTCGCGAGGAGACGCCGCCGTTTCATTGCCACAGCCACGCGTATCATAGCACGCTCGAGGGCGCGTTATTTGCGGAGCGCGAACAGCGAGAGCAGTTCGAAGAGGAGGTTCGCGGCGAGCAGACTGGTGATCTGTCCCGGGCCATCGAACGGTGGGGACACCTCGACCACGTCCGCGCCCACCAGGTCGAGGCCTCGGAGTCCTCGCACCAGCGACAGCGCTTCGAACGAGGTGAGCCCGCCCACCTCGGGTGTGCCCGTGGCTGGCGCGTAGGCGGGGTCCACCGCGTCGATATCGAAGGAGCAGTACACCGGACCGCCCTGGAGTCGTTGCAGGCGCTCGACCACCCAGGCGGTGCCGCGCTCCTTGACGGGCTCGACGCGGATCGCCTCGAGTCCGTGCTCTCGGTGGAAATCGAAGTCGTCGGCCCCGTAGAGCGGGCCGCGGATTCCGATCTGGATCACGCGGCGGCCGTCGATCAGCTCCTCCTCCACCGCTCGCCTGAACGTCGTCCCGTGGAAATACTTGGAGCCGAAGTACTCGTCCCACGTGTCGGGATGGGCGTCGAAGTGGACCAGTCCCAGTCGCCCGTGCCGCCGGTAGAGGGATCGGAGGATCGGGAGCGTGATGGAATGGTCGCCGCCAACGGACACCGGCACGACCCCTGCGCCGGCCAGAGTGTCGATCTCGCGCTCGATCGCCGCGAATGTTCCCTCGATGGAGATGGGGACGACGTCCACGTCCCCGTAGTCCGCCACGCGAAGCTTCTCGAATGGCGACACCTGCAGGACCGGGTTCCAGGGACGGATCAGCGAGGACTGCTCACGGACATGCCGGGGCCCGTGGCGCGCACCAGGGCGGTACGAGGTGCCGCCGTCGTACGGGATCCCGAGCAGCGCGATATCCAGGCCAGCGGGGTCCCGCCGGTAGGGCAAGAGCATGAAGCTCGCTGGCTGGCCGAAGCGCGGCGACCGGAACGCGTCACGTGGTCGTGGATGATCCATGCGTCACTCGATGATCCAGGGCACGTCGTCTCGAGAGCCAGCCCGGGGCCGCCAGCGGGAAGCCGCCCGGTCAGAGACCGTCACCGAGCCGCGCCACCGCCTCCGCCAGCCGCTCTACCTCGTCCTCGGTGTTGTAGACGGAGAAGCTCGCGCGCAAGGTCCCGGCAATGCCGAGGCGCTTCATGAGCGGCTGGGCACAGTGATGTCCCGCGCGGACGGCGATGCCCTGCTGGTCGAGGAGCGCAGCGCCGTCGTGAGGATGGAGGCCGTCCACGTTGAACGCCACCACCGCGCCCTTCAGCTCGGCGTTGCGCGGCCCGTAGACGGTGACCCCCGGGATCCGCGCCAGCGCGTCGAGACACCGCGCCGTCAGGGCCTGCTCGTGCGCGTGCACGCGGTCCATGCCGAGCTTGCCGAGGTACTCGACAGCGGCGAAGAGTCCCACCGCTTCCGCGATGGGAGGCGTGCCCGGCTCGAAGCGCCACGGGAGATCGTTCCACTGCGCGTGGTCGATCCACACCTCCTTGATCATCTCGCCGCCGCCCCAGGCCGGCTCGAGGCGCTCGAGCGCTTCCTTCCGGCCGAAGAGCACGCCGATCCCCGTCGGACCGAGCATCTTGTGTCCCGAGAAGACGTAGAAATCGGCTCCGGTCGCGGGAAGATCGACCGGCACATGCGGCGCGGCCTGGGCGCCATCCACGACGAGCGTGGCGCCCACCGCGTGCGCCTTCCTCGCGATCTCGGCCAGGGGGTTGATCGTGCCGAGCACGTTGGACACGTGCGTCACCGCCACGATCCGTGTCCTCGACGAGAGCAGCCTGTCGAAGGCCGTCATGTCGAGGTACGCGCCCTCGACGATCGGCACGGCCTTCAGCACGGTCCCGCGGTCGCGGCAGAGCATCTGCCAGGGGATCAGGTTGGAGTGGTGCTCCATCTCGGTGACGAGGATCTCGTCGCCGGCAGCCAGGGTCCGCCCCAGCGCCTGCGCGACCAGGTTGACGCCTTCGGTGGTGCCGCGCGTGAAGACGATCTCCTCGCGCGCGCGCGCGCCCACGAACGCCCGCACGGCATCGCGGGACGCTTCGTACAGCTCGGTGGCCTCCTCGCCCAGCGTATGGATGGACCGGTGCACGTTGGCGTGGCTCCACTCGTAGTACCGCCGGATCGCGTCGATCACCGACGCCGGCTTCTGACTCGACGCCGCCGAATCGAGATAGACGAGCGCGTGTCCGTTGACCATCCGCCGCAGGATCGGGAAGTCCTGTCGCGCGAGCGCGCCGAGCGTCATCGCGCCACCTCCTTGCCATCGAGCGCCCCCTGGAGCACCGAGAGCGGCAGCGTGAGGCATTTCATCCGCGACGGCCGGATGTCAGCCTCGAGGCGCTCGAGCAGATTCGCCGCCTGGAGCTCGTGCGCGCGCTCGGCTGGCTGGCCGATCATCATCTCGATGAGCACGTCCGCCGACGCGGCTGCGATGGCGCAGCTGTCGCCCGCGAACCGCGCGTCGGCGATCTTGCCATCGGCCAGGCGACACTCGATCCGGATGCGGTCCCCGCAGAGCGGATTCACGTCCTCGAAGGTGCAGTCCGGCTGGGCGAGCGCCCCGCGATAGCGCGGATGCCGGAACCGCTCCCGGATCAGGTCGCTGTAGAGGGTCACCGTCACTCTCCGAGCTCGCCCCGCGTCCCGGTCTTCCGATAGGGAGGGAAGCGATAGGCGCTGTCGCGGCCCAGGAGCCCACCGTGCCCCAGCGTCGACACCACGGCATTGTCGATCCGTTCTCCGGTGAGGATCCGCGGCAGGACGAGGTCGAAGGTCGTCGCCTGCGAGAACATGCCGCAGGCCGGCATGCCGAGCACCGGCTTTCCCCGTAACTCCGCCACCCAGAGCAAGCTTCCGGGGTGGGCGGGCACGCCATGGCGCTCCATCCGGCCGCCCATGCGGGACAGCGCCGCGAAGATCGGATCCAGCGGATCGAGCGAGCCCGCGCCTGCCGCGATCAGGATGTCGGCCCCCTCGGCGAGGAGCGCTTCGACCTCCTCCGTCACCGAGCCCGCCGCCGCTGCGGCATAGCGCACGGACAGGAGCCGAGAGCCGAACCACGCGGCCTTCTCGCCGAGCGACGACTCGAAGCGCTGGCGCTGGCGAGCCTCGAGGTTCTCCCGCGTCACCGCGCCCAGCACGCGCGGAGAGAAGGCTTTGACGGTGAGAAGGCCTCCGCTGGCCCAGGCCCGCTCCTCCGCCTGCTTCACCAGGGCCTCGGGCATCGCCAGCGGTGTGATCTTGGCCTTGGCCACCGTCTCGCCCGCCTCGACCGGCTGGAGGTCGTAGAGCGTGAAGACGGACATGCCCGGCAGCGCGTTCACCGCTCCGAGCGCCTCGGCCCGCACCCCGAGCAACCCGCGTCGAGACGCGGCCAGCGTCCACTGCCCCCCCGTGTAGCCCTTGACCTCCACTCCGGGACCCGCCGCGGCGGCCGAGAGCCTGGCGCCCGCCGGCTCCTCGTGGAGGTCGCCCGGCTCCAGCTCCAGCAGGTGGACCTCCTCCCACGCGAGGGAGAGCAGACGCCTGGCCGCCTCGGCGTCGAGGGTCTGTCCTTTGTCGATGGCGATCTTCCCCGCCGCGTCGCGCACGTCGTGGCACGCGATCCGCCCGTCGAGGTCGGCGGTGGTGGCCGCGATCTTCCTGACGGCGATCGCCCTCACTTGATCCCCCGGCGTACTTTCTCGCTGATGGGCAGTCCCGTCGCGCGCCGTTGCACCAGCAGGATCTCCGCCATGATGCTGAGCGCGATCTCCGGGGCCGACTGGGCACCCAGATCGAGGCCGATCGGCACCCGCACGCGCTGGAGCGCCTCCTCGCCGACGCCGTCCTCGCGCAGCAAGCTGAGGATGGCCGCGCCCCGTCGGCTGCTCCCGAGGAGGCCGACGTAGCCGACCGGCGTGGCGAGCGCGTGCCGCAGCACGGGCACGTCGTACTTGTAGTCGTGCGCCACGAGGACCAGCGCCGTCGTGGCGATGAGCGGGACCTTTTGCACCAGCTCCGAGGGGATCCCGATCTTGAGGTCGTCGACCTGAGGGAACCGCTCACGCGTGGCGAAGCGTGGCCGTCCGTCGATCACGATGGTCCGGAATCCCATCTCGCGCCCGAGCGTCGCCAGCGGCATGGACACGTGGCCGGCGCCCACCATCAGGAGGATCGCTGGAGGCGTGAAGACCTCGGCGAAGACCCGCACCCCTTCCAGGAAGAGCGTCCGCGACTTGCCGGTTCCGAGGGCCTCGACCGCCTCGGCGGAGAACCGCTGATCGAGGAATGGATCGCCGAGCGTCCCCTCGCGGGCCCCGCTGTCCAGGAGGAGCAGCTTCGCCGCATTGTCCGGCGCGTCGAGCCGCGTCAGGACGGCGGCGTGCCCCCCGCTCTCCGCATGGGCACGCGCTCTCTCGTAGAAGGCCAGCCCGCGATCCGGTCGGTCGAGCGTCACCGGCTCGACGAAGACCTCGATGGTGCCGCCGCAGGTCAACCCGATCTCCCACGCCTCTTCATCGCCGAGATTCAGCTCGAGGAGCCGCGGCGTATTCCGTCCGAGCACGTCGGCCGATTCCTCGATGACCTGCGCGTCCACGCATCCGCCGATCGTGACGGACCCGAGGATGCGCCCGCCCTCGCCCACGACCATCTTGGCCCCTTCCTTGCGCGGCGTCGTGCCCCGCGTGTTCACCAGCGTGGCCACCGCCACCTTGTGCTCCTCCTTCTTCAGCTTGTCGATGTGCTCGAAGAGTTCACTCATGGTGTTCCGCTCGCCCCTCTCATCGCAAGGTCAGATGGCTCGCCAGGTCACGGAGGCTGGCGAGGTTGTGGGCAGCCGCAAAGTGATCGACCAGCGGCAGCGCCGCGGCCATCCCGCGCGTGAGCGGCTCGTACGAGGGGTTGCCGAGCAGCGGATTGAGCCAGATCACCCGGCCCGCCAGCCGCTTGAGCGTCAGCATCTCGCTCGCCAACACCTCGGGATCGCCCGTGTCCCATCCATCGGACAGCATCAAGACGATCGTATGCCGGTCGACCAGATGTCGCCAGCTCCGGTTGAACTCCTGCAGACACTCGCCGATCCGGGTGCCTCCCGAGAAGTCGCGCACGTCGGTGAGCCGGCGCAGCGCCAGGCGATACGACGGCCCCTTGAGCAGCTCGGTGACGCGCGTGAGTCGGGTGGCGAAGGTGAAGGTCTCCACCCGGCCGAAGACGTTCTGGAGAGCATAAAGGAACTGCAGAAGGAAACGGCTGTAAAGATCCATGGAACCTGATACATCGCACAGGAGCACGAGGCGGACCTTCCGGCGGCGACGCTCCCGGCGTCGCAAGTCGATGATCTCGGACTTCATCATGTTGGCTCGCATGGTGCGCCGGAAGTCGATCACCCCGGCCCGACGCGTCGGTCGCTTGCGACGGCTCACGCGGCGCGCGAGCCTCCTCGCGATCAGCACCGTGAGCCGGGCGACCTCATCGAGGTCCTCCACCGGGAACGTCGAGAAGTCCTGGTCCATGAGCGCCTCGCGGTCGCTCATGCCCGGGACCTCGAGCGGCTCCCCGTCGTCCTCCGCTTCCTCCTCCCAGCCTTCGAGCGCCACCTTCGCCTGCTGTTCTTGCGCCGCGCCAGCCGAGCCGGGCATGTCCTGGTCCTCCGGCGTCGTGCCCGGGGCCGCGGCGACGAGTCCGTCGAGTCCTTGCCCCTCATCGGCCTGGAATCTCCAGAACGCGTCGAAGCACCGGTCGAAGGGCGGGAACTCCTCCACGCGCGTGGCCAGCACCGTCCGGAGCGCCCGGTGCACCTCGTCGCGATCCATCAGATCGATGGCCGCGAGCGCGCGCACCCCGTCCATGACCTCCGACACGGTGACGCCGAGCCCGGAGGCGCGCAGCATCTGCCCGAAGCGGAGCATGGCAGTCGTGAGGTCGCGCGCCGGCATGCGGCCCCTCGCTCAGCCCTCGGCGGGCACGAAGCGCTTGAGCCCTCCGGTGTTCAGCTCGCGCTTGAAGCGCTTCACGTCATCGGCGTCCTTGAGGACGCAGCCGAGCGTCTCGGCGACGAGGTCCTCGTCCAGATGGTCGGCGTGGAGCGACGAGAGCGCCTGGGCCCAGTCCAGCGTCTCGGCGACGCCGGGTACCTTCGCGAGACGGATGGTCCGGAGGTTCTCCATGAAGTGCGCGATCTGGCCCGCGAGCCTCTCGTTCACGCCGCGGACCTTCCGCATGACGATGCGCACTTCCTTCTCGAACCCCGGGAAGTCGATCCAGATGTACAGACACCGCCGCCGGAGAGCGTCTGACAGCTCGCGGCTCCGGTTCGACGTGAGGATCACGTAGGGCGGCGTCGTCGCCGTGATCGTGCCGATCTCGGGAATCGTCACCTGAAAATCCGAGAGCACCTCGAGGAGGAAGGCCTCGAACTCGATGTCGGCCCGGTCCGCCTCGTCGATCAGCAGCACGGGCGGGCGGCCGTCCTGCGAGATCGCCTGCAGCAGCGGGCGCCGGATCAAGAACGGTTCGGAGAAGATCGCCGCTTCCTTCTGCTGCAGCGTGTGGTCCGTGCTCTCCTCCAGCTTGATGTGGAGGAGCTGCTTCGGGTAGTTCCACTCGTAGAGCGCCTGCGCGGCGTCGAGCCCCTCGTAGCATTGCAGGCGGATGAGATTTGTCCCGAGCATCCGGGCCATGACCTTCGCGACCTCGGTCTTGCCGACGCCGGCATGCCCCTCGATGAGGAGCGGCTTCTTGAGCGTCATGGCCAGGTGCACCGACGTCGCGATGGCCGCGTCCGTCACGTAGTCCGCCCCTTCCATCTGGTCCTGGATTTTCTTGATCTCGGCTCTCATGGTCCTCTCAGTTTACACCGGGTGATCCGGCCTCTGGAGCTTCGCATAGTCTTCGGGCGTGTCGACATCCTGAGGCATCGGGAACTCGAAGTCGACGAGAAGCACTCGGTCGGGGTGTCGGGCCATCACCGACCGTGCGCCCTGATCCCCGGACACCTCCAGGAGCTCGGAGAAGATGCTGCGCGCGAACAGCACTGGGTTGCCCCGTCCGTCGCGATACCGAGGCGCCACGATCGGCTGGCCCGTGGCCCGAAACTCTCCGAGCAACCGGGGGATGACGCTCCGGGGCACGAAGGGCTGATCGCCGAGCGCGATCAACGCGGCCTCCGCCTCGTCCGGCAGGGCGCAGGTCCCGATCCGCAGGGAGCCGGCCTGACCGGCCTCGGGGGCGGGATTGTTCACCAGAAGCACCGGCAATCCCGCCAGCGCCTGCGCGACTTCCCGATGCTCGGCCCCGGTCACGACCACGACAGGCCCGAGGCCGGCGGCCACGACGCCCTCCACGCTGATCCGGATCACGGGACGGCCTTCGAGGAAGAGAAGCAACTTGGGGCGTCCCATTCGCCGTGAGAGTCCGGCGGCCAGGACGACGCCCGCGATCACGGCCGCGGCTCCGCGACGAAATGGCTCTCGATCGCCCGCCCGGCCGTCGGCAGGGCGTCAGGACCGTTCCGCTGGCACGGCGTACCGTGCGGGGTCACGCTCGAATGCCACCTTGCAGCCGGCGCAGCAGAAGTAGACGACGCGTCCCTGGGCTTCGACGCGATGCGGGGCGGTCGCGACGTCGACGAGCATGCCGCAGACGGGATCCTTGCTCTGCGCCATCGGCGAGACGGTCGGGTGCGGGTCGCCGTCCTCCGAAACTGGCTTGCCGGCGCGACGCACCTGGATGATCTCGGCGAGAATGCTCACCGCGATCTCCTCCGGCGTCACGGCGCCGATGTCGAGGCCTGCCGGCGCCTTGAGCCGACCGATGCGATCTTCGGGCACCCTTCGGGCCCTGAGGTTCTCGATCACGGCGAGCGTTCGCTTGCGACTCGCGATGAGGCTGACGTAGCCGACCTCCGCCCCGAGCACGCGCTCGAGAGCACTCTCGTCGGCGTTGCCGTGCGTGGCCACCACCACGGACGTATCGCGACCGAGGCCGAGCGGCGCAAGCTCCTCCCCCACGGCGTCGGGCGCGACGATGGTCACGGCGAACTCCGTGGCGCGTCCGAGCGCCGCGAGCGTGTCGACCACCGGGCCATGGCCCACGAGGACGAGCAGCGGTTTCGGCAGGAACGGCTCCACGTAGATCTCCAACGTGCCGCCGCTATGGCACGTCATGGTGTACGGCACCAGGCCCTCGGCGCGACCGGGCACCCCGCTGCCTTCTCCGACCAGCGCGATCAGCCGTGGCTTACCATCGCGCATCGCTTGCTGCGCTTCCCTGACGACTACGGGCTCGGCACACGCGCCACCCACCCAACCGCTGACGGTGCCGTCCGGCCGGATGATCGCCTTGGCGCCGGGCTTGGCGGACGTCGGTCGCTCGCACCGAACCACCGTCGCGAGCGCAAACGCCTCGGTGCGCCCGCGCAGTTCAGCGGCGAGCGCGAGCACATCTTCGCTCATCGAAGCTCCCGACGCTGCATCACTCCGTCACGCCATGCTGGCGCAGCAGCTTCCAGACCTTCGCCGGCGTGATCGGGATATCGACGTGACGCACTCCCAGATGCCACAGCGCGTCGACCACCGCGTTCGCGATCGCCGCCGGCGCGCCCACTGTCGCGGATTCCCCCACGCCCTTGGCGCCGAGCGGGTGATGCGGCGAGGGCGTGATCGTCTTGTCCGTCTCCCAGCGGGGCGTCTCGACGGCCGTCGGTAACAGGTAGTCGATGAAACTCCCGCCCTGGATGTTGCCGGCCTCGTCGTACGAGATCTCCTCGAGCAGCGCCGGCGCGAAGCCCATGGTGAGCCCGCCGTGGATCTGGCCATCAACGATCATGGGGTTGATGATGTTGCCGCAATCGTCGACGGCGACGAAGCGGCGGACCTTGACCTCGCCGGTCCCGTTGTCGATGTCGACGACGCAGATGTAGCTGCCGAAGGGATACGTCAGGTTGGGCGGATCGTAGTAGCTCACGGCCTCCAGGCCCGCCTCCATCCCCTGCGGATGATTCGTGTAGGCGGCGAACGCGATGTCCTGGATGGTCTTGGACCGGTTGGGCGCGCCCTTGACGGAGAACTTGCCCGGCTCCCACACGAGGTCGTCGGGGGCGCATTCCAGGAGATGAGCGGCGAGCAGGCGCGCCTTGTCGCGGACCTTCCGCGCTGCGACCGCGGCCGCCGCGCCCGCGACCGGGGTCGAGCGGCTCGCGTAGGTGCCGAGACCATACGGCGCCGTGTCGGTGTCGCCTTCCTCGACCTGGATGTCGGCGGCGGGGATGCCCAGTTCCTCGGCGAGGATCTGCGCGTACGTCGTCTCGTGACCTTGTCCCTGCGATTTGGTGCCGAAGCGCGCGATGGCCTTGCCGGTCGGATGGACGCGGATCTCGCAGCTGTCGAACATCTTGAGCCCGAGGATGTCGAAGTGCTTGGAGGGCCCGGCGCCGACGATCTCCGTGAAACTCGAGATCCCGATGCCCATCAGGACACCCCGGGCGCGCTTCTCGGTCTGCTCGCGTCTCAACTCCGCGTAGCCGATGCGATCCATGGCCTTCCGGAGCGCGCCCGCGTAGTTGCCGCTGTCGTACTCCCAGCCGAGCGCCGACTTGTACGGGAACTGCTCCGGCTTCACGAAGTTCTTCAGCCGGAACTCCGCCGGGTCCATGCCGATCTCGTGCGCCATGATGTCGGCCATGCGCTCGATGGTGTGCACGGCCTCGGTGACGCGGAAGGAGCACCGGTAGGCGATCCCGCCGGGCGGCTTGTTCGTGTACGCGCCGTCCACCTCCACGTGCGCCGCCTTGAAGTCGTAGGAGCCGGTGCAGATGTGAAAGAGGCCAGCGGGGAACTTGGAGGGATTGGCGGCCGCGTCGGTGTACCCGTGATCGGCGAGCGTCTTGATCCGGATGGCCGTGAGCGTGCCGTCCTTCCTCGCGGCCAGCTCGGCCGTGATGTGGTAGTCGCGGGCGAAGGAGTCGGCCTGGAGGTTCTCCATGCGGTCTTCCACCCACTTGACGGGCTTCCCGGTCAGCACGGACGCGGCCACGGCGATCACGTACCCGGGATAGACGGGCACCTTGCCACCGAATCCGCCCCCGATGTCGGGGGAGATGATGCGGATCTTGTGTTCGGCCAGCCCGACGTGCCCCGCGACCAGCGCGAAGACCGTGCGGATCGCGTGCGGCGCCTGCGTGGTCATCCACACGGTGAGCTTGCTGTCCACCTTGTCGAACTGCGCGATGCAGCCGCACGTCTCGATCGACGCCACGTGGATGCGCGGGATGTAGATGTCCTGCTTCACGGTGACGCCGGCCTCGCCGAAAGCCTTGTCGGTGGCGGCCCGGT
>Ga0335077_10008672_pt1 | contig 12611 bp, 12 predicted proteins | sample Lox_Sample_31_FD_207151 | JGI IMG/M metagenome (GOLD analysis project Ga0335077, IMG submission 207151) | Soil microbial communities from Loxahatchee National Wildlife Refuge, Florida, United States - Lox_Sample_3.1 | ecosystem: Environmental > Terrestrial > Soil > Wetlands | place: USA... | reverse complement strand
GGTCAGCTGCGGCCACAGCGGCGATGATCACCCCGTCGGAGAGCAGTTCCGCGATAAGGCCCGCCCGGCGCAGCTCGCCGAGCAGGTCCTCCCAGAACGCGGGACCGGCCGCCACCTGCGGCAGCAGCCCTTCAGCAGCCCCGCCCGGCGCGTCACCTCCGGCATGGCAAGCGGGAACAGCGGACGCAGGCGAGCCAACCATGGCAAACTGGGCAGTCAACGAAGCTCCTGTGCATGACGTTTCTGGACTAGACACCAAACGTCGTATCGGGAGCTTTGTTGCATAACGGGCGCGCCACGCCGAGCCGCACCCGTATCGTAACTAACATGTAACCCTCTGCCAGGCAATCGGACATCCGGGCACGTATCTCCCGGAAGTTAAGGGCAGTGCCTTCCAAGCTGGTGCTATTCGTCAGAGCAACTCGCGGAGCCGATCGGCAGTCATACCGGCGGCGCGCAAGATCGACGCGAGAGTTCCTGGCCGCACCTCGTTATGCAGGGGAACGATCACGGTCCGCGGACCCCGGCGCAGCTTGCAGTGGCTTCCCTTGGTACCGATGACGTCAAAGCCGTCCTTCTCGAGGGCGCGCACCACGCGGGCACCGGAGACGACCGGCAGCCGCTTGGGGCTCACGCAGAGAGCCGGACTTCGACCGGAGCGACGATCGGCTCCGGCGCATCAGGCGCAGGCTGATCCTCGAAATACAGCTCCAGTGCCTCGCGCAGGTTGGCCAGCGCCTCGTCGATGGTCCGGCCCTGGCTGGCGACCTCAACATCAAGGCAGCGAGCCACATACCAGTCGCCGTCTGGGGTGACGGCGGCGGTCAGCCTGACTGTCCGATCCATGATCTGAGCCTACCCGGCGCCGCCCCTCGCGGCGGCCCTCCAGTGGCAAGCGCGAGTGGCCATGCCCCCGAAATGCCCCCGAATCCCCATCAACAGCCAACGACCGCCGCCAGCAGGCGCCCGCGAACATGAAACTGACCTGGATTTGAACCCGCGAGCAACGCACTGTGACACCCTCGTAATGCGTAGGTCATCGGTTCCATTCCGATAGGCGGCTCCCAGCTCAGCGGCCTCTTCCGATCATGGAAGGGGCTCTCTTGCTAACGGCATTGCTAACAGCGGGGTGCGCGGCCGGGCTCACGCGGCCTTGACGGCCTGGGCGAAGAACTCCGCGGCGGCGGCCTCGGCGGTGCGGATCACGTGGGCGTAAACCCGGAGCGTGATGGCCGGGTCCGCGTGGCCGAGCCGGGCGGCGACGAGGTGGACCGGGACGCCGGATGGCAGCAGGGTTGTTGCGTGCAGATGCCGTAGGTCGTGCAGCCGGGCATGGGAGAGGGGTGCCTGGGCCTAGGGTCGTCGTCCGGCTAATTGTGCGCTGATGAGCTTGGTCATCAGCGAGGTCACGGTGTCGGGGTAGATGGGCTCGCCCCAGCCGGTCGTAAACACGTAGCCGTCGCGGACGCCGCGCCAGGAGTCGCCAGCGTGGAGCTGGTCAGCGGCCTGGTCGGCTTTGTGCTGCCGCAGCACGGCGACGGTCTCCTCGTCGATGGCGACGACGCGGGCGCGGCCGCTCTTGGTGGTCCCGTTGACCCGCTCACCCGCGATGACGGCGGTCGAGCCGGTGATAGTGACCTTCCTGGCGTCGAGGTCGATGTCGGTCCAGCGGAGGTTGAGCAGCTCGCCGCGCCGGGCTCCGGTAAGGCGGCGACGTGGAAGCAGGCGAACAGTCGGTGCTGCCGGGCGGTGGCCAGGAACGCCCGGAGCTGGGCCACAGTCCAGACTGTGCCCGCCTCGGGGGCCTGGGCTCGGGGCCGCTTGGCCCGCTCCACCGGGTTGCTGCTGATGATCTCGTCCACGATTACCGCGTCCCGGAACGCCTTGCGGAGCACGGCGTGCAGGTGGGTCACGGTGGCCACGGCGAGCGGCTGGCTGTCTCGGCCCCCACCGGTCAGCAGGTCGCGGTACAGCTTGGTGATCGTGGACGGCCGGACAGCCTGGACTTGCAGGTGGCCGATGCGCGGCGTGACGTACAGCCGCAGGCAGGCCCGGTAGTCCTGCAAGGTTCGCGGCTTGATCTCCATCGCGTGGGAGTCGATCCAGTCATCGAGGTAAGCGGCGACCGTGATCCGGTTGCGGTCGACGTACTCACCGCGCCGCGCCTTGACCCGGCTCTCGTCACGGGCGCCCTTGGCCGCCTCCTCGGTGGGGAAGCCGCCCACCCAGCGCGGTTTGCTGACGCCCGTGGCCGGGTCTTTAACGCGGATCACGTAGGACCAGGTGTTCCCGCGCTTCATGACGCCGCCGCGGAGCCGGGGCGCGTCCTTCCTGGCCGTCTTGGGTCGGCGGGGTTGCCTGTCGGTCATCAGGCGGCGGTCCTTTCGGCGAGGAGCCTGGAGATGTACTCCTCCAGGGCGGAGAGCGGGATGCGACGTGATCCGTCGATGCGGATCGAGGCGACGTCGCCGCTGGCCAGTAGCTCATAAAGCTTGCTGCGGGATATGGCCAGCGCCTCGGCAGCCTCGGGCATGGTAAGCAGGAGCCGGGGCACGGCGCACCTCCCGGCGGCGAAGCTGGCGCGGAGACGGCGGCAGCGGCGAGCAAGGCCGCAATGGAGGGCGGGTCGCCGCGACCGGCGAAGTGCCAGTCAGCGACGACGAGCGTGGTATCGCTTTCCAGAGCGGGTACGAGCCCGGCGGCGATGGCCCGCTCGCGCTGGTAGACGGCGCGATCTGCGCGCAGCGAGCCGAGGGTGATCGAGTAGGCGCGGCTCTTGGTGGAGAAGTGGCCGCGGAAGCCGAGCATCTGCGCCCAGGCCGTCAGCCGCAGGTCGGCGAACTCGGGGAGCCCGCCGAGGCGGAGGCATTCGCCGATGTGACGGCGGGCGTGGTCCCGGACGGGCAGCTGTTGAGCGGCGCTCTGGATTCTCATGGTGAGAGGCTGTAGCGGCATCGGGCACGCCGATGGTGACCCCGGGCCAGGCGGGTTCGTTGGCGGCGGCACCGTGCCGATGAGCGATCCGGGTGTTGGTGACCTGCGGCCTGGCGCGCGGGCGGCGGGTCCCGGTGTCGGCCAGGTGCCGGTACCGGGCGAGCGGGCCGCCCGCGTTGCGCGGGCCGTGGGGTGGCACGCTGCAACACCAGCCGCCCCTGGTGCGGACGAGACGGCCGGGCCGATCCTGGCGGGATGGACGATGATCGAGGTCTTTGACACGACGGCGGGCCAGGGTCGCCCTGGCCCGCCGGATGCTGGGCTGCCCGGGCTGCGGCCAGCGGCTGCGGCCGTGGGGGCACGCCTGCGAGCGCACCGTCCGCGACACCGGCGGCACGCTGCTGACTGTCCGCCCGGACCGGGCGCTGTGCACCGGCTGCGGCGCCACCCACGTGGTGCTGGACGCCGGGCTGCTGCCGCGCCGCGCTTACGCCGCCGGGCTGATCGGGCAGGCCCTGACCGCCGCTGCCCGCGGGCACGGGCACCGGCCCATCGCCGCCGGCCCGGCCGTCCCGGCCGGCACGGTCCGCGGCTGGATCCGCGCAGCCCGCCGGTCCGCGATGCGGCTGCGCGTCACCGGCATCCGCGCCGTCCTGGCATCCGGCCACGATGAGCTGCTGTGCTGGGCCCGCACCGACGAGCTGGGTGCCGCGCTGGAGCATCTGGCGGCCGCGGCCCTGGTCCTTGGCCGCCGCCACGGGCTGGAGCACACCAGCTGGTGGGCGCGGATCAACGTGGTGACCCGCGGCCGGCTGCGATGGCGTGGAAGTGGACGACGCCGCGCCGCTGGTATTCGGCCATCTTGGCGTAGGAGAGGCGAACCTGCGCGGCGAACGCCTTGCCGGTCAATCGGGCCTGGCGGGCCAGCGTCCGGCGCAGCGTGATGGTAAACCGGCGCCACAGCTCGGGGGCGTAGGCGTTGAACAGGACCGAGCCGGTGTAGTCGTAGCAGTCGGCGCACAGTGGCTCGCCGAGCCGGTCATCGTCGCGGGCGTGCTTTTCGTTGCAGGACAGGCGCACACTGTGCGGACAAGTCCGGCCTTTCCGGCGCGGGCGGTAGGCCAGCACCCGGTCCCCGCACGCGCCGGGCGTGGACGGGGCCGAACGGCGGCGCGGTGAGGGTGACGAACACGCATGGATGGTCGGCGACTTCGGCGGGAACGCCCTTGCCGCCGGTCAGTCCGGCCCGGATGAGCTGGTAGGTGTCGGCCCGGTAGACCTCGGCGCAGGGCGCGCAGCGGGAGGCCCGGCGTCTTGCAGGCGACCGGCAGGAGCCCGCCAGGCTCATGCACGGTCGTGTAGCGGTGGATCAGCTCGCCGGTGGGCCCGTCGATGTGATCGACACGGCCGCGCAGCAGCACGGGTTGCAGGCAGCCACCGGCGTGCCGGATCGTACCTGCGGGAACGGGGCCGGTGGGCAAAGGTGGTACTCCTCTCGTCGGGCCCTCGCGGGCGGTGGACGAGCGGAGGCAGACCGCAGCCAGGTCAGGTGGGTTCGGGACGCGTGGATCAGCGGTGCTGTGCCGCATGGGAGCCTGGCTGGGATTGCCTGCCGCTCGGGGCTTCATGTGTTGGCTGGTGCACCGTGACCCGGGCATCCGGTGACTTACCGGCCCGGCTTCTGCACGGTCATCCCTCGATGAGGGGAGGCCTCGTGACCTCGATGTCTAACACGTACCCAAAGTACATGCCTAATAAAATTGATACTAGCTCAATTTCCAGCCGTCATGCGTTCCGCCAGTTCGCGTAGCTCGCGGCTGGGCGGGTCCTGCATGGTGAGCAGGTCAGACACAATCTGGCGGGCCAGGTCGTGTCCCTGGACCAGTTCCTGTGTGATGCTCTCGGCTTGAGTCAGCGCGGCAACGGCTTCGCTGATCTGGCGGCGCTGAGCGTGCGCGCGGGCGACATCGAGCAGCGTCCGGGCCTGCCGTTCGGCGGACAGCCCGGATGTGTCCACGGTGGCGGCGGCGCGCAGCGCCCGGCCCGCGTCACCCAGCTCGACCGCGACGGCGATCTCATACAGCCGCACGTTCGTCGGCCCGAACTCGGTGTTGAACTCGTTGTGCCCGTCCCCGAGCCGACCGGCGATCTCCCGAGCCTGCTCAAGCTCGCTGTAGGCGGTATCCGCATTGTTGGTCCGCGCAGCGGTGACGGCGCGCTGGAGGGTCAGGCCACCCCACAAGGACACGGCCTGCGGGTCGCCCTGGTCAGCCTTGGACCATAGGGCGGCAGCCGCGGTGCGGGCGGTCTCCTCGGCCTGGTCGTAATGCCGGGCCGCGATAAAGACGAACACCAGCCGGAACGCCCCGGCGGCAACCAGCATCGCATTGCCTGCCCGTTCGGCGGCGGCCATCGCCCGGTCAGCGGCGATCCAGGCCGCATCCGGCTCGCCGATCTCGGCCAGGCCCGCCGAACACGCCTGATACGTCGCGGCCAGCAGCTCGAACACCTCGGCCTTTTTGCCGTCGGGCACGCTCCGGGCGGCGGTCTCCAGGTCGGGGACCAGGCTGCCCAGCAGCTCGGTCAGCTCGGTGTAACGCCCGGCATGCGTCAGCTCCCACGCCTTGCGAGTCCTGGTCCGGAGCGTGCGCACGGCAGGCGCGTGGCGTCCGTCGAGCATGGCCCGCAGCGCGTGAGCGCCGGACAGAACCAGCCGCAGCCCACCTGCGCCCGGCGGTTCCTCGGTCACGGCGGCAACGACAGGTGCCTCGGCCGCCAACTCAGCGAGCGGGATGTCGAGCGCGACGGCGACGGTCTCCAGCACCGACATCCGGTCAACCTTCCGGACGCCGCGCTCGACCTGGGACACCCAGGCCACCGACCGATCGATCATCCTGGCCAGCTCGGGCTGAGACAGCCCCCGCCGTCGCCGTTCGGCGGCGATCCGTCGTCCCAGCGCCTTCTGATAATCCGGGCTGGTCACCCGTCGGTGCCCTTGCCGGTCTGGAGGGTCAGCCAGTCGACCTCCGTGCTGGCAAGGTACTGGTCTCGCTCGGCCAGGTAGCGGCGGGTGTGCGGCGATGCCTCATGCGCCTCGAAGGCGGGCCTGTCCCGGTACAGCTCGTAGAAGATCCGCTGCAGCGGCTGCCCCTCCACCGTGTGCGAGGCGTAGACGAGCGTCCCCGGCTCGCTGGCCTTGATGGCCTCCACGGTCTCGGCCACCAGCCGATCGTAAGCCTCGGCGCTGGCCTGGTCCTTACACGTGAAGCGCACGCACAGACCCAACATCAGTCTCCTCCAGGTGGTGTCACGCCATGCTCGCACCAAATGTGCGCGGCCAGTACACGGAATAACACGTACTTATAGTACGTGAATCAGATTAAGAGTACGCTCATGCTTGGTAAAGATCGTGGAACGTGCGCTCAGCGAGGACCCATGCACACGTCAGCAGCCAGAGCACTCGCCCTACGCACCAGCGGCGTCACCTATCCCGGCAGCATGGAGTACGTAAGAGTCGTCCGTGCCGACCTGCGGGCGTTACTACCCGGCTGCCCGATGGCGGATGAGGTGATCCTCTGCGCTTCCGAGCTGGCCGCCAACGCCGCCGTGCACAGCGACTCGGGCATGCCCGGCGGTACCTTCACCGTCCGAGCAGGGGTTCACGCTGGCTGCACCGTCCGAGCAGGGGCTCACGCTGGCTGCCACGTCCGTGTTGAGGTTGAAGACAACGGCGGTCCCTGGGTCGCGGCCCCAAGCCATCCGGGAGGCCATCACGGCCTGGACATCGTCCGCGCTCTGGCCAGTGAGTGGGGCATCAACGGCAACCACGCAGCCCGTACCATCTGGGCACGCTTTGACTGGTCCGAGTAGGCGCGACCAAAGCGGCTCGCGCTCACGGAGCCGTTGTCACGGAGCCGTAGTTGTGAGGACTTTCTTCACGATCATTTTTCAAGGGCGCACCTTCGGCGCGCCAGACCGACCGGCCCTGCCATGCTCACGGAGGATGCGCGGGACGAACACGGCGAAGCGTTGAGCGACCGGACAGTGGCCGCACCGTAACGGTCCGGGGTGATGGGGACTCTCGCCGCAGGTGGCGGGGCAGCCTGGCCCGCTGCCTCCGGCGCGACAGCGCACCGGCGCGGGCCGCTGCCCGCCGCGCCGCCAGGTGGGGGCGGGTGCCGTCGGGCCGGACGGCGCCGCGGACGGTCTTGCCGTCGATGGCGATGTGCCACGGCCCGTTCCTGGACGCCGAGGAGCAGGAGCACAGTGGCTGCGGTGTGGCGGGCGTCGTGCAGCCGGGCCAGGTCGGCCCGCCTGGGCAGGTCAAGGGCGTCGAAGCGCTCGCCGGGCGGGTAGGCGTCGACACACAGGTCGCGGCTCGGCATGCTCGTGGCTGGCGGTGTGCAGCCGGGCGAGCGGGCCCCCGAACCGCAGGTACGCCTCGATGACCCACCCCGCGGTCTGCACACGATCTGCACAACCGAAGGCGAACCCCCTCAAGAGCTTCTACGCTCCCCAAAGGGGCCCGCAGCTTCTGGAAGGGGAACGGCTGGTGCTCAGCTACCGGCCTGGCACGGTCCTGCAGGCGGCTCCACAGCAGGCGAACTACCCCAGGAGAACAAGCCTGCAACTACAGCAGTTCTCCCGCAATGATCAAGAAACCTGGCGGACCGCCACACACGAAAAACACCAGCCACCTAGATCTCGACACAGGTACTTCGCCAACCGCGGAGAGCCCACACCCAGCCAACTCGACTGGGCCTCGTGCCGGCGAGGCAGCGGTACGCGGACTGGGCTGCCGTCTTCGAACACGCCAAGCTCTACTGGCAGGTGGAGATGCCGGCGCCGGGGGAGGTGATCTGTGATCCGGCCAGGCCGATAGTTTCGGCGGCCCGTGGCCAGGCCTCGATGGTCCGCTGCAGGCGGACCCGGGCGCGGCTCCGACGATGCGCCTAACACGGCACCGCGAGGACGAGCCCGCCGATCAGCAGGAGCTGTAGCAGTGGCCGGTGGACCGGGCCGAGCGCGGTTGCCGCCGCGAGCCATGACCCGGCCGACTAGGCGAGGGCTGCCGCGTAGATCCGCTCGGCGCGCCAGGCCAGGCCAGGCCGAGCCGGTGCCCGGCGATGGCCAGCGAGGGCGGGGTCGAGGCAGTGCCGGCGAGCGTGATCGGCCGCCAGCGCGGGTGCGTTCGGCTTCCAGGCCGGGGGCCACCAGGCGGTTCTCGGGATCGACCGCCGTGTAACCTGCTGTCCGGTTCTGCCGGGCTGCGGGAGGTCAACAACGGCCTGGGAAACCGGGAGCAATCTTCCTGTGGGCGGACTTCGGCGCGCCTGTGGCGGCCACAGGCCTCGGCGCTCGCGGTGGCGCCGTGGTCCGCGTCACGGTATGGCATCTGCAGGTGCCGGGCGGGACGCGATGGCGGCCGATATTGTGTGGGGTGCGACCCTCGGCTGCTCCCGCGGGAAGGCTGGTCTTTACGGTGGGACGTTGGCAGAAGGGTGAGCGGACGGTTCAGTTTCTCATCGGCCGTGGCCGTCTTGAGCCAATTGAGGCCAGCGACCTGGGCGCGTTGGCGGGCGCCCTGATCGAGCGGGCCACCCGCCGGGCAGAGGCCAACGGCGACGGCGGCTCTGGAGCTGGGTGACGTCGACGGCGCCTACGCGGCCGCTTACGATGCTTACCGGATTGCTGCCGAGGCGCTGCTCGCGCGCCAGGGTTTGCGGGCGACCGGTGGTGAGGGCTCGCACGTGGCCGTTGAGGACACCGTAGCGGCTCAGTTCGCTGATCAGATCCCCGCGTTCGCCAAGCCGGTCTTCGAGCGGATCCGGCGCACCCGTCATACGGCACAGTACTTCGATCCTTCGGCGGCACCGATCACCGCGTCGGATGCGAGGTGGGCGATCGAGAAGGCGACGGCGGCGCTGGCGGGAGTCAAGGTTCTGCTCTCGGCGTCGCCTTTTGACCGGTTCGGGTGATCGCGGTCAGAGGGCAAGCTTGAGCATCGGTCGGCTGGTTATGGTTTCGTGGAATGATCCTGTGCCGGAACGCAGCCAGTCGGGATCGCGGATCGTTGCCTGGATTGGCCGTCCGAGACGCTTCTCCGCAACCGCGAGAGCGTCGTAGAGCTGGTCCCGGCCCGGATCTCCCAGGATGAGGACGTCGATGTCACCAACGGGCCGCTGCCCGCCCTGTCCTTCGTGCCGCGCCGCCCACGATCCGTAGATGTACGCCTCCTCGATGCCTTCGATGGGCTGGAGGGCACCGGCGACGACAGCGGGAACGCCGAACGCTCGTGTCAGGACGTCGGCAAGACCGGGGTAGTAGGGGCTGTCGGTGTTCGCCCGCACGAGCCGGGTGTTGCCTACCTTCTTGCTGGTGACTAGGCCGGCTTGTTCTGCCCGCTGGACCTCGCGGTGGACGGAGGGGTGCGGCGCGCCGGTCCGCTGGGAGATTTCGGTGAGGCTGAGCTCGAGGTCGGGATCGCCGAGCACGAGCGCGAGGATCTCGGCTTGCTGCTGTGAGCGCAGGATAGGCAGGAGTGGCGGTGCTGGATGTCTTTCCACGAATTGAAGGATACTCTTCTCTTTGCGGAATGTTGAGGATAGAAACATGGCGGCGAGTGTCTTGCCGTCGGACGCAGCCGCGCGGCGCACGCCTGGCACGGTGGCTGCGGGGCCAAGCGCCGACCGCGCCGCCCAGGGCATCAGCATCCAAGCTCTGCGGGTCGATCTGTGACGGCGGCTCGGCGGGCATGGCCCCTCGCAGGTGATCCGGGGGGTGTAGGAACCGCTGTAATCAGCTCCTGGGTGGTGCTCACTCGACAGGCGGCTGCGGCGTGGCTTGCCCACCGCGGTGCGGGCGGCCTTTGCCCCGAACTGCGGTCAGCGGCAGCTGGGAACGAACTGGGAATCACGAGCGCTCGTGAGGGCGCTCTGCGGCTCTGTCCTGCTCACTTGTGCGTGGCTTCACATGCGGAAACATGGTGATGACCTGGTGGCGGAGATAGGGATGCATGGCTCGGGGTCAAGGGGTCGCGGGTTCAAATCCCGCCGTCCCGACCAGAATGAGCAGGTCAGAAGGGGTTTCGGAGATTCTCCGGGGCCCCTTTTCGATCTTCGGGAGCCAAACGGGGAGCCACTGCTAGGCAGATTTCGTTGGCTTGGCTTGCTTCTTGAGGATCTTGTTCATGGCCGTGGCACCCATGGTGAGCGCGGGCCGGATCTCGTGCCGGTAGACGGTCTCGGTAACGGATGTGCCGCTGTGCCCGACGAGGTCGCTGATGTCCTCGATCGGGACGCCGCTGGCGCTGAGGATGGACACGAACGAGTGCCGCAACTCCCGCGGAGTCCAGTGCTCGCCGAGCCCGGCCGCGGTGGTGATCTTCTGAAACTCGCGCCGCACGTGCCAGCGATCGAGCGGGGTGCTGTCCTCGCGGCAGAACACGAGGTCGTGATCTTGCCAGGCGTCACCCGCGCGGAGCCGTTCGGCTGCTTGCTTCTTGCGGTGCTCCTTGAGTGCTGCCGCAGCCTTTGCGGGCAGTTTCAGCACCCGCCGGCTCTTGCGGGTCTTGGTGTCGCCCTTGGCCCGCACCGACCGGTACACCGCTACCGTGCCCGCGTCGAGGTCAACCTCCGCCCACGTGAGCGCCCGGGCTTCCTCGGTGCGGACACCCGCGAGCAGGGAGACGATCACATAGGCGAACAGGCGGAACCCGGCGGCGGATTCGAGGGTCTCCAGAAGCAGGACAGCCTGGCCGAGCGTCATCGCCTTTGACGGGCGGCCCTCCTGGCCCGCGGGGACGACGATGAGGCTTGCCACGTTGCGGCGGACCTTGTCGCGGCCCTGCGCATGACGGATCGCGCGTTCCAGGATCTGGTGAATGAGGCGAAGCGAGCGCGTCGACAACTCCTCGGCCCGTTCATCCATCCACTTGTCCAGGTCGTCCGCCGTCAGCTCCTTGAGCTTGGCCGCACCGATCTGAGGGATCAGGTGGTTGCCGGCGAGCGACCGGTAGTTGCCGGTCGTTCCGCTCGCCTTGCCCTTCATTCCGTGGTCGAGGAAGTCGTTCACCGCATCCTTGACCGAGTACTTGTCATCGGTCTTGATCCCGGCCTCTAAGTCGTCGGCCGCCTGCCGCAGCTTGTCCTTGACCTGGGCCTTGGTCCTGCCCTTGCGTTTCACGCGCAGGCGCTTGCCGGCGGCATCATGGCCGAGGCTGATCGCGCCGGTATACCCGCCCCCTTCCTGGTAGATGGTCGCCTCGTACTTGCCGATGAACTTCATTCGATCCTCCTTCCGTTGTGCCGGTTGCGCCCGGCCTCGTCCTGGTGGCGCTCGATGTACTCATCGATGGCCTTCCTGATGACGTAGGCCAGGTCGCGGTCTTGGTTCCTCGCGATGGCCTGGAGCTTGCCCCGGCGCTCCGGGTCGAGCCGCAGGCTGTAGTTCTCGGTCGGTATGTTGCTCCTGCCTCGTTCGCGCCGGGCGATCTGCGGAGCTGGCCGGTTCTGAGCAGAAAGTAGACCTTGTCGCGGCCGATGTTCAGGATCTCGGCGACTTGCTCGACGGTGTAGGCCTGCAAGCTGTCACCTCCTCCCGGTCGGATGGGTTCGCGTGAGCGGCGCCTTCCCGGTAACGCTGGGTGGTTGTCCGCGTCCTCGTCCACGTCCGCGCGTGCGCCCTATACGCGCAGGCGCGCGCGTGAACGTGGACGATGGACGGACGTTCACGATTACGGATGGTCACCGGTTGGCGGGACCGCCCGCCAGTGGCCGCGGACGGTCTGGACCGCGCGCCCGGCCCCCGCCTGCTCTTGGAGCCGGTAGTAGATCCAGGATCGGCCCATGCCGGTCGCCTCCATGAGATCGGCGACCGGGGCGCCTTCGGCGGGCGCGGCCAGCAACGCATCCCACAGCGCGGTTTCAGGGTCGATGTCGCGGCTTCTGCCCGCAGTCCGGCCGTTGGCGGGGCGGACGGGCCGCGGGCCGTCGTGGGCGTCGTGAGCGTTTTCGGTGCCGCGGCCGGCGGCGGTGTCGAGGGCGTTGGCCGAGGCGGGGTCGAGCGGCGGCCGGTGGCCGGCGTGCCTGCGGACGGCCGCGCCGACCATGTCGTCGTCGAGGAGGTAGGCGCGGGCACGGCGGGGGGTGTCGTGCCCGGGGGAGGAGATGAGGAACTTGCCGGGCGCGTCGAGTTTTTCGGCGTGCCAGCCTGCGGCGAGCATGCCCTGGCCGAGGATGAGGTCGACGTCGCGGCGTTCCCGTACGCGCAGGCAGATCCGCACGTCCAGCTGGGAACGCACCGCTCCCTTACCCATCGCGTCACGGCTGGGCCGCTGGGTAGCGATGATCAGATTCACTGCCTCGGCGCGGCCACGGCGGGCGATGGAGTCGGCGTACCGGTTTGCCTGGGGAGCCTGGCTGGCCAGTTCGGCGAACTCGTCGACCAGGACGACCAACTCTGGGGCGTCGGGGGAGGGGTCCCAGACGCGCTGGCCAGCGTCGGCGAGTGCGGCCGCCCTGCCATCTAGGATCGTGACCGCGTCGCGCAGCTCGGCATGCTGACCCAGACCACGAAGGACACCAACGCGATCCTGCACCTGACATGCTGAAGCTGACGCCCCGGCGGCCGCGCACAACGGCGGGCGCGGGTGCGAGCAGGATCTTCGCGTTACCAGT
>Ga0335077_10008669_pt1 | contig 12612 bp, 9 predicted proteins | sample Lox_Sample_31_FD_207151 | JGI IMG/M metagenome (GOLD analysis project Ga0335077, IMG submission 207151) | Soil microbial communities from Loxahatchee National Wildlife Refuge, Florida, United States - Lox_Sample_3.1 | ecosystem: Environmental > Terrestrial > Soil > Wetlands | place: USA: Florida... | reverse complement strand
GACGACCTGCGACCAGTCGGTGTCGCGTCCGTCGCGGGCGGAGGTGTGCACGGCGCTGATCGCGGCGAGGATCTGGTAGCGCCCCGGAGCCACCCCGGCGGCCAGGCGCTCGCGCACCAGCCGGTGACCCTCGGCGATCAGCGCCGCGTCCCAGGTCCCGCGGTCCTGCTCGCCGAGCGTGACCAGTTCGCCGCCCGCCGAAACCCGGGCGGTGCGGCGGGCCTCGGTGAGGAGCATCAGCGCCAGCAGCCCGGCCACTTCACCGTCCTCCGGCATAAGGGCACGGATCAGGCGAGTGAGCCGGATCGCCTCAGCGGTCAGGTCGTGACGTACGGGGTCGGTGTCGGGACCGGTCGCCAGATAGCCCTCGTTGAAGACGAGGAAGAGGACGGCGAGCACGCCGGAGACCCGTGCCGGGAGCTCCTCCGCGGACGGCACCCGATAAGGGATGCGAGCCGCCCTTATCTTGGCCTTCGCGCGGGTGATCCGCTGGCCCATGGTGGTCTCCTGCACCAGGAAGGCGCGGGCGATCTCGGGCATGGTCAGACCGGCGACCATGCGCAACGTCAGCGCCACGCGGGTCTCCATCGCGAGCGCCGGGTGACAGCAGGTGAAGATCAGCCGCTCGGGCGGGCCGTCGTCGTACAACAGCTGAGCTTCCTTCTGCTTGCCGCCGCGCTTGTCCTCGCGCCGGATCCGGTCGATGGCCTTGCGGTTGGCGGTGGTGGTCAGCCAGGCGCCGCGGTTGGGGGGTACGCCATAGACGGGCCACCGCTCGACGGCGGTCGCGAACGCCTCGGCCGCCGCCTCCTCGGCGATGTCGAGGTCACCGAAACGCCTGGTCAGGGAGGCGACCACCCGCGCCCACTCCTCGTGGTGGGCCTGGGCGATCGCCTCCCGGACGTCGGCCACGCTCACAGGAACGGCCGCACCTCGATCTTCCGGTTGCAGGCCTTCGACCCTTCGGCGGCGAGCTTGAGCGCCACGTCGAGGTCGGCGGCCTCGATGATCCAGAAGCCGGCGAGATACTCCTTCGACTCCAGGAAGGGCCCGTCGGTGACTATCGCCTCCTCGCCCCGGTTGTCGATGACGGTGGCCGAGCTGGGCGCCGCGAGGCCACCGGCGAAGACCCAGTGCCCTTCCGCCTGGAGCCGGTCGTTGAACACGTCGATCGCAGCCTGCTCGTCCGGGGTGGCCAAGCCAGCCTTGTCAAAGATCACGGAAACCAGGTACTGCATCTCGGATCATCCCCTGTGGTTCGGGGCCCCCCTCGTGGGCGGCCTCTCACCCCTGCTACGAACACCTCTGCCCCGATCCGACACCGCCTCGCGGACACATTCGAGGGCGGGACCCCCGTGAAATACGCCGGGCGCTATCGGGCCTGGCGCAGCCCTTGTTCGGCGTATTCAGCCAGCAGATCGCTCAGCGAGATGTCACGGCGCGCGGCCTCAGCCGCGAGCCGCTCGGCGAGGTCGCCAGGAAAGACGATGGTGCGGTGCACGCTGTCGTCGCGTTCCCAGCCCTCATCACTCAATTCAGGCACGCTCCCTCCTTGCCGGTACTGGCGCTTCAGCCCCTTTGACCGGGACATAGCGGCGAAGGATGCGGTCGCTCAGCAGGCCCAGGCAGCTGAGGTTCGGAAACCCGGGCCCCTGCGCGAGCCCAGCCATGACCGGCAGGTGCAGCGGCGGCGCCAGACCGGAAACGGACAGGTCGACATCGATCACACGCTCCAGCACGCCGCCGCCCAGCGCGTCCCGGTACCGGGCGCCCGCGTTCTCACCCAGCAGGGCCTCGAACCAGCGCCCATCGAAGCCGATGGCAACGACAACGGCGTCATACGCGACGCGCTCGCGCTCCTCGCCGTATGCGATGGTCACAATCACGTCGTGCTCGCGCGCCTCGATCCCGTCCGCCCGCCCCGCCAGGGTGCGCAAGCCGCGCGCCTGGTTGAGGGCCGCCTCAGCCTGCAGCGAGAAGACGCCACGATCGGTGCGCTGAAGGAACTCACGCCGGTGCGCCTCGGCCAGGCGCGGCCACTCCCCAGGGTCGGAGTAGAACCGGTTCTCGTCGTAGCTCTCACCGCGCGAATACAGCACCCCACGCGCGGTCAGCACGTCGATCGTGGAGCGCTTGTGGCAGCGCTTCACCAGGTCGATGACCACCGACGCGGCAGTCTCGCCACTGCCGACGACGCAGACATTCTGCGCGCGCTCATGGTTAAGCTCGTGCGCCGCCAGCCAGTAGGTCCGCCCGTCCAGCACCTGGGGGTGACCACGAGGCTGGCCGGGCACCGTGATGACCGGCCCGGCACCGGTGATCACCACGCCATCGGCAGCCATCGCAGCGCCCGCGGCGAGCCTGACCTCCCAGCGGCCACCATCGGCAACCTCCAGGCCGGTCACGACACCGCAGACAATTTCCGCCCCCGCCGCTTCGGCGACTTCACGCAGGTACACGCTCCACTGGCGATGCGTCGGCCTCATCCGGCCGTGATCGACCCAGTCGCCGTAGACGCGGTGCCCGATCAGGTGACGCTGCCAGCTGTACCCTGCCATCGCCGCGACCACGTCAGCTGATGCATCGCCCCAGCTCGCAGCGTACGGATAGCCGACATCCTTCTCCGGCGGCGTCCCCAGCGGCAGCAGGCCGCTGGTGTATCCCTGATGCCCGCTCCAATTCCCGGCGACCTCGCCACGCTCGATCAGCACAACGCGCGGCGCCGGCAAGTCGGCGGCGGCGAGCGCGCGGGCCTTGGCGGCGATCGCGACACCCTTCGGGCCGGCGCCCACCACAGCAAGTGTTGACACCTCGCGAGGATAACCAGGCAACGCCGGTGAGGCTGCCGCGCCCGGAGCTGGACCACCGCTTGACAGGTCGGCAAACTTCATGTCAGTGTAACTGACATGAAGGCGAGGGGGGCCTACCACTCTCCACTGCGCGAGTCGCAGGCGGCGGCCACGCGGGAGCGGATCGTCGGGGCCTGCGTGGCGCTGATGCAGCGGGGTGCTGACCTGACTTATGCCGCCGTCGCCGCCGCCGCCGGGGTCCAGGAGCGGACGGTGTACCGGCACTTCCCCAAGAAGGAAGATCTCGAGACCGCGCTGTGGGACTGGATCGTCACCCACCTCACCCACGCTGACTTCGCAGCCAGGACCGAGGAGCAGCTGGTCGCGGCGATGCGGGAGTCCTTCGCCGGGTTCGACGCCGACGCGCCCCTCATCCAGGCGATGCTCCACTCACCGCAGGGCCTGGACGTACGCCGCCGCCAGCAGCCGGTGCGGCGCGCGATGTTCGAGGCCTGCGTCGACAGCGCGGTCCCCGGCGCGCCGCCGCAGGTGCGCGAGCGCGCCGCCGCGGTGCTGCAGGTCCTGTACTCATCCGCTTCATGGGACCTGCTGCGGGGCTTTTGGGACATGGACGCCGCCGGGGCAGCCGACGCCATCGAACTCGGTATCGGCAGCTTCCTCACCGGGCTGCGGCTTCACATTGGCCGTGAAACCGCCAGCCAGCCCACGACATCACACCAGCAAGGGGAGGGACCGTGACACACAGCGCAACCACCGATCGCCGTGCGGCCAGGACCGCGAATGGCGAGGGAGAGGCCTACTGGTTCTACGGCGACAAGGCCATCGTGCGCTCACCCGAGGGCGCGCTGCCGATCATCATTGAGCACCACGTCGGCCCTGGTGCGGCGGCGCCGCTCCACGTGCATCACGACGTCGACGACAGCTTCTACCTTCTGCGCGGACAGCTGGCGATGTGGTGCGGTGACGACACCTTCGTCGCCAACGCCGGCGACTACGTCTCGCTGCCCAAGGGTGTGCCGCATGCGCTGAGCAATGTGGGCGAAGAGGAGGCGGTGCTGCTGCAGACACACGACGCCGACTCCTTCCTCACCTTCATCCGCCGCGTCGGCATCCCCTATGATCAGCCGCGTCCCGATCCCGCATCGCTTGACTACGCCGCCATGAACAACGTGGCCGGTGAGACCGGGCAGCCGGTGCTCGGCCCGCCGATGCCCGAAGAGGAAGCACGGGCCATCATCGCCCGCGGCCGGTAGGGAACGACACACCGGAGCCGGACCACCCGGCAAGGGCAGCACGGCAGGGGGCCGTAGGCCGCCAGCCGAAATTGCCTGCCGCCCGCGTGACGCCGGCCAGCAGCTCACCGGCAGCTGCTGAGAGGATGACTGCGGAATGACCGCCGAACGTGGCGAGCCGGCCGGCGGATGCTGCCCGGGCATGAGCCCAGGATCCGCGAGCGTCCACGGTACGTGGTGGCCTGACACCGGCGGTGCCGAGGAGGGTCTCATTGATCAGTAGGCAGGCCGTGCCCGGAGAACTGCATGCGGCGCCAGCGGCAAGGCCCGCCGGGTGAGCGCCCTCGCGTCGCTGTTCAGCCCGCTCCGGATCGGCCCGGCAGAACTGGCGTGCCGGATCGTCTCCGCCTCGCATCAGACCACCCTGGTCGAAGACCACCTGCCCACCGAGGACTTCATCGCCTACCAGGAGGCGCGAGCGCGCGGCGGGACCGGGCTGATCGTGATGGAGGCGGTGGCCGTCGCGCCGTCGGGCTTGCTGACCGCGCATACGCTCGGCGGCTACCTGGATGAGATCGTGGAGGGCTACCGGCGGGTCGCCGCCGCTGTGCAGGGCCACGGCACCAAGCTCTTCACCCAGCTCTTCCACGGCGGCCGGGAGCTGATCGCCTCCGCACCGCGCCCTCCGGCCGTGTCCTCCTCGGCGCTGCCCAGTGCCCGCTTCCACACCGAGCCCCGTGCGCTGTCAACCAGCGAGGTCGAGGAGCTTGTCGCCGCGTACGGGCGTTGCGCCGCGCTGGCGGTGCAGGGGGGACTTGACGGGATTGAGGTGACCGGGGCGCATGGCTATCTCGGCGAGCAGTTCTTCACCCCGGAATGGAACCTTCGCCAGGACCGCTACCGCGAGCCGGCGCGCTTCCTCACCGACGTGCTCGAAACGGTGCGTGCCGCAGCGCCCGGCCTGGCCGTCGGCCTGCGGCTGAGCGCCGATTCCGCGGCCGCCCGTGCGGTCGCCCCGGCGCTGGCGCCACTGCTGGACTACCTGCACGTCGCGGTCGGCAACTCGGCGACGTTCGACGGCTGCAGCGGGATCGTGCCGCCGCCGCCAGCGCCCCACAACCTGATCGCGCCACTGACCGGGCCGTTCAGGCTGGGGCCGCCGCTGATCGCCACCAGCCGTATCGTCGACCCGGTCGAGGCGGACGCGATGATCGGCCGCGGTGACGCCGACGCGGTCGGGATGACCCGCGCGCTGATCACCGATCCCGACCTGCCGCGCAAGGCCCGCAGCGGCCACACCCGCTCGGTCATGCGCTGTATCGGGTGCAACGCCTGCATCGCCCACTATCACGCCGGGACGCCGATCCGCTGCGCGCAGAACCCGCGTACCGGCCGGGAACGCACGCTGCCTGCCCCCGCCCCGGCCGCGCAACGCCTCCGCCTGGTTGTCGCCGGGGCCGGGCCCGCCGGTCTCGCCGCGGCCGCGGAGGCCGCCCAGGCAGGCCACGAAGTGATCATCTTCGAACGCGCGGCACACATCGGCGGCCAGGTGCAGCTGGCCGCTGGCACACCGGGCCACCGTGAGCAGGCGGAAGCGCTGTCCGCCAACTACCAGGCGCTGCTCGACCGGGGCAATGTGGAACTCCGGCTGGGTGTTCCCGCGGACGCCGGCGCCATCGCCGCCCTCCAGCCGGACCTGGTGATCATCGCTACGGGCGCCCGGCCGGCGCCGCCGCACCAGAGCCTGGCCGACGTCGAGCTCCTGCAGGTCTGGGACGTTCTGGCTGGTGCGCGGCCGGAGGGACGCGTGCTGATCGCCGACTGGGGCGGCGATGCCGCCGCGCTGGACTGCGCCGAGCTTCTCGCCGGGGAAGGGTACGACGTGACGCTCGCCGCCGGGTCGGTCATGCCGGGGGAGACCCTCCACCAGTACGCGCGCAACCAGTACCTTGCGCGGCTGGCCCGCGCGAGGGTCCGCGTCGAGCACTACCTCGGCCTCCATTCCGCGGCCGGGGGCGTGGTCCGGTTCCGCAACATCTTTGCGCCCGAGCTCGAACATGCCATCGAAACCGACGCGCTGCTGCTGTCGCTTGGGCGCGTGCCGGAAGACGATCTGTTCGCGCAGTTGCGCGAGCGCGGCAACCTGACCGTGCGGGCGGCCGGGGATTGCCGCTCGCCTCGCGGGCTGGAAGAGGCGATCCTCGAGGGCACGCTGGCCACCCGCGAGGACCTGGCGGCACGATGACTCCTGGATGTGCTCACCGGTCACCGCCGTCAGCGGTCAGCGCGCGGCCAGCAGCCGGTCAAGTGCGGCGTGGATCCTCTTCTCCGACACCGGACCGGACGTGCCCAGCAGCTGGGCGAACAGGCTGACCCGCAGTTCCTCGATCATCCAGCGGACCGCCTGGACGTCCGGATCGGAGCGGCGGGCGGCCGGGAGATCCGCAACGGCCTGCTGGTAGGCCTCCGTCACCCCGCGCACGACCGCCATCCGCCCGGCGTCGCGGCCCGGCTCCGCCGCCGCGGTGTCCAGCCTGCGGCTGATCGCCCGCAGGTAGCGGACCAGGTCGGGCAGCCGCCGCACGCCCGTCTCGCTGACGAACCGAGGGTGGATCAGCGCGGCGAACTGGCCGCGTGCGTCGGCGAGCGCCGCCGCCAGTGCCGGGGTGGCGGCCCGGTGCAGCCTGACCTCGGCCTCGTGGGCTGCCTCAAGAACCTGGCCGGCCACGTCCACCACCCGGGCCGTCGCCAGCGGCAGGGCGTCCCGCGCCGCCGCCACCAGGCGCGCGAAACCGTCGGCGTCCCAGGCCGGCCCGCCCGCTTCGGTGATCACCTGGTCTGCCGCGCACGCCGCGCAGTCATCGAGCAGCGCGCCGACGCCCGGGTACGGGCTCCGGCTCATCGCCAGCTTCCGGTCATTGGGCAGGCGGTCGGCTATCGAGCGCACGCCGGACGGCACCTGCAGAAGGAGCAGCCGGCGGGTGCCCCGCAGCATGGCCGCGCAGGCTTCCGCCGCGGTCTCGAACAGCCGGACGTCGACCGCGTCCCCCGCGTCCACCAGCGCTGGGTACGCGGTCACCCGATCGCGGGTTACCACCTTGGGCAGGGTGCCCATGGCCCAGTCGCGGAGCCCGGTGCGGATGATGTCGCTGGCCGCTTCGTCGAGCATCGTCTGCAGCCGGGGCCGCAGGCGCTGGCGCAGGTCGTCCAGGTCTTTCCCGCTGGCCAGCTCGTGGCCGGAGTCCGTCACCCGGAACGTGATCCGCAGATGGGCGGGCAGCCGGGACAGATTCCACGCGTCCCGCGGGACCTCGACGCCGCCGATGCGGCCGAGTTCCGCGCCGAGCGCGTCCAGCAGGTTCCCGTGTGGCTCGCCCAGCCGGGCGACCACGGCGCGGGCCGTGTCCGGCGCGGGCACGAACGCCCGCCGCAGGTCCTTGGGCAGGGACCTGATCAGCTCGGTCACCAGTTCCTCGCGGCGGCCCGGTACCTGCCAGCCAAGCTCGTCGCCGCTGACCTGGGCCAGGGCGGTGAGCGGGATGTCCGCGGTCACCCCATCGCCAGGCTCGCCGGGGGCGAACTCGTACGACAGCGGAACCTCGCCCCACCGGTCGGGGTAGCCGGCGGGCTGGATCTGGCCGGCCGCGGGGCCGACGAGGTCGGCGGATGTGAACGTCAGCAGATCGGGGGAGTCGGCGCGCGCCCTCTTCCACCAGGTGTCGAAATGCCGGACTGAGGTCACATCCTGGGGGATCCGCTGGTCGTAGAAGTCGAACAGGGCCTCGTCGTCGGCCACGATGCCGCGGCGCCTGGCCTTGTCCTCCAGCTCCCTCGCCTCGTCGAGCAGCCGCTGGTTGCGGTGGAAGAACTCGTGGTGTGTCCGCCAGCCGCCCTCGACCAGGGCACCGGAGATGAGCAGGTCCCGTGCCGCCGCCGGATCGACGCGCGCGTAGTCGACCTGCCGCGCCGTCACGATCGGCAGGCCGTACAGGGTGACCCTCTCCAGGGCCATTGCCGCACCGCGCCGGGCATCCCAGTGCGGTTCGCTGTAGGTGCGCTTGACCAGGTGCGCGGCCAGCGGCTCGGCCCATTCGGGCTCGATACGCGCCGTCACCCGGGCCCAGAGCCTGGACGTCTCGACCAGCTCGGCCGCCACCACCCACTGTGGTGGCTTCCTCGCCAGCGAGGAGCCAGGGAAGATCGCGAAGCGGGCACCGCGTGCGCCGGCGAACTCGGCCGGCCCGCGCCGCTTCCCGCCCGGCGACTGCTCCGTGTCCCTCATCCCGATGTGCGAGAGCAGGCCGGCCAGCAGTGACATGTGCACCCGGTCCGCGACCTCCGCCGGGAACCGCGCCCCCGGCTCCGCCTCACCGCCCGGTGTGCCCCGGGCCGGTGTCTTGCGGGCCGCTGTCTTGCTGGCGGCCGCCCTGCGGGCCGGGTCCGCCTGGTGCCGCGGCCCCACGGCCGGCCCCGGGGAGGCGGGGCCGGTGCCGATGCCGGCGTCCGTGGCCGCCTGCCGCAGCTGGCCATGCAGATCCTGCCACTCCCGCACCCGAAGGTAATGCAGGTGCTCGCGGCGGCACATGCGGCGGAACGCCGAGCCCGACAGCTCGCGCTGCTGCTCGTGCAGGTAGTCCCACAGGGTGAGGAAGGGAAGGAAGTCGGACCCCGGCTCGGCAAAGCGTGCGTGCATCGCGGCCGCGGCCTCGCGGGCGTCCGTGGGCCGCTCCCGTGGGTCCTGGATGGACAGTGCCGCCGTGATGATCAGCATCTCGCGGACGCATCCCTGGTGCCCGGCCTCCAGGATCATCCGGCCGAAGCGCGGGTCCACCGGCAGCCGGGCCAGCTTCCGCCCCGCCGCGGTCAGCCGGGTCGCGCCCCGGCCCGGCGAGATGGCGCCCAGCTCCTCGAGCAGCCGGACACCATCGGCGATGTTGCGGGAGTCCGGCGGATCCACGAACGGGAAGTCCGCGACGTCGCCGAGGTCGAGCGCCGCCGCCTGCAGGATGACCGACGCGAGGCTGGTGCGCAGGATCTCCGGGTCGGTGAACTCCGGCCGTGCGCTGAAGTCCTCCTCGCTGTACAGCCGGATGCAGATGCCGTCGGAGGTCCGCCCGCACCGGCCCTTGCGCTGGTCCGCCGAGGCCTGGGAGATCGGCTCGATGGGCAGCCGCTGCACCTTGGTCCGCTGGCTGTAGCGGGAGATCCGCGCGGTGCCCGGGTCGATCACATACCTGATGCCCGGCACGGTCAGCGAGGTCTCGGCGACGTTGGTCGCCAGCACCACGCGCTGCCGCTGATGCGGCTCGAAGACGCGGTGCTGCTCGGCCGCTGACAGCCGCCCGTACAGCGGCAGCACCTCCAGGCCAGCCAGGTCCGCCTGCTCGGCCAGCGCGTCGGCGGTGTCCCGGATATCCCGCTCGCCGCTGAGGAAGACCAGGATGTCCCCTGATCCCGCGGCGCGCAGCTCGCCGATCGCGTCGCAGATGCCCTGCGCCTGGTCCTTCGGCTCGTCACCCGGGCGGTCCGGGTCGGCCAGCGGGCGGTAGCGCACCTCGACCGGGTACGTGCGCCCCGACACCCCGATCACCGGCGCGCCTCCGGCGCTGTGCTGGCCTGATCCGCCTCCGGCGCTGTGCTGGCCTGATCCGCCTCCGGCGCTGTGCTGGCCCGATCCGGCTCCGCCAAAATGCGTGCTGAAGCGTTCCGGGTCGATCGTGGCCGAGGTGATGATGACCTTGAGGTCGGGCCGGGTGGGCAGCAGCCGCTTCAGGTAGCCAAGGATGAAGTCGATGTTCAGGCTGCGCTCGTGGGCCTCGTCGATGATGAGGGTGTCGTAGCGCAACAGCCGCCGGTCCTGCTGCATCTCGGCCAGCAGGATGCCGTCGGTCATCACCTTGACCAGGGTGCCGTCGCTGGCCTTATCGGTGAACCTCACCTTGTAGCCGACCGCGGCACCGACCTCGGTGCCGAGTTCCTCGGCGATCCGCTCCGCCACGGTGCGCGCCGCGATCCGCCGGGGCTGGGTATGCCCGATCTGGCCGGTGATACCACGGCCAAGCTCCAGGCAGATCTTCGGCAGCTGGGTGGTCTTCCCCGAGCCGGTCTCGCCCGCGATGATGACGACCTGGTTGTCGCGGATGGCCGCGGCGATCTCGTCCTTCCGCTGGCTGACCGGCAGCTCCGGCGGGTAGGAAATCGCGGGCACCGCGCGCCGTCGTGCCTCCACCCGGGCGGTGGCCGCCTCCAGCTCGGCGATGACCTGGCCGAACGCCGCGTCGCGCGCGGCCGGGTCACGCAGTGCGGCGGCGCTGTCCAGGCGCCGGCCCAGCCGGCGCCGGTCGGCCGGCATCAGCCCGGGCAGGCGTGCTCGCAGCTCAGCAAGCGGCGGTGTCAAAGTTGCGGTCTCCATAGCGGCGCACGGGAAACACGCACCCAGGATGGCTACGGAGTCCCCAGGTGGCTAACGCTTTTCCGGCCCACGTCCTTCCATGCGCGCTGACCCGCCCGGCGGCGATGCCAAACCGTGAGACCTGGCAGGTTCTATCGTGGTTACGACGCCGTTACGGTGAATTGCGCGCCGGACATGGACAGGATCGCCGCATGCTTTCCATGAGGGCACTGGAGTGCCTGGTCACCATCGTGGAGCAGGGTTCGCTCACGAAGGCCGCGGCGGCGCTCCACATGTCGCAGCCGGCGCTGTCGCACCAGATTGCCGCCGTCGAGCGGGAGCTGGGGACCCCGGTCATCGAGCGCTTGCCGCGGGGAGTCAGGCCGACCGCGGCCGGGCTGGCGGCCGTTGCCGAGGCGCGGATCGCCCTGGCCGCGGCCGACCGGGCCGTCATGGCGGGCAGGAGGGTGGCGGCCGGGACGGGTGGCCGCATCCGCATCGCCTGCGCGGAGACGATGACGGCATGGGTCCTGGTCCCGGTACTGCGGGACTGGCGCCGCTGGTTCCCCGACGTCGAGCTCGACCTGAAGGAGTACACCAGCGCGGACCGGATGCTGGAGGTGCTCCGCGGCGGAGGGGCGGACATCACCGTCGGGCCACCGCCGACGCTCACGGAGGAGCACATCGAGGTGCTCGGCAGCGAGGAGATCGTGATCGTCGCGGGCCCGGAGCACCGGTTCGCGCACATGGACTCGGTGCCGCTGGCGGAGCTGTCGGCCGAACCACTGGTTCACTACCACCCGGACAACGGAAACGCGCTGTGGGTCGACCAGTTCGCGGCGCAACGCGGTGTGGTGCTGCCGCCGCCGACGCTGCGCACGGGGAGCCCGCGCACAGCTGCGCAACTGGCCGCGGCCGGCATGGGGGTGGCGATCGTGCCCTTCTCGGCCCTTACCCCGCGGCCGGGCGGGACGATCAGGTCCGTTGACCCGCCCGAGCTGCGCGAGGTGATCGCCGTCGTCGCCGCGCCGCACGACGACCTGCTGCGCCGGTTCGTCTCCGACCTGAAGCGGCGCGGTCTGCCGGACTCGCGCATGTCGGACCTCAGCCGGCATGGGCCCGGCCAGAGGCCGGCCCGCGCGGCGGTGATCCCGGACGGCGCGCCATATCAGAAGCATGGGCATTAGGTATTTCGATAAGCGCCATGAATTCTTCGAAACCCCCGGCTCCTTGTCACCGGCCGAGGTAATGTGCCAGGCTCGTTGTGTCCATTAGCGCCGAGGTCTAGCCGGTGCCGACAATGGAGAAAACCATGCCCTCCCCGAAGGGCAAGATCGTGCTGATTATCCCGTGAGCAAGCAGCATGCTCTGCCATCTGCACACCCAGCCGAAAGGAACCCTTGAATGAGCACGCATGTGGCGTGGGACCACGTGACCAGCGATGACGTGGTCCGAGCGATACAGGAATACGACCGGCTGGGGGCAGCGGGTTTCTTCTCTGAGCACGGTTTCGGCCCGACCACGACGTATGACCTGGTCTGGGACGAACGCCGTTACCCGCCAAAAGCGATCTTGGGCACAGCCTATGAGCTCGCCACGGGCCAGCGCCTTGGCTCCGGCGATTTCGAGGGCGGGAAGACCGGCGCCGTCGCGGTGCTCGGGAAACTGGGATTCACCGTCCAGCACAAGCGATAGCCAGCCAGGTAAGGGCCGGCCCGGGAGGGAACCAGAGATGACCACCGTGCACCACCGCTATGTCACGGTCGACGGCCGGCGATTGTTCTACCGGGAGGCGGGACCGGCCGGGGCGCCGACCGTGGTGCTTCTGCACGGCTTCCCGGCCAGCTCGTTCATGTTCCGCAACCTGATCCCGCTGCTGGCCGACGGGTATCACGTGATCGCCCCGGATCACCTGGGTTTCGGCCTGTCCGATGCGCCGCCCGCCGGGGAGTTCACCTACACGTTCGACGGCCTGGCCGGCCTGGCCGCCGCCCTGCTGGTTCACCTCGGGGTGACCCGGTATGCGATGTACGTCCACGACTATGGCGCACCGGTGGGCTGGCGGCTGGCCCTCGCCAACCCGGCCTCGGTCACGGCGATCGTGACCCAGAACGGCAACGGTTACGAGGCCGGTTTCACCGAGGGCTTCTGGAAGCCCGTGCGCGAGTACTGGCAGGAC
>Ga0335077_10008664_pt1 | contig 12616 bp, 5 predicted proteins | sample Lox_Sample_31_FD_207151 | JGI IMG/M metagenome (GOLD analysis project Ga0335077, IMG submission 207151) | Soil microbial communities from Loxahatchee National Wildlife Refuge, Florida, United States - Lox_Sample_3.1 | ecosystem: Environmental > Terrestrial > Soil > Wetlands | place: USA: Florida... | reverse complement strand
AGCGCTCGCTCCGGAGTCGCATAGCGCGTCAGGGGAAGCACGATTCTCGCCGTCAAGACATGTTCGGCGTGGTAGCCCGGATCGACCGCGATCAGCTTGTCGAGCGTCCGCAGGAACAGCCCGGCTCCCGTCACCACCAGCACCGCGATCGCGATCTCTGCGGCCGCCAGCGAGCCCAGCAGCCGCGAATGGCCGCCGCTCGCGGTTCGCCCGGCGCTTCGCAGGCGGTCCGCGAGCCCGCCGCGCACCAACTGCCAGATCGGCGCCAACCCGAAGAGCACGCCCGTGGCCAGTGTCACCGCCGCCGTAAATACCACCACTCGCGCGTCCAACGAGATCTGCACACCCGCGGGGATGGTACCCTCCGGAAGAGCTCGCCCGGCGATGTGGAGCAGCATCCACGCCAGAGCAACTCCTCCGGCGCCGCCGGCCGCTGCCAGCACCAGGGACTCCGCGAGCAACTGCCGCGCCAAGGCCAGGCGTCCCGCGCCCAGCGCGGCCCGAACCGCCATCTCGCGCGCCCTCGCCGTGCCGCGCGCCAGCATGAGATTGGCGACGTTCGCGCATGCCAGCAGCAGAATGAGGGCTACGATCCCGCCCAGAACCAGCGTCGTGCTGCGCAGCTCGGCCCCGACGATCGCCTGCCGCAGCGTCTCGACGTGAATTCCCCAGTCCTTGTTCGTCGCCGGGGATGCCTTCGCGATTCCGTCCGCGATCGGGGCCATGGCGGCGCTTGCCTGCCCAATCGAAACACCCGGCCGCAGCCGCCCCAAAACCTGCAGGTAGTGCATGCGCCGCTGCTCCGGGCTCCGCTTCACGATATACAGGGTCCACAGGTCGGCGCGGTAAAACAGTTGGAAGCGTGAAGGCACAATGCCCACTACCAGGAAGGGCTGGCCATCGAGAGGAATGGTGCGGCCCACGAGTGCCGGATCGCCGCCGAATCGCGATCGCCACAGATCCTCCCCCAGCATCACCACGTTTGCCTTGTCCCGTTCGTCCTCCTCGCGGAACGCGCGTCCGAAGATCGGTTGCACGCCCACTACCGAAAAGAACTCCCGGGTCACCGACTGCCCCGTGATCAACTCCGCGCCTTCACGCTGCATCAGCGTCCGGCTGGTCCCGCTGATCGCCGCCAGTCCGGTGAAGACCGTGTTCTGGTCGTGCCAGTCGAGAAAATTCAACGGAGAGGCGCGGTAGGTCTTGAGTTGCGCTCCCGGCGGCCGTTCCCAGAGCACCGCCAGCTCTTCCGGCTGGGGGAAAGGCAGCGGCCGGAGCAGCGCCGCGTCCAATACGCTGAATATCGCGGAATTGGCGCCAATCCCCAGCGCCAGGATGATTACCGCCACGGCCGCAAATCCGGGCGCGTGAACGAGGACACGGACAGCGTAACGGATGTCCCGCATGGTGCTTGGACGCCCGGTCCTCGCCTCCGGTTAGCCGCGCCTACTGCAGTTTGCCCCGCGCATCTACCGTCCACACCTCCTCGACCTGTTCGCCGCGCAGTCCGTAGACCCGTTCGTGGAGGTTCACCGCCACGCAAATATGATTGGGGATCACGTGCACGCGGTCGCCCACAGTGAACTCCGCTTCCGCGTGCGCCAGGTCGATGAAGCCGTGCTCCTCGTTCATCTTGTGGAACCGGGAGCCGGGCGCCTCCACCAGGTAGCCGAAAGTCACTTCGGCGGAGTTCGCCAGCCGGTCGCTGGAGAACGTCTTCGAGCCGCCGTCGATGATCATCTGCCCCGGGCGCGCGGTCGAAACCACCGTGGCCAGGATGGACGCCGCGCAGTCCTCCATCCCGCAGCCGCCGCTGCGCACCGTGTTGATGTCGTTGAACACGTAGGTGCCGGGCCGGATCTCGGTGAGGCCGAAGACCTCGTGCGAGTGGAACAGCGTCGGCGTCGACCCCCCGCTGACGATCCGCGTCTCGATTCCCGCCGCGCGAAAATCTTCCAGCACGCCCCGCATGATATCGGAGACGTGCCGCAGCCCCTCCAGCCCGCTCTCATCCAGGCTCTTGATCTGCCCCGGGTAGAACGTGATCCCCTCGAACCGGAGATGCGGCAGCTTCTCCATGGTCTGCGCCAGGTGCAACAGCTCTTCGCCCGGTGCGACACCGACCCGGCCCAGTCCCACGTCCACCTCGGCGAGCACCCCGATCTCCACCTGTGCCGCGCGTGCCGCATCGGAAAGCTGCCGCGCCGCGAACGCGCTATCCAGCGCCACGGTGACCCTTGTTTGCCGCGCCACATCCAACAGCCGCGCCAGCTTGGTATGGCCGATGATCGGGAAAGCCACCAGCAGGTCTTGTGGTTCCGCGCCCATCATGATCTCGGCTTCCCCGACCTTCGCCACCGTCAGACCGGCCGCGCCCAGTTCGATCTGCCGCCGCGCCAGCCGCACGGACTTGTGCGTCTTGGTATGCGGGCGCAAACGCAGATTGTGCTCTCTCGCATAGCAGGCCACGCGCTCGAGGTTGCGCTCCATGACATCGAGGTCCACCACCAGGGCCGGCGTGTCGATTTCGGAAACGTGCATGTAAGCTATGGTATCCCGCTCCGCGCAGCCCCGCCCTCAGTCGCCCTGCAACCGGAGCAGCCGGGCCTTCGCATCCACGATCGCCGGAAGGTCCGGGTCGCCATCCTTCCAGATGGCCAGGAATTTCTCGTAATACTCGCGGGCCTTCTCCTTGTCCCCGGCTTCCTGGAATATCCTGCCGAGCTGATAGTGCGACAGGATCCAGTCCTCCTGCTCTTCACGGCCTAGACGCGGCCTTGCCAGCAGCTCCTGATATTTGCGAATCGCCTCTTCCCGGTTTCCCACTTCCCTGTAGGCATGCGCCAGGGGCTCCAGCGTGGCGGGATCCGGAAATAAATGATGCGCCAGCTCGAGAGCCTCCGTCGCATGATTGGATTTGGAACGCGCCAGCTCCACTTCGCCCCGGAGGATCTCCACCAGCGCGCGATCGCGCCGCGTGTCGCGGTTTATAGGCGAGCTGGCAACCGTATTGTTCATCGCCTTTTCGGCCATCTGCAGCACCTGGGCCGCTTCCGTCGCCTTTTCCGCCCGGGCATAGATCTTCCCGAGGTTCAAGGCCCAATCCGGCGATTGGTCCTCCTTTGCGAAGGCCCGGCCCGCCGCGGCCAGCTCGGCTCCGAAAGGCCCCTTCATACCCCTCGCGCGATAGACCCGTACCAGGTACAAGCGGTCGCGCAGTTCGCTGGAAGCAAGCCGGAGCGCCTGGTCCAGCAGGATCGCCTCTTTCAGGTGCGGTACCGCCGCCGCATACCGGCCCTGATACATGCACAACAGCGCCAGAGAACGATGAGCCTTCGCCTTCCTCTCGTCATCGCGTGTCAGCATCATCCGAAATGTCTCTTCGGCCTTGGCGGCCTGGCCCGTTTCCACCAGGGTGAATCCATACTCGTGGTTAACGTAAATGCCGTAGATCGCCAGCGGATTGAGCTCGAACGCCTTCTGGTAGCTGGCAAGGGAATCGGCGAACCTTCCCAGGTCGGCTTGCGTTCCGGCGATGTTGGTATACGAGGCCCAGGACTTCGGATCGATTTCCAGCACGCGGCGGAACGCTTCGATAGCAGCCTCCCGCCGTCCCGTGATCATCCGCGCCCAACCCAGGCGGAACCAACCGTCGAGGATGTCGGGATACTCCGCCACGAAAGCCTCATAGCGGCCGATGGCGCGGTCGCGATCTCCCCTCCAGTCCTCCACCAGGGCCTGGATCCAAAGCTGTTCCCGGACTGTGAGGCGGTTGAGGAGCTTCAGGGCCTGCTGGAAGTGCTGTTCGCCGCGCGGGCGGTCATCCACAAGGTAATAGTCCATGCCGAGGTCGGCGTGAGCCAGGGCAAAATCCGGGTCGAGTTGCACGGCCTGTTCCAATAACGCCGTACCGTTCTTGCCGGCATTGCCGTACCGCGCCGTTGCAAAGAGCTTCAGCGCCTCCAGCGACGCCGTGGTGGCCTTCGGCAGCGGCAGGTCCGGACCGGACATACCCGACAGCGATTCCCCCAGCTTCTTGCGAACCCGCTTCGCCAGGTCGTCCAGCGCCCGCAGTACGTCGTTCCGGTTCGCGGCGCGGGAGACCTCGGTCAGCGCCGTAAGCTGCGTGCCGGGATCGACGAGGCGCGCCGTCAGAGAATAGGTGTCCCCGATGCGCGCGATGCTGCACACGAGCAGGCCCTTGATGCCCTCGCGCTGCGCAAGCTCGAGACCGGTCTTTTCGTCGATCTTCTGCTTGCCGTCGCGGCCCATGCGGCGCAACGCCTCCGGTATCCGGCTCCGCGGGAACACGTTGACATACTTGGATTGCTCGATCCCGACCGTCAACGCCGCATCCAGCGATTGGTCGAACACTTCTTCGCCGGTCTGGTTTTCCAGGGCGGCAATCAGGATCCAGTCGCGCGCGCGAAACGCCAGGACGGTCTGCTGCGGATGAAGGAACGTCCGGTACGACCACCAGAGCCCGCCGCTGAGCGCCAGCAGCGTGAGCACAACCACTGCCGGACGGCGCCAGATCGCCCGCTTTGCGGACGGCAATTCGACTCTGAGCTGTATCTCCTTTCGCAGAGCCGCGATGTCGTCCAGCAACTCGCGGGCGGTCGAATACCGCTGCCCGCGGTCCTTCGCCATCGCCTTGCCGGCGATCTCCTCCAGCCGCGCCGGCGCGTCGCGGCAGGATGGTGCGACCGGGGGAGGCGTGTCCTTCAGGATCGCGCTCGCGGTCTCCGCCGCCGACCCTGCTTGAAACGGGTGCCGGCCCGTCAACATCTCGTACAGAATCACGCCGAGCGAGAACAGATCCGAACGCGCATCCAGGGACTCGCCGCGCAACTGCTCGGGCGACATGTAGGCGAGCGTGCCGGGGATGCATCCGGGCTTCGTCAATGCGGTCGCCGTCTCGGCGCTCTCCGGATCTCCGGCCGCAATCCGCGTGGCCAGGCCGAAATCCATCACCTTGATGTGGCCGCTCGAACTCACCATCACGTTGGCGGGCTTGAGATCGCGATGAATCGTGCCCTGCCGGTGGGCGGCGTCCAGGGCCTCCGCAATCTCCTCGGTAATCCGCAGCGCCCGATCCAACGGCAGGCCGCCTGCCGCGATCACCTGGCGCAGCGTGCTGCCCTCCACGTACTCCATCGCGATGAACTGCCGGCCTTCCGCCTCGCCGGCCTCGTGAACCTGGCAGATGTACGGATGGCTCAGGCCTGCCGCCGCGCGCGCCTCGTGCAGGAGATGGGTCCGGCTCGAAGCATCCAGTCGCTGGGTGGATGTCAGGAACTTGAGGGCGATCTTTCGGTGGAGTACCGTGTCTTCGGCGAGGTAGACTTCGCCCATTCCGCCCGTGCCGAGCGGCTGAACGATCCTGTAGCGCAGGATTGTATCGCCGGTCTCGATACCACGGCCAGGAGTCATATCCGCCTCGGCCCAGGTTAATTGTAGCTGAAACGGAGCTGCTTATCCTTATTTGCTTGGGCGTGGTTCCGCGCCTTCGTCAGACGGCCTGCGTCTCCGCATGCGTGGAAGGCAATCCGCACGTCTGCCATGCGTCGAATCCGCCGATCACGTTCATCACCTGCCGGAAGCCCTCGCGCTCGAGCAGACTGGTGGCGATCGAGCTGCGGTACCCCGACTTGCAGTGCACGGCGACCGGCCGCTCGCGGTCGAGGCCGTCGAGCGCCGCGATCAGCTTGGGCAGCGGCTTGAGTTGCGCGCCCGCGATGTGGCCCTGCTCCCATTCGCCGGGCTGGCGTACATCGATCACCTGAAAATCCTGTATCTCGCGCTGCAGGTCCTGAACGGTGATCTGTGGTACTTGCGCGACCGGCAGTCCCTCCCGGAACCAGCCGGCCATGCCGTCTTCCAGATATCCGATCACGTCTTCCATGCCGACGCGGGCCAGGCGGGTGCGTGCCTCGAGCATCGTGTCGTGGTCCTCGGCCACGAGGACGATTCTGCGGTTCAGCCCGATCAGCCTCCCGGCCCAGGACGCGAACTGTCCGCTCAACCCGATGTGCACCGCTCCCGGCACGTGTGCATTTCCGAACTGTCCAGCCGGGCGGGTGTCCAGGACCAGCACGCCTTCGCTTTGAAGCGCAGCAACGCGTTGCGCGGGCAGCGCCGGAACGCCGGGCAGGTCGGCAAGAGGCGCGGGGCCGCTGCGATTGATCTCCGCATCCTGCGCGAAGTAGCCGGGACGCTCCGGAAGGTCGGCAGTCAGCAGACGGACGAACTCCTCGCGCGATTTTGCCTGCAGGGCGAAGTTGCCGGCCCGCTGCAGGCCGATGGTGGAGCTTCGCTCGCTGCTCAGCTGCTTTCCGCAAAGGGAGCCGGCGCCATGTGCCGGAAACACCTGCACATTATCGCGAAGGCACAGCAGTTTCTGATGGAGGCTGTCGTAAAGCATTCCCGCGAGCTCCTGCGGCGTGTGGTTCGGCGCCAGATCCGGCCGTCCGACGTCGCCGATAAACAGCGTGTCGCCGGTGAGCACCGCGAACGGCTCTGGTGAGCGCGCGGTGTCGGTCACCAGGATCGAAACGCTCTCCAGCGTGTGCCCCGGGGTCTCCAGGAAGCGAAGGATGCATTGTCCAAAGCGGATCTCGTCGCCGTCCCTCACGCCCACGTGCGGAAACTTCGCGCCCGCGGCGGCGCCCAGGTAGATCTTCGCGCCGGTGATGGCCGCCAGTTCCCGGTGCCCGCTCACGAAATCGGCATGCAGGTGGGTTTCGATCACGTGCTCGATGCGCAGTCCGTTCCTGGCCGCGTCTTCGATGTAGATCCCGGCATCGCGCTGCGGATCGACCACCGCTGCGATACCCTCGCTGCCAATTAAATAAGACGCATGAGACAGACACCCCAGGTAGAACTGCTGAAAATACATCGCACCCCCGCAGGGTTCTATTCTGCGGGCTCGGCGCTGCGCTGTCAAGTTTTGGGGCGAGTGGGCTTGGGAGCGGATTGGAACCGGCCGGCAGTATTACAGGATCGGTTTATCGGAACATAGAAAGAGCTTCCGGGTTCGGCTCGGTTTCCAACTCAGACAGGCGGGCGCGAATGCGTTCCTCGAAGCGTCTGTAGAGGGCGATTTCCGGGTCAAGAAAGCGGAACACCGCTTTTCCGACCGAATCCGCCGGATTCAGCCACTCGATCTCGGTGGCCAGCTCTCGGGATACGTTCTCTACCGGAAGAGGCTGTTCGATCAGATGGATGCCGTAGGAGCGCAGTTCCTGGCGCAGCAGTCTCACGCTTGCCGTCATTTCTTCTACCAGGCCGACAAAAAAGAAGTTTTCCAGGACCGCAGCCGCCAGGTCGAGTTTGACGGGTTCAAATCCTCGATACACGAAGGAATCACGGCCCAGCCAGCGGTCGGTGAGTTTCAGCGATCCGCCCACGATGTCGAGCCAGGTCTGCTCGGCCAGGAAATTGGTGACCAGCGAACCGGAGCGCACCGCTTCGGACTGGTGTTCGAACATCCAGGCCGCCATGTCGCGCAGCGGCATCTCGGGACAATTACGAGGCCACTGCTGTTTGAGCCAATCGGGGAAGGTGCTGAATTGCTTCTTTGCGTACGTGAGATGGGAGATAAACCGCCGCAGTGGCTCGCGCAGAAATGCCACATAGAGCGGCAGCCGGTTTCCGATTGCGGGAGGGTAAAGCCGGAACGAATGACTCGACAAAGACACCATATCCGGCTTGCCGGCGACGAACTCCAGGAGCTCATCGCGTGTGGGGAATGGCTCCAGACAGGTCGGATAATGGTCGCAGTGCCGGCTCCCGAAACTCGTGGCCAAGAGGCGGTTCAAGGATGTACCGGCGCACTTGTGGATGTGCACGTGCACGAGCAACGGCTGCAGCACGGTCCGGGACTGCTGCCGGAGGCGAAAGGCGCGCAGTGCCGGTAGGCCATCGCCATTCCCTCCATGCTTCCCGGGCACGAGAGCGTAACCGGCCCGGTCGAGGGCCTGCAGCACATCCTCCGTGGCCGAGTCGCCGTGCGGAGGAAGCTCCACGCAAAGCAGAGGTGCGATCGTCAGCCGGTGCAACAGCGATGTGAGGCCGCGTCGCCGCCCGGGGTTGCCATGCACCACAACCAGGTCAATGGAATCCGGATTCGCTGAAACCAGCGGAGAATCGATGTCTTCATCCGGCAAGACCAGCGGTATCACCGCGGCGCCCGCATCGGAGAGAGCGGAGGCGGAATGGGCGCAATCCCCCGAGACGTCAAGTATTCGCAAGCCGCGAAGATCGGTTCGGCCTAATGTAGCCAGCAACCCAGGCAGAAAATGACCGTTGCCGTTGCCCGCACCGGCCCAGGGGCGCCCGGCCGAGGCCGGGTTCTGTTCCACACGCGGCAACGGAGTCGAGGCGGAGCGCTTCCGGCAGACCCACATTTTTCGAAGGAACGTATTCCCGTGCCGCCATTCCCCGTCGTGCCGCGGTTCCCAATCGTACACGGCCGGGAACTCACCATCCCAATTCGCCAGTGAGGAGGAAATATCTTCGGCCGAGAAACCGTGCCGCTCCATCAAAGTAGTGACCCAGCTTGGAGAAGGCCAGCAGCCGATATAGGGAAGTCCCGCCGGGTCAATACAACTCTCCCTGACGCAGCGTGGCCAAGGCCAATCCAACACGGTGCAATCGAGAAGGATGATGTCGGCCGTCCGCGTGCAGTCCGCGAGGAAGGCTTCCGCGGCAGAGAGGCGGTTCAGCGCGTCGAAGCATAGGGCGGCGTCGAACTTGCCCAGCAGGGCCGGATCCCACCGTTCGAAATCGACAACAGCAGCTTCGCGCCCGGGGTAGTATTGCCGCAGAACGTCGATATGCTGCTGACGGGTGTCGATACTGACAACCCGGCAGCCGGCTTCTTCGAAGAATGCTCCAAATCGCCCGATCCCGCATCCGATTTCCAGAACTCGTCCGTTGCGTAGAGTCTGTATATCGAAGTGCTTCTGGAGGTTGCGAAGCCTGTGGAGGCGGGCCTCCACGTGGATCTTACTATCGAAAGTACTTTCTGGAGTAGTTAGTCCCACGAACCTGATCCCAAGACCTGCACATTACTTACTATAGCTGGCCTCTCGTCTGATCTAAAGCGTAACAAGGCCGCGGAGGCAACCGGGCCTCAAAATCTGAAACTGCCTTAATCAAATAATCGCATGGAGGTGCGCCGGGATGCAAGACGAACCTTCGGGGCCTCGAACCGCGGCCTTGTCCGGATTCGCGGGCAGCTATATTCGGCACGGCAAGTTCGCGCGGAGTCTTCTCCGCGTGATGTATCATGCGGTTTGGCCAAGCAAATCCCCACCGTCCCGGCGGCCGTAGCCGCTCCCCGGCATTTCTTCCCCTGGATGCTCCTCCTGTTCGCGGGCAGCGGCTGCGCCGCGTTGATTTACGAGATCGTCTGGTATCAGCTTCTGCAACTCGTCATCGGATCGAGCGCGGTGTCGCTCGCCGTGCTGCTCGCGACTTTCATGGGCGGCCTGTGCGCGGGCAGCCTGCTCCTGCCCCGGCTGAAACTGTCCGCGCAGCATCCCATGCGCGTCTACGGCAAGCTGGAGCTCGGAATCGCCGCCTGCGGCATCCTGGTCCTGTTCTGCATGCCGCTGGTGGATTCGGTGTACACCTCGGCGGTGGGCCACGGCCTGCCCGCGATTCTGCTCCGCGCCGTCGTCTGCGCGCTGTGCCTGGTGCCGCCGACCTTCCTGATGGGCGCCTCCTTGCCCGCGGCTTCGCGCTGGATCGAGACTACCGCCGAAGGCGTCTCCTGGCTGGGACTACTGTACGGCGCCAATACCGTCGGCGCGGTCGGAGGCTGCCTGATCGCAGGCTTTTACCTGCTGCGTGTCTTCGATATGGCTACCGCGACCTTCGTGGCCGCGGCGGTCAACGTGGTGGTGGCCCTGGCCAGTTTCGCGATCGCACGCCGCGCGCCCGACTACAAGGCGCCGGCCGCGTCAGCCGCCCTGCCGGTGTTTGCCCCAGGCGCATGGCCCGTCTACATCACCATCGCGCTCTCGGGCGCCACGGCACTCGGCGCCGAGGTCATCTGGACGCGCATCTTCGGCCTGATGCTCGGCGCCACCGTCTACACCTTCTCGATCATCCTGGCCGTGTTCCTGGTCGGCCTGGGAATCGGCAGCGCCGCGGGATCGATGATTGCCCGGACGGCCCGCAACCCCCGCGCCCTGCTTGGCTGGAGCCAGTTGCTGCTCGCCGCCGCTGTCGCCTGGACGGCCCTGCAGATCGCGGAATCCATCCCGTACTGGCCGGTGAACCCGCTGCTCTCCACCAGCCCGTGGTATACCTTCCAGATCGACATGGTGCGCTGCGCCTGGGGGCTCTTGCCCGGCACGCTGCTTTGGGGCGCGAGCTTTCCACTGGCCCTGGCCGCGGCGTCGCGCGACCAGAGCGAACCCGGCAAACTGGTGGGCGGCATCTATGCTGCCAATACCGCGGGGGCCATTCTGGGCGCGCTGGTCTTCAGCTTGATCCTGGTGCCTGCCATCGGCACGGCGGCCTGCGAGAGGGTGCTCATTCTGGCTGCCGCCTGCGGAGGAGTCCTCGTGCTTGTGCGGCCGCTCCGCTCCTCCATCCTCCTGCCGGTCGGCGCGTGCGCCGCGGCCGCTGTCCTGCTGGCGGTCACGGTCGAGCCCGTTCCCGGCATGTTGATCGCCTACGGCCGGCGCATCATGATCTCGATGGGCCGCTCCCGCATTCTGGAGACCGGAGAGGGCATCAACTCCTCCATCGCTATCTCCGAATGGGACGACGGCGCCGTCCAGTTCCACGTCTCGGGAAAGGTCGAGGCCTCCACCGAGTCCTACGACATGCGGCTGCAACGGATGCTGGGCCACCTGCCGGCCCTCATGCACCGCGATCCCAAGTCGGTGCTGATCGTCGGTTTCGGCGCCGGAGTCACGGCGGGCAGTTTCGTGGTGCACCCGGAAGTGCAGAATATCGTCATCTGCGAAATGGAGCCGATCATTCCGCCCACCGCCACCAAGTACTTCGCGCGCCAGAACTACAACGTCATCCACGACCCGCGCACCCGGATCATCTATGACGACGCGCGCCACTTCGTCCTCACCACGCCCGAAAAATTCGACATCATCACCAGCGATCCCATCCATCCGTGGGTCAAGGGCAGCGCCACGCTGTATTCGAAGGAGTATTTCGAGCTCGTCCGGCAGCATCTGAACCCGGGCGGCGTCATCACGCAATGGGTCCCTCTCTATGAGAGCGATCCCGAGACCGTCAAGAGCGAAATCAAGACGTTCTTCGACGTGTTCCCCAACGGCACCATCTGGGGAAACGACATCTCGGGCGGCGGCTACGACATCGTCCTGCTCGGCCAGACCGGCCCCGCGAAGATCGACGTGGATGCCATGCAGGCGCGGCTGGACCGCCCCGAAGGCGCGCGGGTTGCGCAGAGCCTCCGCGAGGTGGGCTTCGGGGACATCGTCCAGATGCTGGCCACTTACGCCGGCCAGGAGCCCGATCTCCGTCCCTGGCTGGAGGGCGCCGATATCAACCGCGACAGCAGCCTGCGCCTCCAATATGTCGCCGGGTGGTCGCTCAATGTAAGTAAGGAAGGCGCCATTTACAGCGAGATTCTCAATTATCGCCGGTATCCCGCAAACCTGCTGACCGGCTCTCCCGACCGGCTGCGGGCCCTTCAATACGCGCTCCAGATCCGATAGGGCTAGCCGGACGTTGGTACCGGCCCATTACAGCCGTTAGCAAACTGTCATAACCGAAGTTCTGCAAGTGCCCACTTATGAAAGTGCGTTACGCTGGAGCTTAGTTAGTTCGGACTTTGGGAGTTGAAACTAGAATGAGACACGCCTTGCCGTTCGCCCTCTGCCTGGCCTTCGCATCGGCCGGATTCTCGCAGGAATTCCGCGCGACGATTAGCGGCGCGGTAACCGATCCCACTAGCGCCGCTGTCGCCGGCGCAAAAGTCACCATCACGGAAACCCAGACCGGCACGAAAGTGCAGGTACAAACCGATTCCTCGGGCCGCTATACCGCTCCCTTCCTGCTTCCGGGCGACTACAACGTGACCGTGCAGGTCTCCGGCTTCAAGTTATTCGACCGCAAAGGCCTGCACGTGGGCGCGGGCGAACATCCCGTGGTGGACGCGCGCCTGGAAGTCGGCGATACCTCGGTGTCGGTGGAGATCGTCGCCGATGCGCCGCTGATCAACTCCGAAAATGCCAGCGTCGGCCAGGCGATCACCACCAAGGAAGTCGAGGACCTGCCTTCGAACGGCGGCACGCCGATGATGTTGGCCTCCCTCGCCATGGGCGTGATCTCCACCGGGCAGCCGGCCACCGTACAGCCCTACGCATCCGCCGGCGCCGCCGGGTGGAGCATCGGCGGCATGCCGAATCAGACCAATGAGCTGATGATCGACGGCGTTCCCAATACCACCTGGGACGGACGCCTCGCCTACAGCGCCCCGCAGGACGCCGTGCAGGAGGTTCGGGTCAAGGCGTTCGATACGGACGCCGCGTACGGCCACTCCGGCGCGGGCACGGCGAATGTCGTGCTGAAGAGCGGAAGCAATGTCATGCACGGTTCGCTCTATGAAAAGAACCAG
>Ga0335077_10008662_pt1 | contig 12617 bp, 10 predicted proteins | sample Lox_Sample_31_FD_207151 | JGI IMG/M metagenome (GOLD analysis project Ga0335077, IMG submission 207151) | Soil microbial communities from Loxahatchee National Wildlife Refuge, Florida, United States - Lox_Sample_3.1 | ecosystem: Environmental > Terrestrial > Soil > Wetlands | place: USA... | reverse complement strand
GTAAGCGTACGGTGATGGCCGTCTAGATTTGATGCGTGCTGCAGATCATTCTGGATGCGGGAGCCCGCGAAGAGAATGATGAGCAGTTCGGCCCGAGTCACCGTTGAGCCGGTATCGGCAGAAGCTCCGAAAACACCGAAGCGGCGCCGGTATTCGGTCGCGGAGAAGCGCGGGATCGTGGAAGAGAGCTTCCAGCCGGGATCTTCGGTGGCGCGAATCGCGCGGGCGCATGGGATCAACGCCAACCAGGTTTTCAGTTGGCGGCGTTTATATCAACGTGGGCGCCTGGGTGGAAACGTGCGCCCAGTGCCGGCCGCCGAGCTGCTGCCCGTAACCATTACCGATTCGCCGGCTGCGCCGACTTCATCATCGGCTGCGTCTTCAGCGCCGGTCGGAACGATCCAGTTGCAGCTGCCGCGCGGCCGACTACGCATCGAAGGCGTCGTGGACCCGCACTGCTTGCGCGTCGTTTTGGAATGCCTGCTGGCATGATCACGATTCCTGCGGGCTCCCAGATCTGGATCGCCGCCGGAGTGACCGATCTGCGCCGCGGCTTCACCGGGCTCAGTGCCGTAGTTCAGATGAAGCTGGAACAGGATCCGTTCGGCGGACACGTGTTCGTGTTTCGTGGCCGGCGCGGAGACCTGATCAAGGTTCTGTGGTGGGATGGCGACGGGCTGTGCCTGTTTGCGAAGCGTCTGGAGCGCGGCCGGTTCATCTGGCCGCAGGCAGACAATGGCACCGTCTCTCTCACCCGCGCGCAGTTGTCGATGTTGTTGGAAGGCATCGACTGGCGGCACCCAGTGCGCACCGCGCCACCGCAGATGGAGGTGTAAGAAAAAGCAGAAAAGCCCGCGTTTGTCATGGTTATGCAATCTCCCCATGGCATAGTGGAGCCATGGGAATCGCGCCGCCCACGCTGCCGGATCTGGATGCACTGGATCCGGCTGCCCTCAAGGCGCTGATCCTGGCCCAGCACGACGTGCTGGTTTCGCGCGGGACCGAGATCGAAAATCTGAAACTGCTCATCCTGAAGCTGCAGCGGATGCGGTTCGGACGCAGCAGCGAGAAACTCGACCATCAGATTGAGCAGCTCGAACTGCGGCTCGAAGATCTGGAAGCGGAGCAAACCGAGACCGCGCCTCCGCCCCACACCGCGCCTTCTCAGGCCCCTCGCACCCGCAGAAAACCGGCACGGCGTCCGCTGCCAGACAACCTGCCGCGCGAGACGCAAACGCACGAGCCCAAGCACACCGCGTGCCCGGAATGCGGTGGCGCGCTGCACAAGCTCGGCGAAGACGTCTCGGAATTGCTCGAGTTTGTGCCGGCGCGATTCAAAGTGATCCGGATCGTCCGGCCGAAGCTGAGCTGCGCCCACTGCGAACACGTCGTCCAGGCGCCGGCGCCGAGCCGCCCGATTGATCGGGGCCTGGCGGGACCGGGCCTGCTGGCCCACGTGTTGGTTTCGAAGTTTGCCAACCACCTGCCGCTCTATCGCCAAGCTGAGATCTACGCGCGCTCGGGAATCGATCTGGACCGCTCGACACTGGCGGACTGGGTAGGCGGATCGAGCCGGCTGCTGGCGCCGCTCGTCGACGCCTTGCGACGCTACGTGCTCGGAGGGCGGAAACTGCACGCCGACGATACGCCGGTGCCGGTGCTGGCTCCGGGGACCGGCAAAACCAAGACCGGGCGCCTATGGACCTATGTTCGCGACGATCGTCCCGCCGGCGATCCGTCTCCGCCGGCAGTCTGGTTTGCGTACTCGCCCGATCGCAAAGGCGAACATCCGCAGCGCCACTTGCGTGACTTCCACGGCACCCTGCAGGCGGATGCCTTCGCCGGTTTCAACGCGCTCTACGAAGACCCGGCTCGGGACATCCGCGAGGCCGCATGCATGGCCCACATTCGCCGCAAGTTCTACGACCTCCACCAGGCGCACGCTTCGCCGGTGGCGACCGAAGCGCTGCGGCGGATCGGCGCGCTGTACGAGATCGAAAGCGAGATTCGCGGCCGCACGCCGGATGAACGCAGGCAAGTCCGCCAGGCCCGCGCGCTGCCGCTGATCGATGCGATACACGAGTGGCTGGAGTCCGTGCGCGCCAAGCTGTCCCAGAAGTCGGCGGTCGCCGCAGCTTGCTCTTATGCGCTCGGACGTTGGCCCGCGATGCTGCGCTACTGCGATGACGGTCTGCTGGAGATCGACAACAATGCCGCCGAGCGCTCTTTGCGCACTGTAGCCCTCGGACGGAAGAATTACCTGTTCGCGGGATCGGACGCGGGCGGGGAGCGTGCCGCCTCGATCTATACCCTGATCGGAACGGCCAAGCTGAACGGTCTCGACCCGGAAGCCTATCTGCGCGATGTCCTCACGCGAATCGCCGATCACCCGGTGAATCGCATCGACGAGTTGCTGCCCTGGAGCATCTCGGCGGCCTCGTCCTCGGCCTCGTAAGTGCCCACGTATTTCCGAAGTGGACACTTGCCAACCGACTCTTACCCACACGAAGAGACAATGGAACTGATATGGAATGGCGGCCGTTAGAATCGAAGATGTTTCTCTCCGAGGCCTACGACGCTGAGCGCCACACCCTGTACCTGCGTTTCCGCAGCGGCGATGTCTACCGATACTTTGACTTCCCAGAGGACGAGCACCGAGAGTTCCTCAACGCCGACTCTCACGGCCGCCACTTTCTGAACCACATCCGGGACCGCTTCCGCTACGAGCGCATGGCCAAACTCCGCACCGCGTAGTCAACACGGTACACGCCAGACGCTTACGCTGTAGCCGCTTCTTCGGCCGTTCGTTGCTCGGTGGTTCCAAGAAAAACATGGAGCCACCCGCCCACCCGCCGGGGCCGCCGGGCTTGAACCGGCGACCTGCTGATTACGAATCAGCCAAAGGGAAACGGCAATTACAGGTCTGATTCTAGGCTCCACCGGGCGGGGCAGATTGCGCTCGCATTCGCTGCAATTAAAGCCTGTGTCGGGGTGCCTTCCAGGAAAACTGGAAAACTAGCCGCCAGACCGCCAGACTACTTTCTCAGCTCTTGAAACTGCAGACGATGAGCGAGCCCGTAACCCTTGTTAGAAGTATTTCTTCACTAGTAAGTACGGCAGCATTACGAGCTCTGCCAAGGAAGGCAGGAAGTCGCGAGCGCTAAACACCGACTCTGCTCTTGTCCGTCGTAATGAGCGGATGTAGCTTTTGAGCTTAACGCGTCCGGAAAACACTTGGGTCAATGCTACAGGGATATCTGTTACCATGCGAACCCAGCCGATCCCTGGAGCCGCCCGGCGAGGCTCTGTCGATTGACCAGTCTGATCCGCGAACTGTAAGTACGGGAAATCTACGCCGGCCGCCATCCCTAAACCGTGAAATCCCCATGTTCTGGCATTCACGTCCAGCAACTTGTATTTCCCGTCCCGTGGATCGAGTTTGAACTCCACTTCGACTAAACCGTAGTAATCGATCGCACGCAAGAACCGCATCGAGAGTTCCTCGATTTCCGGTTCCTCCATGGTTTCGACGTAAGTGGCGGCCCGGCCGAATTCGAACGGATGCTGCCGTTCACGTCGCGCGATCATACTTCCATGCGGCTGCCCGTCGCGAACAAAGGCGCAATACGAGAACTGCTGTGTTCCCCCGCCGGGAATGATTTCTTGAATCAATACTTCGTCGGCTGGGATTTGCCGGCGTGCCTTGCTAAAAAGTCTTTGTAAGTCCTCAGGAGTGCCGGCGCGCCACGCTTTCGCGCCTGTCGCATAAAAGAAGTTCTCCTTCACTGCCGGTTTGATGGCCAAAGGCAGCCGGTCGTACAAAGTGGCTAGCTCGCTGCTGTCTGTGACCGTAAACGTCCGGGGACACGGAATGCCCAGTTCTGTCGCGAGCTCATACGTTTTCCTCTTGTTCCACGCCCACTCGACAGTCCCCCACTCCGGCGTCGTGATTCGGTAGAATTGCGCGAGTTCCGCCCGATAGCGAGAGCATGCGGCAACGGTCTCATCTCTGGTAGGGAAGACAACCCAATTCTCCAGGTTATAGCGGCGTCCCACGTCTAGCAGTGTGTCAACGGTCCGCCGCTCGTCCCTCAGATCGGAAACGCGCACTGTTCTTGTCACGTATTTTGAAAACTCGGAAACAGAATGCTGGTCGTCTATCACGACCACCGGAATACCTCTTCGACCGAGGCTCCGGGCGATTCCCAGCCCGGGATGATCGCCACCGACAACCAGTGCGCCGACCGATCGCGTCGGGACCGAGGGGCTACTATGTGCGAGAATGGATGGCGCCACTAAGCTCATTGCTGTCCCCGGCCAGAGTTCTTCCGACTTTGTAAGGCTAGGTTGTCACCTTCTCGGGCATTTGACCTGCTCAATCTATATCCCCCTCCGTCCGATTTTCGAGGCCAGTTCCTTTGACGCGAATCCAGTCCCCGCCACAAAATACAAGAGTGGCCCGAAATTCCGGGCCGCCGGCGCCCCCACGAAATGCAAATTCGGAACCGACGCGCAAAGGCCCGGGCCGATGACGGGATAACCGTCCTGTTGCCGGATCTGAGCCCTTAAATCATCTGCCAGAAACTTATAGTCAGCGACCTTGACCCGGTATCCTGTTCCCAGTAACACGTGATCGACTTGCCGCTGAGTGCCGTCTTCCAGATCCAAAAGAACGCCCTCTCTCGTCGACCGTGCCTGTTTAACCCCGCACCCCGTTGTGACCTTCACTTGGGCTAACCGGGCTGGAAGCCACCGCGAACCTGCCGGCCGGACAGCTCGGGTCCGAATTTTGTCCTTGAAGGAAAGAGGCAACAAGTAGACGACTTTCGGCGCCGCAACCAGGCGGTTGATCCCCGCGGGACCCACGTCCGGCCAGGCGTAGAGCATCGATGAAATAGGCCCGAGCTTATGCAGCCAGGTATGCATCCCGATCCATCGCAACTGGCCGATCCGGGCAATGATCTCGACTTCAGCCCCGCCCTCGTGCCAAAGGGCAGCGGACTCCAGCGCGCTTTGGCCGGCTCCGATTACCGCGACACGTTTTCCCGCGAACTCCCGAACTTGCCGACCCTCATAACAATGCGACATGCTTTCGGCTGGCAAATCGCTAAACGGTGCCGGTTTGTTCCGGAACGCGCCGACTCCCGCCGCCACCACCAATCGTTGACTCGTTACAACCTCTCCATTTGCGAGCGTCAGCCGGAAACGCGATCCTTGCCGGCTTACCTCCAGGACATTGGTCGGGGTGTGACAAGGGCCCAGTTTGCTCTGAAACCAACAGCCGTAGTCCACAAACGTCTTCAGGGGAACCGGCGCCATCGGCTTCAGACCGGCCTCGGCTTCGTAGTGCTCCAAAGTCAACAAAGAAGCGGGATCCGAAATCGTGGATGCTTGCCGGGGCGACCTCAGCAACATACCTTCCGGCATTTTGCGCGCCCAGAATTCCATCGGCTCACCGAACACCTGTACAGATAGACCGGCGGCCTTCAGATGTGCCGCCGCCGATAAACCGTAGGGGCCCGCGCCAATGATTGTGGCTTCGAAATCCGCGGAATGGGGCACCTTGGCGGTTCGGGCGGAACCTGCCTGGCTCGTCTTCGAGACAGGTCCAACGGTGGCGTTCATGCCTATCGGTCTCCTGGACTATGAAGAATAAAAAGCTTGCCTTGCGATCTAAAGAAATTTAGATATGCAAATCATTGGGCACATGGCACTGCGGATACGGCGCTCTCAGTGCAGGCCTGTAACCGTTTGGATAAGCCATTTAATTTCAATCGCGAAGAGATGTTTTAGCCGAAAGATACGCCTATGTTCGGATCCCAATAAACGGGATTGTAGCTAGTGCTATGACCTAAAACTCCACGCGATTGGAACGCGTTTTTCGGAGAACGGCCAATGCGCCCGGGAGCATTGGTAGAAGCGCCTTTACGCCGGACTGTGGGACGTTCCTGTTCCCTGCCGTACTCCCTTCGTTTTACGGATTGAGACCAAATCCAATTCATTTTCCCTACGGTAAGCCGCAGGCCGTCCCGCCAATCTGCTCGGCCTTGCCAAACCTTTGAAATTAAACGGTTAAACCGCGACGAGTCGATCTGGCTAACGAAGTGCAACACCTCGGTTAGCTACCCCATAGAGGTGCACGTCAGACATCGTCCTTTCCTGAAACCTGGGGCTGGAATGGCGGTAGCGTGCCTTTGGCAGATCGCCATCTTTGGAATCGAAAACTGAGGTAAATGGATGTCAGCTACCGCTAAGACGACCGTCGCAGTATCGGATGTATTGGCTGCTAGGATTCAGAATCGCTCTGCCCGTGTGGGAGTCATCGGGCTCGGGTATGTGGGCTGTCCGCTGGCGGTGGAGTTCGCCAAGGCGGGATTTACAGTCACCGGAATTGACGTTCAACCCCACAAGGTTAACGTCATAAACGCCGGGGAATCTCATATCCAGGATGTCTCGGGTGAAGAAGTGCGGCAATTGGTGAGCAGTCAGAAGCTGTGGGCTACCACGGATTTCTCCGCGCTCTCTGAGCTCGACACGATCAGTATTTGCGTGCCCACGCCGCTGCGAAAAACCAAAGATCCCGATATGAGCTATGTCGTGTCGGCCTGCGAACAAATCGCTCGCTACATACATCCCGGCATGCTCATTATTCTGGAGTCGACCACCTATCCGGGAACTACGAAGGAGTTACTGCTCCCCATGTTGGAAGAGCAGGGCCTTCGCGTTGGAGTGGACTTCTTCTTGTGCTTCTCTCCAGAACGCGTAGACCCCGGTAATTCGAATTATCAAACCTCCAACATTCCCAAGGTGCTGGGCGGCGTAACTCCCGAATGCACCCGCATGGGGGCGCTCTTCTACTCGCAGGGCCTGAAGCAAATCGTGCCGGTCAGCTCCACCGAAGTCGCGGAAATGGTGAAGCTTCTGGAGAACACCTTCCGGATGATCAACATTGGGCTCGCGAACGAAATCGCGGTGATGTGCGACCGGATGGGCATCAACGTCTGGGAGGTGATTGACGCCGCGGCAACCAAACCCTTTGGGTTCATGCCGTTTTATCCAGGGCCCGGCCTCGGCGGCCATTGCATACCGATTGATCCGTTTTACCTTTCGTGGAAGACCAAACAATCCGGCGTAGAAGCGCGGTTTATCGAGTTGGCTGGTTATATCAACGGGCACATGCCGCATTTTGTCGTCGATAAAATTCAAAACGCTCTCAACGACGTTCGCAAGCCGCTGCGCTCTTCACGGGTCCATATCTTGGGTGTGGCTTACAAGCGAGACATCGATGACGTTCGGGAATCTCCGGCTCTCGATATCATCCACCTGCTTCATCGGGGCGGCTCTCACGTAACCTACAGCGATCCGTTTATTCCGACGCTCTCACTGGATGGTGGCCAGCATATCGAGTCTCAGAATCCCCTGACTGCCTGCTCAGAGGCGGATTGCGTAGTGATCGTTACCGATCACTCGTCGTTCGATTACTCCGCTATCCTGAAAGCGTCACCGCTGGTTGTCGATACCCGCAACGCGCTCAAGCAGTTCAAGTCCGACAAGATCGTTCGCCTGTAACAGTGGGGTTCCAAATCGGGCGGGGACGTACAGCGAGGCTTAAGTGAGAACCACGAGAGACCAGCCGGGTGCGTCCCCCGGAGCCATGACGAAGATTCGTGCTTCCGCCCTTTTGCTTCTGTTTCTCGCAGCAGGCGCGTCCGCGCATTCTGCCACGCTGTCAAAAACCAGTGATCGCTGGAATGCAACAAAGGCGGCGGCATACCTCGACCAACGGATTGCCTGGTGGACTACGTGGCCTGGCAGCGCCCGGGATCACGGCACCTTCTGTATTTCTTGTCATACCGCCCTGCCCTACGCCTTGGCCCGGCCCGCGCTTCGCGCAGCCCTGAAAGAAAGTGGGCCGGCTCTCGGCGAGCGAAAACTCTGGGAAAATGTGACCACCAGAGTGCGGCTTTGGAAAGACGTAAATCCCTACTATCACGACAAGGGCGACGGCCCTCACAAATCCGATGAGGCGCGCGGAACCGAAAGTGTGCTCAACGCTTTGATTCTCGCCAGCCGTGACGCGCCTGCCGCCCTCACCGACGATACGCGTCTGGCCTTTCGCAACATGTGGTCTCTGCAGAAGACGTCCGGCGCTCTTAGCGGCTCCTGGTCGTGGCTTCAGTTTGATAATGAGCCGTTTGAAGGTCACGACTCAAACTATTACGGAGCCGCGCTTGCAGCGCTCGCGGTCGGGAATGTTCAAGACAACTATCGCTCGTCTCCGGACATCCGGAGAAACCTCGAATTGCTCGCTGGATATCTGAATCGTGAATATCCGAAGCAATCGCCTATCAATCAGGTCATCCTCTTGTGGGCATCGGGCAATTGGCCCGGGCTTATCACACCGGAGCGGCGGCGCGCTACGATGGACAGCGTGCTCGCAAAGCAGCAGAACGACGGCGGCTGGAATCTCGCTTCGCTCGCGTGGAGCTGGCGAGACTGGGAGCCTCTCGCCCTTCTCAAAATGTTCACTCGATCCTACGGCACACCATTGAAATCGCAGAGTGATGGTTACGCCACGGCCCTTCTTGCATTCACCTTGGAAAAGGTGGGCGTGTCCCGTGATGAGCCCCACTTAACCCGGGCTCTCGCCTGGCTGGAACACAATCAGGACCCGCATGACGGACAGTGGCTTTCTTATTCGTTGAACAATCGTCGCGATCCCCACTCGCCTACCGGGCTCTTTATGAGCGACGCCGCGACTGCGTTTGCTGTGCTGGCGCTGACTGCAGCAAACTGATAATCGAATGCTGACTGAAAAACCCAGAATTCCGCTGCTTGAGGTGTTTTTATACGGGCTCTGGCCGGGGTTCATGAAGATTTTCCTTTACCGGCTGCGGGGCTATCGGATTGGTAAGGGCGTTTCGATTGGTTTCGGCTCCGTGATTTGTGGGGAGCGCGTTGAAGTGGGAGATGGCGCCTCCATCGGATTCCTCACCATCATCCGCGGTACCGAGATCCGGTTGGGAGCGTACGTACATATCGGGTCCACCACCTTTCTGGATACGCCCTATATCGATATCGGCGAGGGCAGCAATATTAACGAGCAGGTTTTCGTCGGTGGGTTGCAGTTTCCAGATTCACGCATCGTAGTGGGCCGCAACTGCTCCATCATGCAGATGTCATTCATCAACCCCGCGCGATCCATCGTGATCGGCGACGATTGTGTCATCGGTGGACATTGTTTGATCTTTACGCATTCCTCCTCGCTGAACCTCTTCGAGGGTTATGCTGCGGAGTTTGCGCCCATTGAGATCGGCAATCGCGTCGGCCTGGCGTGGAGAAGCTTTGTCCTTCCAGGAACGACAATCGGCGACGGCACCATGGTCGGCGCCAATTCCGTCGTCTCTGGCAAGATCCCTCCGTCCTCCCTGGCTGTCGGCTTTCCGGCAAGGATCGTAGGCAGGCCGCCCGTTTTTCCGAAGCCGGTTTCTGACGAAGAGAAAGTCGAGATGTTTCGAAAAATCGTCAAGGAAATGGCGGACTTTCTCATCGCATCCGGTTTCGCCTGCAAGCAGGACGGCCCTTCGTATGAAGTTTGCGAGCCGAAGCGGCGCTGGCGCACGGCGAGACAGTGGCGCCTCCAGGTGAATGAGGCGGATGTGCCGAATGCGTTGAAGGAGTTGGGAGTCAGACGGCCGGACGTGTTTCTCAGTCTCTCCGAAATCGCCACGGATGTGAGGGATTTTCTTGACGCCCGAAACATCATGTGGATCGACATCGCGAGCAAAGCTCAATCGCGGCGCTCCAACCCGCTCGGTGAGGAAGTCTTGAGTTATTTCCGAAGGTACGGCGTGCGGACCTTGCGATACCCGCGCACGTAGTGCAGGATGGCATCCTGCGGCCGATTGTGAATCGGCCCGGCTTTGCGCCCCCCGCTTTACCGCCTAATCCCCGAACACAACCTTCACCGCATCCGCTGTCGCGCTGACCATTCGCTCGATCGTTGCTTCATCGATCACCAGGGGCGGCGCGAAAAACACGGAATCTCCGAGTCCCGGATGGGGTCCCGCCGCCCGCAGGGTTCGCGTGATGACTCCACGGTTTGTGAGTTCGGTCTGCAATCGCGCCGCGACTTTTTTCTCACCCGCGAAGTTCTTCTTCGTGGCTCGATCCTCCACGAACTCCACCGCGGCCAGCAAGCCCTTCCCGCCGCGCACCTCTCCTACGTTCGGGTGATCTGCAAAGGCGGAGCGCAACGCGTCGTGCAATCGTGCGCCCATCCTCTCGGAGTTCTCACACAGCCCCTCACGCTCTATGATGTCGATGTTCTTCAGCGCCACTGCGCAACAGGTGGGATGCCCCGAATACGTGTAGGCGTGCATCCAGCGATCTTCTGGCCGAACTGAATCCATGGTCTCCTTAATCTGCTTGTTGACCAGGATCCCGCCCAGCGGAAGGTATCCGGACGTTATGCCCTTTGCGAATGAAACCATATCGGCATCGACATTCCAATGCGAGAGGCCAAACCATCGCCCGGTCCGGCCAAACCCGGTGATGACTTCATCTGCGATGAGCAACACTTCGTAACGAGTGCAGATTTCGCGTACACGCGGCCAGTAATCGTCCGTCGGATAGATCACGCCGCCGGCGCCGTGGATCGGTTCGGCGATAAAAGCCGCAACCGTTTCCGGACCTTCCCGCAGAATCGCCTCTTCCAGTTCCCGCGCTGCCGCCTGCCCGATCGTCTCGTCCGGCCGCGCTCCCTGATATCGATACGGGTAACACGGCTGGATGTGAACGAAGCCCGGTACTCGCGGCTCGAACATCTTCCAGTAAGCCCCCATCGAGGTTGCGCTCATCGCCTGCAGGGTGACGCCATGGTATCCTTGACGCCGCGCCACGAACTTCACTTTCTCCGGTTTACCCTTAGCCTTCCAGTAAAATCGCGCAGTTTTCAAGGCCGACTCGTTGGCTTCGGCGCCTCCGGAAGTAAAGAACACCGCTTGCATCGAGTTGTTGGTAAGCTCGACCAGCCGGGCCGCCAGTTCGATCGCTGGAATATTGGAAGACCCAATGTAGTTTGAAAAATAGCCGAGCTCCGTCAACTGAGCGGCTGCCGCGTCCGCCAGCTCCGTCCGCCCATGGCCGACGTTGACGTTCCATAACCCCGAGAGTCCATCGATATATTCCCGCCCACAAATATCCTGGACAGTCGTGCCGCGCCCGCGCACGTAGATCAAAGGCTCGGCATGGTCAATGGGATGGTGTAACGGGTGGATCAAATGTTGCTGATCTGCCTGTACGAGTTCGGCGACAGACAACCCAGTCTCTTGCTTCAAGTTTTTGCCCCGGTGAAGAATTACGCGTTTCTACTTCCGGTGTACGAGTCGTCGAGTCGGCTATCGCCGGCAATTACGATGCTTACACCGCCACTAATGAGTGCGTCTCTGCCGTCTTACTGACGACGCCATTGGAGCCGATACAGGAATAGTCGAAACCCGCACGACGAGCTTCCGCGGCATCCAACGCCCCTCGGCCGTCGATCAGCACCGGTCGAGCCATTTGTCTCGATAGCTGTTGAAGGTCCAAATTCCGGAACTCCTCCCACTCCGTTACCAGCACGACCGCATCCGCGCCGCGGGCCACCGCCGCGGCCGAGTCGCAATATTGGATATTGAGGTGAGGGTTTTGTTGTCGGCAGGCCGGCATCGCCACCGGGTCGTAGGCCTTCACCCGAGCCCCCAACTCCACCAGCCTGTTCGCAATCGTGAGACTGGGAGCATCCCGCAAATCGTCGGTCCCCGGTTTGAATGCCAGCCCGAGCAGCCCCACGGTTCGCCCCTTCAGAATGAAAAGCTTCTCCTGCAGTTTCTGGATGACCACTTTCCGCTGGGACTGGTTCACTTCCTGAGCGGCTTCCAGCAGCAGTGGCCGATAGCCGTATTCGTGCGCCGTCTGGGTCAGGGCCTTCAGGTCCTTTCCAAAACAACTGCCGCCCCAGCCAATGCCGGCATTGAGGAATCGTGGTCCGATTCGAGCGTCCAGGCCGATGCCCTTCATGACATCACGGCACTCTGCGCCTACGCGTTCGCAGATGCTTGCCACTTCGTTGGCGAAACTGATCTTCATCGCCAGGAATGAGTTGGCCGCGTACTTGATCATCTCCGCGCTGGTCAGGCTCGTCGTGAATAAAGGTACCTTGGCGAAACCTGCCGGCCGCGGCAAGAACGCTGGAGCGGCGAACGATTGCTCGATAACTGGGCCGTACAATTCCTTCATCACCGTCAAAGCATCTTGATGATCCGCCCCAATCACGATCCGGTCGGGATACAGCGAGTTCGCAATCGCGTTCCCTTCCTGAAGAAACTCGGGGTTGCTCACCACCAGAAACGGGGTTTCACGCGTAGAGTTTTCGCGTTCGCCCTCTTCTCGCCCTTCGCGCAGCAGCATTTCCACCAGGTTCCCGCTGCCCACAGGCACCGTCGACTTGTTCACGATTACCGTTCGCTGGCCTGGCCGGAGCGCCCGTCCGATGCTCCGTGCGGCCGATTCCAGATATTGCAGATCCGGCGCGCCGCTGGGCAGCGACGGCGTCCCCACCGCGATGAAGATCACGT
>Ga0335077_10008661_pt1 | contig 12618 bp, 11 predicted proteins | sample Lox_Sample_31_FD_207151 | JGI IMG/M metagenome (GOLD analysis project Ga0335077, IMG submission 207151) | Soil microbial communities from Loxahatchee National Wildlife Refuge, Florida, United States - Lox_Sample_3.1 | ecosystem: Environmental > Terrestrial > Soil > Wetlands | place: USA... | reverse complement strand
GGGTCCAACGGCTCCCGGCTGCGGCTGTGGAAGACCGAGCTGGCCACGTTCGCCGCCGAGGCCGGCCTGGACATCACCGTGCTGCACCTGCCACCGGGAACCAGCAAGTGGAACAAAATAAAGCACCGGCTGTTCTCCGCGATCACCATGAACTGGCGGCGCCGGCCGCTGGTCTCCCACGAGGTAATCATCGACACGATCAGCGCGGTCACCACCAGAACCGGCCTGAAGGTCACCGCCGTCCTGGACACCGGAATCTACCCCAAGGGCATCAGGATCCCGGACAAGGACATGAAGGCATTCGAGGCCCGGCACCTAATGCGCCACCAGTTCCACGGCAACTGGAACTACACCATCCCAGCAGACCCGCCCGGCGACACGACACGCCCGAATGAAGGGAATTAATTATTGCGCGAGCGCTTTGGTGTAGTGCAGCTCTGGCTCTGCTGTCAGATTTCCGGTGATCTGGATTGTCTCGCTCATTTTCGTGTTCCTTCCGGCTCGGGGAGCGGTGGATCCGCTCTCGGCTTCGGGTGCACAAGGACTAGACGTCCGAGGGGAGTCAAGTGAGCGGCCAAGAAGTTTCCGAGGGGGCTCGTCCTCGTCCGGTGTGCCGGTGGAAAGTTCTTGGAGGAGCGGCATGATCTCACAACAGGACGCCTCGGTACGGTCAGCCGAACAAGCCGTGTGCGGAATCCAACGTGTCGGGCCGGACTGAACGCGACAAACGAGACGCCGATGATCACGGACCTGACAGCAGGGTCGTGGTGTTGCACCCTGGCGTGAACGGTCGCTACCGCTCGGCGAGGGGCATCGAGCTCGGCTCCCGGCACGCCGCGAGTACATCCGCGCCGCACGCGAAGCCGGGCACGGCTGGGACGAGATCGGCCAGCCCTCGGCCTGACGCCTGGCGGTGACGCCGACCAGGCCAGGCCTGACGGTCGCCGACGCGGCCTATACCTACGCGGCCGGCAGGCACGTCTGCCCGGCCATGCGCTCTGCTCTCACGGCCATGCTGAAAGAGCGCTGGGAAGCCTCACTCCGTGAGCGGGCACAGTTGTCGCCTCGGTCGATCGTGCCCGTGCTGAACGCGCTCCTGGCGGCTCAGCGGGAGCAGCCGACCAAGATCGGCTCCCATCTCGCTCCCAAAATCGGACACCGCGAGAGGCGAACCATAGTCAACGGTCAAAGAGATGCACTTTGACCTGCACTTTCCTGGTCGGGGTGGCCGGATTTGAACCGGCGGCCTCTTCGTCCCGAACGAAGCGCGCTGCCAAGCTGCGCCACACCCCGGCGACCGCATCCGCGGTCCCGATCCGGGGCGATCCCGGACTCCCGAGAGTCTAGCGGACCGCGGGCCCCGCTCGCTCCGGCCGTCCCGGCGCCGGGCCGGATACACGGCTGCCCCGGCGCCAGGCCGGAAACGGCTGCCCCGACTCCGGCAGCGCCGTTCGCGCACGTCAGGCAGGTCGGACGAACTGCGGGTCGCTGTCCCCGTACGGTGTACGTCGCTCAGGCTCGGGGCTCGCCCGTGCCGGGCACGAGGGTCAGCAGTGTCGCCTCTGGCGGGCAGCAGAAGCGGGCTGGAGCCCATGGCGACGTGCCGAGGCCAGCCGACACGTGCAGCCAGGCGCGACGGCCATCGAGCGCGGGCTGGCCGGCCGCCGGATGCCGACTCAGGCCGCTGACCCTGGCCCTGTCGATTCCGCAGTTGGTCACGAGCGCGCCGTGAACTGGCAGGCAGATCTGGCCGCCGTGGGTGTGCCCGGCGAGCAGCAGGTCGTAACCGTCCGCAACGAACCGGTCCATCACGCGCGGTTCGGGCGAATGCATCAGCCCCAGCCGCAGGTCCGCCTCCGGGTCGGCAGGGCCGGCGATCTGCTCGTAACGATCCCTTCGAATGTGCGAGTCATGCACGCCCGCGACCTCGATGTTGAGGTTTGCAGCCTTGACGCGGCCGCGGCTGTTGTTGAGATCCAGCCACCCGGCCGCGGTCATTCCGGCGCCAAGCTCGGCCCACGGCAGGTCAGGCGCATCGCGAGCATGATCGTCCGCGCTGGTCCGCCACAGGTAGCGCGCCGGATTCTTCGGCAAGGGCGAGTACATGTCGTTGGATCCGTAGACGAATACGCCCGGCCGCTCGAGCAGCGGACCGAGGGATCCAAGAAAATACTTAACGGCTGCCGCGTGCGCGATCGAATCTCCGGTATTCACCACCAGATCGGGGTCAAGGGCGTCCAGGGTGCGGATCCAGGACATGAGCCCGCGCCGCCGTGGGGTGAGGTGGGCGTCCGAGATGTGCAGCACCCGGACCGGCCTCGCGCCATCGGGCAGAACGGGCACGTCGTAGCGGCGCAGCCGGAACATGTTGCGCTCGATGGCGCAGACGTAGCCCAGGCCGGCCGTGGCGGCGCCGAGTGTGATGAGGGCGGGTGCTCGCACCATCTCATGGTGCCATGCCCCCGGCTGTGGGCTGCCCCTACGGACCAGTAACGGCAACCCCACCTGATAGCAGCAGCATCGCTGCGCGGCCGTTGCGCATGCTGCCACAGCGGACGCGGCAGGATGGTGGCCATGCCCGAACTCAAGGACAAGCTGCGCGCCGATCTGTCCACCTCGATGAAGGCGCGTGATGCAGTGCGGACCCGGACGCTCAGGATGGTGCTCACCGCGGTCACAACCGAGGAGGTGGCGGGCGCGGCCGCCCGCGAGCTCTCCGACGCCGAGATCGTTAAGGTGCTCACCAGGGAGGCGAAGAAGCGCCGCGAGGCCGCCGAGGCATTCGAGACCGGTGGCCGGCCGCAGCAGGCGATGGCCGAGCGTGCCGAGGCACAAGTGATCGCCGGTTACTTGCCTGCGCGGCTCACCGACGCGGAGCTGTCCGATCTCGTAGCCGCGGCGATCGGCGAGACGGGAGCGGCCGGGCCGCGCGGAATCGGTCAGGTCATGAAGGCGGTGACGCCGCGGATCGCTGGCCGGGCGGACGGCGCCAGGGTAGCGGCCGAGGTGCGACGTCAGCTCGGCACCTGAGCCGCGGTTACTCGATTCTTAATGTGTCGGCGGCCGGCCGCCGCCCCCGCCGTTGCCGCCCGGGCTCGGCGTTGATTTCGGCTGCGCGACGGACCGGCCGTCGCCCTTGCTATACAGCTCGCTATCAGATGGCACAGACACAAAATCGGCCGGTGGGTTGGCCAGTGCCGCATGCAGGAACGTCAGCTGCCAGGTTTGACCTGGTGCCATGCTGCCATACATGGTCCCTGGGCAACCCTCCCGGTAGCAAGAATCCGTGCCCTGCATCGGGTTGCTGATCGGATCCGCCGGGTTGCCCACAATGACGGCGCCGAGAAGGTCCGGCGTGTAGCCGACGAACGCGGCGTAGTAGTAGTTGTCCGCTGTTCCCGTCTTGGATGCCGCCGGCCTGGGCAGCGCGTCGTTTGCCGCGGTTCCTAGGCCCGTCAGGTCGCCCTGCAGGATGTAGTTGGCCGCATCGGCTATTTCCTTCGGCAGCACGCGATGGCACCCTGCGGACTCGACAGGGACACTGTGCCCGTTCCTGTCTTGGATCGCGGTGACCACGATCGGGTGGCAGTAGATGCCGCGCGCCGGCAGCGTCGCGTCGGCGGCGGCCACGCTCAGCGGGGTCACGTTCACCGCGCCGAGGGTGAATGACGGGATGTTGTCGGCCGACGGATTGCCCTTACCGTCCGGCTTCAGCAGCGAGGTCCCGTCCGGCCGGGTTAGGCCCATCCGGGTGGCGGTCCTGACGACGTTGCAGAGGCCCACCTTCTGCTCGAGGCGCGCGAAGTACGTGTTGATCGACGCGGTTGTACCCGTATACAGGGTGTAATTGCCGCCTTTTTCGCTCTCATCGTTGTGTACCTGCCACAGTCCCGGTGTGTAGTCGGGTGCGGGCCCCATACCGGCTGGTCCGCCCGCGCAGTTGGTGTAGCCACTCACGGCGGTCGAGTAGGGCACGGTCATCGAGTAGCCGAACGGTATGCCCTGCATCAGCGCGGTAACCATGGTGAAGACCTTGCCCGTGGAGCCGATCTGCATTCCGTACGCACCGTTGTACTGCGGCCCCACGGCGTAGTCGTTGACGGTCTGGCCGTTCTTGGTGCCGTAGGGCCTGTCGATCGCGATCGCACGCACCTGGCCGGTACCCGGCTGGACGAGTACCTCGGTATCCGCGTTTTGGCCTGGGTTGTAGGTGCTGTTGTTGGGCGGCATCTCGTAGTCCACCGCGTGTTGCGCGGCGTGCTGGTCCGTGGGACTCAGGCTGGTGCGGATCGTCAGCCCGCCGATTCCGTCGAGCAAGCTAGCGGCCTGGTGGAAGGCGGGATCCGTGTCGATCACGGCCGTGACGTAATCGCAGAAGAACGGTGCGTAGCTCATCTCGCAGCCGTTCGGATCGGTGTATGGCCGCAGCACTAGCCTCGTGCTCGCCGCCGCCGTCGCCTGCGCCGGGGTGATCACGCCCAGCTGGGCCATCCGGGCGAGCACGACGTCGCGGCGGTTCAGCGCCGCGGTCGGATCGGCCATCGGATCGTATATCGACGGGTTCTCCACGATGCCCGCGAGGAGTGCGGCCTGCGGCAGCGTCAGGTTCGCCGCGCTGGTGTTGAAATAGCGCTCAGCTGCTACCTGTACGCCGTACGCCTGCTGACCGAAGAATGCGACGTTCAGGTAGGCGGCGAGCAGCTGATTCTTGGTCATGTTGTGCTCGACCGCGATTGCGTAACGTAGCTCACGGATTTTGCGGGCGAGCGTGTCCGATGCTGCGATCTGCGCGTCCGCCTGGTTCTTCGCGGTCAGGATCAGTACGTTCTTGACATACTGCTGCGCGATCGTCGATCCGCCCTGCACACTGGTTCCGCGCAGGTCCTGCATGGCTGCGCGCAGGGTGCCCTTAACGTCTATCCCGCCATGCTGATAGAAGCGCGAGTCTTCGATAGCCACGATCGCGCTGCGCATTATCGGCGCGATCTGGTTGAAGCTCACTGGTACCCGGTCGATGACCTGGTTTGACTGGTTGTACACGTGTCCGTAGAAGTAAGCGAGGACGTTGCCCTTGCTGTCAAGCAACTCCGACCGCTGTGGCAGCTGGTCCGGCAGATTGGCGGACAACGACTGGAATTCGTTCGCCGTGTTACGCGCAGTGATGCCGATCCCGCCGATCGTCGGCAGCATGACACCCGCCACGAGCAGCCCGCCTACGGCGGACATGGTAACGAGCCTGGCGAGAGCATTCGTTTTCCCGACAAGGGTGGTCAGCACGCGACCAGGGTACGCCGGCGGTGCTGGTAGCGGGGACGGGGTGCTGGTCAGCGAGCCAAATTAGGCCATATGATGGTCGGCTATTGCCGTGCGTGACTAGTACATACCGGTTGCATGACCCAGGCGGGCTATCCGTGAAATGGGCCCATCGGGGTCTGGCCATACCGGCGGGACTTCCGTAAGTTGTGCTTCCGCAGCTAAAAAAAGCGGCCCGACGTCCGCGCCCGTCGGCCGAGACCGCAAGTGAACGCCATCCAGCGTGACGCCCGCCACGGGTGTGACACCGAAGGAGTGGGGCCACATGTGGATCACGGACTGGACTGCACGCGCTGCGTGCAAGGGGAGTGATCCTGACGAGCTGTTCGTGCAAGGGGCGGCGCAGAACCGTGCAAAGCTGATCTGCCGCGGCTGCCCCGTGCGCACCGAATGTCTCGCGGACGCGCTCGACAACCGTATCGAGTTCGGCGTCTGGGGCGGCATGACCGAGCGGGAGCGCCGCGCACTGTTGCGCCGCCGCCCGGACGTGACCTCATGGCATGAGTTGCTTGAGGATGCCCGCACCCAGTACGAACGTAGCAGTGACGATGAGCTGAGCGACGACGAGCTTGTCGCCAGCTAGCAGGAAGCGGGAGCTCAGGGGGGATCTTCCCCTGGGGGCCGGTACCGCTCCAGGCGACAATCCCTAAACTGCCGCCGTGGCTTGCCCACGGCGGCAGTGGCTCGCATTGCAGGAAACGGGTCCCTGAGCTGCGTCAGCGGGCGCATCGCACCGATCCTGGTCGGCGCAAGCGGCCCCCCGGTAGCACACGAGCGGCCGGTGGCACACGATGGGCGACGGGGCGCCAGACGCACCGGGGGCCATCAGGTGCCAGCCTCGGCCGCCAGGCCCGCGGACCACAGGCGTCTAGCTATGGTTAGCCGGCAGCGGTGGCAAGGCAGTCCCCGACAACACGGAGGCTGTCCAGATCATGCACGTCCTCAGGCAACGCGGGCACCTCGACGACAGGTACGTCGGGATGCGCGGATGTGAAGTGCTCCGCCAGCCTCCGCTCGCGGGCCTGCACCTGCATCCGGTCTGCGTGCAACCTGAGGACCGCGGCGGCCAGCGGATAGCGGGCGTCGTCGACGTTCTCCGCGGCCGCAAGGCTACGGGCGGCGGACAGCCGCGACGCAGCCGAGCGGTGTACGCGGTTCACAATGAGACCCGCGAGCGGCATCCGCTCGTTCGCCAGGCGCTCGACAAAATAAGAGGCCTCGCGCAGCGCGTCGGGTTCCGGCGCGGCGATGACGACGAATGCGGTTCCCGGCGTCTGCAGCAGCTGATACGTGTGCTCCGCCCGCTCGCGGAACCCGCCGAACATGGTGTCAAGGGCCGAGACGAATGTCTGCACGTCCCTGAGTATCTGAGCGCCAAGGACCTTGGTCAGGACCCCGGCCACCATCCCGAAACCGGCGCTCAGCACCCTCATGTATGCACGGCCCCCGGCCCGGGCCGGGGCCATCAGCAGCCTGATGAGCCGCCCATCGAGGAACCGTCCGAGTCGTTGCGGCGCGTCGAGGAAGTCAAGCGCCGACCGGCTCGGCGGGGTGTCCACGACGATGAGATCCCACTCGTCCGCTCGGCGCAACTGGCCGAGCTTTTCCATCGCCATATATTCCTGGGTGCCGGAAAAGCTCGAAGACAGCGACTGATAGAACGGGTTGGCCAGGATCTGCGCGGCACGGTCGGGATCGGCGTGCGCTTCGACGATCTCGTCGAAGGTCCGCTTCATGTCAAGCATCATCGCGTGCATGCTGCCGCCTGCCGCGTCGTCGGTACCCGCGACGACGCGTGGCGTGTTGTCCAGGGAGGACAGGCCCATCGACTGCGCGAGCCGCCGCGCCGGATCCACGGTGAGCACGACCACGTTCCTGCCCTGCTCGGCGGCACGAAGGCCAAGAGCGGCAGCCGCGGTGGTTTTGCCGACCCCGCCGGATCCGCAGCACACGATGATCCTGGTCCGGGGATCACCGATCAGCCGGTCGATGTCGAACCCCGGCGGTGCGGTATGCGAGCTCGGGGCCGTCATGCTGCCCCTTGCTCGCGCAGCGTCGTAGCGAGCTGATAGAGGCCGCCCAAATCGACGCCATCAGGGATGAGGGGCAGGTCGTAGCGGGGCTGTCCGACGGCGGCGAGGCGCCGGCGCTCCCTGCGCTCCAGGACTGTTCGCCTGGCGTGATCGGTGAGCTCGACGGCAAGATCACCTGCCACCTCGCGACCCTCTTCGATACCCGCCGCCTTGAGCCCGATGGTCAGCTCGTCCAGGTCGACGGTGCCGCGCGCGGCCGCCGCGAGTTCGGCAGGCCGCAGCATCGGCGGGCGCACCATGTTGATCATGATGCCGCCGATTTGCAGGCCGTGCTCACGGAGATCGGCGGTGCCGTCCAGGGTCTCCTGCACCGGCATCTCCTCAAGCACCGTGACGAAATGCACCGCCGTCTGCGGCGAGCGGATGACATTCTGGACCGAATCAGCGTGGCTGCGGACCGGGCCAACCTTGGCGAGCCCGGCGACCTCGGCAGTCACGTTGAGGAATTTGCCGATACGTCCCGTCGGCGGGGCGTCCATCACGACCGCATCGTAGACATGCCGACGGCTTCCGCCGCCTTCGCGCCGCCGCACGGCCTCGGTGGCCTTGCCTGTGAGCAGGACATCGCGCAGACCTGGCGCGATCGTCGTGGCGAAATCCACCACGCCAAGGCGAGTAAGCGCACGCCCGGCGCGGCGCAGGTTATAAAAAATCTCGAGGTACTCGAGCAGCGCGTCCTCCGGGTCCGCCGCCAGCGCGTAGACGTCGCCGCCCGGCAGGCCGGGTGATCCCGGCGCCACCGCCACCTTGCGTTCGGCATAGGGCAGTGGCGGGCAGTCGAAAAGCTGGGCGATGCCCTGGCGTCCCTCGACCTCTATCAGCAGTACCTTGCGTCCCCGTGCCGCGAGCGCCAAGGCGAGCGCTGCGGCCACCGTGGTCTTGCCAGTGCCGCCCTTGCCCGTGACAACGTGCAACCGCACGCCGTCCCAGTCTGTGTCCCTCCCGCTCACTGTCCCTCCCGCTCACTCCACGCAGGCTATCTTCGCCCCCGCACCGATCCGTCCGTCCCCGCCCCCTCCACCCACCTCCGCCCGCACAGATCCGCCTGCCCGGCAGGAGCGCCCAAACGCACCACGGACCAGGGACGTCCCGCCGATTTGGCCGGGTAGCGCGGTGGCCAGACGTCATTAGGCTGGGACCTGAAGCAACCCGCGGAACCAGGGTGACCGCCGCGAGGCCCGGCAGTTGGGAATCTGGGTCACCCGAGAAGAGGTGTGGCCGTGGTAGCAGCGATAGTGGCTGTGCTGGTTGTGCTCGTGGTACTTGCGCTGATCGGGGCCGCCCGCTCGATCCGGGTGGTACAGCAGTTCGAGAGAGGCATCATCTTCAGGTGGGGCCGTATCGTCTCCGAGCCGCGCGGCCCCGGGCTGACCATGATCAGGCCGGTCGGTGACCGGTTGCAGAAAGTGAATATGCAGATCGTCGCGATGGCAGTACCGGCGCAGGACGGAATTACCAGAGACAACGTGACCGTCAGGGTGGACGCCGTCGTCTACTTCCGGGTCATCGACCCGATCAAGGCCGTCGTGAATGTGCAGAACTACCTGTTCGCCGTGTCACAGCAGGCGCAGACATCGCTGCGGTCGATCATCGGGCGTTCCGAGATGGATCAGCTTCTGACCGACCGTGCGGCGGTGAACGCCGAATTGCGCGAGGCCATCGACGAGCCGACGGAAGGCCCGTGGGGCATCCGGGTGGAACGGGTCGAGATCAAGGACGTCTCGCTGCCGGAGAGCATGAAGCGGTCAATGTCGCGCCAGGCCGAGGCGGAACGGGAGCGGCGCGCCCGTATCATCACCGCGGACGGTGAGTACCAGGCGTCCAAGCGGCTCGCCGCCGCGGCGAACGTGATGGCACGCGATCCGGCCGCCCTGCAGCTACGGCTGCTGCAAACAGTCGTCGAGGTCGCCGCGGAGAAGAACAGCACGCTGGTGATGCCAGTTCCGGTGGAGCTGCTGCGCTTCTTCGACAAGGTAGCGCTGCCGGCGCAATCCGGAGACCAGCCGAGCCTGCAAGACACAGGAGACGCGGAGGTCGCGGCGGCCGAGGCGGCGATCGGGGCAAGCCCGGCAGCTGAGCCGGGCATCGGCGAGGTCGCGCCTATCCCTAAGCCGCCCGCGGTGGAGGAGCCCGACATTCCTGCTGTGCCCGAGATCGCTCCAGCGCCGGCCATGGAAACCGTGAATAAGCCGTCGCGGGCCAGGCGTTGAACCGGGTCCTTAGTGGTCCGTATGCACGGACCACTAAGGTGGCGGCATGGAAAAGTGGGAGTACGCGACCGTGCCGCTGCTCGTGCACGCCACCAAGCAGATTCTGGACAACTGGGGCGCTGACGGCTGGGAACTCGTCACCGTGGTGCCCGGGCCCAGCGCCGAACAACTGGTCGCCTACATGAAGCGGGCGAAGCCTTGACGTCGCCGCAGGACGTGACGTCGCCTCAGGAGCGGCTCGATGCGCTGGGGCTGAAGCTCCCCGAAGTGCAGGCGCCGGTCGCCGCGTACGTTCCGGCCGTGCGTACCGGCGCCTATGTCTACACCGCAGGCCAGCTGCCGCTTGTCGATGGCAAGCTGCCCGCGACGGGCAAGGTGGGTGCCGAGATCGGCGCGGAGCAGGCTAAGGAACTCGCGCGCGCCTGCGCGCTGAACGCGCTCGCCGCGGCGGCATCGGTATCCGGCGGCGATCTTGCCGCGATGCGGCAGGTCGTCAAGGTGACCGGATTCGTCGCCAGTGCCCCCGATTTCACCGGCCAGCCGCAGGTCGTCAATGGCGCGAGCGAGCTGCTGCTCGAGGTTTTCGGTGACGCGGGCAGGCACGCGCGCAGCGCGGTTGGTGTCGCGGCGCTGCCCCTTGACGCGCCGGTCGAGGTAGAGCTGATCGTCGAGGTCGAGGACTAGTCCGGCCTTGAGACGCACGGATATCCGGCTGCCCGATGAGCTGGCACAGCGGGTGCGCGAAATGATCGCTGGCGACAGGCAACCGGCGGCGCCGCGCGATGCCGCCACGGTCGTGCTGCTGCGCCCGGGTGGGCGCGGCTTCGATGTCTACCTCCTCAGGCGCAGGCGATCGATGGCATTCGCGCCGGGCGCGCACGTCTTCCCCGGTGGGTCCGTCGATCCCCGCGACGCGGACGCCGACCTTGCCTGGGCCGGCCCGGACGCCGCCGCGTGGGGCCGGGTGCTCAATGGCCCGCAGGAACTGGCCCGCGCCCTTGTCTGCGCCGCGGTCCGCGAGACTTTCGAGGAGTCCGGGGTGCTGCTCGCTGGGGCGGCCCCGGACGCGGTGGTGGCCGACACCCGCGGTGATGACTGGGAAGCGGACAGGCGCGCGCTCATCGACCGTTCGCTTTCGCTCGCCGGCTTGCTGCAGCGGCGCGGCCTCGTGCTCCGCTCCGACCTGCTCAGGCCCTGGGCAAGATGGATCACACCGGAGCTGGAGAGCCGCAGGTTCGACACGAGGATCTTCGCCGCCGCGCTGCCCGCGGGTCAGCGCACCAGGGACGTCGGCGGCGAAGCCGACGAGGTCATATGGTTGTCGCCAAACGCGGCGATCGCGGCCGCTCGCAGGGGCGAGATCTTGCTGATGCCGCCGACAGCCGTCACGCTTGCCGAACTCGCGCGGCACGACACTGCTCCCGCCGCGCTCGCTGCGCCGCCGGACATGGCGCCGAGGCAGCCGGGGATCTCCGTCTCAGGCGACACCGCTTGGCTCACCATCCCCGAAGGCCTGGAGTATCCGCTGTGACCGGGCCCGCCGGTGGCGCAGCGGGTGCGGGAACCGCGGGCGATGACAGCGGTCGGCCACGCGCCACCGCGGGAATCGACGGTTCGGGCACGAGGCGTGCGCACTGCGTGCTCGCCCCCAACCCCTCGCCGATGACCCTGGACGGCACGAACACCTGGGTGATCGCGGAACCAGGCGCAGCTACCGCTGTTGTGATTGATCCGGGCCCCGCGGACGAAGAGCACCTTCGCCGGGTTGCCGGACAGGTCGAGAGCGAGGGGCGCAGGATCGAGCTGATCCTGCTCACGCACGGGCATCGCGACCACTCGGGTGGCGCACGGCGGCTCGCGGAACTCGCCAGCGCAGCCGTTCGGGCTCTCGATCCTTCGCACCGGCTCGGCGTGGAAGGGCTGGCTGGCGGGGATGTGATTACGGCGGCGGGATGCGAGCTGCGGGTCGTGTCGAGCCCCGGACATTCCGCCGATTCGCTGTCCTTCTTGCTTTCCGCGGACGGGGCCTTGCTGACCGGTGATACGGTGCTCGGCCGTGGCACGTCGGTGATCGGGCGCGACGGTGACCTCGGAGAGTACCTGCGGTCGCTGGACACGCTTCGCTCGCTCGCGGCTTCGGCGCCTGTCAACGTCCTGCTGCCCGGCCACGGGCCACTGCTCACGGACGCGGTAGCGACCCTCGACTTCTATCTCGCGCACCGCGCGGAACGGCTGGCCGAGGTGACGGCCGCGCTCGAGGCGGGGGACCGCACCGTCGGCCAGATCGTCGCGCGTGTCTACCAGGGGGTCGATCCGGCCGTCCGCACGTTCGCCGCATGGTCGGTTCGCAAACAGCTCGCATACCTGGCAGCGCGCGGCACGCTGCCGCCCGGCGTCGCGTTCTGATCTGCCGCGGTTACCCAGCCGCGGTGGTTCGTCCGCCGCGGTTGGCTTGGGCGCGGTTAGCTTTGGGCCATAGCTTCGGGCCGCGGTGTAGCCTTGCCGGACCAGCGGGGGCCGCTCAGTGGGCGCGCTTGCGCAGCCGTTCTGGATCGAGTATCAGCACCGACTTGGCAGACACCTGCAGCCAGCCGCGGCCGGCGAAGTCGGCGAGCGCCTTGTTCACCGTCTCCCTCGAAGCACCCACAAGCTGGGCGAGTTCTTCTTGCGTCAGGTCGTGGTGAACGTCGACGCTCTCGCCCTGCGGTTGTCCGAACCGGTCGGCCAGGTCGAGCAGCGCACGTGCCACACGGCCAGGTACGTCCGTGAACACGAGGTCGGCCATGACGTCATTGGTCCTGCGCAGCCGCTGCGCCAGCGCACGCAGCAGGTGCATCGCCACTTCAGGACGCCCCGTCAGCCAGGGCCGAAGGGCGTCGTGAGCCATCGCGGCAAGACGCGTGTCGGTCAGGGCAGTGGCACTTGCGGTACGGGGCCTCGGATCGAAGAGCGAAAGCTCACCGAACATTTCGCCGGGGCCTAGCACGCTGAGCAGGTTCTCC
>Ga0335077_10008660_pt1 | contig 12620 bp, 13 predicted proteins | sample Lox_Sample_31_FD_207151 | JGI IMG/M metagenome (GOLD analysis project Ga0335077, IMG submission 207151) | Soil microbial communities from Loxahatchee National Wildlife Refuge, Florida, United States - Lox_Sample_3.1 | ecosystem: Environmental > Terrestrial > Soil > Wetlands | place: USA... | reverse complement strand
TCGTGCGCTTCAAGCTTCCGGAGAACCCCACGCGGTTCGTGGTGCAGTCGAAGATCTGCTGGAGTGACCCAACCGGCCGCACCGGTTTGCAGTTTCTGAATCTGCCCTTGGCGCAGAAGACGGAATTGCAAGGATGGCTGGCACACCGCCTGGAAGAGGTCCTGCCCGAAGCCGTAGCCAGCAAGTTCCAGAACAGACCGGAATCTTAGCCTGCCAGGGCAGAGCCCTGCCTTTGCGCGATCCGCAGCCAGCCGCTATGATGGCAGAGTGGCGACAGGCCACGGTTTTTCAAGCCATTCATCAGGAGTCATTCCCCATGTCCGCACCCAGCCGACGGCCGGAGATTCGCCGGCGCCGTACCCGCAAAGAAAAAATCGTCAAGCTGCGCAAGCTCCTCGCGGCAGCTTCTACGGAAACCGACCGCAAGCGCATCGAGCAAAAACTGCATCGTCAAGAGTTGGCCTCGCCCGGGAACCCGTTGCTGAAAGGCGCGTAGATCGCGGCTCGGCACCTTCAGGAACTGACAATCGTCTCAGCAGCCCGGTGTCTATCAGCGGTGCGCGGCGCCGCCGCCACCTCGGCATAGACTTCGAGAATTCGGCGAGCGGAGACATCCCAGGAAAACTTCTTGGCCTGCTCGTAGCAGCGTTTCTTCATTTCCTCGCGGACCGGCTGGTCGAGCAGCAGATGAAGCAGCGCTCGCATAATCTCGAAGACATTCTCCGGGTTCACCAAAACAGCGGCGTTACCGACCACCTCGGGCAGCGACGAAGTATTAGAAGTCACGACCGGGGTGCCGTGGGCCATGGCTTCCAGAGGCGGCAAGCCAAAGCCCTCGTACAGCGACGGGAAGACGAAGATCTTGGCAGCATCGTAGAAGATCCGCAGCATTTCGATGGGAATAAAGCCGAGGAAGCGCACATCGTTCTGCACTCCGCTGCGGATCACGGTGCGGCGCAAGTCGGGATGCTTGGAAAGCTCGTCGCCGATGATGATCAGCTTCAGGTCGGGAAATTTTCCTTCCTTCTCCAGTTCCGCCTTCAGGGCAGAAAAAGCTTCGATGATCCTCACCAGGTTCTTGGGCGGACTGATGCTGCCCGCATAAAGCAGAAACGGATACTTGATGAGGTAGCGTTCCGCCAGGACTTGACGGTCGGAGTCGGTCGCATGTCCGCGCAGGAAGCGCTCGTCGATGGCGTTGTACACCACTTCAATATGAGAGCCCGGAATACCAAAAACGTTCTCGATTTCGCTCTTGGTGAAATTGGAGACGGCAAGTATTCTGCCCGCGCCTTTGAGCACTCGGCGGGTGAGATGGAGATGCAATGAGCGCCGCAGGCTTGAGTGGGTGCGCGCGCGATACAGGTGCTCTAAGAGATCGTGCACGGTCATGACGTAGGGGCAGGGCAAGGTGCGAGGCATCCAGAAAAGGTGAGGGATGTGGACCAGGTCGCACTGCAGGCGTTTGAGGATGGCACGAAACTCGAGATAGCCCCGGGCGGTGGTCCCGTCGTCGAGCAGAGGGACGGTCTTGAAGCTCGGCGGCAGCGGACCGATTTCCCTGGCCTTTTGTGGGGACCCGATCAGGAGATATTGATTGCTGTGGTCGAGGCGGCTGAGGGCGCGAACCACGTTGCGGGTATAGGTACCAACCCCGAACTCGGTGACACGCCGGATGTCGATGGCGACCTTCACGCAGTGATTTAATCACAGAGGGCACGGAGAACACAGAGAAATTCCAACGCCGGGATTCGCCAGGCACGGAGCAGTAGCGTGACACAGTTCTCTTGCCGGGCGCCCCAAACAAGCTTATTCTCGTGCCATCGGTGAGAGACCCATGCGGGCGTCGTAGAGAAGAATGGCCGTGTCCACATGCAGAAGATCGAGAACGCGCAAGCCGCAATCCGGCCAGTGATCGAAGCGAAGGCCAGCCCGAACGCGTGCATCATCCCAGAGGAGAAACACGAGATCGTCAGCCATAAGGATGAGCTACGGGAGACTGGCGAGATATCCATGAAGACGATTGAAGGCGGGTTCTCTCTGTTCAAGCGCGGACTCATCGGGAGCTACCACAAACTAAGCAAAGACCATCTCGATTCCTACTTGCAGGAATTCTCATGGCAGTACAATCGCCGTTCCATGCAGCCTTGGATGTTCGACACGCTCGTGCGGGAACTGGTGACGCGGAAGCCGCTCACGTATAAGACACTGACACGGGAGATTTTCTGATTGGCGGGCGACTTCAATCCCGACGATTGGCCGAATGACTATTCAAATCCGAAAGCCATCCAAGCTGAGTTCTCGGCTGTTCGATTGCGGATAGAAGAAATCAAGAAGCAGCTACGAATTAGGGTGCCCGACTACTGGTTGATCGGATTAGTGCTTGCGATGATTCTGTCGTGGTCACGTAACGGAAGTATTCTCTACTGCATCGGTCACGGAATCGCAAGTTGGATTTACGTGGTCTATTTCGCTTTCACGCGCTGAGACTTCTTTTTCTTCCGTCGCAACTCCTCACGCGGGAGCGGAGGAGTCTTGCACATTGTTTCAGGAGAGCGTCGAATTTCCGTTTGTCTACCTTCACTGTCTTGTCTGCCATGCTGATATTCTATGACATGCCGTTAGTCCAACTTTTCGATGAAACAGGAACTGCTGTATCACTTTCGTTGCATATCGTGTCAGCGTGGTATTTTGCTCCCCGCTCAAACGCTAGGGAGCATATTTCAAGCTCCAGCGAACCGAGCCACGGATGTTGATTCTGTAGGGATAGCATGCTGGAACTGCAAGCATGTAGCCAATTATTCCCTGAACGAAAACTCCCCTGACTACCGCCCCTATGATCCGCAATACCCTTCGGTGTTCGCCATCCAACTGCTAATGACGGAGTATGTAAAACAGCTAAGATGCGACGAGGAAAGTTGTAAAACTCCTCTGCAAGTATTCGGACAATGGAACGATGCCACCACCGATAAGGGGCGCGAAGCTGATATAGCCACTTGGGTGTTGGACGCTTTTTTGCATTGCCCGAAAGGGCATCCGATTGATTTGACGCTCTAGCGGAAAGGGGATGGATTATGAGTCTCGATCTCGCCACCCTGCTCACCATGATCGCCGCGCTGCTGTTTTTCATATGGATGGAGTTGCGGCGTATCGGTGCTCGCACCAGAGAGCGGTTCCCAACCGAGAAAGAGGCAGATCACGACTTCGCCATGCGCGACCCGATGGGCCACTGGGAAGTTCACAAGGACGATGAGTAGAAACTCTTCTCCTCATATCCGCCCAGAAAATGTTGGTATTCTATGCGGCATGAATCTCGATTACTCCAAGATTCTCACATCGGCATACGATCTGCTTCAACAGCAGAATAGGCTGTTGCTGGATTTGTTGGCTCTAATGAGCGAGACCCTGCCGTATTCGACTTCCGAGAAGCCTCCCACCGCCGAAGAGGCTCGCAGATGGCTTCAATCCTTCGTGAAACTTCAAGAGAGGCTTCCTGGAATGACCCAAACTTTTGCAACCATAACTGCCGAACTAGCTCCTCTTCTTCCGAAGAGATCAGATATGGACAGTTAGAAATCGGGCAGGGCATAATCTGACCGGATAGTATCCTGCGTCAAAGACATAATTGTTGAAATTAACCCGAACTTTCTCGCCAACTCCCCAGCACTTCAGGCCCGAACTTCCGCCTGGGCTTTAGCCCGGCGCTCAGGGTAAAGCGGGAAGCTGTCCGCCATCCCCAGCACCTGTTTACGGATTTTCCCTAACACGGCGGCGTCGGTGCGGTGGTGCAACGCTTCCGAAATCCAGCGGCCTACCTGCTTCATTTCCCCTTCTTTCATGCCGCGCGTGGTCAGAGCCGGCGTGCCAATGCGGATGCCGCTGGGCTTCAGGGGAGGATTGGTATCGAACGGAATGGCGTTCTTGTTCACGGTAATGCCGGCGTCGCCTAACGCTTTCTCTGCTTCGCTGCCCAACATGCCCTTGGCGAAAACGTCGACCAGCATGAGATGCGTGTCGGTGCCTCCGGAAATGATGCGGAAGCCCTCGGCGGAAAGCGTCTCGGCCAGAACTTTGGCGTTGGCCACGACTTGCCCCGCATAGTCACGGAATGAAGGCTGCATGGCCTCCAGGAAACACACAGCTTTGGCCGCAATAATGTGCACCAGCGGCCCGCCCTGCACGCCGGGGAACACCACTTTGTCGATGGCGGCGGCGTATTCCTGTTTGGAGAGAATCATGCCGGCGCGCGGACCACGCAAGGTTTTATGAGTGGTGGAAGTCACAATCTGCGCATGCGGCACCGGCGACGGGTGCACGCCGCCGGCCACCAGTCCAGCGAAGTGGGCCATATCCACCAGAAAGAGCGCGCCGACTTTGTCGGCAATCTGGCGCATGCGCGCGAAATCAATGATGCGGGGATAGGCGCTGCCCCCGCCGATGATGAGCTTGGGATGTTCTTTTTCCGCCAGCTTTTCGAGATCGTCGTAGTCGATGGTTTCGGTCTCTTTGGTCACGCCGTAAGGCACAATGCGATACGTCTTGCCGGAAAAATTCAGATGATGACCGTGGGTGAGGTGCCCGCCGTGGGCCAGATTCAGACCGAGGACGGTATCGCCGGGCTGGATCACGGCGGCGTAGGCCTCCATGTTGGCCTGCGATCCGGCGTGGGGCTGCACGTTGGCGTGCTCGGCGCCGAATAGTTTCTTGGCGCGATCACGGGCCAGGTTCTCGACGATATCGGCGTATTCACAGCCCCCGTAATAACGTTTGCCGGGATAGCCCTCGGCATACTTATTGGTGAACACCGAGCCCATGGCCTCAAGCACGGCTTCGCTGACAAAGTTCTCCGAGGCGATCAGCTCCAAACCCTCATGCTGGCGGCGCACTTCGTTATCAATGGCGGCGGCGATTTCGGGATCGACGTCCAGCAACGGAAGCGACATTGGATTCTTCATTTGAGTTCTCCGGAAAAGCTGGCCTGTTGGTATACGTTCGGAGTATGCAGCTCCATGTAGTTCTCGGGCTTCTGCAGGGGCGTGAAGCCCAGGGACTGGTAGAGCGAGTGAGCGTCGCGGGTGACTAGGCTCCAGCGGCGTAATCCCTGTAGCTGCGGATGTTTCATGATCGCTTCCATCATCCATTTTCCCAAGCCCTGGCCGCGATACGCTTCGAGGAGGAATACATCTCCGATGTAGGCGTAGGTGGCGAAATCAGAGATCACCCGCGCGAAGCCTACCTGCTGCTCTTGCTTGTAGACGCCGAAACACAATGAGTTCTGCATGGAACGCGCCACCACCTCACGTGGAATCCCTTTCGCCCAGTAGCACGCGCTCAGGAAACCGTGGATCACCTTCAAATCGAGGCGGTCGCGGTCGGTGCTAAGCAGGAACTCACCCCGGCGTTGTTCGACCTTTTCCACTCCCGGCAACATAGGTTGAGGCCTTCATTGTAACCCGCGGGATAGGGCTGGGTTTAACGCCAGAACCGTTAGACGCGCTCGAATGCGGTTCGCAAGAACGATGCGATCTGCCAGCCGTCCATGAACTTGAACGGGGTTTCGCCGGTGGTGTAGTGGCCGCAAGGAAGCACCACCACCTGGTGATCGAGTCCACGCCTTTGGAACTCATGAACGGCGTCACGGGAAAATTCTGGAAGGAACGTCAGATCATAGTTGGCATAAATGATGAGCGACTTCCGGGGCCAGCGCGCATACTGATCGAAATAGGACATGGGGCTGACCGCGCTCCACAGCTCGCGCAAGCGGTCGAGATCGATTTGCGCCTCGATGCCCTCGCGGATGTGACGCGTGGATTGGCCGTGCCAGACCACGTCGGCCACATAGGTAGAGGCGTGGTTGAAAACGGCCACGCGGAGGCGCGGATCGTGCGCGGCCGCCAGAAAGGCATAGCAGGAACCGAGACTGGTGCCGACAATGCCGAGACGGCTGTAACCCTGGGATTCGAGCCAATCGAAACAGCAGCGGGCGTCAATCACGCCCTGGCGGCAGGCGTCGAGCGTGCGGCCGATGTTGGCGGAGACGGCGTAGTCGGCGCGGCTGGTCTCAGCCGGCATGCGAATGTCGTGATAAGGCATGGTCAGCCGCAAAACCGAAATGCCAATCAGATTGAGCGCCTGGCACAGGCTGGTGTAAGCGATGGCGTCGGCGTTCCAATGCGGCAGGAGCACGACAGCTCGTTTGCCGCGGACCGGGAACCAGCGTGCGTTGACCAGATTATTTTCCGGAAACGGCGAGCGTACTGGCGAGGTAAAGCGCAGGAAATCGGCGTACGTTCCGCGGACTTTGTGTTCCAGCTTCGGATCGGGAACCGCACGCGTGCTGAAGACCTGAACTTCCCGCCGCTCCAGGCGGAAGTCGGTGGGCCTCTGGTACGCATAGAAGTTGTCGCTCGAGGCCACGATTCGCCGATTGAAGTCGCGGAGAAACCGCTCGCCATCCTCGGGCACGTGGCCGGGAGCGAAACCATTGCGGCAAGGCCAGTCGCGTGCCCACTCCACGCCCCACTCCAGCGGACGCACTACGCGGTTGTTGTCCACCGAGGTAAGGCGGTTCTCCCAGTCATACATCCATTGGGCGTAGCGCGAGGGCATGTGAGTTTAGGATAGCAAACGGCTGGTGGGCAATCAGCCTCGCAGCAGTGAACCGCGACAGTGTGCATTGGATGGGGACGCGGGGGAGTTGGAATTCTGACGAGGTGAGCAGCTTGATCGACGGGCAAGTAGGCAAGAAGCTCGCGGATCTCGTCAAAACCTATCCAAAGCTACTAGCTTTTCAAGAGGATTTAAGAGAGCTGCTGCACCGCCGCCGGCACTACAAGGCCTCGATCCTTATCGCGTCAAGACAGTTCAACGTTCGAGCACGCAGCCTTGAGCAAAAATCTAATGGCCCATTTTGAAACCGTCGAACATTTGCTAGAAAAGTGACGGTTCGGCGACCCCAAATTTCCCCTGTCCTGTGGCATCGTTGTGAATCGAGCCGCAACCCAGTCAAGAACGGCACGAAGAAAACATTTGTCTGTAGCTACACTTGGAGTTACAATGATATTCGAGTGGGACGAAGCGAAGAATCGCTCCAATATCCGGAAGCACGGTTTCGATTTCGCCGATGCGGAAGAAATGTTCCGCGGCTTTGTATTCGTTCGGCCCGATACGGACGAGGACTACGACGAGGAGCGATGGCTTGGTATCGGACTGATTCGAGGCCGCGTTGCTTTTGCAGCGTTCGTGGAACGTCCGCCAGACACCATCCGCATCATCTCGCTGAGAAAGGCAAGTCATGAAGAACGGAAACAATACGAAAAAGCGCTCCAGGACGGACTGGAAGCGAATTGATGCGATGCGGGATGAAGATATCGACTTTTCTGATATTCCGGAGCAGGGCCCTGATTTCTTCAAAAACGCCATATTCTGGCCCGGACCGAAAAAGCAGATCACCCTCCGAATCGATCCCGACGTGCTGGCCTTTTTTCGCAAGCATGGCAGGGGTTATCAAACTACGATCAACGCCGTGTTGCGCAAGTATGTTGAGGCTCAAAAAGGCCGGGCGGGCTAGCTTACAAATCTTCGCGGAACCCGCTTCGAGATCCCACACAGAATTTCATAGAGCACCGTATTGGCCAGGACGGCGTGCTCACGCGCGTCCACGCTGAGGCCTTCGGAAGACCCCAGCAGAATGGCTTCGTCTCCCACTTCGATTCCCGGCAGGCCGGTGACATCCACCAGCGTGAGGTCCATGGAAATGCGGCCCACGATGGGAGCGTAGTGCTCACGCACGATGACGCGGCCGCGGGAAGACAGCGCGCGATTGAAGCCATCGGCGTATCCGACGGGCAACACTGCGATGCGCGCCGGAGCCTTGGTGACGTAGATGCCGCCGTATCCGAGGGCCTGGTTAGCGCGCACGTCGCGCAGAGAAAGAATGCGTGTCTTCCAGCTGAGCACGGGCTTGACCGCAAGTCGCAAGCCGCTGCCGCTGACCTCCCTGCCCGCCCGCTCAAACGGCAGAAAGTAGCCGTAGAGCGCGATACCCGGCCGCACCATGGTGTTCCAGGATTCGCGGCGCGAGATCACCGCGCCGGTATTGGCGGCGTGAACCAGCGGCGGATCCATGCCCTCCTTACGCAAGAATCCGCGCGCCTGCTCGAAAGCCTGCAACTGCTCGGCCACCGAAGGCGCATCGAGAATTTCGGACGACGCCAAATGAGTGGAGAGACCTTCGACCACCAGGTGCGGCGCCGCCTTCAGCGCAGCGACAATGTGCCGCAGGTCTTGCGGCGAGGCGCCGAGGCGTCCCATGCCGGTGTCCACTTTGAGATGAACCGAATGTTTCGCCGAGAGACGGGCCGCAGCTTTTTCCAAAAGCTCGATCTGTCCTGGCTCCCAGACGGTTGGAGTCAGGTTGAGGCGGACAATCTCTTCTTCTTCGCCGCGCCAGAAACCGGTCAACAGCAGGAGGCGGCCGCGAATCCCGGCTTCGCGCAGCGGGATGGCCTCATCGAGCGAAGTTACGCCCAACCAGCGCACACCCTCTTCTTCCAGCGCGCGGGAACATTCGACGGCGCCGTGACCGTAGGCGTCGGCCTTAACGATGGCGCAAACCGTGACGCCGGGCCCGATATGCTTTTGCACCACGCGAAAATTCTGGCGCAGCGCTGTCAAAGATACTTCGGCCCAGGTGGGACGGGTTGCGACGCGTTTGGCAAGTTCGATGGTGGCCACTGGGTCTGATTATAGCGGGGAGTAAAGCGCGCATCAGGTTACCGGCGGGCTACGTCTGGGTGAGTTTATCCTCCGGTTAGGCTGAAGTTCACCGTCACCTGGGTTTCCACCTCGACCGCCTGGTCGTTTAAGTAATAGGGCCGGTAACGCCATTGGCGAACCGCGTTGAGGGCGGCTCGCACCAGGAGAGGATGGCCGCTGATCACTTGCAGATTTTGGATGATCCCGTCGCGATCGATGATGGCGCGCAGGACGACGGTCCCCTGAATGCGCGCCTGCTTTGCCAAAGCCGGATACTCGGGTTGCACCCGGCGAATGAGATTGCCTTCCATCACATGAGAGACTCGCGGCGGGCGGACCAAAGGAGCGGCCGGTATGGCCGGTCTCAATCCGCTTCCAATCGCTGCCAGCAGACGGTTTTCGCCAGCATCGTCACCGACGATGCCCGGAACTCCCGGCCCGCCTGGGGGCTCTGGCCCTGAACCATCCCCGGCACCGCGGAAACGAAACGGTCCCGGAATCGGGGCCGGCAATCGCAAAACGTTTTCGTCAATACTGCTGACGACCTGGCCTCGAGCTGCCCTCGCAGTACCGGGCGCGGGCGGCGGCCCCGGAGCTATAACTGATCCGAGCAGCGCCAGGCGCGGCAAGGCCTGAGTGTAGAAAAGCGGCACCGCCAATAACCCGGCAATGGCGAGACACTGCGCGACGAAGGAAACCAGGGTAGTCCAGCCGCAACGGGAGCGGTTGGCCCAGGGGTTGTCGGAGAGATAGTCAGCGAACACAGCGGCCTCCTCAGTTTGCCTCTGCTCTAAAGACACCGGGAAACCAAGCGGCGGACGGAACCTTGGTAAAGAAAAAAGGCCGCGATTTACGCGGCCTCAAGGGAACTTTTTGGACAGATCAGGTGTCGCCGGTCATCTCGGCGCGGGGTTGCTGGTTTGCGGCTTGGGTTGCGCCGGCGCGGGTTTGGTGGTTTGCGGCTTGGGTTGCGCCGGCGCGGGTTTGGTGGTTGCGCCGGTGCCGGACTTGGCAGGCGGCGTCACCGGCTTGGCCGGCGCGGGCACACCAGATTTCACGTTGTAAGCCTCAACCACGGCCCGCGTGATGTCCATGGAAGGCAAGGCCCAGAGTATGGGGCCTTGCGGCCAGGGATTGGAGGTATCCACGATCATGCCGAAGCCGGCGGTTTGGGCGTAGCTCACAATCACCGGAGCCATTTTCTGCAGGATGCGCTGCGCAATCTCATTCTGTTGCGCCTGGGCATCATCGCGGGCATCCTGTACCGAGCGTTCCAGAGATTTTTGTTTCTGCTCGATCTGCTTCACCAGGTTGCCGCGGGCGTCTTCACCGAGCTTGTCACCGGAGCTGCTAAGCTGTTTCTTCAGACTCTCGACTTCGTCATTGAGGTTCTTCAGCTCGGTCTGCTTGGGCTCAAGCTTCTTGCTGAGGGCCTCGAAGTCGCGCTGGCCTTCGTTGCTGGCGTAAATGGCCTGCTCGATGTTGATGGTGCCCACCCGGTTCCCACCGGTTGCCATCGCGGATGAGTCCGTTGTGGTCGCGGCGGGGGGAGTGGAAGCGCTGGGCGCCGCCGGCAGGGATGCGTCCGGCTTGCCGGCCTGGGCCAGCACACGGACAGAAAGGGCAAACACTACGGCCAGAAGAAAACACGTGAACTTGCTTTTCATGGGGTTAGTTTTGAAACTCCTTGGGAACTTTCCGGAATTTTGCTCAGATCTTTCACCGACCACGCCGGGCCGGCCGCGAGTGATCCGGCCTCGCCATCGCCGGCCGCAAGCAGGCCAACTCTCACGTCGAATACGCAACGTGACGACCACCCCGTGCATTCCATTTTCAGGGCGCGGATAGTCCACATTATAGGGAGACGGCTGCCTTAGCGTCAAACCTGGCATGTCGGAGCTCGTCCCTGGCGATCCGTGAACATCCGTGGCCAGGTTCAGAACGTCGTGGCCACGGTGAAGCGGAAAGTCTTGCGCGGTTCGCGCAACAGATACTGCGGAGCATAGGCACTCTTGGCGACCTGGAAGGTGTAGTCGCCGGCGGCTCCGGGCGGGAACATGCTGCGGGTAATGGGAATCGGTGAATTGGTGATGGTGTCGAGGCGCAACGGATTGTAGGCCCAATACACGCGGAAGGGCGCATTGATCACCGGCAAGAAGACCTGGAACTCGATTCCGCTGGACATCCGGGGAACCCAATTGGTGCTGCCCAGAGGCGTGAGGTACTGCGAGAAGGAAACTTTGCTGGTGCCGGTACAGTTTAGGCCGACATCGAGGGTCGGGCAGCCGAACTGGGTGGAATTGAGCTGCTGCTGCTCGGCGCTGGAGATTTTCAATTCGGAATCGCGCAAGATGGGCTCGACTCCCACATCCATGAACGGCGCAACACTCACCGGTCCGGCGATGGTGATGCGGTATTCCAGGTTGCCGATCAGGCTCAGGTCGCCGCCGGGAAATACGATCTGCGAGACGGGAACGGGAATGGTGTAAGCCCCCTGCAGGGGGTTGGCGGGATTCTTGGGCACGATCGAGCCATCCGGGTTGCGCAACTGCACCATGGCGCTGGTGGGCAAGAACGCCACCGGCGACACCGAGCGGATATCGAAGCCGCGCAAGTCATTCTCACCGCCATCGTAGAAGCGCTGGAAGGGCGGCGGTACCAGGCCGCCGTAACCGGTCAGGAACGAACCCGTCACATTGAAGCCGACGGTGTTACGCCCCTTCTGCACCGGGATGAAGTGTTTATACTGCGCGATGGGCCGGATCGTTCTGACGTTTCCACCTAGGCCGGCAAATTCTGTGCCCACGTAGTAACTTGTGCCCTTGTGAGGAAAGAGCGCGCGGTCCAACGAGTTCTTGGAAAAGCTGGGAATGATCTTGCTGGTGACAATGCCGTCGAGAGAATTGGGGCCGCTGATTCCCCGGAAAGAAAGGAAATCGAAAAGGGTCTTGGAGGCGTTGGTCAGGGCCACGATCGAGGAGTCATCCAGCTGATAGCTGATGCCGATCCGTTTGAACGAGTGATGGCGCAGGGGATAGGACAAATTGATGGTAAAGCCCTTGCTGGACTGGGTGTAGTTCTGCAGATTCTGCTCCAGCGCCGTGGGCAGATTGATCGCCTGGCCACTTAGGATGGCGGCTTGGCGCGCCTGGTCGTAAATGAATCTGCGTCCGTAAACCGTGAACCCGAATTGCAGCGGGCGATCGAATAAGTAAGGCTCGGTGAAGCCGAACATCAGGTCACGCTCGAGGTTACCGAGGTTGGCTTGAACCGTCAGGGTTTCGCCCTTCCCCATGAAGTTGTTGGTGCTGTAACTGAGCCCGATAAACGACCCGGCCAGACCGCTCACACCTCCGGTCAAGCCGATACTGTTTTTTCCCTTCTCCCTCACTTTGAGAAGCAGATCGACGGTGCCCGCTTTTTCGTCGAGATGGCGTTCCGTGGTGCTGGGATCGTCGGGCTTCAGCACATCGAAGAAGCCCAGCTGATTCAGACGCTGCAGGCTGAGTTCCCAGAGTTGCGAACTGTAGATCTGGCCCTCCTCCAGCAAGATTTCACGGCGGATGACTTTGTCGCGGGTGGTGGTGTTGCCCTGAAACTCGATGCGGCGAACCGTGAACGCCTTGCCCTCGTCCATGTCGATATCGATGAAGATCTTTTTCTTGTCCTCGTCGAAGTTGGTGCTGGGTACCGAAGTGAAGTTGATGTATCCCTGTTGGCCGTAGGCTTTCCCCATATTATCCAAACCCTTGGCAATCTTACTGCGGTCAAACACATCGCCATCCTTGATGGGGAACAGCGCCCGTAGCGCCTTGTTGTTGGTGACCGCCTTGTTTCCCTTGAAGGTGATTTCACCCAAAGTG
>Ga0335077_10008659_pt1 | contig 12622 bp, 11 predicted proteins | sample Lox_Sample_31_FD_207151 | JGI IMG/M metagenome (GOLD analysis project Ga0335077, IMG submission 207151) | Soil microbial communities from Loxahatchee National Wildlife Refuge, Florida, United States - Lox_Sample_3.1 | ecosystem: Environmental > Terrestrial > Soil > Wetlands | place: USA... | reverse complement strand
CCAATTCCACTTACCGGACCGAGACGGGGCGCAAACAGGTGGCCAATGGCCTTGCCGATCCGGCCCGCGACGAAAGGCAGAAGCCGCGCGAACTGGTGCAGGCGATGGGATTGCGCCGCGGCATGGCCGTCGCCGACGTAGGTACCGGAATCGGCTATATGCTTCCGTTCCTGAGCCGCGCCGTGGGTCCCTCCGGCAAGGTCGTCGCGGAAGACATTTTCGACGATTTCCTGGCCTCGGCCAAACAGCGCGCCGAAAACCAGATGCTGCACAACGTGACCTTCGTGAAAGGCACGGACAAGGACCCCATGCTGCCGGAAGGCCAACTCGACGAGGTGCTGGTGCTCGACGTGTACCATCACTTCGACTATCCGGATCAGATGCTGGCGGCCATTCACAAATCCCTCAAGCCGGACGGCAAACTGGTTATCGTGGAGTATTACAAGAGCCAGGAAGCCATGCCCAACGGGCGGGCACTGACCCACATTCGCCTCAACAAGCCGGACGTGATCAAGGAGATCGAGGGGAACCATTTCCGACTGGTCTCGGAACGGGAACACATTCCAGGCAGCCAGTACATGCTGATCCTGGAGAAGGACAAGCAGCCCTGAAGGACTTCAATTCGATGTCGAACGTTTTCCGATTTGCAACATTTGCGGCGTTGCCGCTTTTTCTGGCGCTGCCGCTCGGCGCCCAGGAGCAGGGAATCACCCGCCAGCAGGCGGACGAGATTCTGAACGAGCTGCGCCAGATCCGGCAGTTGCTCGAAAAGCAGGGCAAGGCCCCCACGGGCCAGCCCGAGATCACACGCGCCAGGCTGAACCTGGACGGGTTCGCCATGCTGGGCTCGAAAGACGCGCCGCTCACGATTGTAGAATTCACCGACTACCAGTGCCCCTTCTGCCAGCGCTTCCACCTGTCCACCTTCGGCGACCTCAAGAAGCAATACATCGATACCGGCAAGGTGCGCTTCTTCAGCCGCGACCTGCCGCTCGATTTCCACTCCAACGCGCTGCGGGCCGCCCAGGCTGCGCGTTGTGCCAATGAGCAGGGCCAGTTCTGGGCGCTGCGCAACGTCATGGGCTCGAACCCCGACAAGCTGGATTTCGAGCACATCCTGGGGTTCGCCGGGGATCTCCGGATGGACACCGCCAAATTCCGGAACTGCGTGGAAAGCGAGAAATACAAGGACGCCGTCCAGACCGACGTAATGGAAGCCATGAAGATCGGCGCCACCGGAACCCCCACGTTCGTCCTGGGCAAGAGCACTCCGGAGGGCGTGGATGGCGAACTGATGGTCGGCGCCCAGCCATTCCCGCTGTTCGACATGAAGCTCAAGGAACTGCAGAAGTAGGCATCATCGCAAACCCTGTCCCGCCAGGTATGCGATCAGCGCGGCGGGGTCGTCGGTGATGATGGCGTCCACCCCGGCGTGGGCGAGCGCGGCCCATGCGGCGGGGGTGTTCGCGGTCCACGCCATGATCCGGAGGCCCTGGTTGTGAGCGGCCTTCACTTTTTCCGGAGTGATCAATGCGAAATGCGGCGAGACCATTTCCGTTCCGCCGGCCGACTGGGCGATTGCCGCGAAGTCCCGCGGATCGTCTTCCGTCAAAGCCGACAGCGGGATTTCGGGCGCTTGTTTGCGCATCGCCACCAAGGTCCGAAAGTCGAACGACTGGACGATGGTCCGCCGGCCGAGCGAGTGTCGCCGGATGGCCGCAAGCACCAGGCCTGCAAACTCGTCGGGCGGCGGGGCATATTCGGGATGCTCGGGGAAGCTCTTGATTTCGAGGTTGTAGTCGAAATCGCCCTGTCCGGCCAACTGCAACACCTCGTCGAGCGTTGGTATCCGCGTCCCTGGCATGGCAGCGCCACAGTCCCATTGCCGGACTTCGGCCAGCGTCAGTTCGCGAATTACTGCCTGCGGCGAAGGTCCGGCACAGAGAGGCGGCCCGAGAATCGGGTCATGCGAGATGATCACGGCGTTGTCCTTTGTCACGGCCAGATCCATTTCGATCGCGTCCGCCCCCTGTTCGATGGCATATTGAAATGCGGGAATGCTGTTCTCGGGCCGTTTGGCGCGGGCGCCTCTATGGCCATGCACCTGGATTCCGAGGCGGCCGGACTGTCTGGGCATAGGCATCAGTATATTGGGTGCGGCGTACCGGTACAGCAGTTGGTTGGATCCGGCGGCGCCGTCTGGACGGCCGGTTCGAGGCGACTGCCGCGGCTGGACGCGGGCGGCCAGGGCCAAAACGGCCCTTTCCGGGCAAAATCCGGCTCGAAACGCCGGAAAACATGTTCCCCGGAGCATGATTCTAACGTTTTCGCTTTGAAATGTTTCCGTTTTCGCGTACCATCAACTCATCGGCAGTTGCCGAATGGGAGAAGCATGATGACGCAATCGCAGATTGTTCAATCGCTGGCAGAGAAGTGCGAAATCACCAAAAAAGTGGCGCAGTCTATGCTGGAAACTCTCGCTGAAACGGCCATCAGCGAGGTCAAGAAGAATGGCATGTTCGTGCTGCCGGGCATCGGCAGGCTGGTCCGGGTCGAGCGCAAGGCCCGTATGGGGCGCAACCCCTCAACCGGCGAACAGATTAAGATTGGCGCCAAGAAGGTCGTGAAGTTCCGGATCGCCAAGGCCGCCAAAGAGGCGATCGTGCCCGCGAAAGCCAAGAAGCCGAAGGCCCCGCCCGCACCGGCCCCTGCCACCTAATCGGGCCGACCGCTCCCTGGTAGTCGCGGCTGCAGAATTGATGGCGCCGCGACCGTCAGGGAGCGGTCGACTGCATGACAACGGAGGTCCCCTTCAGTTTCCGGGTCCAATCGGCCAAGGCCGCTATCAACCTGCTGACCATTTCTTTCCCCTTTTCATCCGTGAGGTTCCCATCCCCATCGAACTTCTGCGCAGCGCTCGCGATCATGACCTCTGGTTTGTTCAGGGGATACATGTTCAGGAACACGAAGCACTGCCGAAAATGATACTGAGCGCGGGAGGTTCCCTGAATCCCACCGGAGGCTCCCATCAAGGCTACCGGCTTCTCGTCCCATGAATTATCACCGTAAGGGCGCGAGGCCCAGTCAATCGCGTTCTTCAGCACCCCCGGAATGGAGTAGTTGTACTCCGGGGTGGCAATCAGGATCGCGTCCGCGGCCCGAATTCGCGCTTTGAAGTCGGTCACCCGCGGCGGCGGATTGCCGTCCAGATCCTGGTTGAACACGGGAATTCCCTCGAGGTCGAAGCTTTCGATTGTGACCCCGGGAGGCGCCAACTGTTGCGCCGCACGCAGGAGTCCGCGGTTGAACGACGTTTTGCGCAGACTCCCCGCAATTCCCAGAATGCTGAGTGGTTTCTCCATTCATCCAGTATAAGGCGCGGCCAACAAGGCTCCCCAGTTCAAACCCGCACCGAACGCGGCCATCACGAAGGGGCCTTCCATCGTCTGGCCAACTTCGCTCCACCACTCGGCAGCAGCAATCAGAAGCGAGGCCGACGATGTATTTCCGTAGCGTTGCACGTTCGAAAAGAACCGGGACTCGGGAACGCCGACAGCCTGGGCAACTCGCGTAATCAGGTTTAGATTGGCCTGGTGCATGACAAATGCGCCGATCTCACCGGCCTTGGTCTGATTCCGGTTGAGCACTTCGAGGATGGCGCGCGGCAGCTTTCGCGAAGCATGCAGGATGATCGTGCGCCCTTCCATGTAGATCGTCCCGTCCCAGTGCAGGCGGAGGGAGTCCGCGAATTCCCCGTCGCTCCGGATCACCGAATCGACGATTCGGGCGAACCCGGTCTCGGCGCTCACCAGGCAGGCGCCGGCGCCATCGCCGAACAGGATCGCAGTGTCGCGCCCGGCCGGTTCGAGCCGAATCACGCGCGACATGACTTCGGTCCCGATCACCAGGATGTTGCGGTAGGTTTGGCACAGGTTGGCCGCCAGGGAGAGCCCGAACAGCGAGCCGGCGCTGGCGATTGGCAGGTCAATCGCGGGCACGCCGGCGGGTATGCCGGCCGACGCCAGCATGGCCGCGATCTCAGTGGCCGGGCCCGGGAAACGCCGCTCGCCCGATCCGCTCGAAACCAGGATCAGCCCCACCTCGGATCCGCTGACGCCGGCGGCTTCCAGGCAGTCCTTCCCTGCCCTCAGCCCCAGGGCCGCGACCGATTCCTCGGGGGCCGCGAAGCGACGCTCGACAATGCCGCTGACCTGCTGGATCCAAGCCGGATCGGCCCCCACCAGCGATGCGATTTCGGCGTTGTCCACCACTCTCGCGGGCAGGTAGCGGCCGAAGGCGCGCAGGTACGCCATGTTCAGGAATGGCTCTCGACGTAAGCCTCGATGCGCTCGATGGAGTCGAATTTCCGGGGCGTCAGGTCGGAGTCGGGAACCTGAATTGCAAACTCCGATTCGAGCGCTGTCACCAGGTCATTGAGGCTGAAAGAGTCGAGAAGCCCGGACTCGAAAAGCGACTCGTCGGCCGCCGGATCGATGGGTTTGGTGGCCAGGTGACGGATGATGGAAACGATCTTAGTTCGGTTGTCCATGAGAAGAGGAATCTGCGATCTCCAGGCGGGTCTTGCGGTAGGCCTGATATTGCTGCAGGATGTCTGCAAACAGCACTGCCGCAAGCCGGCGGTAGCCGGCGGAGGTGAAGTGGACGTAATCGGGCTGGCCCAGTCCGGACAGCACCCAATCGCGCATGGAGCCCTTGCCTCCCATGCGCTCCCGGGTATTCCAATAGGCGCACCCGTTCTCGCGGCAGGCAGACTGCTGTGCCGCGATGATGTCGTCAATGCCGGCCAACGGGCGTAGCACACCACGATACCGGTACCATCGGTCCGTGGGACCGAGTACCAGGATCGAGGCTGCCGGCGCCGCGGCACGAAGCCGCTCGAGCAACGACGAAAACATCGCCTGGTAGCTTTCGGGGTTCCAGTTGGGATCGCCCGCTTCGTTGGTGCCGTAGGCCAGCACAATCATCCCCGGGTTGCGTCGTTGCAAGTAGGTGGCCAGCATGTTCGCGTCCCAGCGCAGCATCACCGAAGCTTCCGCGCCATTGATGCCGAGAGCCTCATACGTGACCCCCAGGTTCTTGTCAGCCACCCAGCCGAACAGCCGCACGGGACGGGTGCTCAAGGTCTGCAGCAGGAAGTGATGCAGCCCCGGTGGAACCTGGTACCGAACGTAACCGGCGCCGAGGTCCCCGTTTGTCGAGAAGGTCTCCAGGCGTTCGTCAAAGTCGTAGAGAGCCAGGTCGCCGCCGCCGGGCTGCTGCAGGTATTCAATTTCCAGGAAATCGCACTCCGCCTCGATATAGACGGTCTGGCCGGCGCGCTCCGTCGAAATGCTGACCCCGCCGAGCCCGAAATAGCCATCGCCGCTGGCCGAAGCCAGGCCGTGGGTTTGCCAGCCGGGCGTGCCACCGCCTTTGACATCGAAGCGGCGGTATCCGGTAAACGGGTGCCCGGCCAACGAGAAGCCCGACCCGCCGTCTCCGAACTGTTCCTTGAACAGGTCACGGAGTCCTCCGGTCCAGTCATCCGCAGCCGTGTGGGAGTCGCCGAAATGGAGAATGTGGACCGGGGCCTTGGCCCCGTCGCCACCAAGCCGGAAGAGTTGCTCGAACACAGGAACCAGAGCCCCCGGCTGGTCAATATTCCGCCGTGCGGCCTCCAGATAATCGTCCACCTTTCGGAGGGACGCCGCGCGAATCGCGGGACTGACGGCAGGCGCGGCCGCACGCCGCTTAGTGGGCTTCTTTTTGGTGGTGTTGGTTGCGCCCTCGAACGGGGAAACCAGGGAAAACAGGATAAGAACAGCGACGCATCCCGTCGCCAGGCCGGGCCAAAGGCGCATGCTTTTAGGGTACCGCGGCGCTGGCTCGGTTGGATGCCTCCAGTCGATGGATTTGGCGCAGTTTGAAGCGATTGAGGCCGGCGCTGATTTCTTTCGTAAAAACCGTCGCGATTCGCTTGCCCCCGGCGGGATACGGATGAATGAAATCGGCGGAAACCAGGCGCGGCTGATGGTTGTACCAGTGGGCCATGGTGCCTTCTCCGCCCATGGCTGTGAACGTGTCAAAGAACCCGCAGCTCGTCTCCCGCGCGACACGCCTTTGAATCGCCACAATCCGCGGGATGGTCGGCATGGTCTCAATCTCGCCGCCACCCACGCGCTGCCCGCGGTCCATCGGGCTCATCACCAGGATGGAGGTATCGGGCACCGCCCCGCGAATGCGGTTGATTGCCGCGCGAAGCTCCTTTTCGTATTGGTGATCGACGAATGCCGCAAAATCGGCCTCATTGGTGCCGTAATTGATGATCACGAGGTCGGGATTCCGGTGGCTCAGCTCCTCTGCCCAATGCGACTGGTTGAAGATTCGCGAGAGGACGGTGATGGAGGCGCCGTTGAGCCCCAGGCTGTTGTAAACCACGCCCGCAACGTGCTTCGTAGCCGAAAGCCCGAACAGGCGCACATAGCCTTCCTCTACCAGGATTTCTACCGTGGAAGCCGGCGGCTCGGCGGAAAAGGAGGCAAAGCCCGGAGACTTGGAATCGGCTGCGGTGTCGATCCGCCCGAGTGCCCGGCCATCCGCCGTAACGCTGAAGACGCCGCCGGCTGGCTGGCGCAGAAACCACACTTCGAATTCGGAGTGGCCGGACGAGAATTCGATCCTGGTGTGAGCCGGCGAGGAGCCCGTGAAACTCACGCCGCCCAGGCCGAACATTCCGTCGTGCGATTCGAAGTGGGTGGCGGGCGACATCTGCCACCCCGATGCCGACAGGTCGGCTCCCGTATGTTGGTACCACGCCCACGGCTTGGCAATCAGAATGAAGCCATGGCCGGCATTTCCGAAGCGCGCCTGCAACTGGCTGCGAATATCCCCGGTAATCAAATCGGCGGTTGTCGGCGAGTCGCCATAGTGGACGATCTCGGTGACCGCCCCCTTCTCGTGCTTTTCGGTCCGCCACAGTGCCTGATAAAAGCGGTCCAATACCCCGCCCGAATCGTCGAGCAGCGGGGATGCGCCTGGGAGCCGGACCCGCGCTGCGGGCTCGGGCGCCGCCGGCTCGGTCCGGCGGATCCACGGGCCGAAGGGGACCCGTTCTGGAGTGAAATCGACAATCGCCTGAAACTGTGCCGTGTCCGGACCTTTGATGGCTGGGTTCACCAGGCGGGCCAGACCCAGGAACAGGGCCAGTGCCGCGATGCTCAGGCCAGTATGGATAGGAAAACTTCTCATGGCCTAAAACCGCGAATAGACGAACGGCGTATCGCCCCGCCCGCCCAGAAGCTGGATCGCCACCGCGACCAGCACGAGCGCAGCCGCATGAACGTAGAACGGGCTGGCGGCGAAACTCTCCATGGCACTCACATACCATGACTTCTTGGTGAACAGCACCGCGGCAGACAGGACCAACACGACCGCCAGCAGAACCGTGACATTCTCGAAGCCGATCGTCAGGGAACCCAGCCGTCCCAGGATGGCCAGGGCATCCTCAACGTTGGCGGCGCGAAAGAAGATCCAGGTGAAGCACACAAACTGGTAGGTCGCGAAGATGGCCAGCGCCTGGCGCCAGCGGTTGACCTGCTGCCTCGGCCGTCCGCGCCACGCCCACCAGCCTCGCACCGCGGCGAGGGCCATGCCGTGGAGCAAACCCCAGATCGCGAAGGTCCACGCGATTCCGTGCCAGAGCCCCCCCAACACCATCGTGATCACGAGGTTGATGTAAGGCATGATCTTGGACCGGGCGCCGGGCAGGGAGAAAAACAGGTAGTCGCGCAACCAGTTGGAAAAGCTGAGGTGCCACCGCCGCCAGAATTCCGTGAGGTTGGCCGATAGATAGGGGCGGTCGAAGTTGATCGGCAGTTTGATCCCGAACAGCAGCGCTGTGCCGCGGGCAATATCGGTGTAGCCGGAGAAGTCGTAGTACAACTGTAAGGAATAGGCATAGACGGCGATCAGCACCTCGGCTCCGCTGTACAGTTTTGGAGTATCGAAGACCCGGTTGACCAGGCTCTCAGCCAGATAATCGGCGATCAGCGCCTTTTTCAATAGACCCATTCCGATCAGAAAGAAAGCCCGCCCGCCGTCCTCGCGGCTCAGCTTTGGGGTCGCCGAAAGCTGCTTCAGCAATTCGGTGACGCGCGTAATCGGCCCCGCCTGTACGGTGGGAAACAACGAAACCGCCGATAGATAGCCGAGGAGGCTGGAAGTCCCGACTCCGTCCCTCCGGTAGAGATCGATGGTATAGGTGAGCGATTGGAAAACGTAGAAAGAGAGGCCTAGAGGAAAAATCCAATCCCAACCCGAAGAACCGCTGCCGCGGAGGTTCAGGAGGAAGCCCATATGCCGGGAGCCTACCAGGAGGGCCAGGTTGAGGGCGATACTGAGTCCCACCAGGAGCCGGCGAACTCCCTCTCGCTGGAAACGCATCAGGCCCAGTCCAATCAGGAAGTCGAGCGTGGAGCAGGCCGGCAGCAGCAGGACGTAAAACAGGCCATAACGCGCACAGAACAGGTAATTCGCAAACAGGATGACGGTCAGGCGCAGGAGGCGGGATCCGGAAGATACCCAATACAGAAAGAAAACCACGGCGACGAATGCATAATAGGTCCCACTACCAGTCTGCACTTGCATATTGTAGCCAAGTCGGCTGGTCAGCAATTCAAAGGCCGGGCTTGTTTCGCTCCGGGGTCAGAAGCCCGGGTTCGCCCGCGGCTGGCTGCCGCGGCGAGCTACGGATTGGCGACGAAGTTCGTTCCCATCCACTGAACAATCTGATCCTGGGTCTTGTTCGGCAACCGGTTGTAGTCCCAAGGCTCCTCCAGCGCCAGCCTGGCAGCGGCGCCGTACAAACCGTAGACCTTGCGGGCCTCCTGCACGGCGGCGCGCACATCCGCCGGGATCGCGTCGCGATCCAGTTCGGGTTGGACCACCAGCACGGGGCGCGGCGCAATCATGGCGAGCAGTTCGTGAAAATCGTAAGGGATCTGCGCTTCGTGTCCGACGAACAATCCGAGCCGCGGAATCAGCGGGCGCTCGTAGCTATAACGCGCCACGCCGCCGGTGCCGGGCCGGCCCTTGGGGCCCGGCGTGTCGGTCCGCATGGGAGTGAAGCCGCAAATGGAGACGACCCCCTGGACGCGAGGGTCGAGCGACGCGGTATAGATTCCCACGGTTGCGCCGAGCGAGAAGCCGAAGAGGTAGATGCGCCGGGGATCCACGAGCGGGTCCTTCTCGAGCGCGTCGATGGCAGCGCGGGCGTCCTCCACCAGGCGGCCCATCTGCGACCAGTGCGGGTAGCGGTCGTAGAATGGCCCGATCTCGCCCATGCGGCTGCCGAAGCCGCTCTGATCGTACGCCAGCACGGCATATCCGGCGCGCGCCAGCGCCAGAATCGGATGCAGATCGTTGTGGTAGACCCACATGTAGCCCAGTGGATAACTGTTGCCGTGGAGCCAGATCACCGCCGGCAGCCGGGTGCCCTCCGGCGTGCCGGCAGGGTAGTACAGGTCGCCGTGGACATTGTACCCGAAGCTCACCGGACGCGATGCCGTCTGGCTTTTCTGCGGATCGAGCCAGCCGAAGGAGCCGCCGCCACGCTGGATCACCCATTGCACCAGGTCGGGCGTGGTCTGCCCGGGATTGCCGCGGCCCGCCATCGCGGCAGGCGCACCTCGTCCGGGAGGGCCGCCCCGCGCCCCCGGAGCCGCAAGTCCACCGCGGCGACCGGTTCCCGGAGGCATCATCGCCGGCTCGTCGCCCAGCATCCACTCCACCGACTTTCGAATCGAGGCTGCCTTGGCCTCCCATTCCGCGGGTGAAGCGATCGCGCCACCTCCATCGCGCGCGAGGATGCCCGTCAGATCGCGCCGCGGGTAGGAGCGCAGGTCGATGGTCTGCTTCGTGTCCCGGCGCCACTTCTCAAAGTCCCAAGGGAACAGAAGGCTGTTGGTCCACACGCGAGTGGAGCGGCCGAACTGAATGTCGAGCCAATCGAGGCAGGCTTCCTGATCGTTGGCGCCGTGAAATCCGGGCACGCGCAGGACCCCGAGATGGTCCGGATGTCCCAGCAGCTTGTAGACGTTGAGCGCGGAATCGTAGGCCTGCTCGTCGCCCCAGGAGTTGGAAACCTCGTCGTTGAGTCCGTACTCGATGAGCATGGAACGCGGCGCCACCATGGCCACCAGCAGGTTGCCGTCCACCGGCAGGCGGTCTTCGCGGCCGGAAAAGAAACGCAGGCGGCGCACGAACCAGGTGGGGAAGCTGCGGGTGGTGCTTTCGATGCTTTCGCCGAATCCGCGCTCCCCTGCTGTGCGCCACGGGAGCACGCCTCCCACGCCGGTGCTGCCGGGGATCACCGCGGCGATGCGCTCGTCCAGCGCGGCGGCAATAGCGGCCATCTTGCCGTCGCGCGAATACCCGAACATCCCCACGTGCCTGATGTCCACCTCGGGCAGCGTCTCCAGGTAGTCGAGCACCAGTCCAGCTGCCCAGGCACGGCGCGGCAGCAGCGCAAAATCGTACTCGGGATAGAGTTGCGCCAGCACGGCCGCATCGTCCATGCCATCGTTGCCGGCGTATCCCGCCGAGATATAGCCGCGACGAAGCAGAGCGGGCGACCATCCCACGAGGTTCGGGCTGATCAGCACCGGGAATGGTCCCTTGCCCTGGGGAATCATCACCTGCGCGCGCATCGTCCCCCGGCTTCCCGGACCGAATTCCAGCCGCAGATTACGCACCAGGTAGCCTTTGCCCGGAGTTTCATCGAGCACCACGGCGCGATCGAGCTTAGGTTTGGGCGGGAACGTCCCCGACTGGTACTTCTGGAAAAGCTGCCAGATCTCGGCTCGTCGGCGGCTCCAGTCCTGGGCTGTGCGCACCGGCTGGCCGTCGAGAAAGGTCAGGGGGTCGGGCAGGCCGTTGATTCGCGGCAGCGCATCGAAATCGGGCGGAAGTTCGCCGCTGGATTGGAGCCACTCGCGGAACGTTGGCACATCCGGGAGGATCTCGAGCAGTTTCGCCAGGTATTGGCGGCGCTCGTCGGGCGTCATGGCGGCGGCCGGGCGGGAGACTGAAAGCAGCAGCAGGGCCGCCGCGAAGGAAAGGATTCGTTTGCTGGCGCGGCCGCCCGCTGAGAGAGGCATGGAATTGGACCTGATTCTACCGTAAAACGCCGCCGGGATCATAGCAGGCGGGTTCAGACTTCCTGCCGGCGCGCCACCATCAGGGTGATGTCGTCGTGCTGCACGTTCGGGCTGAATCGCTGAACCTCTTCCACAATGGATGCGATCAGGGAGCGCGGGGGCAACCCGCGATGACGGCGGATCGCGTCAATCAGCCGCTGTTCGCCGAACTCTTCGTCCGCGGCATTGTACGATTCGGTAATCCCGTCGGTGTAGAGGACGAGGGTGTCCCCGGCGAACAGCCTGCGCTCGTCGATGGCGCAGTCCCATTCCTTGAAGAGGCCGACGACGGTGCACGTGGAATCCAGCTTCTCGAGCGTGCCGTCCTGGCGAAGGATCAATGGTGGAAGGTGGCCGCAGTTTGCGTAGCGGATCTGGCCGGTCGCGCATTCATATTCGGCGAAGAAGAGGGTGGCATAGGCACTCTCACCGGTGTTTTCGTAAAAGATCCGGTTGACGGATCGCAACAGACGTTTGAGGTCGTCCGCGGCGCTGGCGCATTGGCTGCGAAGATTGGCCTGCAGGTTGGCCATGAGGAGCGCGGCGGCGATGCCTTTGCCCGCAATATCGGCAATGACCAACCCGAACCGGCCGCGTCCGAGATCCAGAAGATCGTGATAGTCGCCGCCCACCTGGCGCGCCTGAATGCAGGTTCCGGCATAATCGAGAGTTTCGATGGGCGACAGCCCTTGCGGGAAGAGGCGGGCTTGCACCTGCCTGGCAATCTCCAATTCCTGCGCGGTGCGGCGCTCGGCTTCCAGTTTTTCGGCGGCCCGCCGGCGTTGCGCTTCGATTTCGCGGCTGACCGCATCGAAACCCACTAGGTCGAACCGATTGCCATCGAGGTCTTTGAAGCGGACGAATATGCCGCCCCAAACCGGCGGAGGCTCCGACGGCTGAGATGCCGTAGCCAGGCGTTGGTATTGAACGCGCCGGAGCCGCGGCGTGTACAGGAAACGAACGCCGCGTCTTCGCCATTCCTCGTACTTGGCAACCACATTCTCGGTGACCAATACGACGCCGGTAGTCCGGCCGATGAGCTTTACCTCCCACGATTCGGGGCGTGGAGCGACCAACGCGAGCACCGCGGTGCCCTCCGGGGGCGCGACCGCGACCCACCGCTGGCCGGAGGGGAGCCGGGCATCGAATGCGATCTCGAATCCAAGCTGGTCGACATAGAATCGCAGGCTCTTTTCCTGATCGTGTACGTAGATGTTGACCGCGTGGATGCCAACATACGGATTCTGATCGGCGCCGGTGTCAGCTCCTCTCGGTGAGGGGAAGAAACCCATCGAAAGATGATTATAAGACCTGGCGCTACAGCCCCGGATGCAAACACCAACTGTGTTTGCCATGATAGTCAGTCAACGGAGGTGCCCATGCGGTTTGTACGATTTGGAGCGACCGTGCTGGCAATGGCCGGGACG
>Ga0335077_10008657_pt1 | contig 12623 bp, 8 predicted proteins | sample Lox_Sample_31_FD_207151 | JGI IMG/M metagenome (GOLD analysis project Ga0335077, IMG submission 207151) | Soil microbial communities from Loxahatchee National Wildlife Refuge, Florida, United States - Lox_Sample_3.1 | ecosystem: Environmental > Terrestrial > Soil > Wetlands | place: USA: Florida... | reverse complement strand
TCGCCGCGCTGAGCCAGGCGAAGCGCCGCGATCGCCTCTGCATTCCGGCCCCAGCCGTCGAAGGGCTGGAGCAGGCTGAGAAGTCGCGCGCTAAGGCCCGCCGCGCCATAGCGCTGCCGACCTAGGCTGTGAATGGCAAGGCGCACCAGGAGCGAGGGCAACACGATGATCGCGGCCCAGAGGCTACCCACGATCCAAGGGGCGGACATCGGCACAGTGAGATCGCTCACGAGCGCCACCAGGAGCACGGCCACGCATTTGATTGCCCAAATCCGGGCGTCGCGGATCGCCCGGCGCCCGAGGCGCACGAGCATGATCACGCTGGACGCGACCGCGATCCAGAAGACCGCCTGCGAGAGATCCATTCCGCTAGGACGCGCGATGCCCGGCGAGAGCGGCGCGGGCCGCCGCGTCGATGATCGCGTCGGCGTCGAGACCATAGACGCGATAGAGGTCGGGAACGTCCCCGGATTGGCCGAAATGCTCGACACCCAACGGCTCGACCCGATGCTGTGCGACAGACCCCAGCCAGGAGAGCGCGGCGGGATGGCCGTCGAGCACGGTCACCAGCGCCGCCCGCTTCGAGAGCGGTGCGAGCAGACGGGCAACGTGGCTCTCGGCGCCTCGGCGGAGACCAGCGAGCCAATCCCGGTGCAGCCGCTCGGCTGAAGTCGCGACGAGCAGGCCCGCGCCCGGCACGTCTTCGAGGATCTGGGCGTGAGCTGCAATCGCCTCTGGCGTCACGGCGCCCTGGCAGACGAGCGCGACCTCGGCGTCCGGCGCGGGCGGGACCAGCCAATAGCCGCCGGCAATGATCGCCGCCTGCAGCTCTGGGCTCATCGCGCGCTCCGGCTGCTCGATCGGGCGCGTCGAAAGGCGAAGATAGAGCGAGCCGCCGTCCGGAGCCTGCATGTGCTCGAAACCCCAGCGCATCAGCACCGCGAGCTCATCGACGAAAGCGGGCTCGAAGCTCGCAAGACCGTCCTGAGCGATGGCGATGAGCGGCGTCCCGATCGATTGATGCGCGCCCCCCTCCGGCGCGAGTGTGATCCCCGAGGGCGTTGCCACCAGCATGAAGCGCGCATCCTGGTAGCAGCCGTAGTTGAGCGCATCGAGGCCGCGGGCGATGAAGGGATCATAGAGCGTGCCGATCGGCAGCAGCCGCGCGCCGAAGATCGGCTCGGCAAGACCGAGTGCCGCGAGAAGGATGAAGAAGTTGTTCTCGGCGATCCCTAGCTCGATGTGCTGGCCCGCCGGCGACATCTGCCAGCGCTGGGCCGAGACGACCTTCTCCTCGCGGAAGACGTCCGAGCGCTCATGCCGATCGAAAAGACCGCGGCGATTGACCCAGCCGCCGAGATTGGTGGAGACCGTCACGTCCGGCGAGCAGGTAACGATGTGCTGAGCAAGCGCGCCATCGCTTGCAGCGAGCTCGCTCAAGATGCGGCCGAACCCCTCCTGCGTCGATTGCCGCCGTCCCGCCGGGACCGGGAAGCTCGGAGGAACTGGCACCGTGGCCGCGGTCCGACGTCGCGCGCCCTCGGCCGCGAAGGGCACGGCGGCAAGGAATGCCGCAAGCTCGGCCTCCGGCAGGTCGAGGCCGGCGAAGCGATCCCATTCGGCGCCCGCGGGAACGCGCATGCTCTCCTGGAAGGTCGCCATCTGCGCTTCGTTCATCAGCCCCGCGTGATTGTCCTTGTGTCCTGCGAAGGGCAATCCGAAGCCCTTGATGGTGTAGGCGATAAAGCAAGTGGGCTTGTCGTCCGCAACGCCGTGGAACGCTTCCAGCACGGAGGCCATGTCGTGCCCGGCGAGGTTCGTCATCACGGCATGGAGGCTCTCGTCGTCATGCGCGGCGAGAAACGCCCGGATGCCCGGGAGCTTGCCGAGATCGGCCTCGAGATGCCGACGCCAGCCCTCCCCTCTCTTGTAGACGAGGGCCGAGTAGAGCGAATTTGGACAGGCATCGATCCAATCCCGGAGCGCCTCGCCATCGGGGCCTGCGAAGGCACGCTCCAGCTTCTTGCCGTATTTGAGAATGACGACGCGCCAACCCATGGTGCGGAAGAGGTCGTCGATGTGGCTGTAGAGCCGGTCGCTCACGACGGCATCGAGGCTCTGGCGGTTGTAGTCGATCACCCACCAGAGGTTCCGCACGTCGTGCTTCCAGCCCTCGAGCAAGGCCTCGAAGACGTTGCCCTCGTCGAGCTCGGCATCGCCCACCACCGCGACCATCCGACCCGGCTTGGTCCCGGGAGCAGCCAGGTTCTTCAGCCGAACATAATCCTGCACGAGCGCCGCGAAACTCGTGAGCGCCACGCCGAGCCCGACCGAGCCCGTCGAGAAATCGACGTCGTCGGTGTCCTTGGTGCGCGAGGGATAGGACTGGGCGCCCCCGAGCGCGCGGAAGCTCTGAAGCTTCTCGAGCTTCTGCTGGCCCAGGAGATATTGGATCGCGTGAAAGACCGGGCTCGCATGCGGCTTGACCGCGACCCGGTCTTGCGGTCGCAGCACGTCGAAGTAGAGCGCCGTCATCAGCGTCGCGACGGACGCGCTCGAGGCTTGATGCCCGCCGACCTTGAGGCCGTCCCGGCTCGGGCGCAGATGGTTCGCGTTGTGGATGGTCCAAGACGAGAGCCACAGCACCTTCCGCTCGAGTTCCGTCAACATCCGGAGCCGCAAGGGATCGAGCGTGCCTTGCCGAGCTTCGGACGGAGGAGGAAGCGCGGAGCTGGAGGTGGCGAGGCTCATTCCCTATCGACCTCTGGACCGGTTTCGGCGGGTTTGACCGAGTATATGGAAGTGCCGAGACCCGGTCACCCCGGCAGTCGGCCAACTCCTTGATCCTCGCATCGCAGTTCGGACGGAGATTTGCCGTTGGCTCTTGCGCTCGTCTTCATGTCATGAAGCGGCCGTCGCCCCGACGGCCGCTGTGTCGTAGAACTCGAAGTAGGAAATTACCTTCCCGTCCTTGAAGCGCCATACATCGACTTTGGGGGTGTCGAAGCCTCGCCCCGTGCGCTTGTGACGCCACGCAGTCGACCCCAGCGCCACGATGGTGTCGCCCTCGCAGACATAGCGATCGATCGTATAGTGCTGCATCTCGAAGTCCGAAGTGAGCCCCAGGAGATACTCCCTCACCTCCATCGGGCTCTTGCGGGTTTTCGTCCACGGGATGCCCAGCCCCCCATTTGCCAACGATCTGAAGTCGACTTGGTTGGCGAGCAGCCTGAGCCAGGTGTCGATGCTCTTGCCCTTGGTCGCGTGCCATTCGCGGTATGCCGCCTTCAACGGTTCCATTCCGGCTTCCCATTCGGCCATAGCTGCGTCCTCCTAATTTGAAGTCCCTTGCCCCGAATGCCGCCTCGCATAGATAGCAGCATGAACTAGGCCGCATCGAAACGAGAGGTAGTGAAATGCACCGCTCCCGCCTCTGCGCCGTGCTCATCGACTGCAAGGCCGCCGACATCGACGAGGCTGCCCGCTTCTGGGCCGAGGCGCTCGGCCGTCCCGTGGACCCGAGCCACCCGAGCAGCCGCGGCAATTATCGCATGCTCACGACGCCGCCCGATGAGCCGATCGTCGAGATCCAGCGCGTCGAGCACGAAAGTCGCGTCCACATCGACATCGAAACCGACGACATCCCCGCCGAGGTCGCGCGTCTGGAGAAGCTGGGCGCCACGGTGGTTGCCCGCCCAGAGCGATGGGTGGTGATGGAAGCTCCGACCGGGCAGCGCTTTTGCATTGTACGCGTGCAGCGCCCTGGCTTTCCCAAAAACGCAAACCGCTGGAGCTAAGCCGGCCGCGCCTCGACCCTATGCGGGCTGCGACGGGTAGCTCGAGCGAAATGGCTCCCGCCGGCGCACGCGCGTCGCGGGGAAGATTGCCGTCACGGAGGTGCCGACATCGGGCGTGCTGTCGATGACCAGTCGCCCCCCATGGAGTTCCACCAACGCGCGCGAAAGCGGCAAGCCAAGGCCCGCACCGCCGTTTCTGCGCGTCAGAAGATTGTCGACTTGGCGGTAAGGCTGCAGCGCAACAGTGATCTCGCTCTTCGTCATTCCGGCTCCGGTATCGATGACCCAGATCGCGAGACTGCCATCCGCGCGGACGCCAGCCCCCACCGCGACATTGCCGTTCTCGTGCGTGAACTTGATCGAGTTCGTGAGGAGGTTAATCAGGATTTGCTTTACGCGGAGCTCGTCGGCAATCAGTACCGGGAGATCCTCCGGAACTTGGCTCTCGATCGCGATCCCGGCGGTTTTCGCCCGCTGCTCGACGAATGCCGTCGCCACGGATACGACGGCTCCGACATCGACCATGTCGTCGCGCAGAGCGAGCCTGCCGACCTCGATCTTCGAGATATCCAGGACATCGTTGACGATTAGCAGCAGGTGTTGGCCGGCCTCGAAGATGTCGTGCGCGTAAATCCGGTACTTCGCGGACGCCTCGGGGCCCAGCCTCTCGTCCCTGATCATCTCCGCAAACCCCAATATCGCGTTGAGCGGCGTTCGCAACTCGTGGCTCATATGCGCGAGGAAATCCGACTTGGCGCGATTGGCCGACGACGCCTCCGCTAATCCTGCCGTGAGCGTCACGTTCCTCACTTTGGTTTGCACGGTATCGACGAAGGCTGCGTAGCCGTTGGCGATTACGACGACGAGGCCCAGGAAGAAAAATGCATACATCGCAGCCATGGCGTGTATCACGGGCTCGCCCTCGACGAGAGCGAAGAGCACGAAGATCGGGATGGCCGCCGGTGCGAGATAGGCAATGCATGCGACGGGTTGCATCGTCATCGATGCGACTGCACCGGCGCAGACGCCGCCGACGACGAAAGCGAGGAAGAGCTGATGCGGGAGCGAATCCCAGGGAAAGGCGTAGACGACGGCGATGCCCCAAAGCGATCCCGCGAGGAAGGACCAGATCGTCGCGCGAACCAGAGCGCCGCGCCCGACGCGTAGCGGCGGTGGCCAATCCCGGCGGAGCCACCAGCGCCGGAGCTGGATGGTGGAGAATGCCGCAAAGAGACCAACCCAGGTCAGGATCGCGACGTGCGGCACGCGATCCCAAAATACCCATGCCGTTACCGCGGCGTTCCCGACATTCCCCGCGGCGTGAATCGGTGCCTGTCGCGCGAGTAGCAGTACTTGCCGAAGACGGATCTCGCTCTCGAGATCGGGAAGGTCCGCTTCGACAAGTCCGCGGATTGGCGTGCACTGGGTAATCCAATGCAAGACGTCGCGGGGAGCGCGCCGGATATTAACCCAGGCCGGCCCCAGATTCAGCGCGTCGCGACCGATTGATAACATCTCAGAAAGACCGAACTTGCATCGAAATCAATGGACTGATCGCGGAGGGGGCCGGCGCCCCGGTCGTCTACCCTCTCTAGAGAGCTTGGCGGGCGAAACCGCGATTTCAACGGTACTCGACCACTTTGATCTTTTGGGTCTGACCGAATCGGCGCGCGGCCCAGCCATGATATAAATCCCGAGGGAGGCCATTATCAGCGGGAGAAGGCACCGTGGCAGGCCCTGAAGACCGAAACCCCCTTCCCAGCGCGGAGGCCAGAGAGCAGATCCAGTCCCTCATTCGAGGCTATCGGATCGCAGCGGCGGTCTACGTCGCGGTCCGTCTCGGCATCCCCGACCTGTTGGCCGATGGGCCCCGTGAGGTCGACGATCTCGCACAAGCGACGGCATCGCATGCGCCGAGCCTGCGCAGGGTCATGCGGGCCCTCGCCGCGGTCGGTGTTCTTGAAAAGGTCGGGCCAAGCCGCTTCGCTCTGACCCCTGCCGGAGCGATATTGCGCGCGGACGATCCGGATTCGCTACGACCGTCCATACTGTTCACGCTCAACGAGACGCACTGGCGGCCCTGGAGCCGCTTGCTCCATACCGTGCAAACCGGCAAGACCGCGTTCGAGGACGTGCACGGCGTCGGTCTCTTCGACTATCTCGCTGCGCATCCCGAGGTGTCAGCGCTGTTCAATGCGGGAATGGCCGGCAACTCGCCCGCTCATGCGCGCCTCGTCGCTGCGAGCTACGACTTCTCGGGGATGCGCCTGGTCGTCGATGTGGCGGGCGGACGCGGCAGGCTGCTCACCGCAATACTCGAGCGAAACCCGCAGCTCCGCGGCGTTCTCTTCGACCTGCCGCACGTCATCGAGGAGGCTCGTCTGCTGGTCAACGATGCCGGCGTCGGCGCTCGTTGCGAGTTTGTCGGCGGGAATTTCTTCGAGGCTGTGCCGAGCGGCGGCGACGCCTACCTCCTGCGCAACATCATCCACGATTGGAAGGACGATCGGGCCGTCGCGATTCTCGAGAGCTGCCGCCGCGCGATGGCGAGTGCGGCGCATCTTGTCCTCGTGGAGCGCTATCTTCCCGAGGATCCTCGCGAGGCGGTGCCCGTCCATCACGCCGACTTGGAGATGCTCGTCAACGTCGGCGGACAGGAGCGCACGACGGAGGAATACGCCGCTCTCCTGCGGCGCGGCGGCTTCCGGCTCACGCGCACGATCCCCTTGGGGCGAGCCAAGGAGGCGATGGGCCACTATCTCGTCGAGGCGCGACCCGCCTAGCGACTGACGTACTAGGAGACCCGCTCGCGGTAATTGCTCACGAAGGACCGCAGCGCGAGGATGCGCGAGCCGCCCTCGATACGGCCGGCATCGGCGCGCGCGAACTCGACGACGAAACGAACGTGGGGAATGCCCACGGGATCGGAGCGCAATCCGACGACGGTCGCGGTCTCCACGAATTTGTGCCGGTGCTGCCGGCGATAACTGTCGCCGGGCTTCACTTCGGCTGGCGCCTTTTGGTTGCTCAGGCGCGCGAGCAACAATCGCGTCATCGATCCCCCTCTACCCCCCGAGCCGGTGCGCGGTTGCCCGTCCCGAGCGGGCAGACAAAGACCGGTATTGGTACTTGAATAGTAATTCATCCAATCTATACAAAACACATAACCGCCGATTACTTCGGGGTCAAGCATATCGGCAACGCGAAGGTGCGAATTTGTGGCGGCTCTCGGAGTTGGATTGAAACTCGATCAGGTCCGCGCGAGGCTCCTGATTGCGCTCGAGGCATTGACCTTGCCCTCGCCGGCATAGGCCATCTGGTTCGCCTCGACCTCGTCGAGCGGGTAGAGGTAATTGATCATGATCCCCGCGGATTGCTGCATGCCCTTCTCGGAGCGGTCGGCGAGCCAGTTCAGGCGCTCGACGCGCGCGCCGTTGCTGAGATGGAAATGCTCGACGAGATCGAGCGCCCTTCCTTGCGTTGCTTTCTCCAGCAGCAAATACCGCGCGCTGAGGCGCAGGAGAGGCGCGCGCACGGCCTGGACTAGCTCCGCATCCTCGTGCCAGTGCGGTCGTGCAAGGACCCCTGCGAGGCTGCGCGCGCCCTTCTCCGTCGGAAGCTCGCTCAGGACCTTGCGCTCCGCCGGCAGCAGGAGCGCCTCCTCGCCGGCGGCAAGCCGCGGGTCGAGCCAGGCGCGGAAACCCGGGACGGGCGAGAGCGTCGCGAAGATCTTGAGATGCGGCTGCTCGGCCGCGAGGTCGCTCGCCACGCGCTTGATCAGGAAATTCCCGAAGCTGATCCCCGCGAGCCCGCGCTGGCAGTTCGAGATCGAGTAGAAGATTGCGGCATCGGCGCTTCCGGGATCGCCGAGCGGCGCGCTCTCGTCGAGGAGCGCGTCGACGTTGTCGGACATGCCCTTGACGAGCGCCACCTCCACGAAGATCAGCGGCTCATCCGGCATGCGCGGATGGAAGAACGCAAAGCAGCGCCGATCGGCCTCGAGACGGTTCTTGAGGTCGGCCCAAGAGCGGATCTCATGGACGGCCTCATAGACCGTGAGCCTCTCCAGGAGCGCCGCTGGCGAATTCCAGGTGATCCGCTTGAGCTCCAGGAAGCCGATATCGAACCAGCTCCGCAGCAGCGCGCGGAGATCGCGCTCGAGCCCCGCGAGGACGCGGTCGCCGCGTGCGAGCGCCATGAGCTCCGCGCGCATGTCCACCAGAAACTTGACGCCCTCCGGGAGCGCGTTGAACTGCGTCAGGAGCCGCACGCGCGGCGCCTCGAGCGCGGCCCGCAAATCCGCCTCCGCCGCCTCCCTGTCGCGGGGCCCCTCTGCGCCGACGAGCCGTGCGGCCGCGGCGGTGAGCGCGGCTCGGTCCACATCGAATTCCTCCGCCAGGAGCCGCAGGAAGCGCTCGCGGCCGTCACTGTTGAGGGCGAGGTACGTCCGTCCGAGCGTCGCCGCGCGCGCCCGCGCCGCAACTTCGCCCCCGCGCCCGTCGAGGCAGGCGCGAAGCTGCTCGCGCGCTCGGGCGATGTCGCCGTCGACGAGCTCGGGTCCCGGGGGCGCCGCCCCGCGCGGCTGACCCGCGATATCCCGCCATGCCGCACGCAATCGACCGAAAGTGCGGTCGACCACCCCGTCGAGGAAACCGAGGCCGTTCCGCTCGCTCATGCGGGCTCCCGATAGACCCGTTCCGTGACTCCCGCAAGGCACCCGCTCTCCTGCGCGAGCGCGCGGAGCCCGCGCAGTACTCCCGGTAGAAGCTCGATCAAATCCTCCGCGACTAGGCCCGCCCCGCCGGCGTGCCCGGCCTCGCCGTGCAGCCAAACCGCGGCGGCAGCGGCGGCAAAGGGATCCATGCCCTGCGCAAGAAGGCCAGCGATCATGCCTGCGAGCACGTCCCCGGTCCCGCCGGTTGCGAGGTCCGGCGGCGCGTTCGCATTTATGATGGCGCGGCCATCGGGCGACGCGATCACGGTATCGGGCCCCTTGAGGAGCACGATCGCGCCGCTCTCCGCGGCGGCGGCACGGGCGCGGCTGAGCTTGTCGCCGCGCTCGGCGAATAGCCTCGCGAACTCGCCCTCGTGCGGCGTCAGTACCACGGGGCCGACAATCGCATCGAGGAGGCGCCGCGGCTCATCCGCGAAGACCGTGAGCGCGTCGGCATCGAGCACGGTAGGGCGCCGCGTCGCGAGCGCCGCCTCGACCATTTCGCGGAGCATCGTGCCGGTGCCCGCGCCGGGCCCAAGCAGGATCGCATTCCGCCGCGGGTCCGCGAGCAAGTCCTGCCATTCCTCTATGCCGCCGCAGGGACGCACGATGGTGCCAGTGAGTGCCGCAGCGTAGACGCTCCAGGCGCTCCGCGGCGCCGCCAAGGTCACGAGCCCCGCGCCGACCCGTGCGGCCGCGCGCGCGGCGAGCCGAGCGGCCCCCGTCATGGTGTCGCCGCCCGCCAACAGCAGATGGCCGCGCCGATATTTGTGGTCGTCGATCCGCGGCCAGGGGTAGTCTCGAAGCCATAGCGGCGGACCATTCTCATGCGCTTTGGGCGCGATCTCCGTGAGCACGGAAGCGGGAATGCCGATCTCCGCGAGCACGATCTCACCGCAAAGGCGCCTCCCCGGCAGCAGGAGATGGCCCGGCTTCTTGCGAAAGAAAGTCACCGTGAGATCGGCGACGGCGGCAATGCCGCGCACGGTGCCGGTCGCGCCATCGAGGCCCGTCGGCAGATCAACGGCAACGGTTGGAATGCTCGACGCCGCGAGGGCGGCTAGAGTCTCCGCGACCACACCCTCGATCGGCCGCGCAAGGCCCGCGCCGAAAATCGCGATGACCGCGAGTGCCGCTCCCTCGATGGCACCCGGCCGCAGAGCCTCGACCGGGCCCGACCAGGCTTCGGCGTAGTGGCGCGCCGCACCCCGCAATGCCTCGCGCTGGCCGAGAAGCGCCACGCGCACGGGCCAACCCGAGGAAGCGAGCGAGCGCGCGGCGACGAAGCCGTCGCCACCGTTGTTGCCGGGGCCGCAGAGGACGATCGTCGGCCTGGGCGACCAGCGCGCACGGATGGCCGCTGCGACGGCCTCACCCGCTGTGAGCATCAGCTCCACGACGCTGCGCCCCGCAGCAACCGCCGCGCGATCCGCGCGGGCCATTTCCGCCGGCGTCAGCAGCGCGAGCGCGTCGGGCCCTCGCGGGTCCTGGCTGGGGCTCATCTTTGCAGTCTAGCGCCTGGGCCCGGGAGCCGCGAGAGCCGGCTGCCTCAGCCGCAGACGCGGCTTGCGGGGAAGACGACGGTCGCGACGGTACCCTTGCCAACCGTACTCTCGAGCTCGAGCCGCCCGCCATGCAGCTCGATCAGCGATTTCACCAACGGCAAACCGAGCCCTGTGCCCTCGAAGCGGCGGGAGAGCGAGCTATCGACCTGGCTGAAAGGCGCGAGTGCTCGCGGGATATTCTCGGGTGCGATCCCGATTCCACTGTCGCGCACGGCGACCGCGAGGGATCCGTCGTCCCTGAGCTCGGCCGCGACTACGACCTTCCCGCCCTCGGGCGTGAACTTCACGGCATTCGAGAGCAGGTTCAGCAGCACCTGCTTGACGCCGCGCTCGTCGGCGACGATGTGCGGCAAATCGGAGCCGACCTCGTTGACGAGGGCGACGCCGCCATTGTCGGCGCGCCCGCGAACGAGGCGCAGGGAGGATTCCGCGGCGTCGTGGAGATCGACAATGCCCTCCACGAGCTCGCGCCTGCCTGCCTCGATCTTCGAGAGGTCGAGGATGTCGCTGATGATCGAGAGCAGATGAATGCCGCTCACGTGGATGTCGCGAGCGTATTCGGCGTAGCGCCGGCCGCCGATGGGGCCGAAGAGCTCACCCGCGACGATCTCGGAGAAGCCAATGATGGCGTTCAAGGGCGTGCGCAGCTCGTGGCTCATATTGGCGAGGAACTCGCTCTTGGTGCGGTTGGCGAGCTCGGCCTGCTCCTTCGCCGCGATGAGCTCGCGCTCCGCTTCCTTGCGCGCGCTGATGTCGACGACCTGCGTCAGGAAATGCACGAGGCGCCCGGCGTCGTCGCGCACGGTGCCGACGCGGACGAGCACGGAGACGATCTTGCCGCTCTTGGAGAGGTAGCGCTTATCGAGCTCGATGTGCGCGATGCGGCCGCCACGCAGGTCCGCGTTCGGCGTGCTGCTCTCCAGCTTGTCGCCGGGATGGGTCACGTCGACCACCGTCATGCCGCGCAGCTCAGACTCAGAATAGCCGAGCATCTGGCAGAGCGCGGCGTTAGCGCGGAGATAGCGGAGATCGGGACTGATGATCGCCATGCCGATGGGAGCGGCGTCGAAGGCGACGCGGAATTGCTCCTCGCTTTTGCGCAAGGCGTCCTCGCGCTCCTTGAGCGCGGTAATGTCGCTGAAGATCGAGACCGTCCTTCCGTCTCCGGTCTTCTGCTCGATGATCTGGAACCAGCGGCCGTCGCGCTGCCTCACCTCGAAGCTGCCGGAGGGATTGCGGTGATAGGCGATGCGCCGCGCCATCCAGGTCTCGTCGTCGCAATCCTTGTCGACGATCGAGACGCCCTGCATCTGGCTGCGCGCGATCTCCTCGAAGGTGCGACCGCGGACGGCCACACCCGCCCTGACGCCACCGAAGATGTCGCGGAAGCGCGAGTTGCAGAGGACGAGCCGATCCTCCTGGTCGAAGAGCGCGAAGGCCCAGGGGCTGCTCTCGACCGCCTCGACGAGCTGGCGCTCGGCCGCATGGGCGCGGAGCGCGCTCTCGACCTCGGCGGTGACGTCGCTCGCGGTGCCGCGATAGCCCGCGAAGGTGCCGTCGGGAGCGAGGATTGGACGGCCCGTCGTCTTGGTCCACCAGGACCGCCCGTAGCGGTCGCGGAGCGCGAAGATGAAATCGTGAAACGGCTCGCGTCGCTCAAGGATGCGCATATGCTCCTCGAGCGCGCTCGGCTCGTAGGTTCCGCAGATCAGGTCGAGCCGCGTGCGCCCGAGGGGGATGCCACCCGGGAGCTCTACCACCTTCGCGAGCCGCCCGGAGAAATGCGTGTAGCGGTGCTCGGTGTCGGTCTCCCATTGCCAGTTCTGGCTCACTTCCGTGAGCTCGCGGACGCGCCGCTCGCTCGCCGCAAGCGCGGCCAGCGCAGCCTCGCGCTCGAGGCTGTCGCGGCGCTGGGCACGCGCGAGGTATCCAACCGCGGCGACCGCGAGGAAAGCGAGCAAGGCGAGAATACCGAGCGATCCCCCGCTCTCCCTCCACCAAGCTTGCCACTGGGCGCCGGGCCGCAGGCCCACGGCTAGCTCCAGCCCCTGCGAGCCCAGCGCCACGCGCGCTCCCGGCACAAGCGCAGCCGTGCCGGCATCGCCGAGCCAAACCCTCCCCGTGCCGTCGAGGAGCAGGAACTCGGCGCCGTCGGGAAGGCCCGCGCTCGCGAGCCACTCACGGAACACCCGCAGCGGGAAAGCGATTGCGACGAAGCCCTCAAGGGCGCCCACTGAATTGCGGAGCGGCATCGCCATCGCAGCAAAGGATCCGCCCTCGGACTGAAAAGGAGCGCCGAGCACGACCGGGGCGGCAGCCGTAGCCGATGCCAGGAGCGCCTGCCGTGCACCGTCGGGCCAGGACAGTTGCGCGGTCTGCGTGCCGAGCCGGCCTTGCGCATCGAAGACGGCGATGCTCGCGACCAGCGGATTGTCGCCGAGCGCGACGAGCCGGTCGCTCTGCCCGCCTGTGGGCCCCTGCGCCGCCTCAGCAGCCCGCGAGGTCAGTGCCTGGAGCTCGACCAGAAGATTGTGCAGGGGGGCCGCG
>Ga0335077_10008656_pt1 | contig 12624 bp, 11 predicted proteins | sample Lox_Sample_31_FD_207151 | JGI IMG/M metagenome (GOLD analysis project Ga0335077, IMG submission 207151) | Soil microbial communities from Loxahatchee National Wildlife Refuge, Florida, United States - Lox_Sample_3.1 | ecosystem: Environmental > Terrestrial > Soil > Wetlands | place: USA... | reverse complement strand
TGCTAAAAGAAACAACAGGAAGGCCACCAGGGATACCGGAATGAACCGAAAATCACCAAAGCATCACTTTCCACTCGCTAATCCAGATGCTCACAGGGTTTCTTCACAGCTTCAACCTCGCAAAGGGTAGGCCACCCTCGTTTTATAACGCTACGGTTAAGTCCAACAGTGGCATCCTCTCGCGGTGAGTAGCCCCAAAAAACCCTTCGCCCGGGAGAATGGCTGTGCCACCCGCCTAACGGAATATAACGTCCAACGCATATGTTTATATCTCTTTTATATGGTTAGACAAGTACGAACTACTAATGTTATTGAGCTTGCGAAGACTGAAAACTTACCTCAAGGAGAAGAACCATGAGCACCCGGGAAAGACTTATCAAGGCTCGGGTGGGAATGCTAGCCCTGGCCGAGGAGTTACAAAATATCTCGTTGCTGTGCCGCAAGGCGGGCATCTCCCGCGGTCACTTCTACGAGATCAAGGAAGCCTACGAGAAGTGGGGGGCTGAGGGGCTAGCCCCTCAGGGCTGATTGGATGAGGGCGTCGGAACCCGGGTGGAACTCGGGGAACTCGGACGAACCCGGGGACTGTCCCCGGGTTCGCCGCGGTCAGTAAGCGAGGAGTTGGTGGACGGCGTCCGCCCTGACCAGTCTAAAGACTGGCCACACAAAAGAATAGTCCAACTTTCATGGCCGGTTCCTGGCGGAATCAGCAGAGCGCCGCCAGTGTGTTGTCCCGGAAATAACTGAACAAGCCACCAACCCTTCAGGAGCTAAGCCCGATTCATTCGCGACGACTTACGTGGCGGGTGAAGCCGCCACCTCCTGAAGAGAAAGCTTGGGAGCCTCCGAGACGCGACAGGAGTAGGCCAGGAGTTGGTGGACGGCGTCCGCTCTGGCCAGTCCAAAGACTGGCCACTACAAAACCCAAGATGGCGGCCAAAAGCCGCCGCCACAAGGCGCAGAGCGCTGGCATGAAAGCCAACTCTACAACCGCGGTCAGTAGGCGAGGAGCTGGTGGACGGCGGTGGAAATGTCGTCGATTTGCGGGAGGATGGCGTCTTCGAGGCGCGGGTGGTACGCGCAGAAGGTGTCCATGGCGGCGACGCGCTTGACCGGGGCATCGAGCTCGCCGAAAAGCTCTTCCGCGACGCGCGCGGCGATTTCCGCGCCATAGCCCCAGCTCAGCATGTCTTCGTAAGCCACGATGACGCGATGCGTCTTGCGCACGGTGGAGGCGATAGCCTCCCAATCGTAAGGGGAAAGCGAACGCAGGTCGATGATTTCGACGGAAATGCCTTCGCGCTCGAGCGCCGCGGCGGCCACTTCGGCGCGGCGCACGACGGCGCCATAGGTGACGATGCTGACCTGGCTGCCTTCCTTCACCGTGCGCGCCTTGCCGAACGGAATCATAAAATCGGGGCCGGGATATTCGGCGCGGTTGTAAGGCTGGCGGTAGAGATGCTTGTGTTCGAGGAACATCACCGGATCGTCGCTGCGAATCGCGGTGCGAAGCATCCCGGCAACATCCAGCGCGGTGGAAGGCATCACCACGCGCAGACCAGGGCAGTGCGTGAAGATCGATTCGCCGCTCTGGCTGTGATAGACCGCGCCGCCCGTCAGGTACCCGCCGATGGCCACGCGAAGAACGGCGGGCGCTTTGAACGTGCCGTTGGAGCGCCAGCGGAGGACGCAGAGTTCGTCGCGAATCTGCATCATGGCCGGCCAGATGTAATCGAAGAACTGGATCTCCGCGACGGGCTTCAACCCTCGCGTGGCCATGCCGATGGCCCGGCCGACGATGCTGGCTTCGGCAAGGGGAGTATTGAAGACGCGATCCGCGCCGTATTTGCGCTGCAAGCCCGCCGTGGCTTTGAAGACGCCGCCCTTGCCTTTCACTTCGCGGAGGTTTTCCTCGCGGCTGGCGTCGGCGACGTCCTCGCCGAAAACAGTGATGCGCTCGTCGCGGCCCATTTCATCGAAGAGGGTCGCGGCGACCATTTCCACCATGGTCTTCGGCGCGCCATGGGGCTGGGCCGGCGTGGCGAAGGCAGCCGAAGCCGGATCGATGTCGGGGGAATAGATGTTCCTTAGGATCGAGGGGACTTCTGGCGGCTCAGCGGCCAGCGCCTGGTCGGCGGCTTCGCGCACTTCACGGTCGACCTGGCCTTCGAGCGCTTCGATCTCCTTCTGGTCCATCAACCCTTCGCGAATGAGAAAGAGGGAGAACTTCGAAAGGGGGTCGCGGTGGGCTTCGGCTTCGCGCTCCTCGGGAGTTTTGTAGAGCTTTTCGTCGTCGGAGAGCGAATGCGAATAAGGGCGCGTCACTTTCGCGTGAACCAGCGCGGGGCCGCGGCGGTCGCGAACGTACTGGATCGCTTCCTTGCAGACGGCGTAGCTTTCGAGAGGATCGGTGCCGTCGCATTCGGCGATGTGCAGGCCGGGGAAACCTTTCGCCAGTCGCGCGATGCTGCCGCCGGCGGTCTGCACTTCCACGGGAACGGAAATGGCGTAGCCATTGTCCTCGACGAGATAGAAGACCGGCAGTTTTTTGGCGCAGGCAACGTTCAGCGATTCCCAGAATTCGCCTTCGCTGGTGGCGCCGTCGCCGGAGGAGACGTAGACAATCTCCTCGGGTTGGTGGCGAACGTGTTCGCCAAGCGGGGCCGCGTGAGCTTGCGCCAGCGCTCTGGGATGGCGCTCGTAGTAGAGCGTGGCTTCCGCGGCGCCGATGGCCTGGACGAATTGCGTGCCGGTGCAGGAGGACTTGCTCACAATGTTCCACCGCGCATGGCCCCAGTGCGAAGGCATCTGGCGCCCACCGGAACTGGGGTCATCTTTGGAGCCGACGGCCTGCAGGAGGGTATCGAGGGGGGTCACGCCGAGCAGGAGGCACAACGCCCGGTCGCGGTAATAGGGGTAGAGCCAGTCTACCCCCGGACGTAAGAGCAAGGCGGCGGCGGTGGTGACGGCTTCGTGGCCGGCACTGGATATCTGGAAGTAGATTTTGTTCTGGCGTTTGAGCTGGATTTCGCGGTCGTCCAGGCGCCGCGAAAGGTACATGGTGCGGTAGATGCGGACGAGGGCGTCGCGGTCGAGGCCGTGATACTTCGGCGTGTCCAGCTTGATTGCTTTAACGCGCGTCTGCACTGCCATTCAATCGGACCTCGTGTCGGAAATGGAAGTGATTTACCCGCGAAGAATTATTATACCGAAGGCCGGGTCCGGGCAACCAACAGAACCTCGGAGGGGGTTGTTTAAAAACGGAAGTACTAGGCCAATTCCTCAAACTGCTTCTCGGTGGCCTCAAACGCAGCGTCGCCGCCCTTGACCACCTTCGGGGAAGCTCCGTGGAACGGCTCCTCCGTGGGAATGCGCAGCACCCAACGCTGCTCGGAGAGCTTCTCGTGGCCGGAAAAGGCCAGCCGGACGAGCAGCTTGATGTCTTCCGAAGGAGCGGGCGAAGGAGCGGGAGGCGGCGCTTCCGTTTTGGCCTCGGTTTTGGCCGCGGCTTTGGATTTTCCCTTGGCTTTCTCCGGTTTCTCCGATTTCTCGACTTTTGCGGGTTTTGCGTCGCCGTCGGTGGAGGCAGGATCGGCAACGGGCGTGCGCTCCACCTTGTAGAGCAACTTCTTGTCGAGGCGGAACGCCTGCTTCCAGCCTTCCAGTTTGTGGCGGGCTTGTTGGGCCTTCTCCTCGTCCTTGGCAAAATCAAAAAGCAGATAAATGTGCGGCATGAAATCAGTTTGCGACTGGCTGGGGAGCAAGTCAAGAAACGGCGATCGCGATCCTCGGCTGTGTCACTGTGCTTGCCGTGCGGTCTGCTCGCGTCTCCGGATCATCAGGATAGCCGGACAGAAGCTACTCCCCACCGAATTGCAAATTTGCGTTTGGGACCTTTTCGGGATTGGTGTAGCCTAGGGAGGTTCCAAGGCATGAGTAGATCGCTCCACATTCCTATCGCTCCGGGAAGAAAAAGAGGCGCGTGGGTGTGTCTGCTGGCGGTTTTACTGTTGTGGGCGCCGTATGCGGCCGCGGCCTTGCAGGCGAAGGACATGGCGTGCTGCGGCGGCGGGATGTGCGCCGCGCACAGGCATGTCAAGCCGGAGCCGGCGAGCCGGCCCGCCGACGGCAGAATGGATTGCGACCACAGCGGCGGCCAGACACACGACGGCATGACGAACTGCTCGCTGAGCTGCTGCAAAGAAAGCAATCCGGTGATGGCAGCCGCAGCGATCTTCGTATTGCCGGAGCCCGCGGCGCTTTCTCAGCCCGGTGCTTCCCTGAACACGCGGGCAAGTTCCCGAGACACGGAATTTGCGCAGTCCTTCGAGCCGCCTTCTCCCCCTCCACGAATCTCTTCTCTCGCCGATTGACTACCTAGTCCGTCCACACTGGAGCATCGTTCCGGGTCCACGGGACCCGCAGCGGATTTTTCCGGGATTCACGAGGGGAGCGTTTCTATGATACGGAGCAGTTTGCTATGGGTTTTCGCCACGCTTTTCACGGCGTGTGCCCTGGCTTCGGTTTTTGGCACCGTGCGCGGAATTGTGCACGACCCACAACATCGACCCGTGGGCGGGGCACACGTCACGCTGCAAGCCGACAGTTCGGCGTATACGCAGGACAGCACGACGAACACGGAGGGAGTGTTCGAGTTTCAAGCGGTGCCGCTGGGACAGTACACGATCACGCTGACGGCGCCGGGGTTCAACCCGCAGACGCAATCCGTGCTGCTGGCTTCCGGCAGCACGCCGATCCTGCACATGCAGTTGACCGTCGCTTCAACGTCGGAGAAGGTGATCGTGACTTCTTCCCCCGAGGAGCTGAATCCCGATTCTCCGCGACGCGACATCTTCATCGACCAAGAGCAAATCTCGAAATACGCCGGGGTCGACGCCAGCAACAGCCTGAAAATGATCACCGGCTTCGTGCCCGGTTCCTACATGGTGCACGATCAGCTTCACGTGCGCGGCGGGCACCAGGTGACCTGGGCCATCGACGGCGTGCCTCTCCCCAACACGAATATCGCTTCCAATGTGGGCCCGCAATTCAATCCCAAGGATATTTCGTATCTCGAAGCCGAAACCGGCAGCTACGCCGCGGAATACGGGGACCGCACCTACGGGGTTTTCAATATTGCTTCGAAGAACGGCTTCGAGCGCGACCGGCAAGCGGAGCTTCTGCTCAGTTACGGCAGCTACAACAGCACAGACGACTGGCTAAGCTTCGGTGATCACACAGAGAAGTTCGCCTACTACGCCAGCCTGAGCGGGAACACGACGGAATGGGGGCTCGAGCCTCCGACGCCGGTGAATCAACACAATCAGGCGATGGGAGGCGGGGGATTCACGTCGCTGCTGTATAACCCGACCGAGAAGGACCAGCTCCGGCTCGCGGGCGGGGCGCGCGTGGATTACTACGAAGTGCCGAATGATCCGGAACAGACCGCGGCCGGCTACAACGACCGCGAGCGCGAACAGGATTTCTTTCTGACGACGAATTGGGTGCACACGTTCAATCCGGAATGGTTGATGGTGCTTTCGCCGTTCTACCATTTCAACCGCGCGGTGTATCAAGGCGGTCCCACGAACGTACCCGTTGCGGCTGACAATCGCGGGTCGAATTACGAGGGCGGCCAGGCGTCCGTCTCGTGGGCAAAGAAGAAGAATCAGTTGCGCGGAGGGATGTACGCATTTGCGCAGCAGGATGATTCGTTTTTCTCGCTTTACGCGAATGACGGTTCCGGCGACAGTTTCCGGCAGACGGTGCACCCTGTGGGGAATCTCGAGGCGTTGTTCCTCGAAGACCAGTTGAAGGCGACATCGTGGCTCACGCTGACGGGCGGGCTGCGCTTCACGCATTTCAGCGGGCAGATCTCGGAGAACACCACGGACCCGCGCATCGGCACGGCAATCCAGCTACCGAAACTGAAATGGGTGCTGCGGGCGGCTTACTCCCATTTCTACCAAGCGCCGCCGCTGGACACGGTCTCCGGCTCGCTGATCGACAATTCGGGGTGCGACGGCTGCGCGTTTCTCCCGCTCTACGGCGAGCGCGACATTCAGCAGGAATACAGCCTCACGATTCCGTTCCGCGGCTGGACCCTGGCCGAGACCTATTTTCATACCTCCGCGAAGAACTTCTTCGACCACGATGCGCTGGGAAACTCCAACATCTTCCTACCGCTTACGATTCAGGGTGCAGTGATCAAGGGAATGGAAACGACTGTGCGTTCGCCGCTGCTTGCCCGGCGTTACCGCGCGCACCTTGTGTATTCCAACCAGCGCGCGCAGGGAGCCGGCGGCGTAACCGGCGGCTTGACCGACTTCTCGCCGCCCGAAGAGGGAAATTTCTTCCTGGACCACGACCAGCGCAACACGCTCTCTGCCGGCATGGAAGCGGATTTGCCGTGGCGGAGCTTTACGGCGGTTACAGTCAATTACGGCTCGGGCTTTCTGGAAGGAGACGGGCCCGGACATCTCCCGGGTTATTACACGCTTGACCTGTCCGTCGGAAAGACTTTCGGTGAGAACTTCACGGTCCGGATCAGCGGAAGCAACATCACCAACCAAAGATATATGCTGGACACAAGCAACACCTTCGGCGGATCGCACTACGCCGACCCGCGCATGCTGGCGGTGCAGATCCGCTGGCGGTTTCGCTATTGAGGGCAAGACATGAGACGGCGGTTGAGTTTGGTTGCACTGATCGTTATCGCCCTGACAATCGGCTGTCAATCGGCACCCGTGAAACACTATGCTCTGCAAGCCGAAGTCATTTCCGTTGACGCTCCCAGAAGACTGATTCACTTAAAACACGGGGAGATTCCCGGACTGATGCCGGCCATGACCATGACGTACGTAGTGAAAGACGCGAAGCAGATCGAGGCGTTGCAACCGGGGGACAAGATCACGGCGGACCTGGTGGTCGGCGAAAACGTAGGCCATCTGGAGAAGATTGCCTTGGTGAGCAAGGCCGGCAACGCTCCAAAGAGCCAGTAGCGGCCCATGCAGATCGTTCAGGAAAGTGAAAATCTCTACCGGCTGACGCGCTTCGGGCTCGTGAACTGCTTTCTTGTTCGGGAAAACGGCGGAGGCACGCTGATCGACACGAATCTCGGCGGCTCGGCGGGGGCCATTCTACAGATTGCGCGAGAGCTAGAATGCCCCATTCACAGAATATTGTTGACCCATGCGCATTTTGATCATGTGGCTTCGTTGGACGCGCTGATTGCGCAATTGCCAGGGGTAGAAGTGGCAATTGGTGCGCGGGAATCGCGTCTTCTAGAGGGGGATTATTCCCTCGATGAGGGTGAACATGGCAAGAGGTTGCTCGGGTTCATGAGCGTCACATCCAAGCCAACAAGCAGGTCGAGCGATGGCGACCGGATCGGCTCGTTCCTCGCGATCGCTTCGCCCGGGCATACGCCCGGTCATTTTGCGTATCTCGATGTGCGAGACAATTCCTTGATTGCCGGTGATTCGTTCACCACGCAGAACGGTTTGGTTGTGGCGGGAGCTTTTCACTGGATGTTCCCCTTCCCCGCACTGTTTTCCTGGAACGCAGAGCTATCTGCGCGAAGCGCGGCGAAGCTTCGCGATTTGAAGCCAAGCCGGTTGTGCGTGGGACACGGGAAGACGCTGCTCTCTCCGGAAGCGGCGATGGACCGGGCGATTGCGGAGGCGTTCGCGCAACGTCCGGAGGCGGGTGGCGTTTGTTGAGCGCCGCCTTTTGAGGGATGCGTCGCACCTACGGCGCTCGGTTTCTGCGGCGCAGGTGTCCCCAACGGCGATGCGCTGGGCTAACCTTTGGAGTGCCTCCGGCAACTTTGGGCGGGAACGCGACTCAGTGAGGGGCGATTTGCCTGTATTGGTTGAAGTATCAGTGAGGAGTGAACTGCTTGCGCGCCAAAACAGGCGAAGTTACACTGAGATGGAAATTCGAAAGGCGATGGAGTTCGCCTGAATTGCCCCGGTTTCTCACGCTGGGGCTGATGACTCCTGGCTGCCGCGCGGCACCAGGAGTCTTTTTATATACTGACGCGGAAGCCGGATCGGAGAAACGTTGCGACTGTTGCTAATTGCAGTATTCGGGGCGATTGGGACCCTGGCGCGCTACGGCCTTCAGGGTGTGGTGCAAATCAGAGTGGGCAGCACGTTTCCCTATGGGACGCTGCTGGTCAATCTCACGGGCTGCTTCCTCCTCGGCCTGATCGGGCAAATCGCGTTGAATCGCATGATTGTGCCTCCGGAGTGGCGCGTGGCGATAGCTGTCGGTTTTTTTGGGGGCTACACGACGTTTTCAAGCTTCAGCTGGGAGACGGCCAAGATGCTCGAAGCCGGCGAGTGGCTGCGGGCATCGGCGTACGTGGCCGCGAGCGTTGTGCTGGGACTATTGCTTTCTGCCACCGGAATCCGGCTGGCGAACCGGTTCTAGGAGCGCATTATGATGCACGAAAAGTTCGAAGGCGAACGGACACTGATGCGGATCCACATCGGGGAGTCCGACAAGTGGCACGGCAAGCCGTTGCACGAGGCGATTGTGCAGATGCTGCGCAAGGAAGGTTTCTCCGGGGCCACAGTGATCCGCGGCGTCGGGGGATACGGCGGCTCAAGCGTGTACCATACGGACAAGCTGCTGCGCCTCTCCCAGGATCTCCCTCTTGTTGTGGAAGTCGTAGAGTACGCGGAGCGAATCGAGAAGATTCTCCCGCGGCTGGACGAGATGGTGGATGGCGGGCTCATCACGCTGGAAAAGGTGCGGGTGATTCTCTACCGACCGGGAAAATCCTGACGAAGCGCGTTGCAGCCGAAATCAGAAAGGAATTTGGCGTTGACATAAGGATGATGGGGAACTATTTTGAAAGAGTGGGCGAAGGAGTTCGCCTCTAACCGCTGTTCCTGAAGTGCCGGGACAGATGATGACTCCTGACGAGGTTCTTGTCGCGGAGTCATGTCCCCGGCAAGACCCAATTGAAAAAGAGATGATGAAGCCATGAAGGACCGCACGAGTTTGGCTGGCGTGTGTCAGGACAAGGCGTGACGCTGCACGAATTTCATGCCAGGAGCCTTGCTTCGACGCTGATCCTGGCCGATGCCTCGGTCCGGAGAATGGAAAGGCTGTTGACCAACGGCGGGGAGAGAGGGCTGATTCGCTCCATCGAGAGCACACTTTCGAAGGAGGAAAGGGCGGTTCTACTCCATGAAGTGCATTCGCTCCAAAGAATGCTTACGCTCATGGCCGAGAGCTTCGCCTTGCCGCGCAGTACGCTGGATCTCCGCCGCGTCCTCGATGGGGAGCTATCCACGTTATGGGTACTGTTCGAGGATTGCCGGCCTGAACGAATGAAAGGTTACGGACAGGAATTTTCTCCGGAAGAAAGAAGCAGGCTTGAAGAAACGGTGAATCAACTGACGGACCGGGTTCGAGCGATCACGAGGCGACTGCTTTGAAACAGAGGTCTGGAGGAGCACTGATAGGACGGAGGGACGAACTGGCGCGGTTGCGCGAGGCCATTCTGGCACGCCAGAGCCTCCTGGTGCACGGCAGGAGCGGTGCCGGGAAGACGGCTCTACTCACGGAAACCCTTTCGGGGCTTCCTGAGCACATGCGCCGCAAGTGCCTGATGTGCACGGGTGTCGAAAACCCGCGCACCCTGTGGAGGAGTCTAGCCCTATCGCTTGCGAAAGCTGGAGATGGACAGGTCATGTCGCGGTGGGAGCGGGAATGCGCGGGAACAAGATGCATGGACAGGTGGATTTGTGAACAGACCAGCCTGCGGCTGCGAGGCATCCTGCGACGAGCCTTGCAGGAAAGCGCCTACTGGGTGATTCTCGACGCGCTCGCGCGGGTACCCGATGGCGCCTGCCCGCTGCTCGAGGAATGGATCTGGTCCAGACGGACGCCGGTGATTCTGGCTGGGCGTGGATCGACAGAACAGGAACTCGGCCGGGCGGCGCGGCTGTTTTGGCACCGTGGTATGAGAATGGAATTACTCCCATTGGGGGACGCTGACCGGAAGGCGCTTCTCGAACAGGCCATCCATCGCTTCGGTCTCGCCGAGGTGGCTGACGAAGATTTTCGCAGGTTTGTCCTCAAGAGTTCGCAAGGGCTCCCGGGCAGAATTATCCGCCTGTGTGAACTGGCATGCCAGAACGCGTATCAGTGGCACGGTCGCATCAAGCTGCACACACTCGCGGTCGATTTCCTGCGGCAAGCGGATAGTTGCCCACGCAGCCTCCGGTTGGCAAGTTGACATGAACGAATCGCGCCGCGCTACCCATGAAGGCCCAGCCATCCCCGACCAGGCCGACGCGATCGGACTCGCGCGGCGAGTTATCCAAGGCTATTGCCTGGCCGATCTCCAACCGACGCTTGAGGCTGCCGAGCGACTGACAAAGAATCAGCACCTGAATGCCGCGGTGTTTGGCCGCTTTAAGGCCGGGAAGAGCAGTTTTCTGAACCACATTCTGGGGAGAGCGATTCTGCCGGTGGGCGTGGTTCCGGTCACCTCCGTAGTGACGGAGATCTCCTATGACGCGCAGGAATCGGCCCAAGTCATTTTCCTGAATGGAAAGCCGTCCGCGAAGGTGCCTCTTGGCGAGACCGAAAACTACATTTCGGAGGCGACCAACCCCGAAAACGCAATGGGGGTGGAAAGAGTGCGGCTGTTCCTGCCGGAAATGGCGCCATACAAAGCACTACGGCTCGTCGACACACCGGGGCTGGAGAGCAATCTATTGCACAACACAGAGACGTCCCTCGCCTGGAGCCCCAACACTGACCTGGCCCTGGTCGCCGTGGGGGTGGACCCACCGCTGACGCAGCAGGATGTGGCGCTCATCGAGCGATTGCGGCGGTTCACCCCGAATGTCTCGGTGTTGCTGACAAAAATGGACCTGCTCGAGCCTGCGGAACGACGGGAGATCCTGGATTTTGTGAGGGGGCAGCTTCGCACAAAGTTCCCGGATGAGGTACCCGTTTTCGCCTATTCGATAAAGCCAGGGTGCCAAGAACCGGGCGGACGGAACGTGAAAGAGTGGCTCACGGAGCTTCTCGAGTCGTTCCGGAAGGCGCGATCGGGGGCGCTGGCGCGGAAGCTTCTCACACTCCTGACATCCGCCGGCGATTATCTGCAATTAGCAATGAGCTCCGCCGAAGCGAAGGAGGCGGACCGGGAGGAGCTTCGGGCCAGAGTCCTGGGCAATGGGCAGTCCTGTGAGGACTTGCATGCACATCTTGGGCTTATTGCGGCGCGGCAGATTGCCCGGACAAGACCCCTGATAGAGGATCACCTGCGCGAGCATGCCCAGGCGCGTCTGGGAGAAGCGCTCAAGGAGAGACTTGCGGCGGAGTTTCCAAGGTGGCAAGGAAGTCTTGCCAAGACAGTCCGGCAGTTCCAGAGGTGGTTAGCGCGCGAACTGACCGAGGAACTTGCGGTGGTCTCGGCCCGAGGAACCGAGGGTTTTCTGCAACCGATGCGGGATGCCAGGCGACTCAGCCAGGGTGTGCTGCAGTCATTTCGGGATCAGCTTTCCGAAAGGGTCCAGCGGGCTTTTGGATTTAGCCTGCGAACCACGGAAGCGGAAATCGAGGTCGAACCGCCACGGGTGCCCGATGTGAGCATCAGCAAGGTCTTTAATCACGATTGGGACCTGGTGTTCGCTCTGATTCCCACGGTTCTTATCCGCAGCATTCTCCAACGGTCACTTGCGGCGAGAGTGGAAGAGGAAGTGTTTAAAAATCTGTCGCGACTTACGTCCCAGTGGGACGAGGCCGTCTGCGACGCTATCCGCTTCTCGGAGAGAGAGGCCCACCGCCGTGCAGAGGAGTTGGTCACGACGGTGAGGAGGCTGCTTGGCTCCGAGGAAGCTGTTCCCGTCAAAGCGATACAGAGAGATTTGCACGAACTCAGGATCCAGATGGAACGGTTGGCAAGACCGATGGAAGCGGCCAGCAACCTCGAAGAGTAGCCCTTTTCTTCCCCGGCGAAGCGGGTAGTAGACGGCTGGTTGTAGGCTGTAGACTTTCCCTGCATGCCCACGGACTCTGAAAGCAAATCCTGGTTGAATCGCACGGTAGTCGGCGTGGGACTAACCAGCCTGTTCAGCGACTGGAGCCACGAAATTGCCACAGCGATCCTGCCCGCGTTTCTGGCGGCGATTGGCGCGGGGCCCGCATGGCTCGGCGTGATCGAAGGCGTGGCCGACGGGCTATCGAGCTTCACCAAGCTGGGCGCGGGGTATTTCACGGACCGCCTGAAGCATCCCAAGCCGCTCGCACTCTTTGGTTATGCCTTTACAGCGCTCGGGACCGTTTCGTTCGCGTTCGCCACGCATGCGTATGACGTGATGTTCGGGCGTGCCGCCGCGTGGCTCGGGCGAGGTGTGCGCTCTCCGGCGAAGAAGGCGTTGCTCGCGGCGAGCGTTCCGGCCTCGGCTTACGGACGAGCCTTCGGCCTCGAGCGGTTGATGGATACGGCAGGAGCTATTGCCGGACCACTGACGGCGATCTGGCTGCTGAACGCCACGCATCACAACTACCGCGCCGTATTTCTGTGGACGCTGGTGCCGGGCCTGATAGCGGTGGCGAGTTTCTGGCTGCTGGTGCGCGGCCGTCCCTTTG
>Ga0335077_10008654_pt1 | contig 12626 bp, 12 predicted proteins | sample Lox_Sample_31_FD_207151 | JGI IMG/M metagenome (GOLD analysis project Ga0335077, IMG submission 207151) | Soil microbial communities from Loxahatchee National Wildlife Refuge, Florida, United States - Lox_Sample_3.1 | ecosystem: Environmental > Terrestrial > Soil > Wetlands | place: USA... | reverse complement strand
CAAAAACTCGCGATTCTCAAGACTTCTGTGGACGCGCAGATGCTGAATGCGCAAGTGCAGATCGATAAGCTCAAGGCGCAATGGAAACTCAAGAAGGACCAGGTGGACGAGCTGACCATCCGCGCCCCGCTTGACGGGAAGATGCAGGAGATGACGTTACAGCCGGGTCAAAGCGTGAAACCGGGAGACGTGCTGGCCAAAGTCGCCGACCCGAGGAAATTGATGGCGCGGCTGCAAATCGCCGAGACGCAGGCCAAAGATATCGCCATCGGACAAAAAGCGGAAGTAGATACGCGGAACGGAATTGTTCCAGGGCACGTAATACGAATCGATGCGTCTATTGTAAATGGCACCCGGACGGTGGACTGTTCTCTGGATGGCGCGCTGCCGCCGGGAGCGGTTCCGGATCTCAGTGTGGATGGAACCATCGAGGTGTCGCGTTTAGACAACGTCGTGTACGTGGGCCGGCCGGTGTTCGGACAGGATCACAGCACGGTCAGCCTGTTCAAGCTGGACGACGACGGCAAGGGCGCGACGCGGGTGACGGTGAAGCTGGGCCAGGCCTCGGTGAATACGATCGAAGTGCTGGATGGTCTGAAGGTGGGCGATCAGGTGATTTTGTCGGACATGTCGGCGCAGGACGCAAATCCGAGAATCCGCCTGAATTAGCGGAATTGTTGAAGAATTAATCGTTATTAGGGAGGCGAAAGTGGCGGAATCTTTGATTCATCTGGACGGCGTGACCAAGGTGTTCACCACCGACGAGGTGGAAACGCACGCGCTCGCCGGGATTCACCTGGACATCCAGAAGGGAGAATATCTCTCGATCGCCGGGCCATCCGGTTGCGGAAAGTCTACGCTGCTGGCGATCCTGGGACTGCTCGATTCGCCGAGCGGCGGGACCTACATCCTGAATGGCAAGCCGGTGCAGAACCTGAAGCTGAGCGAGCGGGCGCGCATCCGCAACCGCGAGATCGGTTTCATCTTCCAGGCGTTCAACCTGATCGGCGATCTCACCGTATATGAGAATGTCGAGCTGCCGCTGACCTATCGCGGGATGCCGGGCGCGGAGCGCAAGAAGCGCGTGCACGAATCGCTGGAGCGCGTGGGCATGTCGCACCGCGTGAAGCACTATCCTTCGCAGCTCTCGGGCGGCCAACAGCAGCGCGTCGCGGTGGCGCGAGCTTTGGGCGGCGACCCGTCGATCCTGCTGGCGGATGAGCCTACCGGAAACCTCGATTCGGCCAACGGCGAAGCGGTGATGGATCTGCTGCGCGAGCTGCATCGCAGCGGCGCGACTATCTGCATGGTGACGCACGATCCGCGCTACGCGCGCTACGCCGACCGCAACATTCACCTGTTCGACGGACGCGTGGTCGAAGAATCGAGCGAAACCGCCTGAACGCGGTCGCGATACACGCCTGCGCGATCCTGCCGCGGCAGGCGATTCCAGTCGACGCGGTTGTCGCGGTGCGTTGTAACCCGAACGGTCCGGTACTGCGCTAAGGCTATCACTTACCGACGGTTCAAGCGCCGGACGCCCGACTGTGACACACTGATATCTTTCCGAGGAGTGGGCATGGTTGGCCGAAGAATCGCGCAATATCAGATGGTCGAGCGGCTCGGGTCGGGCGGCATGGGCGACATTTATAAAGCCCAGGACCTGCGCTTGAACCGGTTTGTGGCGATTAAGGTTCTCTCCAATTCGAGCGCGGGAGATCCCGACCGGAGAAGGCGATTCGTCCTGGAAGCGCAGGCCGCTTCGGCTCTGAACCACCCCAATATCATCACCATTCACGACATCGTTTCCGAGGACAACTCGGAATTCATGGTGATGGAGTATGTGCAGGGCAAAACGCTGGTGGACCTGATCCCCAAGGGCGGGCTGCGGCTGCCGCTGGCGCTCAAATACGCCGTGCAGATTGCCGACGCGCTGACGGCCGCTCACCAGGCCGGCATCGTGCATCGCGACCTGAAACCGGCCAACGTGATGGTGACCGAAAGCGGGCTGGTGAAGATCCTGGATTTCGGGCTGGCTAAGCTGACCTACGCCAGTCCCGTCCCGCATGCGGGAGGCGACCAGACGCAAACGCTGGGCAGCGCGCCGCTGACCATGGAGGGATCCATCATCGGGACGGTCAGTTACATGTCGCCGGAGCAGGCGCAGGGCAAGAAAGTAGACACGCGCTCGGACATTTTCTCGTTCGGCCTGGTGCTGTATGAAATGGTGACCGGGATGCGCGCGTTCACCGGCGACAACGCGGTCTCGACGCTCTCGGCGATTCTGCGCGATGAGGCCAAGCCGATCAACGAAGTTGCGCCGGATGTTCCTCCGCAGATCGAGCAGGTGGTGAAACGCTGCCTGCGCAAGAATCCGGACGACCGCTGGCAGACGATGCAGGACGTGCGCGGGGCGCTCTCGGCGCTGAAGCACGAATCGGATTCCGGGCAGTTGTATAAAGCGCGGGTCCCGGCGCCGAAAAAGGGCGCGTCGCCGAACGCGCTGATCGCGATCGCGGCCGTGGTGGTATTGCTGGCAGGAGCCGGCGGAGGGACGGTCTGGTGGGTGAAGAAGCATCGTGCCGCGGCTCCAGCGGCCGAGGTGCAGCAACCCGCGCCGATCCCGCCGGTGCCTCCGCCGCCGGAGTCAGCCCCGGAGCCCGCGGCCGAAGCCGCTTCGCCGCCTCCCACGCCGGTGCCACCGGCGGAGACCGCGCTCACCAACGACACGATCATCGATCTGGTGCAGAACAACGTACCGACGTCGGTGATTCTTTCGCAGATTCGCTCCTCCAAGACCGATTTCAATTTTTCGCCACAGGAATTGATCCGCTTGGCGAAAGCGCACGTACCGGCGATGGTGATCGAGACCATGCGAAATCCGAGCGTGCCGCCGCCGGTGACAGCGTCGAAACCGAAAAAAGCTCCAGAGCCCGAGCAGCCGGCCGCGCCTCCTCCACAGCCGGTCGCGACGGCGGCGCCGAAACCGGCCCCTGTCGTGGCGACTCCGGCGCCGCCGGTGGCGCCCGCACCCGTACCGGTGGTGACGAAAGCGCCGGCAACCGCAACCGCAACGGCAACCGTGCAGTCGACCGTCGCGGACGGAACGCCCGTTCCGCTTTCGCTTGCGGCGGATATTCCGGCCGATACTTCAGAGGGCCAGGTGATTCATTTCACCGTGACGGTTCCGGTGCAGGGCAGTGGGGGCGCGGTGGCGATCGCCAAGGGCGCGGCGGCGACCGGCGAGATCGTCGAAGCGGCGAAGAAAAAATTTCTGGGAACGTCCAAAGCGCAATACAGGATGGTCCAGGTGATCGCGGTCGATGGACACAATTTGAATCTCCGCGCGACGCCGACCGCGAGCCAGGACGGTCCGTCACGCCGGCCGGTGGAGAATCCGGGGCAGAGGCGGACCAAGGATACTACGGCATTCGCGGGCTCAGCCTATATCGGCTACGTCGATGGCGATCAGACTGTTTCCGTGAAGAAGTGATCGCGAAAAAGAAAAAGGGCGCCGCGACCTGAGTCTGAGGGAAGGCGCGGCGCCGCTTGCAATGACCCCCGTATGAAGCTGGTTACGCCGCCTTCACCTTGATCTTGCCGCCTTCCTCGATGGGAACGGGGCGGCCTTTCTTGGTCTCGGGAACGGGCAACGACACGGTCAGCACGCCGTTGGTGAGATCGGCTTTGGCCATGTCGATCTTGGCTCCCTCGGGCAGCGGGATCTCCCGATAGAACTTGCCGTAGCTTCTCTCGAATTTGCTGTAGCCGGGCTTTTCTTCCTTCACCTCTCCCTTACGCTCGCCTTCGATCACCAGGGCCTTGTCGGTCACCTCGATTTTGATCTCTTCCTTTTTGATGCCGGGAAGATCCGCGGTGACTACCAGGTTGCCATCGGCAAATTTGACGTCGGTAGCGGGAATGAACAGCTCGGTCTCCAGCTTTCCGGCGCCCTTGAACAGGCGATCCATTTCGTAGGTGAATTCGCGCATCAGCGCGAACGGGCTCAGTGTGAAGAATTTGCCGAACGGGAGCGCCGGCGTAAAGAATTCCTCGAACGTAGCGGGCGGCGTTGCCTCCGGCTTCGCCAGCTCTTTGGTGACTTTCACTTCAGGCATAAAACCTCCTTTGGATGAAGCCTCCATGCCGCGGCGTGCGCCACCTCGCGCAGCTTGGACACTATGGCATGGACGGGTTCGCCTATCGAAAGCGCAATTGGCGTTCCGTGCGTCGACCAATGGTGCGATGAATTTGCGATTCCGGCCTGGGTGATTTTCCTCGCGCAGTTGGTTCTTTTTGTCGCGACCTGGCGCGTTTCGCCGATTCGCAACCAGCACGCCGAGCGCGGGCGTGGTAGAAAGAGTAAGGCAAGCGATTCGAAGCGAGGAGGTCTCGTGGCAGCGATCAAATTCATTCTGAACGGGAAACCGCACACTGTGGACGTCGTTCCGCGGATGCCCCTGCTGTGGGTTCTGCGCGACACGCTGGGGCTCACCGGCACGAAATTCGGTTGCGGAATGGCGCTGTGCGGCGCCTGCACGGTTCATGTCGATGGCCAGGCGATGCGCTCCTGCGTGACGCCGGTCGCCAGCGTTGCGGGCAAAAAAATCATCACCATCGAGGGGCTTTCGCCCGACGGTTCGCACCCGGTGCAGCGCGCCTGGGTCGCGGAGGAAGTTTCGCAGTGCGGATATTGCCAACCCGGCCAGATCATGACCGCCGTCGCGCTGCTCGAAAAGACTCCCAACCCCACCGACGCCGATATCGACGAGGTGATGCGCAACAACATCTGCCGCTGCGGAACTTACCAGGCGCTGCGCAAAGCCGTTCATCTGGCCGCGGAGCTGCGCGCGAAAGGAGAAGGCCATGCTTAATTCCAATCGCCGCGAATTTCTGGGCACAGCCGGCGGATTGCTGGTCGGCTTCTTCCTTCCCGGCTCCGATCGTGCCGGGGCCGACGTCGAATCGGACAAGCTGAACGCCTTCGTCCACGTCGGAACCGACGATATGGTGACGCTGTTCATCCACAAAGCCGAAATGGGCCAGGGGACGGTCACTTCGCTTTCCATGCTGCTCGCCGAAGAGCTCGAATGCGATTGGAAAAAAATCCGTACCGAGTTTCCCGGCGTCGATCCGGCGTTCGGTCCCATGATGGGCGTATTCGGAAGCATGAGCATCCGGACGTCGTGGGATCCGCTGCGCAAAGCTGGAGCGTCGGCGCGCGAGATGCTGATCGCGGCCGCGGCGGACAAGTGGAGCGTCGCGAAATCGCAGTGCCGCGCGGAAAACAGCACGGTGATCAACACCGCGACCGGAGCACGGCTGAGCTACGGATCGCTGGCCGAAGCGGCCTCGAAGGTCTCGCCGCCGGCGGGCGTCACGCTCAAAGATCCCGCGAAATTCAAATTGATCGGGACCTCGCCCAAGCGCCGCGACACGCCCGATAAAATCGTCGGCCGCACGCAGTTCGGAATCGATTTCCGCACGCCCGGAATGCTGTACGCGGTGGTCGAGCGCTGCCCGGTGTTCGAAGGAAAGGTCGCGAGCTTTGACGCGTCGAAAACCAAGGCCGTCGACGGCGTGAAGCAGGTGGTGCAGATTTCGAGCGGCGTGGCGGTGATTGCCGACAGCACCTGGGCGGCGATGGAGGGCCGCAAGGTGCTCAAGGTGCAGTTCGACGAAGGCTCGCGCGCGCAGACCAGCAACGCGTCGCTTCAGAAAATGTTCGCCGAGCTGGCGCAAAAACCCGGGGCGGAAGCCCGCAAACGCGGCGACGCTGAAGCGGCGCTCCAGTCCGCGGCGAAAAAGATCGAAGCGGTGTACGAAGCTCCGTATCTCGCGCATGCGCCGATGGAGCCGTTGAACTGCACGGCTCACGTTCGCCCCGACGGATGCGATGTGTGGGCTTCGACGCAGATCCAGACTGCGGCGCGCGAGGTTGCGGCGCAGATCACGGGGTTGCCGCGCGACAAGGTCAAAGTTCACACGCTGTATCTGGGCGGTGGATTCGGGCGGCGCGGAGGGTCGGATTACGTGGGCGAAGCGGTGGAAATCGCGAAGGCCGTTGGTGTTCCCGTGAAGCTCACCTGGACGCGCGATGACGATTTGCAGCACGATTTCTATCGCCCCGCCTCCTACACGCGCTTCACCGCGGCGCTCGATTCTGAAGGCTGGCCCAGTGCCCTCGCGGCGCGTATCGTTTGCCCTGCGTTCGGCGGGATGCGCAACGGTGTGGATTTCGCCGCGGTGGAAGGAATCGCCGATCTGGCCTACGACGTTCCCCATTTCCACGTCGATTATCACGCGCCCGATGCCGGAATTCCGGTGAGCTTCTGGCGCAGCGTGGGCTACTCGCAGAACACGTTTTTCGTCGAAAGCTTCATCGATGAGCTGGCCGCGGCGAACGGGAAAGATCCGGTCGAATTCCGCCGGCGGATGCTCAAGAATTCGCCGCGCCTGGCGGCCGTGCTCGACCTGGCGGCCGAAAAATCGGGATGGGGCAAGCCCGCGCCGGGAAGGTTCCGGGGCGTTGCGCTCACCAACAACATCGGCAGCTTCAAGGCGCAGGTGGCTGAAATCTCCATCGATAAAGGGAAGCTGCGCGTGCATCGCGTGACCTGCGCCGTCGATTGCGGGCACGTGGTGCATCCGGGAATCGTCGAGCAGCAGATTCAGAGCGGCATCGTTTACGGCCTCTCCGCCGCACTCAAGGGCAACATCACCATCGAGCGCGGGCGCGTAATGGAGCAAAATTTTGACCGCTACGACGTGCTGCGCATCGACGAGATGCCGGTGATCGACGTGCACATCGTGGCGAGCAGCAACGCGCCGGGAGGAATCGGCGAAGCCAGCACGCCGGGGATCGCGCCCGCGGTCGCCAACGCGCTTTTCGCGGCGACCGGCAAACGCATTCGCCGGCTGCCGATCCGGCTGGAGGCCTGAATCGATCCGCGCGCGTGAATCGGACCTTCGATGTCGTCGCGCTGCGGTTCCACTGCGCCGCTCTTAAAAGCGGCTGCATCGACGCGAATTTTCTGCGGGGAGGGTTGGGAAAAGCGCTGCGGGAAAGCGATCGCGACGCTTATGAGCGCTGGTTCGCGCCGCGCGCGTCCGAGGGTCCCAGCGGATTGCGCGACTCGCCGCGCGCCTTCGTGATTCGCGTGGCCGAACAGCGCGTCGAGGCCGGCGCGGAGTTTTCCTTCGGGTTGAACCTGTTCGATCCGGAAGCGACGGATCGCGTGGTGCGCGCGTTCAAACGATTCCTGCGGGTCGAATCGGTGGAAGGACGCGAGGTACTGCGATTACCTCTCGAATCGACGCGCAGCGCTTCGCATGTTCGAGTGTTGTTTGTCACGCCGACGGAATTGAAAGGCGCGGACCAGCCCGAATTCGGCGTGCTTTTCGCGCGGCTGCGCGATCGCATCAGCACGCTGGGCGAACTGTACCAGGAGGGTCCGCTGGAGATCGATTTCAAAGCCATGTCTGCGCGCGCCGCCCAAATTAAAATGACACGCTGCGAACTCGAGCGCGTCGAATCGGAACGCGTGAGCCGGCGCAAGCGTCATCCGCTGGGAGGATTCGTGGGCTTCGCCGAATATGAAGGCGAGCTGGGCGAATTTCTTCCATATCTTGAAATCGGGCGCTACACCGGCGTGGGGCGGCAAACGGTGTGGGGAAAAGGAGAAATTCATGCAGTGGTGGCATGAGCCGAAGTCGTTTTCAGGCGATGGAATCATTTTGACGCACGGCGCCGGGTCGAACGCCGATGCGCCGCTGCTGCGCGCGCTGGGCGAAGCGTTCGCCGATGCAGGAATGCTGGTGCTGCGCTACGATCTGGCCTATCGCGAAGCGCGTCCGCACGGGTCGCCTTTTCCGGCGAACGCGGCACGCGATCGCGAGAGTATTCAGAAAGCGGCAGAAACCATGCGAGCTCGCGCGTCGCGAGTGATCGCCGGCGGGCATTCCTACGGCGGACGCCAGTCCAGCATGGTTGCCGCGGAGAATCCGGCGATGGCCGACGCGCTGCTGCTGCTTTCCTACCCTTTGCATCCGCCCGGAAAAGCGCACCAGCCGCGCACGGATCATTTCGCGCAACTGCGGACGCCCGCGTTTTTCGCCCACGGAACGCGCGACCCGTTCGGATCGGTCGAGGAAATGCGCGCGGCGCTCAAATTGGTCGCTGCGCGGACAGAGCTGCTGGTGATCGAGGGCGCGCCGCACGGGGTCCCTCCGCGAAACGCGGCGGAGATCGTGAAGCGCTTTTGTGCGTTTGTAGGGCCGCGGATGCACGCCGATTCACACGGATAAGCGTTGAAAGCCCGTTTCACAAATAAGAGGCCCGCCGCTCCGAGTAACGGCGGACCTCCACGCGGCCAAAAATGGAACTGGGTCCAATCTCAATCACATTGGCATCCGGCGTAACGCTGCGCGCCGGATTAGCGGACTCCGGAAAAAAAACAGCCGAGGTGCGGCATAATGTATTTCTCTCCATGAGCGCGCCGTTTTCCGAGGTTCAGGGCGAATTGTTCGCGCGGATGGACGCGAAGGCTCGCGACGTGGTGGAGCGGCGCTTCGGTGTGCGCCTCAATTCGTCTCAATCCTCGGAAAAATACCAAGCTGCCTGGGATGTCTACCAGAACGCGACGGTCAAGATCATCAAGGCCATTTCCGGCGCGGCCTGCATCGAGGATCCCGCCGGATACGCCGCTACCATCGCGCGCAATTCGTGCCGCGATTACTGGCGTATCCACAACCCCGGTTGGGCCGACCTCAAGGGCCGGCTGAGCCGCTTTTTCCGCAGGCAGCCGGCTTACGCGCTGTGGGAAATCGACGCGCAACTCGGATCGGTCTGCGGACCGGCAAGCTGGCGAGACAGGCCGCTGGCCGAGGGAAATCGCGTCAGCGCGCTGATCGAGCAGCCGCGCAGAATCCGATCGAGCGCGCTGCCCAAGATCGAGGTTCTGGAACAACTCGATGCACCGGCCTGGGACCGGCTGCTGAAGGGCATTTTCGAGGACCTGGACGGTCCGGTGAGGCTCGACGAGCTGGTTTCGATCGTGGGCGTGCTTTTTGGAGTGAGCGGTTCAAGAGAAATGGCTTTTGACGAGCTTGCGCCGTCTGACGACGGCCGCTCCTGGGACCCGGCGGCGCCCGAGCGCCCGCCCGATTTCGCTCTCGCCGTGCGCCAGCAGCTCGCGAAGTTGTGGAATGAATTGCGATCGATGCCCAAGCGCTGGGTCATTCCGTTCCTGTTGAATCCGCCGGGAATGAAAGGCGGGAGAAAGCTGCACGGCGGAGCTCCTGAGGATGGTCCGGATCGCGGCGAAGTCGCGGTGTTTACCTCGAATGGAATCGCGACCGTCGCTGAAATCGATGATTTAATTGGATTTACGAACGAGCACTACGTGATTTTGTGGGCCCACCTCGAAATCGCCGCGCGGGGTGGTCCGGCGCTTGAAACGACGACCGATTCGCGCGTGCGCTTCGCCGTCATCTGGAACCTTTTGCCGCTGGATGATATTGTGATTGCGAGGCTTATGGGCTTGGAGTCGGCCCAGAAGGTGATCAATTTGCGGATGGTCGCCAAGAATCACCTGGCCAAGGTCCTGGTGGAATCGGGGATTCCGAAAATAAGTGGGCACGGTTACTAATATGACCGCCGCGCGAGCGCCCTTATCGGATGGAGGCGAACATCCCGGCCACTCACATTAGCCGCGACCAATTGCTGAAATACCGCAATCGCGCTTTGGCGCCGCAGGAGCTGATCGGCGTGGACGCGCATCTGGCACAATGCCAGGACTGCCGCGACGAGCTTACCGCGCTTGCGTCCGTTTCGGTTTCCATGATTTCCGCGGTCCGCGAGGCGCTCGACGAGCACATCTCTTACGAGCAGATGGATGCCTGGGTGGAAAACGAGCTCGATTCCACCGAGCGCGAGCTGGTGCTGGCGCACATCGGGGTGTGCGATCCCTGTGCGCGCCAGTTGCGGGCCTACGAATCGTACGCACCGGCGATGAGCGCCTCGGTGATTGCGCCGGCGCAGCCGATACTCTCTTTCGGCGACAAATTGAAAGCGTGGCTGCGGATGCCGCAGATTGCAATCATCGCCGCGGCCGTCGCCGTGATCGTGATCGCGGTTCAGCGGGAGGATTCCAGCCGGTCGCTGACCAACGCACCGCTTGACGCGCTGCCGGATTCGGTGCGGAGCTCGGCCAAGGATGTGATTAACGCGGGATCGGCCGTGCGGCCGGAATCGCTCGCGGGGCTCGCGCCCAACGCCGACCCGAGCCTGCTGTATCCGGTTTCCGAAGTGGTGGAGGAGCGCGAGCCGATTCTGCTCTGGAAAGCGTTTGGTTCGTCGTACTCTGTTGAGCTGTTCGATTCGGCCGGCCGGGAGGTCGCGGGTAGCGGGGTGGTCAACGCTACGCACTGGCTGGTTCCCATGCAGCTTCAGCGCGGGGAAGAATACGCCTGGCAAATCCAGGGCAATGGCGAGACGCGGCGGGCGTCGTTCCGGGTGCTGAACGGTGCGAGCGAAGCGAAACTCGACCAGGCGCGGGCGTCGGGCGCGGGCTCGCTGGCGCTGGGGGCAGTCGCCGAACAAATGGGTCTGCTTTCGATGGCGCAGGAGGAGTTCGGGCGGTTTCAGAAAGAACAGCCGCGGTCGAAAGATGCCGCCAGGCTGCTCGACCACGTAAACGAGCTGCGCGGGCGCTGAAGGGCCTCGTCAATTCACTGTATTTACTCCGGTTATCTTTTGCGGGAAGATAGTTGCGGGCTCGTTCGTCTAAGCGGGTGACATTCGGTATGGTGCTCGAAGGCCGGGACCGGGAAACGATCGAGGCGTGCCGGCGCGGCGATCGCGACGCGTTTCGCGCGCTGTTTGAAAGCTACCAGGACCGCGTGTACTCGATCGCGCTGCGCTACACGGGCGATCGCGCGCAGGCGCTGGATATCGCGCAGGATGTTTTCGTCAAGCTGCTGAAATCCATGGGGGGTTTCCGCGGCGAATCGGGTTTTGAAACCTGGCTGTACCGGCTGGTGGTAAACCGGTGTCTCGACCAGAGGCGCAGCGCGCGGCGCTGGATCGCGCTGGTCGAGGGATTTTTCGGGCGGTCCAATGCGGCGAGCGCGCTCGATGATCTTCTGCGCTCGGAGATGCGCGAGCGGGTGCAGGGCGCCGTGGCGATGCTCGCGCCTGAGCAGCGGATTGTGGTGGTGCTGCGGTACACCGAGGGGCTTAGCTACGACGAGATCGCGCGGATTACGGGTGTTTCGCCGGGGACGGTCGCGTCGCGGCTGAATCGCGCGCACAAATTTTTGGAGAAGCGATTAAAGAGGTTGTGATGGACATTCTCGAACAGAGTTTGGGAAGAGTGGAGGCTCCAGCGGAGTTGTGGGATCGCGTGCTCGAAGGGCGCAGCAGCCGTCGGGTTTCGGCGCCCCATCGAAGAGCATGGATTGCCGCGCTCGCCTGCGCCGCGGCGGCGATGGTCTGGGCGATGGTCAATACGCCTTCGCTGCGCTCGGACGATCCGGCCGTGGTTCGGGAGTGGGTGAAAGCGCGGACGGGCATGGATGTTCCGCTGGCGCGGTCGCAAAGCGTGCGGCTGACCGGCGCTCGCGTGGTGAATTCGGGCAGGATCGAGCTCGCGTACCGCGCGGGAGATCGCGCGGGTGTGGTGACGATATCGAGAATTGAAAATGGACGCGCGCATTGGGGAGCGTTGGCCGTCGATTGCCAAGCTCCGGCGTGTGGGCTGTGCCATTCATAAGCGCATTCTTGTCGACTGGCATCGGGAATGCATTATTTCCAGCGGTGGCAATCCTAAGCGCATTGAAAACATTGACCGAAGCCCAGACCGGCTGCGTCATTTGGCGCAAGTTTCGAAGGGCCCAAGCGTTATACTAATGGCTAAAGGCGCAGCGGAATTGAAGAGGAGCTTTCGATGAACAAGTACATCAAATTCGGACTGCCGATCGCGGCGATTCTGGGCACGCTCGGCTGGCTGGCGGCGGGCGGGATCAGCGATACCAAGACGTATTACAAGACCATCGCTGAAGTGAATCAGATGGGCAGCCAGGGACAGGACAAGCGGGTTCGCGTGGGCGGCGACGTGGCTCCGAACTCGATTGTTCGCGAAGGCCGGGACGTGAAATTCGTGCTGATGCAGGATCAGCTTCGGCTCCCGGTGGTGTACTCGGGCATCGATCCTTTGCCGGATACGTTCAAGGACGGCGCGCAGGCGCTGGCTGACGGAAAGCTGGGGCCGGACGGAGTTTTTCGCGCATCGAAGATTCAAGCCAAATGCGCATCGAAGTATGAGGCCGCGCCATCGTCGGCCAAGCCCGTCAATCCCAATTCGTAAGACAAAATCATGGAAAACATCGGCTCACTCGCCATACTGCTGGCGTTCTGTTTCGCAGTCTATTCAATCGTAGCCTCGCTCGTGGGCAAATGGGCGAAGCGGCCGTTCCTGGTGCTGAGCGGGGAGCGCGCGGTGTACTGCATCTGGGCGCTGCTGTCGACTGCCGCGGGGATCCTGATCTATGCGCTGATCAGCGGCGACTATCGCATGACCTACGTATGGGCGCACAGCAACCATGCCATGTCGACCATTTACAAG
>Ga0335077_10008653_pt1 | contig 12626 bp, 15 predicted proteins | sample Lox_Sample_31_FD_207151 | JGI IMG/M metagenome (GOLD analysis project Ga0335077, IMG submission 207151) | Soil microbial communities from Loxahatchee National Wildlife Refuge, Florida, United States - Lox_Sample_3.1 | ecosystem: Environmental > Terrestrial > Soil > Wetlands | place: USA... | reverse complement strand
CAGGACAAGAGAATTGTCACCAAAATGTAAAAAGTGGCGGAGGGCCTAGTCCCGTGTGCGGTCCTGGAATTCCTCGTGCCAAGCCATCTGGATGGCTTCGAGCTTGCCTTCGTTCGAGGCTTTTGGGTCGCCACCAAAATCAGGAAGCTCGGTGACGTACCGGTGCAGGTCAGTGAAGCGGACGGCAAGCGGATCAAGCTCGGGATGAGCTTCCGAGAGTTCAATCCCGATATCTTCAGCGTCGTCCCAGGTGAGTTTCTTGGGCATGGATTGCTCCTGTGAGGCCAGGTTTCAGAGTTTCAAGGTTTCAAAGTTTCCAAGGCGATCCGCTTTCGTTCTTACTTTGAAACTCTGAAACCCTGAAACTTTGAAACCTGTTAGTGATGTTCTTCTGAAACGTAATTGCGATTCCACGCGGGAATCTCCACGACCACTTTTCCAGGTTTGGTGATTTGTGCCTGGCACCCCAAACGTGAGTTCAACTGCAGGTCGGCGGCCATGTCGAGGCGGTCGGCTTCGTCGTCGTCCATTTCCGATAGATTCTCGGCGCCTTCTTTCACCCAGACATGACAGGTCGTGCACGCGCAATTTCCGCCGCAGGCGTGGTCGAGCGGGATGCCGAAATTCAGGGCGATGTCGAGAATCGACTCTTCTTTGCCGTGATCTTCGTAAGGCAGCTTCCCGTGTTCGAACGTCACGGTCTTACCTTCAGGCAGGAAGGTAATCTGGACCAGATTGTCTGTGGGCGCTTCTGCGGTAGCGGTTCCAGCGCCTTGATTTTTCTCATCTGACATGAGTGCTCCTGCTTCTCTCTGTGCTCCTCTGTGCTCGCTGTGGTGAAAGCATCTCAACCACAGAGGACACAGAGTTCCACAGAGCTATTTAAATTCTGCTTTCGCCATGGGATGAGGCGCGGTCGGGCCTTCGCCCAAATCCGTCTCATCCATATTCTTGCCTTTCAGCGCCGTCGAGACGGCAGAGTCCATCATGAGTTCGGCCAGCCGCGTTGTGCCCTGGTTCAGCGCGTCGATGGCTTTACGAATCGCGTGATAGTCGTCTTCGTCTTTTACCGCGTTCAGCGCTTTTTCCATCTTCGCGATCTGCTTCTTCTCGTCGGTCGTGAGCTGTCCCCAAGCCGGACTCTTTTTGCCTTTCTCCAGCGCGGCGAAAATCGTCGCGGCTTCGTTGCGTGCTTCGATCACCTGTCGACGTCGGAAATCTTCTTCGGCATTGTCAAAGGAATCGAGAATCATGCTCTCGACCTGGTCGTCCGTCAGACCGTAGCTGGGCTGGACCTGAATTTCGGCTTCCTTCCCGCTGCGCTGCTCGCGCGCGGAGACGTGCAGGATGCCATTGGCGTCAATCAGGAATTTCACTTCGACTCGCGGAATGCCCGCTGCCATCGGCGGGATGCCTTTCAAGTCGAAACGGGCCAGCGAGCGGCAATCCTTTGCCAGTTCGCGCTCGCCCTGCAGGACGTGGATGGCGACGTTCGCCTGTCCATCGATCTGGGTGGTATAGAACTGCGTCGCCGAAGCGGGAATGGTCGAATTGCGCAGAATGATTTTGTCGGTCACGCCGCCCGCGACTTCGATGCCTAGGGAAAGAGGCGTGACGTCGAGCAGGAGCATATTCTGCGTTGCCTGGGAACCTCCGCCCAGTATGTTGGCCTGCACGGCCGCGCCGAGCGCAACGACTTCATCGGGATTTAAGTCGGTGTGCGGGACGCGACGAAACAGCTCCTGCACCAGGGCGCGAACTTTCGGAATGCGCGTCGAGCCTCCGACCAGGACGACTTCGTTGATCTGTTCGGGCTTCAGGTTTGCGTCTTTCAAGGCCTGTTTGCATGGGCCAACCGTGCGCTCGATGATCGGCTGAATCAGTTGCTTGAACTGCTCGCGCGTAATCTCGCGCTGGTAGCGCATGTCCTGCGGCAGTTCGATGTCGAGTTTCACTGCTGACTGCGAGGACAGTGCGATCTTGGCGTCGATTGCAGCTTTGCGAATTACTTGGACGGCTTCGGCGTTGCGTCGCAGGTCGAGTCCGATATCGCCGCGGATGTCGTCGAGTGCGATTGTGATCAAGAGGTTATCGATGTCGTCGCCGCCGAGGTGCGTGTCGCCATTTGTAGAGATGACTTCGAAGATGCCGTCGTGCAGCTTAAGAATCGAAATATCGAACGTGCCGCCGCCAAGATCGTATACCGCGACGATTCCGTTCTGCTTCTTATCGAGACCGTAGGCGAGCGAGGCCGCGGTCGGCTCGTTGACGAGCCGCAGTACGTCGAGTCCCGCGATGCGGCCAGCGTCTTTAGTGGCCTGACGCTGGGCATCGTTGAAATACGCGGGAACTGTGATAACCGCCTTCGAAACCGGAGCACCAAAATATCGTTCTGCGTTGCGTTTGAGCTGGCGCAGGATCAGGGCCGAAATTTCCGGTGGAGTAAAGGTTTTATCGCCGAGCCTGATGCGCAGCACTTCACCGGGCTGCAAGTCTTCAGCAAGGCGGAACGGGAACAGCTTCACTTCTTCCTGGACGTCTTCAATACCGCGTCCCATCAGGCGTTTGATCGAATAAACAGCGCGCTCGGGAGTTTCGATCAGACAGCGGCGTGCGGAATTGCCGATGACAGGCTGACTGTTTTCGTCGAGAGCGACCACCGAAGGCACAAGATTCGAGCCATCATCGCCCGGGATGACGACAGGCATATCCCCCTGCATGAACGCCACGAGGGAGTTCGTGGTGCCGAGGTCGATGCCGACGATGTGATCCGCTGCCATTTTGTTATTTTGTAATCGGGTAATTTGGCAAGTTTTTGTACTGAGTTCTCTCAACTTACAAATTACCCGATTACCAAATTGCAAATCCTTCAGCCTTCCAGCGCCGAATTCACGTCCCTCACCAGGTTTCGGATGTAGTTACGCCGGTTCAGTACGTCCACCATCTTCGCCGTAATCTTCCCGCGTTCTTCGGCGGGCGCTTTCGATCCGTGATTGCGTTCGATCAACGCATCCCATTCAGCCCAGTATTGTTTCAATTCCTCAAGCAGTGCATCATGCTTGGCTTCCAGCGCAACCTTCTGTTTTTCAATTTCTCCGATCAGCGAGGCATCATCCTCGCCGATCTTCTTGTTCATCTTGAGCTCTTCGAGCTGCATGTTGAGCTCGAAAACTTCTTCCAGAAGGTCAGACGGGACGATCTGCTTCTTCACTTCTCCCGTCGCCCGGGCGTGCTCGGTCGCCGTCTTCGATTGCTCTTCCAGTTCAATGCCCTCGAGCTTCAGCAAGTACTGCGTGCGTTTGATCGGATCGCGCAGCGTTCGATAGGCGTCATTGAGCAGGGAACTCTGCTCCAGGCTCCATTCCTGCTCCATGCTTCCCGCGCGTGCGTTCAGATCGGGATGGAGGCGCCGGCTAAGCTCGTAAAAATCTTTTTCGAGGCGGGGAACGTCAACGTTCAACTTCGGGGGCAAGCCGAAGAACGCGAAGTAATCAACCGGCTGCGGCGGCTGGACTTTGCCGCAGGACGCACAGAAGTGCGCCGCCCGCATCGCCCCGCAGGACCAGCACGAGTGCGTGTCTTCGGGAAGCGGCTTGGGGCCGATCGCGGTTAAGGTCGATTTCGTTGTCACGTTCCAATTCCTTGCACCCCAGAAGAGCTGGAGCGCTGAATTTCTCAGCGAATTGTCGGGTGGCGCCCAGACGCGGGCGAGAGCGCCCGCGCCACACGATCAGGCCGAGAACGAAGTTCCGCAGCCGCATGACTTGGTGGCTTGCGGATTCACAAAGACGAAGCCCTGCTGCATCAGCGTCTCCTGATAATCCAGGGTCATGCCATGCAGGTAAATAAATGACTTTGGGTCGACAAACACGCGGACATCGCCAAATTGAAATATCCGGTCACGCTCGCGCGGCTGCGAGTCGAAGCGGATGTTGTAGCTCAGGCCGGAACACCCGCCGCCCTGCACGCCGAGACGCAATCCGCCCTGCTCGGGCGAGATGCCTTCCTTGGCCATGGCCGTGCGGATTTTCGCGATCGCCCTATCGGTGACCGTGATGCCCTTGGCGGTGGCCTGCGGAGTCGTGTTTTCGGTGACAGTGGTCATAACTCAGCTTCGAGCGAGTCCCGAACACTCGCGGCTCAGGGCTCGACGCTCGGAGCTATTTCGCCTCAGCGGTTACCGGCTTCGCGGTTTCCTGCTTCTTCTTCCAGTCGCCGATAGCGGCGCGGATGGCGTCCTCGGCCAGCACCGAACAGTGGATCTTCACCGGAGGCAGCGAGAGTTCCTTCACGATCTCCGTGTTCTTGATCGTGAGGGCTTCGTCGACAGTCTTGCCCTTGACCCATTCGGTAGCGAGCGAAGACGAAGCGATCGCCGAGCCGCAGCCGAAGGTCTTGAACTTCGCGTCTTCGATAACGTTCGTTTGCGGATTGACCTTGATCTGCAGCTTCATGACGTCGCCGCACTCGGGCGCACCGACCAGGCCGGTGCCAACATCGGCGCTGGTTTTGTCCATCGAGCCAACGTTGCGGGGATTATTGTAATGATCGATCACTTTGTCGCTATATGCCATTTCGCTCTCCTGAGATCTGTAATGCCGTCCCTACGGGACTCGCTCCTACTTTCCGTTCCTCCCCGGCACTCCCGTGCCGGGCTTTCACATTCCGCCGCTGCGCGGCTGCTTTCTTGTCGCTGAATCCCGAGTGCTCCGGACTCAGGACTCGCGACTCAAGACTAGCTACTCTCCCGCCCACTTCACGTCTTTCAGGTTAATGCCTTCCTTCGCCATCTCATAAAGCGGAGACAGTTCGCGCAGGCGCTCGACGGTATCGGTGACCTTGTCGGCAACGTAGTCGACTTCGGCTTCCGTGTTGAAGCGTCCAATGCCGAAGCGGATCGAGCTATGCGCCAGATCGTCACCCGTGCCCAATGCCTTCAATACATAAGATGGCTCAAGGGTCGCAGAGGTGCACGCGGAACCGCTTGAAACCGCGACATCGTTGATGCCCATCAGCAGTGACTCCCCTTCCACATAAGCGAAGCTGATGTTGAGATTGCCCGGGAGACGATGCTCCATCGAGCCGTTGATGTACACCTCATCGAGCTTACCCATAATGCGGTCGCGCAAGCGATTGCGCAGTCCAGCCAGGCGGCATGATTCCTGCGGCAAATCTTCCTGTGCGATGGCGCAGGCTTTGCCCAGGCCGACGATGCCCGGAACGTTCAGCGTTCCAGAGCGCATGCCACGCTCGTGGCCGCCACCATCGATAATGGCCGAAACCTGCACGCGTGGATTCTTGCGTCGGACATACAGCGCGCCCACGCCCTTCGGCCCATACATCTTGTGTGCGGAAATCGAAGCCAGGTCGATGTTGTTCTTGATCACATCGAACGGAATCTTTCCGATTGCCTGCGTCGCGTCGGTGTGAAAGATCACGCCCCGCTCATGACAAAGCTTGCCGATTTCCGTGATCGGCTGCAGGACTCCAATTTCGTTGTTCGCTGCCATGATCGTGACCAGAATCGTCTTGTCGTCCATCGCGCGCTTCAGATCGTCGAGGTCGATCAGCCCATCCTTCTGGACCGGCAGATAAGTCACGCGGTAGCCGTACTTCTCGAGCCGCTTGCAGGTGTCGAGCACAGCCTTGTGCTCGGTGACTGCGGTGATAATGTGATTACCCTTTTCGCGATACATCTCAGCGACGCCCTTGATGGCAAGGTTGTCGCTCTCGGTGGCGCCCGAGGTGAAGATGATCTCCTTCGTATTCGCGCCGATCAGCTTGGCAATGCGCTCGCGAGCGGTCTCGACGCCTTCCTCCGCCGCCCATCCGAAGGAGTGATTGCGGCTGGCGGCGTTGCCGAACTTTTCCATGAAATAAGGCAGCATCTCTTCCAGGACGCGCGGGTCCATTGGAGTGGTGGCGTGGTTGTCCATGTAGATGGGCAGCTTTACACCTCTGCCGTTTGCACTGTGCGTTTCTGGCTGGGGGACTTTTACATCCGTGCTCATTGCTTGCGTCTCCTGTTTCTAAATCTTGGATGAATCTCTTCTTTCCGCGGGTTCAAGTGATTGTCACTAACTCCGCGGCCTTGTGGCTGTCGCCGCCGTCCGGTTCGGATTCTTCGCGCATGTGCGAAACCTTGATCCGCTTCAAGACCGCTTCAATACTCTCGTTCACCTTGCGCAGCGGTTCCCGGATATTGCAACGATCGCTCTGATCGCATTCACCGCGCACAGTTACGCACGAGGTGATAAACAGCGGACCATCGATCGCCTGGATTACCTCAAAAGCCGAAATCGTGTGAGCGGCGCGCGCGAGAGTATATCCGCCGTTGATGCCGTGTTGCGACTGCAGCAGGCCGGCCTTCGCGAGCCGCTGCAGAATTTTCGCCAGAGCTTCAGGCGGAATACCATAGGCATCCGCCACATCCTTGGCACTGCGTGCAGCGCCGTCTCCGTGCTCAGCGAGGTGCTTCATCGCCATGAGCGCGTAGTCGGCCTTCTTGGTGAGTTTCAGCAAGGTTTACCCTTTATCCAAATGCGACCGATTCAGTCGTATACAAATACGACCTTTTCCGTCGTACTTTATTGTATGTCATCTTCAGTGCGTCGGCAAGGGTTCACAGCGAAAGGAATGGAGTTGCATTAAACGGTAAGTATATTGGCCTTAATAGTTTCCGAATGCACGATGAAAAGAGTCGTATTTTCGGTCTGTCAGCGAAAAATTGCCACGACGAGACCTGGGAGGGACGCGACTGATGATTGGGTGAATGAGCCTTCAGCACTGCGGACGGGCAGCAAGCGTCGTCATCGTGACTTCTATCAAAAGACGCTATCGAAAGGGAACCGCGGGTTACGAATTCACAACAGGGAGCAGCAAGGCACTTGACAAGCCCCAAAGGCGTTTTAAAATACCGGAAAATTCCGGCAAAACCGCCCGTCCGCCGATTCCTGGGCGAACTACCGGATTTATGAATCCAAACCCGCCCGCCTCTCCTCAAAGCGCAAATATGAAGCAGCCCTGCAAGCATCCGCGCGTGCAAATCGTCAGCCGCGATGAAGATTCGGAGTTCGTCGAGTGCAAGGAATGCGGCGAAATCTTCGAATCCAGCGAATTCAAGGACATGAATATCGAAGAGCGGATTGAAGAGAGCGAAGCGTAGGCGGGCCTTCGGAATACTCCAGAAGAGTGAAACTGCGTTTCGGTCCATTGTGCGAGCCCGCCTTTAGCGCAAGACCATTCCCGCTTCTGCTGAAAAATCCATCGGCGCAAAATCTTTCGCCAGAAACTTCGGATAGGCGGCCGCCGCAATCATGGCCGCGTTGTCAGTCGAGAGGGGCCGTGAAGGGAAATAAACCGGCAAGCCTTGCTTCGCGCCTTCCTCTTCAAATGTTCTTCGCAGCTCCTGATTGGCGGCGACACCACCCGTAACGAAAAGCGTCGCGACCTGGTGCGCCTGGGCGGCTGCCAAAGTTTTTGCGACAAGATCGTTGACCATCGCCCGCTGAAACGAGGCGATGAGGTCCAGTGTGAGCCGGTCGCAATTGGCCAGATAGTCTTCGACCTTTGGCTTGTTAATAGTTGCGAGTGCCATGCGGCGGGCTCCGATTGCCGAGCGCATATCGTGCGCATCTACGTAGCGCAGGATCGCCGTCTTGATTCCGCTGTACGAAAAGTCGGAGCGGGGACGCTCGTCATCGGGATCAACTGCGCGGCCATCGTGCCGCCCGCGGCGGTCGGGATGCTTGATCTGCGCTGGAGGGAACTTCACCGCGTGCGGGTCGCCATGTGGCGCAAGACGATCGATGACGGGCCCTCCAGGGTATCCCAGGCCGAGCAACTTCGCGACTTTGTCGAAAGCTTCGCCGGCTGCATCGTCACGCGTGTGGCCAATGTTCTCATAGGTCCACGAACTACCTTTTTGCGAAGCGAGGTAAAGATGCGTGTGGCCGCCTGAGACCACCAGCGCGATCACCGGGAATTGCAGTTGCCAGTTTCCCTTTTGCCGCTCTTCGAGCAGCACCGCGTGAATGTGGCCTTCGAGATGGTTGATAGCGATCAACGGCTTCTGGAGCGCGAAGGCCAGTGCCTTGGCGTAGCTGATGCCCACCAGTAGAGCTCCGGCTAGGCCCGGCCCCTGGGTTACGGCGATAGCATCCACCGATTTGTAGCTGTGCTTTGCCTCCGCCAACGCCTGCCGCACGACCGGCACAATCGCGCGCAGATGCTCGCGTGAGGCCAACTCAGGGACTACTCCCCCGTACGGTTTGTGCGTGGCAATCTGGGAAGCCACGACATTCGAAATGAGCTGCTCGCCGGAACGCACCACCGCAGCGGCAGTCTCGTCGCAGGAACTCTCAATGCCGAGGATGTAGGCGTCAGCCATGTCTCTATACTATTAGAAGTTAGTGTGGCTTCGTGAAACCGGATGTCAAACAATTCGCGACGTCGCTTGTTCAAACCCTGCGCGGGCAAGGGTTTCAGGCTTATCTCGTCGGCGGATGTGTGCGCGATCTGCTGCTCGGCCGTGAGCCGAAGGACTATGACGTCGCGACGGACGCGACTCCCGAGCAGGTGATGCGAATCTTCCCCGAGACCTATGCAGTCGGCGCGCAGTTCGGGGTGGTGCTGGTGCCGGTACCCGAAACGGATGTTGCCAACGCAGGGTCTGGCAGGGTCATTGAGGTTGCGACTTTTCGCGCAGACATCGGCTATTCGGATGGGAGGCATCCGGATGAAGTGCGGTTCAGCCGCGATCCGCACGAGGATGTCGCGCGCCGCGATTTCACCATCAACGGCATGCTGCTCGATCCTCTAAGCGGCCCAGTTCCCGGCGAAGTGCTGGATTTCGTCGGCGGGAGTGACGATCTAGAGGCGGGGATCGTCCGCACCATCGGCGATCCCGCGCTGCGTTTTGGGGAAGACAAGCTGCGGATGCTGCGGGCGATCCGCTTTGCGGCGCGGTTTGAATATGCCCTCGAGCCGGCAACCTTCGCGAGCATTCAGGAGATGGCGGAACAGATTCGCGTGGTATCGCGCGAGCGTGTGCGCGATGAACTGACCCGCATGTTGAGCGAAGGGCATGCACGGCGAGCGTTCTTGTTGCTGGACGACAGCGGATTGCTGCGGCAGGTCCTGCCAGAAATTTCGGCCATGCACGGAGTTGAGCAGCCGCCGGAGTTTCATCCTGAGGGCGACGTCTTCGTGCATACATTGCTGTTGCTCGAAAATTTGCCAGATCCATGCCCGCTGACGCTGGCTTGGGGTGCGCTGCTGCACGATGTAGGCAAGCCGGCTACGTTCCGCGTCGGACCGGATCGTATTCGCTTCGACGACCACGTCGAAGTGGGCGTCAAGATTGCGGCTGACATCTGCCGACGCTTGCGGTTTTCCAATGACGAGACGGAACAGATTCTCGCTCTGGTAGACAATCACATGCGCTTCGGGCACGTTGGACGGATGAAGGAATCGACGCTGAAAAAGTTCATGCGCATGCCGAAGTTCGAGGAGCACTTGGCGCTGCATCGTGCGGATTGCCTTGCCAGTCACCGGAACCTGAGCACTTACGAATTTCTGCGCGAAAGAGAAAAGGAGATTCCGCCCGAGACCATGCGTCCCAGGCCGCTCGTCACGGGCGACGATCTCATTGAGCAGGGGCACAGGCCCGGGCCAAAGTTTCGTGAAATCCTGAATGCGGTTGAGGACGCGCAGCTTGAAGGACGACTGCCCTCCCGCGATGCCGCGTTGGAATTCGTGAGGAAAGAATTTCCCGCGTGAGAGTCGGGGCGCACAAAACGTTGGATGTTAAAATCGAGATTCCTCTGTGATCTCTGTGTCCGCTGTGGTGATTCCTGCCTTTCACCACAGGTGGTCACAGAGAAAACGAGGAATCTAAGGAGTCCGCTTGGAACCGGCTGGATCGGAATTAGAGAAGATCGTGGCGCGATCGCTGCGGCGGGCGCCACCGATGGAAGCGCCACTGATGGCCTGGCCGGTGGTGTGCGGATCGACGGTTGCCGAGCGAACTCGGGCTCTGATTTTCCAGGACGGCGTGTTGCGTGTGGCTGTGCCCGAGGAGAGATGGAAGGCCGAATTGCAGACGCTCGCCCCAAAGTACCTTGCCGCCATCAATCAGTACACCATCGAGGCCGTTCGCAGAATCGAGTTCGTAGTGACAAACGCTGACCCGCGTAGTTGATGCTTCTTCTATGAAAGTCACCGAAAAAGACGTTGCCTACGTCGCCGAGCTTGCGAATCTTGATCTGACCGAAGACGAGCGGCGCAGCATGCTGCGTGATCTGAATTCGATTCTCGATTACGTCGATCGCCTGAACGAGCTTGATACCTCGGATGTGCCGCCGATGGCCCAGGTCTCCGATCGCTACGGAGTCAGCAACGCTAAGCAGGGAAGTGAGCGATTTCAGTACGCGCAGCGAGACGACATTGTTGAGGGGCTAAGAAAGTCCTTGCCGCATGATGAAGCGCTCACAAATGCGCCGGATCCCGACGAAGAATTTTTCCGTGTGCCGAAAGTGATTGAAAGATAGTTCAGGCCCAGGACGGGAATAATGCTTAACGAATTGCCAATTCCTCCTCAAGCACGCTCCGACAGAAAGGCACAAGAGATGGTGCGTGCCTGGGTGGTGCATCAGGGGCTTCACTGCAGCCTTAATGTCGACAGCCGCGGCGACCAGGAAAGAGTATTCTGGGGAATCTTGCTGACTGACATTGCTCGACATGTCGCGAATGCTCTTCGCGAGGCCAGAGGTTGGGACGTAAAAGAGACGATTTCCGAAATTCGTCGAGTTTTCAATGCGGAACTGGACGATCCGACCGCCGAGCCTTCCGGCAAGTTTCACACTCATTAAATGGACATAACGGCCCTTACGATCGATGCAGCCCGTTCGGCTGTTGCTGAGCGCAAGGTCACGGCGCAGGCCCTTTCCGAAGCCCACTACGAACGAATCCAGAAAGAAGATGGCCAGATTGGCGCCTTCCTGACGCTTTCGAAAGAGCGTGCGCTGGAGCAGGCAGATCGAATCGACCGCATGGCTGCGGAAGGCAAGTGCTTGCCCCCGCTCGCGGGCGTGCCGGTCGGCATTAAAGATGTGATGAGCACGCGCGGCGTGCGCACCACCGCGGGCTCGAAGATCTTGGAAAAATATGTTCCTCCGTACGATTGCACAGCCGTCGCTCGCCTCGAAGCTGCTGGTGCAGTTGTGCTCGGCAAGATGAACTGCGATGAATTTGCCATGGGATCGTCGAATGAAAATTCTGCGTATCATCCGGTGCGCAATCCGCGGAATCTGGATCGCGTGCCCGGAGGATCATCCGGCGGATCGGCGGCTGCAGTAGCCGCTGACATGGCAGTGTTCACCCTCGGCTCGGACACCGGAGGCTCGATCCGCCAGCCGGCTTCATTTTGCGGCGTCGTCGGGCTGATGCCGACTTACGGCCGCGTCTCGCGTTACGGCTTGATCGCCTTCGCCTCCTCGCTCGATCACATTGGACCGCTCGCGAAGACGGTGAGAGATGCAGCCACTGTGTTACGCACGATTGCAGGACGAGATCCACTGGATTCGACATCGGCCGATGTTCCCGTTCCTGACTATGTTGCCGAGCTTGCAAAAGATGTGCGCGGACTGAAGATTGGCGTTGCCAAGGAATATTTCGCCGAAGGCCTCGATGACGAAGTCCGGCAGGCGGTTGAATCGGCAATCGAAAAACTAAAGACGCTCGGCTGCGAGGTCGTACCGGTATCGCTGCCGCACACGCCATACGCCATCCCAACTTACTACATCATTGCGACGGCCGAGGCTTCGGCGAACCTGGCGCGCTACGATGGTGTGCGTTATGGCTTGCGAGCACGTGGAGTGAAGAGCTTGTCCGAGATGTATCGGCGCACTCGCGATGAGGGCTTTGGAGCGGAAGTGAAGCGGCGCATCATGCTCGGGACTTACGCACTGAGCGCCGGTTACTATGACGCGTATTATCTCAAGGCTCAAAAGGTGCGTACCCTGCTGACCCGCGACTTCGAACAGGCATTCCAGAAGGTCGATGCGATTGTGACGCCGACCAGTCCGACAGCCGCGTTCCGTTTGGGCGAAAAATCGAATGATCCGCTGGCCATGTATCTGGCGGACATCTACACGGTGACTGCCGATCTGGCCGGTATCCCGGGGATTTCGATTCCATGCGGCCAGACGCGGGACAAATTGCCGATCGGCTTACAGATACTCGGCAAGCATTTCGACGAGGCGACGATTCTGCGCGTCGCGCATGCGTATGAACGGGCGGGGTAACCTAAAGCCCTGAACCACAAAGGACACGAAGTCGCCGAAGGAAACCTGGCCGGACGCTTGGTGTAACTTCGTGGTAATTAATTGTCAGTCTGTAGACCTATAGTAGCTTTCACCGGCGCAGGCGCGGCAGAGCACTTTGCCGTCGCGACGAACTTCGCGCCGGAAATTGATGCCCTCTCCACATTCAGCGCAGACCACGCGCTCGCTTTTATAACCCGGGAATTCTTCCGGAGGCAGATCAACTTTCACCCATTGAGTCGTGAATAAATCCTCATCCGACATTTCGCGATAGGCAAGCATCTGCTGCTGATTCTTGTTTTC
>Ga0335077_10008652_pt1 | contig 12627 bp, 11 predicted proteins | sample Lox_Sample_31_FD_207151 | JGI IMG/M metagenome (GOLD analysis project Ga0335077, IMG submission 207151) | Soil microbial communities from Loxahatchee National Wildlife Refuge, Florida, United States - Lox_Sample_3.1 | ecosystem: Environmental > Terrestrial > Soil > Wetlands | place: USA... | reverse complement strand
CAAGGCGAGGACCCAGCGCAGCCGGCTTTCGTGAGCCCCGTACTGCTCCGAAAACAGTGAGTGATCCACCAGCAGGAAATGAAACGACATCGCCAAAGTGTAAAGGACAAGGGTCGGGGCATCTTTCCAGACGTTGTGGATGAGGAGATACGCGATTAGACCGCTATACGTCGCGAACGCCATGATCCGAAATGCGGAGTAAATGCTGCTTGGCTCGCTCTTCTCCTCCGATGCGACCACGATGTACTCGAATGCATAAAAAATCATGAACCCGAGCATCGCGGCGAGATAGACGGCCTGTTCTGGGAAGAGCGCCACGGCGCGATGAGGCCCGGTTGAGAATCTCGCCTGGTTCTCAGAGATTTCCGGAAGAAGGTCAATGAAAACCCATGCAACCGACACTCCTCCCGCAACGGAAACCCACCGTCGGTGGTGAGAGGTCGCGCGCAGCTTGTGACCGAGAAGGTAGACGCTGGCAAGCACCAACGCGGCTGCAAGAGTATACGGGTAAGGCACGGTTCGCCACCTAAACGTCACTTCAACATTGTTCGCGCGCTAAAACGGTCCACTGTGCAGCAGGACACCATAAAACGAAAGAGCCCCAATCAAAATCACCAAAATTGCCACCACAAACGAGATGGACCAGATGTGCCGCTTCGCGGATTCTCCCAGTTCATTCAGAGAAAGCCGGTGCTGCACGGTCGCTGCCATCAATGCGAGGGTTCCGAGAGCGATGAGGGTTAACCCCAGATTGCGCGGCGCCTCTGGACGCCGCACGGTGCCAGCCGCCAACTGAGCAGGCATGTACTGGAAGAATTTATAGATGGTAAAGCCGAAGCCGATCAGTGAAAGCGCAGTCCGGATCCAGGCCATCAGCGTTCGCTCCATCGCGATAATCGTGCGATGAAGCGCCAGATCGGTTCGCTGTTCGGCGAGAATTGTTGACTCGTTTTTCTGTACTGTACGCGTCTGTGGTAGTGCAGTCGTCGCGCTCATAGGGTTCGATCCCTCAGCAACGGTATAAATCCAAAAAGCTGACGACGTTATAGATCAGGTGGGCAGCAGCGACCACTGGCAGAACTTACAGGAACTTGCGCAGTTTGGGTTGTTCGACTGTCAGCTTTGACAGTTGCTCAGCCGGAACGCCGCTCGTATTGTTGGCGCGAAGGCACTACACAGATCCACAGATCCCATCATTCGGTACTGCGGTACCGCCGTTCGCTGCGCTGATATGGGTGAAAATCGGCCGCATGCACCACGGAGGAGATCACGAGGTGAACGCTCAAGAAGGCGTGGCGATGCAGCCAGCATCAGATGTTCGGCCGACTGAGTTCTCATTGATGTTGGGCGGCCCTTTGTTTCAACTCTATCGGCGGACACATCTCTCGGGGGACGCTCTGGAACTACTCCGCAGACGAGTCGTGGTCATCACGCTATTTGCCTGGTTGCCACTGCTACTTCTATCTGTGTTTGCAGGTCACGCCGTCGGTGGAGACATAAAGATCCCTTTCCTCCATGATGTCGAAGCGAACGCTCGATTCCTTGTGGCATTGCCGGCACTCATCATTGCCGAACTGGTGGTTCATAAACGAATCAGCCCATTGGCTCAACGATTTCTAGACAGGCGCATTGTAGTCGGCGAAGACGTGCCAGCTCTTCAGGCTGCAGTCAAGTCAGCCATGCGAGTACGAAACTCTGTCGCAGTGGAACTGACCCTGCTGGTTTTCGTCTATACCGTGGGGCTTTGGATCTGGCGTAGTGAGATCGCTTTGGGATCTGCAACATGGTATGCGCACCCGGACTCCAAACATGTGAATCTCACACCAGCCGGGTTTTGGTATGTCTTCGCGAGTATCCCGTTATTCCAGTTCATCCTGCTGCGCTGGTACATGCGGCTTGCGCTTTGGTTCCGGCTTCTTTGGAAGATCTCAAGACTGAACCTGCACCTCAGTGCGGCGCATCCGGATCAGGCCGGAGGGATTGGTTTTTTAGGAAAGAGCTCCTACGCCTTCGCGCCCATACTCTTCGCCGAAGGCGCCACGCTGGCCGGATTGATCGCCAACCGGGTTCTGTATGACGGGCGAACTCTGCTGTCGTTCAAGATGGAAGCCGTCGGGCTGGTAATCTTTTTTGTACTGCTCATCATCGGTCCCTTGGTGATGTTTACCCCGAAGCTGGATGACGCTCAGCGACAGGGTTCCAGAGAATACGGATTGCTCGCCAATCGCTATGTGTTCGGATTCGAAGACAAGTGGATCAGGCACGGCTTCCCGGAAGCGCACGACGTGCTCGGCACCGCCGATCTTCAGTCCTTGGCGGACTTGGGCAACAGCTACGCCATGGTGCGTCAGATGCGCATCTTTCCCTTTGTCTTCCAGGACATCACGCGCCTCGCCGCCGCCACCATCCTTCCTTTTGTGCCGCTGTCACTGACGGTATTCTCGCTCGCGGATGTGCTGAAGTTCCTGGTCAAGATGATCTTCCACTGAAGAAAACGGTGGCGCCTCGCTCAAAGCGCGGGAGGTCACGAACGTCACGCTACGGGCGGCACCTGAAGGCTGAAAGGGAAGAGTTCGATGCGCAACATACTTGACTATCCACGTTTGATTTGCGTGCTCTCTTTCCTGGCTCTCTGGGGCGCCGCTCTTTCCGGTTCTTTCGTGCGCAAGAAACTCGGGCCGCTGGATGAGTCCGCGCGAGAAGTCTTCGGGTTTGTCCAGACCGCGATCCTGACTCTGTTGGGTCTCCTCATCGGATTTACCTTCTCGATGGCGCTGGGCCGCTATGATCAGCGCAAGAACTACGAGGAAGCAGAGGCCAACGCTATCGGTACAGAATACGTCCGCGCAGGTTTGCTGCCCGCCACCGAAGCTACGCAAGTACGGAAACTGCTAAAAAACTATTTGGATCAGCGCGTCCTATTTTATACGACCCGCGACTTGACGCAACTTCAGCAGATCGATATCAGGACAACCAAACTGCAGGATGATATGTGGTCTGTCGTGGAAGCGGGTGCCGCCGCGGAGCCCACGCCGACGATTGCCCTGGCTGTTTCAGGTTTGAACGACGTACTGAACTCACAAGGCTACACCCAGGCTGCGTGGTGGTATCGCATCCCACCGCAGGCCTGGGTTTTGATGACAGCCATCGCTATCTGGTGCAATCTGCTGCTCGGCTATAGTGCGCGTCGACCCGGCAAATTGCTCTTCGTGGTTGTGCCGCTTGCCGTGGCGCTCTCGTTCTTCCTCATCGCTGACATCGATAGTCCACGTCGAGGTATGGTTTCCGTTCGTCCGTTGAATCTGATAAGCCTCTCAACGACGTTGCACGCCCGGTGATCGGGAAACGGTTATCCAACGTGAACGGAAGAAGGATTACCTGCGAAAGAGTGGCTGAATGGGATGCATTGGCAATACGTCGGCAGAGCGCCAACATCCTTCCCCCTGGTGCCACGCTACGAGAACTCGGATCGCGCTGGCATTATGCTTTGTTCTTGCGCCGCTCTTGCTATGCGCGCAAGAACCCTCACCCGACGACCTGAGGAAGTTCGCGAGGAATCCCTTCGCCAATGTGGTCAAGCTACCGATGTCCCCTGATATCTATTTCGGCTCCGGCACGAACCGTCGCACCGCGGCAGATCTCCAAATTATGCCGCTCATCCCCGTCCGCATATCCCCGGGATGGCTTCTCATTCCCCGCATCGTGGCGACTGTTGTCACATACGTCCCGGACTTGACGCGTGCGACTGGGGGCAAGCTGGGTTTCGGCGATATGGTCTCGACCTTCTTTTTTACGCCGGAACACGTCAGCCGGTTCGTCTGGGGCGTGGGGCCGGCCTTGCTGATGCCCACGGCGACAGGCAGTGTACTCGGACTCGGCCGATGGGGACTAGGCCCATCGGTCGCTGTGTTCTACCAGTCTGAGTCCGTTTCCGGCTACATTCTGGTCCAGAACATCTGGTCTTTTCCTGCTTCCACCGACCGCGGCCCGGTTCGGCAGATGCAACTTCAACCGATGTTCTCCTACAACCTGCCGTGTCAGTGGTATCTGACAACAAACCCGACAATTTCTGCCGACTGGACGCAACTTAGCAGTTACCGCTGGTTGGTCCCTGTGGGGGGCGGTATTGGAAGAACCTTCAAAATAGGAGGACAGCCAGTCGATGTAAACCTCGCAATCTACAACAACGTTGTTCGACCTGCGAGCCAGGTCTCACCGAGATGGCAGCTAACCCTGCAAGTCACTCTACTGTTTGCACGTCACCGCAAACCCAGGCTATCTTCTGTCGGAGCGAATCATTTCGTGCAGGGTGCTGAAATCACTCGTAATCAATAATCATCCACAAGACGTCAGTGACGGGAGTCGCACAAAAATTACTTGCTCAACGCCCCGCGGTTCGGAAGATAATATTCAATATCACGGTCGGCATTATGCCTTGGGTCACGATTAAGACGGGCCTTACCACGCCAGAGGGCTACGAAGAAAAACTCACGGAATATCTCTGCGACCACCCGGGCTGTCCCAATATTGCGACGCATATGCTCGGCGTCGTCGCGGAACTTCGCCTGATGGCGTCCGTTTGCGATCAGCACCTGCCGAAGCCTCCAGCGCCGAATGGTTTGGAATCGAAGTAAACTTGTTTCCTTCATCACGTTTCACACGGCTACCCACTGAATGGGAATGAGGCAACAAACGGACTACGGCCCCGTGCACGATGTCACCCGCCCTGCCAGATTTTTCCCAACCTGCGACTGTAACTATTGACAGTTTCGCTCCGCCACCTTACGACCTAGCCTTCATACGACGGCGAACTGCCCGTTCCAGAGGAGATGAAGACAATGCCTAAGAAACCGTTTAAGGGCACGATTAAGCTCGATGTGCGCGACTCCGTTCCCGATTGGGAACCATTTACACCAACCCGAGCTCCTGCGGGAGCGCCGAACATTCTGTTTGTGCTGTATGACGACACAGGCCAGGCTGCCTGGTCACCTTATGGCGGCCGCATCAACATGCCCACGATGCAGAAGCTGGCCGATCAGGGATTGATTTACTCGCAGTGGCACACCTGCGCCTTGTGCGCGCCCACTCGTTCCACCTGTCTCACCGGACGCAACCATCACTTGAACGGGATGGCCTCCGTCACCGAATTAGCGCTTGGATTTGCGGGTCACTCCGGACGCATGCCAGACGAGTGCGCTACGATCGCGCAGATCCTGCAGGATGGTGGCTGGAGCACGTTCTGGGTGGGCAAGAACCACAACGTTGCCGAAACAGACACTGCTCCAGGCGCCAGCAAGAAGCTGTGGCCGCTGGCAAAGGGCTTTGACCGCTTCTACGGTTTTATCGGCGGCGAGACCAATCAATGGTATCCCGATCTATACGAAGATAACCACGCCATCGACCAGCCCTATACGCCGGAAGAGGGCTATCACCTCTCCAAGGACCTTGCCGACCATGCTTTGCAGATGATCAAGGACCAGAAAGCCAGCAACCCGTCGAAGCCCTGGTACATGTGGTTCTGCCCGGGCGCCAACCATGCTCCGCATCATGCTCCGCAGGAGTACATCGACAAGTACAAGGGCAAATTCGACGACGGCTACGAAGCCTATCGTGAGTGGGTGTTGCCGCGCATGATCGCCAAGGGCGTCTTGCCGAAGGGAACCCAGCTTACCCCAATCAACCCGATGCCACCCGAGGCTGCGTTTCCGGGCGATCATGTGCGCCCATGGAACACGCTGAATGCCGACGAGAAGAAACTGTTTTCGAAGCTGGCGGAAGTCTATGCCGGAATGTCGGAGTATGCGGACGCGCAGGTGGGCCGCATCATTGACTACCTGGAAGAGAGCGGTCAATTCGAGAATACCCTCGTCATTTATGCCGCCGATAATGGCGCTTCCGGAGAAGGCAGCCCCAACGGAACGGTCAATGAGAACAAGCTCTTCAACAGCTATCCGGATGAAATGTCGGAGAATCTAAAGCTCATTGACAAGCTGGGAAGCGCGGATACTTATGAGCACTACCCGACCGGATGGGCCGTAGGCTTCTCAACGCCGTACAAGATGTTCAAACGCTACTCGGAATACGCGGGTGGCACTTGCGACCCGCTGGTCATATCATGGCCGAAAGGTATCAAAGCGCGCGGGGAAGTTCGAAACCAGTACCATCACTCGGTCGACATCGTCCCCACCATCCTGGAGATCTGCGGTCTTGAAATGCCGAAGATCTACAAGGGCGTTGAGCAGCTCCCGCTCTCCGGCGTTTCGATGCGTTACACCTTCGAAGCAAAGCCTGATGCTCCGACCCAAAAGCACCGCCAGTACTACGAAATGAATGGCACCCGCGGTATCTGGGTGGATGGCTGGAAAGCCGCCTCTCTGCATTCCCCCTGTCCCTCAGACCAAGGCCACTTCGACGAGGACAAATGGGAGCTTTATCACGTTGATGTCGATCGTGCGGAATCCAAGGATCTGGCCAAGGAGCATCCTGAGAAGCTTCAGGAGTTAGTCAAGGCTTGGTTTGAGGAGGCAGACACTAACAAGGTTTTCCCGCTGGACGACCGCAATGTCACGGCCGTTCTCACAGAGCCAAGACCGACGGAGGAACCGCCCCGCGAACGGTACATCTACTATCCGGGAACCTCCGCGGTGCCGGAAGGCGCTGCCGTAAACGTGCGCGGACGCTCGTACAAGATCCTCGCCGACGTCGAGATCATCGATCCGAATTGCTCCGGCGTTATTTTCGCCCACGGATCGCGTTTCGGCGGTCACACGCTGTTCATCAAGGACAAAAAGTTGCAGTACGTTTACAACTTCCTTGGCATTAAGCCCGAACAGAAGTTTGTCTCGCAGGAACTCAAGCCCGGCAAGTACACGCTGGGAATGGAGTTCATCCGTGAAGGCATGGGTAAATACCATGAGTCCGTCGGCAAGACGAACCTCTACGTCAACGACAAGATCGTAGCGTCAGGTCCGATGCGCGCACAGGTTGGCAAGTTCACCCTGGACGGCGACGGACTTTGCATCGGCTACGACAGCGCCGACGCCGTGAGCCAGGAATACAAGTCTCCCGGGAAGTTTACGGGCGGCAAGATACTCGTGGTCGGCGTCACCACTGAGAAAGAGCAGTACCTCAACCTGGAACAGATGGCAGCAGCAATGTTCGCCGTTGACTAACAGGTAATCGCACCATCATCTATCTGGCCGGCAGCTCGAACCTGGGCTGCCGGTTTCACTTCTGCTCAAGGCAAAACAATCCAGCGCCTCCAGTAGTCAATCTTGCCAGATTCCAAATCTCAGACTGTCTGTTTTGACAGTTCCCGAGCTAGAGCTGGCCGAATAACCTGCCTACAGGAATCGAACCCCCGTTCTTTGGTTGCGGACGAGCGGCTGCCGTGAACGCATTCAGGACTGGCCCACTTCGTTTGACGCCGCAGAGATGGTGCGCATATGCCTCTGATGACTGAAGAAAATCTGTCCGACCGCACCCCGCCGCGCTTCCATCTGCTGGCGAAGCCGAGCGGATCCACTTGCAATATTGACTGCACGTACTGCTTTTTCTTGTCTAAGGAATCGTTGTATCCAAACGAGAAGAACAGGATGTCCGAAGCCACGCTCGAGGCTTACATCCGTCAACTGCTGGAGTCGCACCGCACGCCCAACGTGACTGTGGCGTGGCAGGGGGGCGAACCAACGTTGATGAAAGTCGAGTTTTTCCGGCGCTCGATTGAACTTGTCGAAAAGTACCGCCGCCCTGAGCAGATCGTGCAACACACCTTCCAGACCAACGGCATTCTTCTTGACGATGAGTGGTGCGCTTTCTTCAAGAAACACAATTTTCTGGTCGGCCTGAGTGTCGACGGACCCCGCGAACTCCACGACGAGTACCGTGTCGACCGCAGCAAGAAGGGCACCTTCGACAAGGTAATGAAAGGCTGGAGTCTGCTTCATAAGCACGGAGTCGAATTCAACGTAATTTGTACGGTCAATGCCGCGAACGAGAAACACGGCCGCATTGTGTATCGCTTCTTCCGCGACGAGATGGACGCGAAGTGGGTGCAATTCATCCCTATCGTCGAGCGTGCCAGTGCGGAGACGATCGACATCGCCAACCAGGGATGGAGCGACCAGCCGAACCGAAAGCGCTTGCTCTACACGCAGGACGGGAACCTCGTAACGAAGCGTTCCGTCGGCGGCGAGCAATACGGCCGCTTTCTAGTGGATGTCTTTGAGGAATGGGTGCGCCACGATGTCGGCAAGGTTTACGTCCAGCTCTTTGATGTGACCCTCGAGGCGTATTTCGGCCGGCATCTGTTGTGCATTCACGCTCCTACCTGCGGGTACGGCCCGGCGCTGGAGTACAACGGCGACGTTTACTCCTGCGATCACTTCGTCGAGCCGCGTTACAAACTGGGCAACATCCACCAGACGCCTCTTGTGCAACTCGTCGCCTCGGCGGAGCAGCGCAAGTTCGGAGATGACAAACGAGATTTGCTAACTGCGCAGTGCCAAGGCTGTGAGGTGAAGCGGCTCTGCAATGGGGGTTGTCCCAAGGATCGTTTTGCACTGTCGCGCGACGGCGAACCGGGCCAGAACTACCTCTGTGCGGGCTTGGAGTTGTTCTTCAAGCACACCCGCCCTGCCATGCAGACCATGGCTCAACTGCTGCAGCAGAACCGCGCGCCGTCCGACGTGATGGCGTTGACTGTTGCGGAGGATGCGAAAGCCGGGCCCTACGTGCCTTGTCCCTGCATGAGCGGTAAAAAGTTCCGTTTCTGCCACGGCGATCACGCACCGCAATCGCCCTTCACTGGAATGAACTTCTCGACGGCTGGAGCGGAGCATGGAGCGGCAACGTGAAGCAAGACCGCGCAAATCGACTTGGATAAACGCGGGAACGAATTGGCAATTGCACAACGAAAAAAAGGAATGACGCAGGGCTACAAACAAACCGAACATCCGGCACTACATTGGCTGGTTCAACGTCAGGACCTACAACCACGGCATTGTTTCCGGCGCAAGCCGACAACTACAACTTGAACATCAACTCAAAAGGAAGGAATAAATTATGGCTACAAAGCAACCCAACATCGTCGCCATCATGGCTGACGACATCGGCATCTGGAACATCGGCGCATACCACCGCGGCATGATGGCCGGACGCACACCAAATCTCGACAAACTCGCCTGTGAAGGCATGATATTCACCGACTATTACGCGGAGGCCAGCTGCACCGCAGGTCGTGCCGCGTTCATTACCGGCCAACTGCCGATCCGTACGGGAATGACGACGGTCGGCCAAGCCGGCGCCAAACTCGGACTACCCGCCGAGGCTTGCACACTTGCAACTGCGCTCAAGTCGTTGGGCTATGCTACAGGACAGTTTGGCAAGAACCACCTTGGCGATCAAAATGAGTTCCTGCCCACGGTTCATGGCTTCGACGAGTTCTTCGGATACCTCTACCACCTCGACGCGATGGAAGACCCGGCGCACCCCGGCTACCCGCAGGAACTGTTAGACAAAGTCGGACCGCGCAACATAGTCCACTCTTGGGCGACCGACAAGGATGACCCGTCCGTTGATCCGCGCTGGGGCAAGGTAGGCAAGCAGAAGATCGAGGATGCAGGCACCCTCTATCCCAAGCGGATGGAGACCGTAGACGACGAATTTCTCGACCTTTCGTTCAAATTCATCGACAAGGCGAAAGCCGCCGACAAACCGTTCTTCCTCTATCTCAATCCGACGCGCATGCACGTCGTAACCCACCTCTCGCCAAAATACGAAGCGCTGCGCAACTCCAAGAACGGTTGGAGCATTTATGAAGCTGGCATGGCGCAACTCGATGACATTGTGGGCTCGGTCATGAAGAAGCTGAAGGACATGGGTGTGGACGAAAACACCATAGTCATGTTCACCACCGATAACGGCGCCGAGAATTTCACCTGGCCCGATGGCGGACAGACCCCGTTCGCCGGAGGCAAAGGAACTGTTTTGGAAGGTGGGTACCGTTGCCCAGCGATTGTCCGCTGGCCTGGACATGTTCCCGCCGGCAAAGTCGAGAATGGCATCTTTGCCAGCCTCGACTGGTTCCCGACTCTCGTGGCCGCCGCCGGCAACCCGAACATCAAGGAACAACTACTCAAGGGCGTGAAGCTTGGTGATCGGACCTATAAGAACCACCTTGACAGCTATAACCAACTGGACTTGATCACCGGCAAGGGCCCATCGGCGCGGCATGAGGTCTATTACTTCGCCGAAACCACCCTAGGGGCGGTACGCATTGACGACTTCAAGTTCCGCTTCATTGATCAGCCAGGCGGGTGGCTCGGCGGCACGATCCATCCCGATTGGCCGATCCTGAGCAACCTGCGTCTCGATCCGTTTGAACGAAGCGGCATAACTGGATCAATCCAGTACTACAACTGGTTCGCATATGAGTTCTGGCGCTTCGTGTTTGTCCAGCAGGAAGTGGCAAAACTCGCCATGACAGCCCTCGAGTATCCGCCCATGCAGAAGGGCGCGAGCTTCAACCTTGATGCGGTGAAAGAGAAGATCACGGCAGCGATGGCGAAGCACGGGCAGTAGCCGGAGCGCTCGCAGCGATCCGAAAAACATCACGGCTGAAGGGCCAGGAATTTCTGGCCCTTTTTTCTTGGAGTCACCGGGTCTGTTTAATCGTGGCCCTCAGCTTTGAATCGTCGGAACGATTCAATGACGTCCGCCTCTTCCTGGGTGAGGAGCATCATTCCCATTTCTTCGGTTGACTGGCAGGCGCGGGCATAGTCTTCAATAACTTTTATGTCCTTACGCAACTGTGGCATTCCCGGAATCATCATCCCAATTGTCCCCCTGATCAGTGGCTCTCTGTGGTGGACCGATTAGCCTATAACCGCTCCCCAGGCCCTCGTCAGACGCCACGATAATCGCTGCGGTTGTCCGAAAAAATACATTGACTGAATATGAGATTCAAGCTCCGAGAGTCAAGAAGGATCACCAATGTAACCAATTGAAAATCGCTCTTGCTGAACGGTCGCCCAATCATTAGCTTTCCGCGCTGGGGAAGAATCTGGATAGAGCTTATACGCCCAACGGGTGCACCGACTCGCCGGATCTGTCTTGGGAAGCCAACGACTTCAGGTTTCGCCGAGCCCTTGCCCACCACCTGGTACTCAATCTGCAAGATTGGCCGAATCTCAGACTGTCTGTTCTGACAGTTCCCGAGCCAGAGCGGGTCGAATAACCTGCCTTCGAGAAACAAACCCACGGGAGTGGCAGCGCGAAAATCAACTTTCGACGAACGCGGGACGAATCGGCAATCGCACAACAGAAGCAAGGAACGGCGCCGGGCTGCAAAGAAATCGAGCATCCGGATCATCAGGGTGACGACATTAACTGGTTCAAATTCAGGGCCTACGGCCACGGCATTCGTTTCTGGCACGAGCCGGCAACTACGACTTAAAGGTCAACTCAAAGAAAGGAACTAATCATGGCAACTAAGAAACCGAATATCGTAGTCATCTGGGGCGACGACATCGGCATGACCAATCTCAGTGCCTACTCAGATGGACTAATGGGTTACAAAACGCCCAATATCGACCGTCTTGCCGATGAAGGGATGAGGTTCACGGACGCCTATGCCGAACAGAGCTGCACAGCTGGACGTTCCTCGTTCATCACCGGCCAATGCGGCTTTCGTACGGGCAACACCAAGGTTGGCATGCCCGGCGCCGCGCAGGGCCTGCAGCACCGCGACGTCACGATCGCCCAGTTGCTCAAGGCCCAAGGCTACGCCACCGGCCAGTTCGGCAAGAACCACCTTGGCGATCGGAATGAACATCTTCCAACCGTCCACGGTTTCGACGAGTTCTACGGTGCGCTCTACCACCTGAACGCCTCCGAAGAGCCGGAGCAACCGGACTATCCGAATCCCAAGGACTTCCCGAACTTCCTGGGCAATTACGGGCCGCGCGGAGTGCTGGATTGCAAGGCCACCGACAAGGACGATGCCACGGTAGATCCGCGCTTCGGCAAGGTCGGCAAGCAGACCATCAAGGACACCGGCCCGTTGACCAAGAAGCGGATGGAGACCATTGACGATGACATCGCGGCTCGTTCGGTGGACTACTTGAAACGCCAGAAGGCCGGCGGCAAGCCCGTCTTCTTGTGGGTAAACTTCACCCACATGCACCTGCGAACTCACACCAAGCCGGAGAGCATCGGGCAGTCCGGCCGCTGGCAGAGCCCCTATCACGACACCATGATCGACCACGACAAGAACGTTGGCACGGTGCTCAAGGCGCTCGACGATCTCGGCATGGCGGACAACACCATCGTCATGTATTCCACAGACAATGGGCCGCACATGAACACTTGGCCGGACGGCGCGATGACGCCCTTCCGCAACGAGAAGAACTCGAACTGGGAAGGCGCCTATCGCGTGCCCTGCCTGATCCGATGGCCCGGCCACATCAAACCCGGAACAGTCTCTAACGAGATCATCTCGCATTTGGACTGGGCGCCGACGTTCCTTGCGGCGGCAGGCGTTCCGGACGTGGGAGAGCAACTCAAGAAGGGCATGAAGGTCGGCGACACCACCTTCAAGGTGCATCTCGACGGCTATAACCTGCTGCC
>Ga0335077_10008649_pt1 | contig 12628 bp, 12 predicted proteins | sample Lox_Sample_31_FD_207151 | JGI IMG/M metagenome (GOLD analysis project Ga0335077, IMG submission 207151) | Soil microbial communities from Loxahatchee National Wildlife Refuge, Florida, United States - Lox_Sample_3.1 | ecosystem: Environmental > Terrestrial > Soil > Wetlands | place: USA... | reverse complement strand
TCTTCTTGCCTTCGATCTTGGCGGTCTTTTCGTTGATGTCCGTGCGGTCGTGCTGCTGCATGAGGGCTTTTTGCGGGTCTGGATAGTACTGAAGCTGATCCTTATCGAGTTCGCGCTGGAGGAGGTCGAGTTCTTTTTCGGACTCAGACAGCTTATCCCGTGCGGTCTTGAAACGCTTGCGCCAGTAGGCTTCGCTCCTGGGATCATTCTCGGTGTTATCTTTTCCGGCTTGGCTTAGGCCTTCCTGTCCCTCGGGCTTTTTCTCCGTTGCTTCGGTCGCGTTAGTATTCGTTGAAGGGATATCGTCGTTCGTCAAGACCTTCTTGGGTTTCGGCGCGTTTTTCTGTTGTTCGCGGGCCTTGCGCGCGGCCGCAGCGACATCGTCGCTGCTTTGCTCCTGAGCGGGCGTGACAAGGGCGGCCAGTCCAAAGGCCAAGGCAATCACGGACAGGCGGATAAGAGTTCTCAGGCGCATATCTATGTCCTCCACTGGAGCAGGCAGGAAGCTCCCAAGACGTGGCTCGGTTCGCCCAAGCTCTATTTTAGCGCTTTCCCAAGCGGAGGGCGAAAGGTTGCGCGTAAGGATAACCGGCTGGGGTCAGCGAAAGAATGCCGGCTGGAAGGGTAGAACGGAATATCCAAACCAAGGCAAAGCGTATACGACAAGGAACGCGGCGATGCCTAGAAAGGTCCCAAGGGGTAGCTGGTACTGAGCCGCGAGAGTCCAACGAAGGGGCGTAACTTTGCCGAGTCCCCGTCGGCCAGCGCGTTCCGCTACGTTGCGCCGCCAGCCGATCAGAAAAAGCAAGGAGATCAGGCCGATTCCAATCACACTGCCGAGCAGCGTGCCAAGGAGGATGGTGAGGAAAGCGCCCCGTATGCCGAGAAACGCTCCTACCATGGCCATCATCTTGACGTCACCCATGCCCAGGCCATCACGCCTGCGGGCGAGCTTGTACAAGGCGGCTGCTCCCCAAAGAAGCAGGCTGCCGAATGCCGCGCCGAGAAGCGCGTCGAGAACTCCGACAAGCATGAGAGGGAGTTGATGGCCATAGCGCAATATCTCTGTGAGACCGCCGGGCGCGACACGCGCGGCGAAGACGATCGCGAGGCCAAAGCCAAACCAATTCACCGCATCAGGGAGCATGCGTACGCGGATGTCCGTAACGATCAAAATGATCAGCAAACAACCGAAGATGAGGAACTTGAACGTAGGCAGAGTGATGCCAAAGGTGTAGTAGGTGAGGACGAAAAACACACCGGTGAGAAATTCGACGATAGGGTACATCGGCGAGATCGGAAGATGGCAATTACGGCATTTGCCGCGAAGGACCAGCCAGCCGAATACCGGAATGTTGTCGTACGGTTTGATGGGCATGTCGCAACGCGGGCAACGCGATCCCGGGGAAATGATGGAAATATCCTCCGGAATGCGGGAGATACAAACATTCAGGAAGCTGCCGATGACAATGCCGAAGAGGAAGAAAAAGAACGGGATCACAAAACGACTTTGCCACATGAGGGCAAGAGGCTCAACGCGTGGCGCGACGCGGCGTGTCGGATGGCTAACGGCAGGACTGGTTAGTAGTCAATAGTTTGGAGTCGGAAGCCCAGAACCTCCGCTTACAAATTGCTGACGGCTGACCTCCGACTGCCACCCCCCGGCTATTGTGCATGGCATAGGCTACACTTAAATGTTATGGCGATGAGCTGGTACGAGCACGCGATCCGGCGCTATGAACACCGGCGTTGGACCACCGACGACAACCGCATGGTGCGGTCGTTCGAGTGGGGACTGGAACACATCAACGGACAGCCGGGACACGACGACCCGCGGTTGTTTGTTGCAGAGTACGCGAGCGAGGCAATTGCGCGAAGCCAGGATTGGTATCGCGCGAGGGAAGTGCGCGATTACCGGTTGGATGGTCATAATGTGCTCACGTTCACGAGCCCCATGGAATCACCCTGGCCGGAAAACAACACCGTGCATGGGCAGTTCTTTCCGGCCCGGAAGCGCGGCCCGGCAGTGCTGGTCCTGCCGAATTGGAATGCAAAGTGGCACGGACAAGTGCCGCTTTGCCGCTGGCTGCAGCGTGCAGGAATCAGCGCGTTGAAGATGAGCCTTCCGTACCACGACCGGCGCATGGCCAATGGGCATGAACGCGCGGATCAGTTGGTCGGGCCGAACATCGGACTCACTCTCGTGGCCAATCGGCAGGCAGTGCAGGATGCGCGCGCCTGCCTGACGTGGCTCGACCAGCAGGGCTACGACCGGCTGGGAATTCTCGGGACGAGCATCGGCTCTTCGGTGGGATATATCACCCTGATGCATGACCGGCGGGTGCGCGCCGGGGGTTTTTTCCATGTTTCCACGTATTTTGCGGATGTGGTCAGCCAGGGAATGACGACCAATCATGTTTGGCAAGCATTGCGGCGTGAGGTCACGGTGGAGGAATTGCGCAGATTTTGGGCCCCCATTAGTCCTATGCCGTATGTGGAGCGCGGCATGGGCGCGCGGCGGAATACATTCATGGTGTACGGGAAGTATGACCCGACGTTCTTGCCGGAATTGACCGAGCAGATGCTCGAATCGCTGCGGCAGCATGGGGCGCAGCCACGAACGCTCGAGTTGCCGGTGGGACACTATTCCCTCGAGTTGGCCCCGTTCAGCTATGTGGCAGGGTGGCGGATGATTTCCTATTTCTTGGAGGCGCTGGGGTAGGAGAGGCAAAGCAAGGAAACAGGGTAGACACTACACTGCCGAGGTAGAACGATGAGCATGAACATCAAGGATCCTGAGGCTCACAAGCTGGCACAATGCCTTGCGGAAAAAACCGGCGAGACTATGACGCAAGCTGTGACCATCGCTCTCAAAGAGAAATTGTCCCGAGTCCTCCGCGCCAAGGCCACTGCCGAGGAATTGCGTGCAATCGCCAAACGGTTCCGGAACCACCTGAAGGGGCCGGTCGAAGATCATGGCAGCTTTCATCCGCGCTGCTTGCGGTCCTTCTGGATGAAAAAGAAGTGGACGTCTTTTCGGACTGTTGGCCGAAGGCGAGTGCCTTATGTCAGCTGTTTCTTTCGTCGAGGCCTCAATCATTGCTGAATCGAAAGGTGGCGATGGCAGCATTCGTCAGCTCGACGCGTTTCTCCGGAAAGCGGAAATCTCTATTGAGCCTGTGACTGAGGAACACGCACTGGCGGCAAGACAAGCCTACTCAGATTATGGAAAAGGAAGGCACCCGGCGGGGCTGGATCTGGGGGATTGCTTTTCCTATGCGTTGGCGAAGGTGTCGGGGGAACCGTTGCTATTCAAAGGGAGCGATTTTCGGAAGACGGACGTGAAGGCCGCGAGTTAGTCCGCGGGTCACTTGTGCAGTACGCCGGCGATGGAGGCGGAAGCGATGAGGGCGGCGATGGCGTTGATGTCGGGGGCCAGGGCACGGTCGGCGGTGAGTTTGGGGGATGTGGCGCGGACGGCGTCGTAGGCTTTCTTGGCGAGGGTGCCGGTTTGTAACGGGGAGAGGAGATCGATGCCTTGGCAGGCGCATAGAAGTTCGATGGCGAGGATGTGACGGAGATTCTGAAGCATGCGTTCCAGGCGCCGCGCCCCGCTCATCCCCATGGAGACGTAATCTTCCTGATTACCTGAAGTCGAAATCGAATCGACAGAATGTGGCGTGGCGAGCGCGCGATTTTCGCTGGTGAGCGCGGCGGCGGTGACCTGCGCGATCATGAGGCCGGAGTTCAAGCCGGGGTCTGGCGTGAGGAAGGCAGGGAGCATGCTTGTGAGCGGATTCGTCATCTGCTCGATGCGGCGTTCGGAGATGCCGCTGAGGGTGGCGATGGCGATGGCAACCTGATCGGCAGCCATGGCCAGAGGCTGACCGTGGAAGTTGCCGCCGCTGACGATGTCACCGGATCCATTTTCCCTTGCAAAGACGAGCGGATTGTCCGTCGCGCTGTTGAGTTCGACGAGCGCTATTTCACGAGCCTGAACAAGAGAATCGCGCACCGCGCCGTGAACTTGCGGCGTGCAGCGCAGGCTGTAAGCGTCCTGCACGCGCTTGTCGGCGTCAGGGGAGCGGTGTGATTCGCGGATTTGGCTGCCTTCGTTCAAGTGGGCGAGATTGCGCGCTGTGGTAGCTGCGCCGGAGTATGCCCGCGCGTGCATAATGCGCGCGTCGAAGGCTCCGGGACTGCCGCGAAGAGCATCGAGAGAAAGAGCGGCGGCGACGTCGGCGGTGTCAGCGAGCGTGTCGGCTTCGAGAAGCGCGAGGCTTAAGAGGGCGAGCATTCCTTGCGTGCCATTCAGAAGCGACAGGCCCTCCTTGGCTTCGAGAGCGATCGGCGCGATACCCGCGCGCTTGAGAGCCTCACCGCCGGGCAACTTTTCCTCTTTGTAGACGGCCTGGCCTTCGCCGATGACGACGTGTGCGAGGTGGGCAAGCGGGGCGAGATCGCCTGATGCCCCGACGGAGCCTTGCGAAGGAATGATGGGGTGAACGCCGGCGTTCAGCATGGCACAAAGAGTCTCGGCAAGAATGGGACGGATGCCGCTGAGGCCTTTGGCCAGTGCATTCGCACGAAGCAACATCATCGCGCGGGTCTCGGCTTCAGAAAGAGGCGCGCCGACGCCGCTCGCGTGGGAGCGGACAAGGTTGATCTGGAGTTGGCGGACCTGTTCTGAGGAGATGCACACGCTGGCGAGTTTGCCGAAGCCGGTATTGATGCCATACGCGGTTTGGCCTTGGGCGAGGAGATTCTCAACGACCGCGCGCGAGGCATTCATGCGAACGGCAGCCTCGGGCGCAAGGGACACGGTTTCATGTCGAAGCGCTATCCCGTAAAGCTGCGCGAACGTCAGATCGTTGCCGGTGAGCGCGGCGCTCATTCCAGACTCCGTTCAGGAAGCGCCGCGGCGATGGCCAGAAATGCGGATTTGTATTTTTCAGGGAAGTGGGTGACGCGCCCATCACGCCGGCAGGAGATATGCGTGGTTTCCCCAGTTGCAAGGAGCTTTTGGTCCTCCTGCCGCAGAAGTTCGTAGCCGAATTTGAGGATGCGGCTCTTCACCTCCAGGATGCGCGTACGCACAATGACGACTTCATCGTAACGCGCCGGGTGGTGGTAGCGGCAGTGAACATCGGCGACCACAAGGTAACAGTCATCCTCAATTTCCATCCTTCGGTAGTCAAAGCCAAGGGACCTCATGATTTCAACGCGGCCCACCTCGAACCAGATCAAATGGTTGGAGTGGTAGACCACGCCCATCTGATCCGTTTCCGCGTAACGCACACGGATGGTCACGTCATGGTAATCAAGCATTTTGGGTTTCATTTAGCCACGAACTAGTATGCCGGAAAGGGGTCTCCAGTCGGTAGTCCGGGTCACAGCAGGCAACAGGACTCCGTTCAACTACTTCTGTTGATCGCCTTGCCAGATGGGTTTGCGCTTTTCGAGGAAGGCGGCCAGGCCTTCTTTGAAGTCGGGGGTGCAGCGGACGCGGGCGCTTTCGAGGACCGCGCGCTCGAGGTCGTGATCGACTCCGGCAGCCGCGGCAGAGACGAGCAAGTGCTTGGCGCGGGTGATGCTGCTGGGGCTGGCCCCCAGAATGGTTTCGGCAAGCTCGTGGGCGCGGGCCATCAGATTCTCTGCGGGAACGATTTCGTTGACCAGGCCCAGCTCCTTCGCTTCGGCGGCTTCGACCAGGCGTCCGGTGAGGAGAAGGTCGCGGGCGCGCTTCTCGCCGATCTGGCGCGTGAGGAAGACGGAAACGATGGCGGGGAGGAAGCCGATTTTGACTTCGGTGTAGCCGAACTTGGCTTCGGGAATGGCGAGCGTGAAATCGCAGAGCGTAGCGATGCCGCAGCCGCCGGCGAGCGCGTGGCCATTCACGGCGGCGATGAGCGGGCGGGAGTAGCTCCAGATTTTTCGAAACATTTTGGCGATGCGCTTGGAGTCTTCCTGATTTTCAGCGGCGGTCTGGCGCCCGATGGCCTGCAGGTAGTCGAGATCGATGCCGGCGCAGAAGGCTTTGCCTGAGCCGGTGAGGATGACTACGCGCGTATGAGTTTTCTCGATGTCGTCCAGGGCCGCGTGGAGTTCGGCGATCATGTGGATGGAGATGGCGTTGCGCTTTTCGGGGCGGTTCAGCGTGATGACGGAGAGGTGGCCGGAAGTTTCGAGCAATAAGGACTCGTATTTCATGGAAGCGCCCCCTACGTGCTGTGAGCATATTTCGCGCGAATCTCGTTCGTCAATTGGATGACGCTTGCCAGTTTAGCGCCATCGAGGTCGGGTTGTGCCCCTACTTTAACGAGAGCGGCAAGGACGCTTTCGGTGGGGATGTTGCCTACGAGTTCGTCTCCGGCGAAGGGACATCCGCCCAGGCCAGTCAGGGCGGAATCGAACCGGCGGCAACCAGCTTCATAAGCAGCGAGAATTTTGGCCTCGGCGTTGTCCGGGCGGGAATGAAGATGCACGCCGAGTTCGATGCCAGCGACGTGATCTTTCACGTGTGCGTATAGGTCGTGGACGAGCTCGGGCGAGGCGGTGCCGACGGTGTCGGCGAGGGAGACCGTAGCTACGCGAATGTCTTTGAGCCAGTCGAGCGTATCCTGGACGATTTCCGGACCCCAGGGCTCGTCATAGGGATTGCCGAAGGCCATGGAGATATAGATGACGAGGTCCTTGTTGGCGGCTTTGGTTTCGCGCTGAAGAGTTTCGACGAGTTGACGGGATTCGGCGCGGGTCATGTTGGCGTTGGCGCGCCGGAAATAAGCGGAAATGGAATAGGGATAGCCAATGGTGGAGACGCCGGGAGTGGCGAGGGCGCGTTGGAGGCCCTTTTCGTTGACGACGATGCCGATGATTTCCGGGAGAGTCGTGCCATCGGGAAGGGAAGCGAGCAGTCTGGCCATGACTTCCTCGCTGTCGGCCATCTGCTTGACGTGCTTCGGGGAGACAAAACTTACGGCGTCGATATGCCAGAATCCGGCGAGAATAAGTTCGCGTAGGTAGGCCACTTTGTCCCCGGTCGGAATGAAGTCGGGTAAGCCCTGCCAGGCATCCCTCGGGCACTCGACAAGATTGGTTTCGCTAACCAAGATTCCTCTTTCCAGGGCAATAGTGGCGAATCAATGAAAAGGGCAGGAGCATGGCGCTCAGCGATCCGAGAAGAAAACTGATGAACGCTAGACTATTCAAAACGCCTTTCCCCGGATTGGCAGTGTGCCAGCCTGAAAAATGAAAAGAGGGGAATTCGAATGTCCTAATGGCGTTAAGAAAAAGAATCGGTAGAAGCAGAATGCCCCAAATCAACCAGCCTGTGCGGCGACTTATCATGCCCTCACCGCGGTGGACTGTTGGCTAATGGCTGTAGACCACTTCATGTCTGCAGCACTCCTGTCTTGAATTCGGGAAGATGCGTGTTCAAGGCGGCAGCCTGGAGGGCCCAAATCAGCGCGTCGCGGGTTTGGACGGGGTCGATGATGGCGTCGAGCCAGAGGCGGGCGGCGGCGTAACGGGGGTCGGTTTGGTGCTCGTAGGTGGCTTTGATGGAGTCGAGCAGTTCTTTTTTGGCATTCTCGTCGAGCTTCTTGCCCTCACGCTCGAGTTGCTTGAATTTGATTTCGGCCAAGGTGTGGGCCGCGGCGTCACCGCTCATCACCGCGAATTTGGCTGTCGGCCAGGCGAACATAAAACGCGGGTCGTAGGCTTTGCCGCACATGGCGTAATTGCCGGCGCCGAAACTGCCGCCGAGAATCACGGAAATTTTAGGCACCACGCTGTTGGCGACGGCATTCACCATTTTTGCGCCCGCGCGGATGATACCGCTCCACTCGGCGTCTTTGCCGACCATGAAGCCGTTCACGTCGTGCAGGAAAATCAGCGGGATACGGTTCTGGTTGCAGTCGAGGATGAAGCGCGCGGCCTTTTCGGCGGACTCAGTGTAGATGACGCCGCCAAACTCGATACGTTTCTGATCGGAATGCGGGGCGTGCGTCTGGACGTGCTTTTTCTGGTTGGCGAGAATGCCGACGGCCCAGCCGCCGATGCGAGCGTAGCCGCAGAGCAGCGTCTCGCCATATTCGGCGCGGTACTCCTCGAACGCGCTTCCATCAACGATGCGGGAAACGACTTCGCGCATGTCGTATTGCTTGGAAGGATCGCCGGAGAAGATGCCGTAGAGTTCCTCCGCGGGGTAGAGCGGTTCGGCCGGGCGCAAGTGGCTAAAGATCGGCGGATGCGGCGCGCCCATTTTGTCGACGAGAGCGCGTATGCGCTTGAGGCAGGATTCGTCGTTGGGCTCGCGAAAGTCGACGGTGCCGCTGATCTGCGCGTGCATCTTGGCGCCGCCCAGTTCCTCGGCTGTGGACTTTTGACCAATGGCGGCTTGCACGAGCGCGGGGCCAGCGAGAAACAAGCCGGAGCCCTCCGTCATGAGGATGTGATCGCACATAACCGGCAAATAGGCGCCGCCTGCAACACACATGCCCATGATGGCTGTGATCTGCGGGATGCCCATGGCGCTCATCACGGCGTTGTTGCGGAAGACGCGGCCGAAATCGTCGGTGTCCGGGAAGACATCTTCCTGAAGCGGCAGAAAGACGCCGGCCGAATCGACCAGATAGATTGTGGGGATGCAATTGTCGATGGCGATATTTTGCGCGCGAATGACTTTTTTGGCGGTCATGGGGAAGAACGCGCCGGCTTTTACGGTCGCATCGTTGGCGATGATCATGAATATGCGGCCCTGAACGCGTCCAAGGCCGGTGATCGTGCCTGCGGCGGGTGCGCCGCCCCACTCTTCGTACATTTCGTAGGCGGCGTAGATACCGAGTTCGAAGAAGTGCGTGCCGGGGTCAATCAGGGCGGCAATGCGCTCGCGGGCAGTGAGGCGATTCTTTTTGTGCTGCGATTCGATGGCTTTCGGGCCGCCGCCCTCGCGGATCCTATCCTCTTCATTTTTGATTTCCGTGAGGATGCCTGTCATCTGATGGGTATTCCTGTCAAATTGCGGAGATTTTGCGTTGACGGTGGATTTCAGCGTAGACACGCGAGTACCTCGAAGCACGAGATGGTGACAGGAAAGTATACGAAGCATGCTAGGGGAGAAGCAAAGAGGGCCGACAGCCTGGGTCCACGGCTCGGGCGGCCGCTGGCTGTTGGCTCCCTCGGTCAGCGGCACTCAAACCGGCAAGGTTAGGATAGACTCGGACCATGCAAAACATCATCTTGGATTTGGCGCTGGCGAGGGAGATTGAGCTGGCAGAAGCGGAAGCGGCAGTTGGCTGTGCGGAAATGATGAAGACGCTGCAGCCAAATACTGTGGGCGCTGTGGAAGCGATTGCCGGGGGCTATGCGGTCTATTGCGGCGCGGGCAATCCTGTCACTCAGGCGGTCGGACTGGGTCTGAACGGGGCCGTGAGCATAGAAGAGTTTGATCAGTTGGAGGCGTTCTATTTCGGCAGGAATGAACCAGTGCGCGTGGAGACCTGTCCTCTGGTGGACGGGAGTCTTTTGGAGCACTACAGAAACCGTGGGTATCAAGTGAGCGAGTTCTCGAATGTGATGGCGCGGCTGGTTGCAAACGACGCTTTTCCGCCAACTCCGCCTGGAATGGAAATTCGCCATGTGGGCAGGGAACAGATCGACTTGTGGGTGCTGACAGTGGCGCAGGGCTTTGCGGAGAATTATCCCGTGACGCAGGAACTATTGAGCGTGATGAAGATGTTTGCGCTTGGGAAGAATACGGAGTGCTACGTCGCGAGCATGGAAGGAAAGATCGCGGGCGGGGCAACGTTGGCAATCCGCGGCCGAATCGCGGGATTGTTTGGGGCGAGCACGCTGCCAGAGTTCCGCAAGCGTGGCGTGCAGACGGCGCTTCTGCACGCGCGGCTGCGGCGCGCAGCAGAGGAGGGTTGTGAATTGGCTATGAGCATCGCGCAGCCGGGCAGCATTTCGCAGCGGAACATCACGCGGCTGGGGTTTCAGACGCTGTATACGCGAGTGAAATTCGAGCGAGGGGCAAAGAGGGAAGACGCAACCGAGAGAGCGGAGATGTTGACCAGGCGCGACGCAACGAGCTGCTAGGAAAGGCTAACGGGGTTGCGCGGCGCGCTTGTGGATGAAGTCGACGATGTCCTGGGTTGAGGTGCCGGGGAGGAAGACTTCCGCAATCCCGGATTGCTTGAGCGTGGGGATGTCGGCCTCTGGGATGATTCCGCCGACGAGGACGGTGACGTCCTGCATGCCTTTTTCGTGGAGAAGTTTCATGAGCTGGGGGCAGAGGGTGTTGTGTGCGCCGGAGAGGATGGAGAGGCCGATGACGTCGACGTCTTCCTGCGCTGCGGCGGAGGCGATCATCTCCGGGGTTTGGCGGAGACCGGTGTAAATCACTTCCATGCCGGCGTCACGAAGGGCGCGGGCGATGACCTTGGCGCCGCGGTCGTGGCCATCCAGGCCGGGCTTGGCAATCAGCACTCTGATTTTCTTCTCAGCCATTCTTCTCTGCGACCTCTGTGCTCTTACTTCTGTGAACTCCGTGTTACAGCTCCCCCTAAATGATATAACGCCGGACCCCATCCCTGAGTATCACAACATTGAAATCAATCAGAAAACCGAGCCGGTCTTGCGAAAGACGCAGGTGACTAAGTGATGGCGACTTCTTCGTATACGCCGAAGACGGCGCGCATGGCCTCGCAGATTTCGCCGAGAGTGGCGTAGGCTTTCACCGCGTCGTAGATGAAGGGCATGAGATTCTCGCTGCCTTCGGACGCCTTGCGGAGGGCATAGAGGCGGCGATCGACTTCCGCAGAGAAGCGCTCGGTGCGGAGCCTTTTGAGCCGCGCGGCCTGGCGCTGGGCCACGGTTTCATCAATCTGCAGGATCTCGATCGGCTTTTCGGCTGTGACGTACTCATTTACGCCGACAATGATTTTTTCTTTTTTGTCGACAGCCTTTTGGTAGCGGTAACTGGCTTCGGCGATTTCGCGCTGCGGGTAACTCTTTTCGATGGCTGCGACCATCCCACCCATGGCGTCGATACGCCGGATGTAATCCCACGCCCCCTGCTCGACTTCGTTGGTGAGTGTCTCGACGAAGTAGGAGCCCCCGAGAGGATCGACGGTATTGGTCACGCCGGTTTCGTGCGCGATGATCTGCTGCGTGCGCAGGGCGATGGTGGCTGCGAATTCCGTGGGCAGCGCCCAGGCCTCGTCCAGAGAATTCGTGTGCAGGGATTGTGTGCCGCCAAGAACTCCTGCGAGTGCCTGAATGGCGGTGCGCACTACATTATTCATGGGCTGCTGCGCAGTGAGTGAACAGCCAGCTGTCTGCGTATGGAAACGCAAGGCCCAGGAGCGCGGGGACTTCGCGTGATACCGCTCGGTCATGCCCTTGTGCCAGATGCGGCGCGCGGCGCGGTACTTGGCAATCTCTTCGAAAAAGTCGTTATGGGCGTTGAAGAAGAAGGAAAGCTGTGGCGTAAATTCGTCGATCAGCAGGCCGCGGCGCATGGCCCATTCGACGTATTCCATGCCGTCGCGCAAAGTGAAGGCGAGTTCCTGAATCGCGGTCGAGCCCGCTTCCCGGATGTGATAGCCGCTGATGGAGATCACGTTGAACTTCGGCGTGTGCTTTATGCCGAATTCGAACGTGTCGATCACCAGGCGCATAGAAGGCTCAGGCGGATAGATGTATTCCTTCTGTGCGATGTATTCCTTCAAAATGTCGTTCTGCAGCGTGCCAGAGATCTTCTTCCAGTCAGCGCCCTGTTTTTCGGCAACGGCGAGATACATGGCCCAGATGACCGCAGCGGGGGAATTAATGGTCATCGAGGTCGTGACATCAGCGAGTGGAATTTGGTCGAAGAGGACTTCCATGTCGGCGAGTGAGCTGATCGCCACGCCGCACTTACCCACCTCGCCTTCAGACAGAGGGTTGTCGGAGTCATAGCCCATGAGAGTGGGCAGGTCGAAGGCTGTGGAGAGCCCGGTCTGACCGTGCGCGAGCAAGTAGCGGAAGCGCTGGTTGGTGTCTTCGGCGGTGCCAAAGCCGGCGAATTGGCGCATGGTCCAGAGCCGGCCGCGGTGCATCGTGGCGTGAATGCCGCGCGTATAAGGGGGCTCGCCTGGGAAACCTAAATCGCGAGCAAGATCCCAGCCTGACAGGTCCGCCTCGGTGTACAGCCGCCGGATGGGGTAACTGGAGACGGTGGTGAACTCTTTCTGGCGCTCGGGGCTTTTGGCGAGGGTGGGTTCGAGAGTGTTGCGCTCCCAACGCTCTTCGGCGGCGGAAGGCGTGCGGGATGACTTGCCAGAGGCCGTGGCCTTCGCTTTGATGTCGGACGGCTCACTCATCGGTTAGCGCTCCCGGAGCGTGAGATCGCAACTGGGCGGCGGCCGCGGCAGGATCAGCGAAAGATAGGCGCGGACACACGAAAACTAATGCTATGCGAAAGGCTTGTCTCGGGCAAGCAGAGCAAAGGAGTCGGGTGCACGACATGGAAATCAGAATAGCGCGAGAATAGGGTTGTCGAATAGATATCTTCAACCATGCCTGATTCTCTAGACGTCCCTGCACGCGTTCGCGATCTTGCCGCGCGGTTCGCCCAGCCCAAGCC
>Ga0335077_10008648_pt1 | contig 12629 bp, 10 predicted proteins | sample Lox_Sample_31_FD_207151 | JGI IMG/M metagenome (GOLD analysis project Ga0335077, IMG submission 207151) | Soil microbial communities from Loxahatchee National Wildlife Refuge, Florida, United States - Lox_Sample_3.1 | ecosystem: Environmental > Terrestrial > Soil > Wetlands | place: USA... | reverse complement strand
ACTCGTCGCCTGCATCCCGACTTCGGTGGCGAGGAGTTCCCGGGGAGCGCGCAGGTCTACGGATTTCCCTGGGCCGTCGTGGATGGTACCCAGGCCAAGCTCATGGTGGACTTCATGCTCTACGGCAACGAGAGCGACGGCGTGGGTGTCCCCTTCTATCCCATCCCCACTCAGGCCATCACCGAGCCGCACTGGGTGGAAGGAGGCGACCCCGGCAACGTCGACCTCCGCGATGACGAGGACCGGCACCTGCTCATCGTCGACCGTGACAACAAGTATCTCTACGAGCTCTACAACGTCTACTACAACGCCGTCACCGGCCGGTGGGAAGCCGGCTCCGGCGCGTTCTGGGACATGAAGACGAACCAGCGGCGGCCCGAGGGCTGGACCTCGGCTGACGCTGCTGGCCTCGCCATCCTGCCGGGGCTCGTGCGCTACGACGAGGCGTACGATCCTACCGTCACCGAGATCCGGCACGCGTTCCGCGTCACCGTGCGCACCTCCAACGGGCACGTGTACCCCGCATCGCACAGCGCGGGCTCCACGGCTGGGGCCTTGCCGATGGGCGCGCGGCTCAGGCTCAAGGCCAGCAAGGACATCTCGGGCTTCACGCCGGAAATCCAGAAGATCTTCCGCGCCATGAAGACGTACGGCCTTATCGTGGCGGACAACGGCTCGGACATGTACATCAGCGGCACGTTCGACACCCGGTGGAACAACGACATCCTGAATCCGGCCTTCGGCGCGCTCACGGCCAGCGACTTCGATGTCGTCCAGCTCGGCTGGAACCCGGGGAGCGCGCCCGTTTCGCTCATCTCGCTGGGGGTGAGCCCGACCAGCGTGCAAGGCGGTCAGAAATCCACGGGCACCGTGAGCCTGAGCGGCCCGGCCCCGAGCACGGGCGTGGCCGTCGCACTCTCGAGCGCCAACGCTGCCGTCGCAAGCGTCCCGCCAAGCGTCACCATCGGCGCCGGCGCCACTTCAGCCTCGTTCACCGTCGCCACCGTTCCCGTCGCGGGCTCGACATCGATCGGCATCACCGCGACGTCCTCGGGCGTCGCCCGGTCCGCCGCGTTGACCGTGACGCCACCGCCGCCGCCCAAGCTCTCATCGCTCGCCTTGAACCCATCCGCGGTCACGGGCGGTTCGAGCTCCACGGGCACGGTAACGCTGTCAGGCCCGGCGCCGGCTGGTGGAGCGGTGATCAAGCTCGCCAGCTCAAAAACATCGGCGTCCGTGCCAGCGAGCGTGACCGTGGCGGCGGGGAAATCGTCCGCCACCTTCACCATTTCGACGAAGACCGTGTCCTCCAACACGTCCGCTGTGATCTCCGCCTCGTACAACGCTGGAAGCAAGTCGGCGACGCTGTCGATCCGGAAGCGATAGCGTCCCGGGACGCGCTCCACCTCGCGTCGTCGCAGGATTGCCGACCGGCGGGGGATGGGAGCCTTGACAGCATCGCCGCCCGCACGGTATCAAGAGTCCGGGACGGCGAGGTGACACCGGTCGACTGGAATAGCTGCCCACGCGCAGCCACGGGCCTCGAGATCAACGTCGTGGCGGATGGCTGCGTCGTCTACGATCCCAGCCTCGACCGAGTCCACTACCTCAACCACACCGCCGTGGTCCTGCTCGAGCTGTGCACGGGACAGGTCAAGGCCAGCGACCTGCCCGAGCTCCTTCAGGCGGCCTACAACCTACCCGATGCTCCCGTGACGGAGGTCGCCGGCTGTCTCGAGAAACTTCTCGACGAAGGGCTCCTCCACTGACCTTCGGACGTTCACTTCAGGTGCTGGCGTGCGAGTTCCAGGTGACGGTGGACTGCGAACAGCTCCTGGCCCGCCTCGATCGCATGGCAAAGCACGTGCCGCGGCGCGAGCCGGCGTCGGACGCTCATGCTTTCGCGGTCAGGCGGAGGCACACACTCGAGGCGCTCAGGGAGCCTGACGGCGGGTATCGTTTCCGCGAGAGCGGGCACGAGAGTGAAGTCCATGCGGATCCACGGTCAGCGGCGGAGGCCATCTTCAGGCGCATGCTCGACCTGAGCCTGGCCGTGCTGCCGGAATTCATCAAGATTCACGCCGGCTGCGCCAGTCGGGATGGCGTGCGGCTGCTCGCCATCGGGCCGACTCGCGCCGGAAAGAGCACGCTGATGACTCGGCTGCTCTACGAAGGGTTCGCCGTGCACTGCGACGACGTCGTGCTCCTCCGGGGGGAGGAGGTGTTCCCCTATCCTCGGCGCTTCTCGATCCGGCCGCCGACCGTAGGACTCATTCCCCAGCTCGCTCCGTTCGCCGCTTCACTCGACAGCGACGAGGGCAGCGGTGACATCGCGTTCGACCCGTCGGACCTCGGATTCGAGTGGAGTGTGGCGCCCGGCCCGGTCGACGCGGTGTTTTTCTTGCAGCCCGATACTGAAGGGTCGACCCGGCTCGAGACCTGTCCCAAGTACGCCATGGCGGCCCGGGTCATGGCTCAGTCGAATCTGCCGATCGGTGGGCCCGGGCCATGGGCCAGTGACATTTGCACGATGCTTGACAGGGCGGACTGCTACGTCCTATATTGGCGCGACCTGGAAACATCGGTCGCCGCTGTGAAGGATGCGCTGCTCCGGTGCCGACGGTTCGACGCGAGGATCGCGAGACGTTAGATGGCAAACGATAAGTTCGAGCAGGCGCTCGCGGCGCTGGATCCGAGCAAGCGAGCATTGCTCAAGCGGATCATCGCTGCCGCGGCCTTTGCGGTCCCGACCATCTCCTCCTTCGCCGTCAGGGACCTCGCGGCTGGGCCCGCCGCCTGCGTGACGACGGTCACGACCTCGGTCACCGCGGCCACGGTCACGAAAACAGTGACCCAGACCACAACGACCGCGTCGACCAGGACCAGCACGATCACGACCACGGTGACGCCCGTGACGCCCCCAATATGAGTGCCCAGCATGGCCGGATCGGGTCACTGCAGGAACCGCGAGGAGACGGATGAGCACCGATAAATTTGAGCAAGCGCTGGCAGCCCTGGAGCCGAGCAAGCGCGCATTGCTCAAGGGTATCGTCGCCGGCGCGGCCTTCGCGGTGCCAACCGTGGCTTCCTTCGCCGTGAGTGACCTGGCGTACGGCCAGGTCGGGAGCTGCAGCACCTTCACGACGACCCTGCCATTGACAGTCACCACGGCCACGACCCTCATCGTGACCGTGACCACCGTGAGCGTGACGTTCACCACGACCACGACGACGGAGTCGTCGGAATAGCTTTTTTGTCCGCGAGCGGACGCGCTTCCGGCGCGGACCGCCTGACCCAACGCCTCAGTTGCGCCGCCACGTCCGCGTGCGCTTGGAGCCGCTGGCGATAGCGGGGTCTCAGCTCGCGGCTACAATCGACGTCCTCGCGGAGCAGAGCATCGGTTGCCTCCCGCGCGACCGTGGGCCAGCGGTCGTTGAGAGCGGCGAGCAACCGCCGCCGTCCTTGACAAGGCGGATTGCTACGTCCTATATTGCCCCGGCCTGGGAAACATCGGTCGTGGCTGTGACGGATACGCTGCTCCGGCGCCGACGGTTCGACGCGAGGATCGCGAGGCGATAGATGGCAAACGATAAGTTCGAGCAGGCACTCGCGGCGTTGGACCCGAGCAAGCGCGCATTGCTCAAGCGCATCGTCGCTGCCGCGGCCTTTGCCGTCCCGACCATCTCCTCCTTCGCCGTCAGGGACCTCCCGGCTGGACCCGCAAGCTGCGTGACGACGGTCACGACCTCGGTCACCGTGGCAACGCTCACGAAAACGGTCTTCCAGACGGCCACGACCACGTCGACCAGTACAGTCACTGTCACGGTCACGGAAACCCCCGCACCATGCTAGCGCCCTCCACTATGAGTGCACAGCATGGCCGGATGGGGCCGCTGCGGGAACGTCGAGGAGACGGATGAGTACCGATAAGTTCGAGCAAGCGCTGGCAGCCTTGGAGCCGAGCAAGCGCGCACTGCTCAAGGGTATCGTCGCTGGCGCCGCCTTCGCGGTGCCGACCGTCGCCTCCTTCGCCGTGAGCGACCTGGCATACGGCCAGGTCGGGAGTTGCAGCACCTTCACGACGACCCTGCCATTGACGGTCACCACGGCCACGACCCTCATCGTGACCGTGACCACCGTGAGCGTGACGTTCACCACGACCACGACTACGGCGGAGCAGCCGTAGGCTTCTCGTCCGCGAGCGGTCCGGCGCCGAAGCGTCCAGGCAAATAACGCCCCAGCACTTCGCGAAGGGCCTGTTTGGCCTCGTGTCGCACGTCGTGGTACTCGCTCTTACCGCCTCGAAAGAGCGCAGGAAGCGCGTCGGACCCCGCCTGACCTACCGCCTCCCAGTTGCGCCGCACCACGTCCGCGTGGGCTTGGAGCTGCTGGCGAAAACGCGGGCCGAGCTCGCGGCTACAATCGACGTTCTCGCGGAGCAATGCATCGGCTGCCTCCCGCACGACCGTGGGCCAGGGGTCGTCGAGGGCGGCGAGCAACGTCGCCTTGGCCGCGACGGCGTTGCGTCCCAGACCAGCAGCCGCCCACGTCCTGACGTCGTGGTCGAGGCTGGTCAGCGCGCGCCGCAGGACCGCCAGGGCCTCCCCTTCCCCCGTGCAACCCAGGCCCGGGAGGGCCGTCTCGAGCAGGACCTTGCGCGGCCGGTGGGGCAGCGGCGCCGGATCGCCGTCGCGCAGCAGCCCGACACGGCAATGGGCGGTGAGCGCGCCCGGAGACAGGACCGCCACGATCCGTTGCCTCTTGCTGCGTCCGTGCGGACACCACTCGAGCGAGAACGAGCCCGCGGCGAGAAAGAGCCGGAAGGGGCGGCCCAGGTTGTACGCGTAGTGGGACAGCCAGCCCTCGACGGTCACCACGAGGTCCGCATACGTCGCGAAGTACTTGAACAGACGCATCACCTTGTCGCCGTAGCGAAGCTCGGGCCGCTCGCCGAGGGCCACCTGCGCCGCCTCGACGCTCTCGGCCGGATCGGGCGCGACCGTCACGTGCGCGCGTATCCCGGGATCGAGTCGTTCGAGCGGACCCGTGATGGCGCTCGGACCGCCCCACGCAGTCCCGTTGGGCAGCAGCACGACTCGATAGCCCTCGTCGACCAGCGCCTCGATCTCCGCCACCAGCAGCGCCTCCTGCTCCAGAAAGCCCTTGGTCCGGCCGCTACCGCCGAACGGATTCACGAGCGCGACCGGGCGCGAGACTCCTGATGCTCCGCCGACGAGATCAGCCCACACGTGCTCGGCGTCTGCTGACCGTATTCCCGTGAGCACCGACGGACTCCGCGGCGCTTCCTCACCAGCGCGCTGCGGCAGGCCGAGCTCGGCCAGGAGCCGCAGACCCGGCTCGTAGATGTTCCGGACCCCGAACTGATCGAGGCCACAGGCCTTGGCAACGTCCGCGCCGTTCAGCTCGACCGTCTGGTAGAGAAATGGCGAGCGCCCGCCGGGGTATTCCTCGGTGACCCGCCCAAGGTCGGCCCTCAGGAGGAATGCCGGCCGATGCTCGGCGAGCAGGCGCTCGACCTCCGCGTGCAGCTCCACTCGGAAGGTGAAGTCCGGCGCTCCCGGCTGAAAGAACTCGAGGATGCCGTCGAACGGCTCCGCGAGCGCCGCCCGGACCGACGGATCGTCGTGGATCGCGATCGGGGTGACGCGGGGACAATCGTAGAGGTAGGGCCGCCAGGTGACCAGCGTGATGATGAGCGCCGGATTCGCGTCGAGCAGCGCCTGCAGGAGGGGCGCCAGGCGGACCACGTCGTCCCCTTGTCCCTGGCCAAGGTTGAACACGACGAGGAATCGCATTGGCCGCCCCGTGAGAACGACGGCCGCACTGTCGTGGCGGGGAAACTGGCCCGCGAGCTGCCGCGCGAGAATGGGACGGACCTCGGGAGCGAGACCGGGCCGGCCTGCGAGCGAGTAGAGGAAGTATCGGTAGCGGGGAGCGGTTGCGAACAGGGCAGCGATGCGCTCGAGACGGGGCGCCGTGAAGGTCTCGGGAGCGCTCCACACGAACCGCTCGATCCCGTAGTCGAGCAGGAAGACGCGGTGACCGTCGAGCAGCGGCGACTCGGCGAGGTCGAGGACACCGTCGACGCCTATCAGGTCCTCGCGCCATTGCACGAAGTCCTCGACGAGAGGCAGCAGCCGTGCCCGGGTGTCGGCGCCGATCCTCGCGTCGCACAGCAGGCCATGGAGCAAGGCCCACGCGTCGGGGGCGGCCGGGCTGCCCGCCATGAACCGCAGGAGGACGGTCAGCCTCGAGCCGATACCACCGGGGAGCGGCTGCCACCGGGCAAGCTCGCCGAGCAACTCGAAGAATGTCTCCTCGAAGAGATCGGGGCGCGCGTAGAGGACTCCGGCCAATGTGTCCAGCGCCCGCTCACAGGAGGCGGGGTCGTCATGGTGCTGCAGCGCCGCATGCACGTGGGCGAGATGATCGTGGCACAGAGAGGCGGGGTCGGTCAGCGCCACCCTCAGGAGACTCGTCAGGGACGCGTCCCGTGCGGGAACGTCCGCTCGCTCGGGACTCACGGCGGCGACGCTCCGGGAATCTTCGACGACAGCCCGGGCGCATACCTCGGCAACACGGCGCGCAGCGTGGCTCGGGCATCGTGGCTCAAGACGTAACTTCCACTGTGAGCAGCCCTGAAGAGCAACGGGAGTGCGATCAGCCCGACACGGATGACCGAATCCCATTCGCCGTTCACGATGTCGATGTGGGCCTGGAGGTATTCCCGATATCGCGGGCCCAGTTCCCGGCTGCAGTCCACACCTCCGCGAAGGAGGGCATGGGCAGCCGCGCGCATCACCGTGGGCGACGAATCCTCCAGGGCCGCGAGCAGAGTGAAGCGACTCGCGGGCGATGCGCGCGTCCCCAACGCCCCGATCGCCCACGTTCGCACCGCAGAGTCCGAGCTCCGGAGCGCGAGTCTGAAGGGTCGCAGCGTGTCGCCGTGGTCCAGGCGGCCCAGACCTCCCAGCGCGAGCTCGAAGAGGGATCTTCGCGGCTGGTGGGGCAATGGCGGCGGATCGCCCTCGCGCAGGAGACCTACATCGGAATGTGCGGCGCACGCCCCCGGAGACAGTGCGGCGACCAGCCGTTGCGAACGACTTCGCCCGTGCGGGTACCAGTCGAACGTGAAGGAGCCCGCCGCCAGAAATAGCCGGAACGGGCGGCCCAGGTTATGCGCGAGGTGGGCCATCCAGCCCTCGACGGTCACCACGAGGTCCGCATACGTCGCAAAGAACTTGAAGAGACGCGCGATGCGGTCGGCAGCCGGCAATGACGGGCACTCGCGAAGCCCCAGCCGTTTCACCTCGCCCGCGGCGCCGGGATCGGGCGCCACCGCGACGTGTGGGCGTGCCGCTTCCCCCACCCGCGCCAAGGCGTCGTCGATCGCCGTTCGGGTGCCCCACCGCGTGCCGTTCGGCAGCAGCACGACACGATAGCCTTCGTCGACGAGCCCCTCGATCTCGCTGGCAAGGAGCGCTCCCTGGTTCACAAACCCTTTCTCGGCCGACGCCCCTCCGAACGGATTCACGAGCGCGACGGGCCGCGGAACGGCCCCGACGAGATCGGTCCAGACGCGTTCGGCGTCCTCTGATTCGACACCCGTGAACAGCCAGGGAGTGCGGGGCGGCTCCTCTCCGCAGCGCTGCGGCAGACCGAGCTCGGCCAGGAGCCGCAGGCAGGGCTCGTAGTTGCTCCGGAGGGCTCTTTTGTCGAGTCCTCTCGCCGTCGCGACGCTCTGACCGGCCAGCTCGACGGACTCGTAGAGAAACATCGACGGGATGCCAAGATCGCCAGGTCGAGTGCGGCCAAGCTCCGCTCGGACGACGAAGGCCGGTCGATGCCGCGCGATGGCCTGCTCGATGGCCGCATGCAGCTCGAATCGATGCGCGACGTCGGCACGGTCCGGCTGAAATAGCTCGACGATGCCATCGAACGGCTCGGCGAGCGCCACCTCGGTCGCCTCGGTGTCCTCGATGCTGACCACCGTGACGCGCGGGCAATCGTAGAGGTACACGCGCTTCGAGATCAGCGTGATCGTGAGCGCCGGATTCGCGTCGAGCAGTGGCTGGAGCAAAGGGGCCAGGCGCACCACTTCGTCGCCCTGGCCCAGTCGCATGTTTTGCACCACGACGAGTCGCACCGGCCGTCCGGTGAGGATGGCGGCGGCAGTGTCGTGCAGGGGAAACCGTCCGACGAGCTGGCGGGCGAGGATGGGGCGCAGGTCGGGAGCGAGACCGGGCCGGGCCGCCAGCGAGTAGAGCACGTACGGGTAGCGCGGAGCGGACGCGAACAGAGCCGCGATGCGCTCCAGGCGCGGCGCGGTGAAGGTCTCGGGGGCGCACCAGACGAAGCGCTCGACGCCGTAGTCGAGCAGGAAGGTGCGATGGCTCTCGAGAAGCGGCGATTCGGCGAGGTCCAGGACCCCGTCGAGGTCCACCACATCCTCGCGCCATTGCACGAAGTTCTCGACGAGGGGAATCAGCCGTGCCCGGGCGCGGGCATCGAGCCGCGCGTCGCGGAGGAGCTCGCGGAGCGCGGCCCACGCCGTGGGAGCGGCCGAGCTGGTCGCCAGAAACCCGAACAGGATGGTCAACCTCCAGACGATCCCGTCCGAGAGAGATTCGATCCGGGCGAAGTCGGCGAGGGCATCGACCGACCCGTCCGGGAGGAGGTCGGGGCGCGCGTACAGGACGGCGGCCAGGGTGTCCAACGCCTCCTCGCACGACGCCGGGTCGTTCGGCTCCTGCAGCGCCAGCCGCAGAGGCGCGAGGCGATCGGGCCGCAGTGAGGCGGGGTCGGTCAGCGCCGCCAGCAAGATGGGTCCGAGGGGCGTGCCCCCGGCGGAAGCGTCGACCACCTCGCTGCTCACCGTGACAAGCTCCCGGACGGCACCGGGATCGCCGTCGACGCCGCGGGCCCCTGGCGGAGCCCGGAAGCGGCCTGATAGAGTAGGCCACGCTGCTGGGTCGTGACGTGCATGCGGCTGGGCGTCCCTTCTCGCGCAGGAACCTTCTTGATGCCACGAGCCAAGGACGCATCGACAGGATATCGCAGGAGTTCGTCGCTCGCTCGAGGGTTTCAGCGTCGGGCGGTCCCATTCGCCTCGGGCGATGCCGTCATGTCCATTCGGCTGGTGTCCCGTGCGCCCTGAGCTCGAACTCGTCCTCTCCTGCGCGCGGACGGAGATGGATGCGACACACGCCGCGCGGATCAGGACCCTGTGCGCGAGCGGCCTGGACTGGGCGGCCGTGATGAGCATCGCCCGGCCTCACGGCCTGACGCCACTGCTCTACCGGAATCTGAACGCCCTCGGTCCGGAGGGCGTGCCTCGCGGAGTGCTCGAGCAACTCGGCGCGCAGTCCGCCGGTGACCGAGTCCGCAGCCTCCAGCTCGCGGCGCAGCTCGTGTCGATCCTCGACGTGCTGGCGGCTGCGGGCATCCCGGCCATCGCCTTCAAGGGACCGGCCCTGGCGGTCGCCCTGTACGGAGACCTTTCGCTCCGGCGCTTCACCGATCTGGATCTCCTCGTTCATCGCGACGACGTGCTCTCCTGCAAGCGACGCTTGCTCGTGAATGGCTACCGGCCGCGCCTTCTGCTCACACCGGCGCAAGAGGCAGCCCACCTCCGATCCGATTGCGAGTACAACTTCGATCGCGAGCGGGGCCGGATCACCGTCGAGGTGCATTGGGACATCGCGCCCCGGTCCTTCGCCGTCCGACAGGATCACGAACGCCTCTGGAAGGACGCGCAGTCGATCGTGCTGAACGGGACGTCCGTCCGCGTCCCTGCTCCCGCGGACCTCCTGCTCATGCTGGCGGTGCACGGCGCCAAGCACCTCTGGGAGCGCCTCACGTGGATCTGCGACATCGCAGAGTTCATCCGCGTCCATCCCACGCTCGACTGGTCTCTCGTGTTAGAGGACGCTCGGGCGCGCGGCATCGAGCGCATGGTCCTCCTGGCGCTGACCCTCGCCGCGGATCTGTTGGGCGCGCCGCTGCCCGATGCGGCGCGCGGCCGGCTGAGCGCGGAACGGACCGTCGCCACGCTCGCTCGGCAGATCGAAGCCTGGCTCGAGCGTGATGCGATCCCACCGGCAAAGTCCCTGACGGCGCTCCGCACGACAGCCGCGATGCGCGAGCGATGGATCGACCGTGCGCGCTACATGCTTCGCACCACCTTGACCCCCACGATCGACGACTGGGCCTGGGCACGGCTGCCGGCGCCGCTCTTCTTCGGCTACTATCTCCTCCGTCCCCTGCGCCTCGCCGTCAAGTACGGGTCGAGGTCGTCGGGCTGAGGCTCATTTCGGCCGTTCCTGGACCTGGCAGAGTCTCTTGACGTCGTCCCAATCCACCCCCGGGAGCAGCGCGACCGGCGGGCCGGAGGCCGCCGTCGTTGCCGCGAGAGCCTTGAGGTGCTCGATGCGATCCATCGGGCTCGGGTGGGTCGAGAGATACTTCAGCAGCATCGCCGGCTGGCGGTCGGCCTTCGCGAGCGCCTCGAAGAACCCGATCATCCCGCTCGGGTCGATCCGCGCCGCGAGCAGCATCTTCATCCCCTCCTCATCCGCTTGCGACTCGGCCCGCCGGCTGTACTGGAGCTGCCCCAGGACGCGCGCGCTCTGCAAACCGTAAGCGAGGGGGCCCGTCATGTCGCCGGTCAGCGCGGCGAGCAGGAGCCCGGTCGAGGTGTGCTGGATCAGCGCTTGCGTCGCGTGCCGCTGCACCACGTGCTGCATCTCGTGGGCGAGGACGCCGGCCAGTTCCTCGGCGCTGCGCGTCCGCTCGAGCAGGCCGCGGTACACCACGAGGTATCCCCCGGGCGCGGCCAGCGCATTGACCTGAGGCTGATTGACGACGAGCACACGGAAGGTGTACGGGGAGGACGGCAGCGTGGCGGCCAGGCGGGCGACGATGGCATCGAGCGCCGCATGGCGCGTGGGATCCTCGCAGAGGAGGTCGGACGGAGCCAGATAGCTCACGGCTGACCGGCCGAGTTGCTCCTCCCACGTGACGGGGACACGAGGCGCGGTCAGCGCGGCCAGTGCCGGAATCCCCCAGAGATAGAGGGCGCCGACGATCCCGACGATGGCGACGGCAGCCAGAACGACGAATCGGAGGCGGTCGCGCCGTCGGGTCGGATCGTGGAAGCGCCCCCTGAACTGAGGCGCCACCTCGCCGAGGCTCGCGAGGAAGCCCCCCCCGGGAATCAGCAGCGCTTCGGACAGATCTCCTCCGCGCTCGAGACGGACTTCTTCACCTGCGTAGAACCCCTGGGTCTGACGAAGCTCGGCGTACGGCCAGAAGCGCGTCCAGCCGCCCGGGGTGCCGACTTCGAGCCCCTCCCGCATGATGCGCACCGCGGCGGGATGGCGAATCGCAGTTTGACCGTCGAGGTAGTACGCACGCCACTCGTATTGCATCAGGAACACCGTCCGAGCGGCGCGGGGCGCTCCGACCTCAACCGAGGTCGAAGCCGGTGTCGAGGAACCCCGCCAGCCCTTCGCCGGTGGCGGAGGCGAACTGCGCCTGCTGCTGGATGCGCTCGAGATCGAGCGGGCCATCCAGCGAGAGGTACCGGAACGCGAACCGGATGTTTCTCACTCGGACCCACGGCCAGGCCAGACCCAGGGTCAGCACGAGGAGGAGCGCGTTCACCAGGTAGAGGCCGAGGAGCGCGCCGCCGGCCACCGTCGAGCGAAACCGCGCCGCGCCGAAGTACGTGTGGTCCCAGAAGAACCGCCGCTTGCGGGCCAGGTACCAGATCCAACAGATGCCCAGCGTCGGCAAGGTGAGCAGGATGGACAGGACGAAGCTCCGGAAGAGCTCCCACCCGCGGCCATCGAAGCCGAACCGCTCGTTGCCGAAGTACGAGTTCGACATCATGAACGCCTGACGGCGGGTCAGGTAGAAGGGATAGTAGAGGCCGAACGTCAGCCCGCTCAGGAAGTATCCCTTCAGGAAGATCGGGATGAAGGTCCAGGCTCTGCCCCGGAATGAGAACCGGATGCCCCGCCACGACGTGCGGGTCAAGCGATAGCGACGCGACCCCACCATCGCGACGGGGATGAAGATGAGGAAGAGGACCGAGATGAGGAAGGCTGCCGTGGTCTTGATGCGCGGGTCGACATCCAGCTGATCGCGGACGATCGAGAGGACGATGACCGGGACCAGGAACACCACGAAGGCCTTCAGGAAGCCGAGCAGCAGCTCCTTGCCGGTGCCGTGGTACGCGAAGCGATCCCCCTCGAACGCGCTCTCACTGAACAGGTAGCGGCGCACCCGAGTCTTCGCCCAGCAGTAGTACACGCCGATGGTCAGCAGGGTGAACAGGACGTTGACGATGTGGATCCCCAGCAGGGTACCGCCCGACCCGTGAAACGTCAGGCGGTGCTTGGCGGAGGACTCTGCCTCGGGCGGCACATCGGTCGGGACCCAAGGAGGCGGCACGGGCCCGGAGGGCGGCAGCGCCGGCTTCCGGAGGAGCGATGTGCTCGAGCCCGGGCTCGATTCCTCCATAGGCCGCCACTATGGCCAGAGGCGACGCGACGTGTCAACTACTTGTCGGACTGAGCCGTTTTTCGAGATGGCGGGCGTAGCGT
>Ga0335077_10008646_pt1 | contig 12630 bp, 11 predicted proteins | sample Lox_Sample_31_FD_207151 | JGI IMG/M metagenome (GOLD analysis project Ga0335077, IMG submission 207151) | Soil microbial communities from Loxahatchee National Wildlife Refuge, Florida, United States - Lox_Sample_3.1 | ecosystem: Environmental > Terrestrial > Soil > Wetlands | place: USA... | reverse complement strand
GTCGCGCCGCTTCGCCCACAACAGGTAGGTGAATCCGCCGCCGTTGGAGTGCCCCATGGCGTAGATGCGCCGGTCGTCCACCCGAAACTCCGCGCGCAGGGTATGGAGCATGGCGTCGAAGAAGTGCAGGTCGCGGTCGCCGTCGTCGCCCGGGCCCGCCTGCCAGCCGGGCTCGCGCCCGGTGCGGTCCGTCAGGCGCCCGGCCGTGGGCAGGCCCTGCGGGTAGACAACGATCGCCTCGGGCCAGAGCGTGTGGACCGGGTAGCTGGCGGACGCCTGCTGCATGGAGCCGCCGTGGCCGTGGAACACAAAGACAACCGGCACCGGTCGGCGGGTGGCGTCGGCCGGCACGTGCAGCAGCGCCTCGCGGGGCACCCCGTCGACGGTCCATTCGCGCGGCGCCAAGTCGCCCGCCGCCCGAGCGACAGGCGGGGAAATCAGGAAGACCAGTCCCAAGAGCAGCGGAAAGCAGCGATTCATATGCGCGGGAGTCTAGACGAACGTTGCCCAGCATCGGTTGCAGCCGGACCCGTCAACCGGGAGACGCTATCCTGCGGGTGCGGCCGGCGGCGGCTCATCCGGCCGGTGTGTCCGCAGTGAGCCGGGACGGTTTTTCGCAACCTCAATCGCAGTGGAAAACTTCCTTCATCTCCGCCCACCATTCGCCGCGGGCGCGGCGGCGGAGCGGCCGTTGGCAGGGCTCGCACAGCGCCCACCAGCGCCGGGTCGTCGGATCGGCCGCCATCTTTCGCATGTCGGCGCGGAAATCGCGGCCGGTGTATTCGAAGTAGCTGAACAGGTAGGGCCGCCCGTCGTCGAGCCGCCGCAGGTAGATCGAATAGCTCCGGATGTGACACTTCCGGATCATCCGAAGCACGCCGGGCCAGACCGCGGCGTGCAGTTGGGTATAGGTTTTGAGCTTGGCGGGGCGGAGCCCGATGACGGAACCGTAACGGGTCATGGCAGGGTCGGTTTGCCGGCGAATCGAACGATCGCCGGGACACGATCCGGGAGCATCGCGGCGTCCGGCGCGCTGCGCAATTCGGTTCGCTCATGCCGGCCCAGGCCGGGAAATCGCGTGCGGTCCTTGCCGGTGCCCGGAGGGGAGAAAGCGCGCCGGCCGGAGCCAAACCCGCCTCCGCCCACTCTATTTTGCGCAGGGGCGTCGGCGGGCATTTGGGTGCGCGCGGGTCTTTCCCCGGCTCGGCGGCGGGTGTTGAAATCGGGGTTGCAGGAAGGAGGTCCAGCTCCGCGTGTCCGATGAAGCGAATGTAAAAAGCCAGCCGCTAGTGGCGGATTTGTTGATGGTTGCGAGGCGTTGAACACGATTTGCGCGAAGAAAACCGGACGCCAACTCAATCATGGCCGCGCCCCTCCGCAGAAAATCATTCCTGATCTACGCCCTCGTCTTCAGCCTGCTGGCGGCCGTGGGTGCGATCGTCGCGCGCGAATGGCTGCGGAAGGAAATCCGGTTGGACCAGCTGTTTGACGACGCCATCGTCAGTCTCGCGATCATCGGCTGCATCCTGCTGGTGCTGGCCGGGTACGTCTGGGATCGGGCGTTGCACTCGCGCCTGAAGGCGCTGATGCAGGAGGCGCGTTCCCGCGAGGAGGAACGCGAACCCGGCGCGGCCGAGGCGGAGACCGATGAGGTGATCAGCCTGGCGCGCCGGATCGAGCGCATGGCGCAGTCGCTGCAGCGGGTGGAGGCCAGCTACCGCGGCATCGTGGAGGACCTGACCGACCTTATCTGTCGTTACCGCCCCGACGGGCGGCTGACGTTCGTCAACAGCGCCTACGCGCGCTTTTTCGGCCAGGACCGCGGCGAGCTGGTGGGCCAGATGTTCCCGCCGCGGGTGCTCGACCTGCCGCCGCGCGGCCGGGACAACATCCTGCCGGAGGTGGCCACGTTCGAGCAGGAGCTGGTCAACGCCAAGGGCTGGCGGCGGTGGATCGCGTGGACCAACCGCGCGATCGCCGACGCGGACGGCGAGGTGGTCGAGTACCAGGCCGTCGGCCACGACATCACGGCGCGCCGCGAGGCCGAGGACGCGCTGCGCCGCGCGAAGGACGCGGCGGAGGCGGCGGACCGCGCCAAGAGCGAGTTTCTGACCATCATCAGCCACGAGATCCAGACCCCGATCAACGGGGTGATGGGTTTTTGCCGGCTCCTCCAGGAGACGGCGCTGTCCCGCGAGCAGAAGGAATACGTCGACACCATCCGCTCGTGCGGCAACGCGCTGGAGGCGCTGGTCAGCGACATCCTGGATCTCTCGCAGATCGAGGCGGGCCGGCTCAGCCTGCAGCCGGCGCCGTTCGGGCTGCACAAGTGCTTTGAGGAGGTCGTCGCGCTGTTCGCGCCGCAGGCGCGCGCCGCCGACCTCGGGCTCGAGCTGCACGTTGCGCCCGACGTGCCGGCGATCGTCACCGGCGACGAGCAGCGCCTGCGCCAGGTGCTCAACAATCTCGTCGGCAACGCCCTCAAGTTCACCAGCCGCGGGGGCGTGAGCCTGCGCGTGACCGGCGTCAAGGGCGAGGCGGCGGCCGGCGGCGGGCGGCGCGCGGTCACCCTCAAGGTCGCGGTGCGCGACACCGGCATCGGCATCGACGCCGACAAGCTGCTGACGCTCTTCCGGCCGTTCGGGCAGATCGACACCTCGCCGCGTCGCAAGCACGGCGGCGCGGGGCTCGGCCTCGCGATCTCGAAGCGGCTGTGCGAGATGATGGGCGGCACGATCGAGGTCGAGAGTTTCCCCGGCACGGGCTCGACCTTCACGTTCACCGTGCGGATGGAGTACGACGCCGGCGATTCGACGGCGCCGATGGTGCCCGCCGCGCTGGCTCCCCGGCCGGCGCCGGCGACGTAGCGCCCCGGCGGCCGCCGGTTCAGATGAGATAATCCGAGTCGGCCGGACGCGCCTTCTCGTCCGGCGGCAGCAGCATGCCGGCGGCCACGGTGGCGTTGGTGCCCGGGTCGATCAGGATGAGCGAGCCGGTGAGGCGGTTCCGGGTGTAGCCGTCGTAGAACAGCGGCCGGGCCGTCTGGAGCCGGACTTCGCCGAGATCGTTCAGCCCCAGCTGGGGCGGCGCGGGCTGCGCCTCGAGCGTGGTGACGTCGATCCGGTGCCGGATCCCGGCGACCACGGTCTGCACGGTGCGCGCCGTGTGCTTGAGGAGGAGTTTGCGGCCCGGTTGCAGCGGGCGCGGATGCATCCAGCAGAGCTTGGCTTTCAGGTCGGTGCCGGCGCCGGGCCGGTCCTCGAGCCCGGTGATCATGTCGCCGCGGCTCACGTCGACGTCGTGCTCCAGCACCAGGGTGACGGACTGGGGGCAGAACGCCTCCTCCACCGCCTCCGCGCCCAGCCGGATCTCCTTCACGGTGGTGCAGGTGCCGCCGGGCAGCACGGTCACCGCCTGGCCGACGCGGACGATCCCGCCGGCGATCTGGCCGCTGCAGCCGCGGAAGTCGTGCCAGCGCGGATCCGTGGGCTGGTGGGGCCGGTTGATCCACTGCACGGGCAGGCGGAAGCCCTCGAGGTTCCAGTCGCTCGCGATGTGCACGGTCTCCAGGTGGCGGAGCAGCGTCGGCCCGCGGTACCAGGGGGCGTGTGCGGACGGCTCGACGACGTTGTCGCCGTGCAGCGCGCTGATGGGAATGAAGGTCACGTCCTTGATGTCGAGCCGCGGCAGGAACTCCTCGAACTGGTCGCGGATCTCCTCGAACCGCCGCCCGCTCCAGGCGACCAGGTCCATCTTGTTCACCGCCACGACGAGGTGCGGGATGCGCAGGAGCGACGCGATGCAGGTGTGGCGGCGGCTCTGCTCGACGGCGCCGGCGCGCGCGTCCACCAGCACGACCGAGAGGTTGGCGCTCGAGGCGCCGGTGATCATGTTGCGGGTGTACTGGACGTGGCCGGGGGTGTCCGCGATGATGAACTGGCGCCGCGGCGTGGCGAAGCTGCGGTAGGCGACGTCAATCGTGATGCCCTGCTCGCGCTCGGCGCGCAGGCCGTCGGTGAGGTTGGCGAGGTTGATCTGGCCGCCGCCGGTGAGGTCGGCCGAGCGCCGCAGGGCGTCGACCTGGTCCTCGAGCAGCGATTTCGAATCGTAGAGCAGCCGGCCGATGAGGGTGGACTTGCCGTCGTCCACGCTGCCGCAGGTGTTGAAGCGGAGGATGTCGACGGGATGGGCGGGGGTGGCGATCATGGGGGCGGCTCAGAAGTAACCGACCTTCTTGCGGTCCTCCATGGCGGCCTCGGACACCCGGTCGTCGGCGCGCGAGCCGCGCTCGGTGACCCGCGCGGCGGCGATCTCGGCGATGATGTCGGCGACGGTGGCGGCGGGCGACTCGATGCAGCCGGTGCTGATGATGTCGCCGATCGTGCGCACGCGGACGCTGAGCTCGCGGACCTCCTCGCGCGGCTGCGGGGGCGCGAGGCGGTTGACGGGCAGCCACTGGCCCTGGCGGCGCACGACTTGGCGGCGGTGGCTGAAGTAGATGGTGGGCACCGCCAGCGCCTCGCGCCGGATGTACTCCCAGACGTCGCGCTCGGTCCAGTTGCTGAGGGGAAAGACGCGCATGTTTTCGCCCGGATGCAGGCGGGCGTTGTAGAGATTCCAGACCTCCGGCCGCTGCTCCTTCGGGTCCCACTGGCCGAACCGGTCGCGAAAGCTGAAGAACCGCTCCTTGGCGCGCGCCTTCTCCTCGTCGCGCCGCGCGCCGCCGATGCAGCAGTCGAACCGGAACTCCTCGATCGCGGACAGCAGGGTGGGAATCTGGAGGCGGTTGCGGCTGATCTCACCGGGCGCGGGCGTGGCCAGGCCGCGGGCGATCGCGTCGTCCACCGTCCGGACGATGAGGCGGGCGCCCAGTTCCCGGGCGCGGCGGTCGCGGAATTCGTTCAGCTCGGGAAAGTGGTGCCCGGTGTCGATGTTGAGCAGCGGCAGCGGCAGGGCCGAGGGGCGGAAGGCCTTCTCGGCGAGGCGCAGCAGGCAGATCGAATCCTTGCCGCCGGAGAAGAGCAGGGCGGGGCGCTCGAATTCGCCGGCGACCTCGCGCAGCACATGGATGGCCTCGGTTTCGAGGTGCTGGAGGTGGTCGAGATGGTAGGTGCGCATCGATCGGGCAGGCGGAATCCGCGCGGCCGCTTCGGGTGGCGGTCGCGGATCAGGAGGCGACCGCCTGCCGGCCCCACGCCGCATGCAGACCGCACTCGCGCTTTTCGTCGCCCTTGGCCGGGTCGAAATAATCCCACTCGTTGGGCAGGTCGTGGGCGCGCAGGTAGTCCTCCATCTCGGCATCGCTCCAGTGCAGGACGGGATTCACCTTGAGCGCGCCGGTGCCGGGATCGAGGGCCACGACGTCGAGGGCGGCGCGGCCGGGGTTCTGCGTGCGGCGCAGCGCGGTGATCCAGACCGCGGGCGCGAGCTCGCGCATGGCCCGCTGGAAGGGCTCCAGCTTCATCGCCAGGCTGAACCGCTGCAGCGCCTCCTCGTCGGAGGTGTCGGGCACCGGCCCGTGGAGGGCGTCGCGGTGGGCGGCGGTGAGGCGCGGCACGTAGGTCCGGAGGTTGAGCCGGAGGCGGGCGGTGAGGTCGGCCGCGTGCCGGTAGGTGGCCGGGCGGTTGTAGCCGTGGTCGACCCAGAGCACGGGAATGTCCGGCCAGGCCTGCACGCACAGGTGGAGCATGACCGCGGAATGGGGGCGGAAGTTGGTCGAGACGATGGTGCGGCCATTGCCCTGGGCCACGGCCCAGCGGGTGATTTCCGGCGGGGACTGGAAGCGCAGCTCGGCGTTCCAGCGGACGATTTGTTCGGGGGTCATGATGCGGCGGCGGCCGTGGTGGTGGTGGTGACAGCGGACTCCTCCGGCCAGAGCACGCGCGCGGCGAAGTCGCCAAACCGCTCGCCGGGCCGGCGTTCGTCGCGCCAGCGGCGGAGCACCGGGCGGAGCACGGGAATGATTTCCTCGGCCTTCACGCTGGGCCGGTATTCGCGGTTGAGGCGCGTGCCGGGCAGATTGCCGCCGAGGTAGAGGTTGTATTTGCCGGGCGCGCGGCCCACGAGGGCGATTTCGGCCATGAAGGGCCGGGCGCAGCCGTTCGGGCAGCCGGTCATGCGCACCGTGATCTCCTCGTCGCCGAGGCCGAGTTCGGCGAACAGCGCCTCCAACCGGTCCAGCAGTCCCGGCAGGGCCCGCTCGGACTCCGCCAGCGCGAGGCCGCAGGTCGGCAGCGCCGGACAGGCCAGCGCAGCCCGGCGGACGGCCGCGGCCTGATTCTCCACCGGCACCCCGTGGTCGGCGAGAATCCGCGTGACGGCCTCCCGGTCCGATTCCGCCACGCCGGAGAGGAGGAGATTCTGGTTCGGGGTGAGGCGAACTTCCGGTTTGAATTCGGCGATGATCTGCCGCAGCGCGCTCTTGAAGCGGCGCGTTTCCGAGTCGCGGATGCGGCCCGCCTCCACGTAGAGGCCCAGGAACCAGCGGCCGTCGTGCTGCCGGTGCCAGCCGTAGAGGTCGCCCTGGCGGGCGAAGGCGAACGGGCGCGGCGCCTCCAGGGTGAAGCCGGCGCGCGCCTCGACCTCGGCGCGAAACCAGTCGGGCCCGCGCTCGGCGAGCACGTATTTCAGGCGGGCGTGCTTGCGATTGGCACGGTCGCCGTAATCGCGGAAGGTCATGAGCACGGCCTTGGCCGCATCGACCACCCGCGCCGCCGGCAGGAAGCCGATCACGTCGGCCACGCGCGGGAAGGTTTCCGCGTTGCCGTGGCTCATGCCCTGGCCGCCGCCCGCGAGGAGGTTGTAACCGAGGAGCGCGGCGGGATCCGCCGGATCGGGCACGGCGACGAAGCCGAGGCAATTGGTGAAGACGTCGATGTCGTTGAGCGGGGGGATGGCGAAGGCGACCTTGAACTTGCGCGGGAGGTAGAGCGGGCCGTAGAGCGGATCCGGCTCCGCCCCGCGCGGCCCGGATCCGAGATCCAGCGCCTTCCCCTCGACCCAGATCTCATGGTAGGCGCGCGTCGCGGGCAGAAGGGCGGCGGAGACGCGGCGGGCGTCCTCCAGCACGCGCTCGGCGAGCGGCCCGACGGCGGGGGTCGGCGGCGCCATGACGTTGCGGCAGACGTCGCCGCACGCGGCCATGGTCGTGGCCAGCGCGTCGTGGATGCCCTTCATCAACGGTCCGAGGCCGCGCTTGACGACTCCGTGGAACTGAAACGACTGCCGGGTTGTGATGCGGAGGGTGTCGTTGCCGTGGCGCTGGGAAAGCGCGTCGAACGCCAGATATTGGGCGGGGGGGACGAAGCCTCCGGGGATTTTGGCCCGCACCATCAGGATGTACTGCTTGCCCGTCTTGCGCTTGTCGCGGTCGTCCTGCTGGTAGATGCCGTGGAACTTCAGGAATTGATAGTCGTCCTCCGAAAAGCGGTCCACGTCCTGCTTGGCCAGAGTAGCGCCGATCGTCCCGCCCAAAGTCGGATCGCTCTGCTTAAGCAGTTCAACATTAGATAATACCGTGTTATCGGTAATATTCATTAGTTACTTTATGTCCTAACTAATGAATACCTTTGACAGCTGTCAATACCCGGACCAAGAAACAAGGCGGATGAATGGAGTGCCAGGCAGTGTGTCGATCGTGGGAGCGGGGCCGGGGGATCCCGCCTTGATCACCGTGCGCGGCCGCGATCGGCTCGCGGCCGCCGAGGTGGTGATTTACGACGACTTGGCGGGCGGTGTGTTGGCAGCGTGGTGCCCGCCGGAATGTCAGCGCATCTACGTCGGCAAGCGTTGCGGTCGGATTTCGGCGCTGCAGACCCGGATCACCGCGATGATGATCGCCGAGGCGCGGGCCGGCCGACGGGTGGTGCGTCTGAAGGGCGGCGACCCGTTCATCTTCGGCCGCGGCGGCGAAGAACTGGCCGCGCTGATCCGGGCCGGGATCCCGTGCGAGGTGGTGCCGGGGGTCACCGCGGCGACCGCGGCGGCGGCGGCGGCCGGCATGCCCCTCACCCAGCGCGGCCTCGCCTCAGCCGTCGTTTTCCTCACCGGCCACGAGAGCACCGCATCCTCGACCGCTCCCATCGATTGGGAGGCGTATGCGCGCCTGGGCGCGACCCTGTGCCTGTACATGGGCACGAGCAATCTGGCCGAGGTCGCCCGGAAGCTGACCGTTGGTGGCATGTCGGTTGACATGCCGGTGGCGCTGGTCAGTCGCGCCAGTTGCCCTGATCAGCGCATCCGGTTGTTGAAGTTGGGTAATCTGGTGCGCGGAGAATCGGTGAGTTTCGATGCGCCCGGATTGGCGATCATCGGCGAGGTGGCCCGGTTCGCCCCGGCTGCGGTCGAGGTCGCCTCCTTGGCGGCCGCGATCGTCTAAGGCGCGGATCCCGGCCAGGCCTGAAGCGGCGCGAAGGCCATGGCCTCCCGCGCGCGATCAGCGAGCAGGTCGACGAGTCCCGGGTGGGCGCCCACCAGCTCCGTCATGGCGGGGCGCAATCCGGCGTGGCGCCGGCGGGCGGCGGCGCAGATGCGGGCGACGTCGCCGTCGGGTCCGGCGTGACGGCCGGGCAGGAGGAACTGCAGGGCGACGATCACATCGCCCTCGCCGAAGCCGGGCCGGTCGAAGGCCCGTGCGAGCAGCGGGTCGTTGAAGGCATACGCCGGGCCCGGCCGCCGCTCCATCGAGGCGCCGAGCACCGCCCGCACCTCCGAACCCAGCCGGCCCGCCAATTGCCCGGCCAGATGGCCGCGGACGGCTCCCACCGCCGGCGTCGGGCTGCCGTGATCGACCAGAATCACGGCGGGCGGCGCGCCGCTTCCGGTCATGGCCGCCGTCACGTGATCGGCGATCATCCCGGCCACCCGCCCGTCCGCGGACGCGGCGGGATCGACCAGGCAGCGGGCCGCCCGCACCCGCAAGCGCGGGAAGCGCGCGCCCAGGGCGAACACCTGGCGAGGCAGGAAGGAGGTGACGCCCGCGCCTGGTCCGAAGAAGAGCGGCACCACCAGCAAATCGTTCCATCCGGCGCGCGCGCGGCGTTCGAGGGCCGGCGCCAGGGTTTCCGCCGGCCGGCCGCCGAGCCGGGCGGCGGGCACGCGGTCGGAATGAAGAAGGGACACCGGATCAACCGCCTGCCCGAGGGCCGCGCCGAGACGCCCCGCCAGGGCGCGCAACGCGAGGGTCGCCCGCGGCTCGAGCGAGCCGTTGTCGACCAGCAGGATCGCGGCCGGTGGGATGGCGTCGGCGGATTCCGCGGGCGCCGCAGCGGGATCGGTGGCGGCGGGAGATGCCTTCAAGGCGCCCGAAGATTGCACAGGGCTTGATCGCCCGCAACGGGCGCACCGGAGTTTCCAGCCGGCGGAAAAAAGAGCCGCCCGCATGCGCGGGCGGCCAAAGGGAAGAAACGCGACGGCTTACTGCGCGTAGGTGACCGTCCGGGCGCCGGCAATGCCGGTGACCGTGATCGCCGTGCCCTGCGTGAACTCGGTGGGATAGGACTCGTTTGCCACGGTGTTCAGAGCCTTCACGTAGGCCGAGGAGCCCACCAGCGACGTCAGGTCCGCGGTCGACACGCCGTTTTCCAGGAAGTACTGGTCGGCGGCGGCGCCGAGCTGGCGGACGTTGTTCAGCACGGTCTTGTCCTGCGAGCTGGCGCGCACCTTCTGGAAGGCGGGAATCGCCATCGCCGCCAGCAGACCGATGATGACGACGACGATCATGATTTCGACCAGCGTGAAGCCCGGGGAGGAACGATTAGTACGATTCATATGATGTTGAATGAGGATGGATAATTTAAGACGACGGACTCCCCCGCCGGATACAAGGATTCCGCCCCGACTCATGCATTTTTCCCAAACCGAATTGGCATTTCAATTGATATCCAAGTGTCTGTTGCAGAGCTTACATTCATTTTTCAACCAGGGAATCCGTTCGGGCCGGCGGTCACAGGGTCGTCAGGATGATGGACTTCGGATTTGGACGATTGCTGGCGCCGCGACGGTCGCGGAGCGCTGGTCCGCCGATTCAATCGCGAATCTTCCCCAGCACGCGCCCCAGGTATTTTCGCGCGTAGATCGCGCTTCGGCTGCGAACCGAGACTTCCGGCGGATGCCGGGCGATGCCCAGCTCCGGAACATGGCTGACCACCCTGCCGTCGTCGGGGAAGGCGACGATCCAGGCGAGGGCGCGGCGGAGGTCACCCGGGTCGAACCGCGCCTGCAGCTGGTCGAACACGACGCGGGCGATTCCGGCCTCGCGGGGATCGTGGGTCAGATCCGCGATGGCCGCGACGCACACGAGGTGGCGCACGCTCTGGCCGGCATTGTCCAGCTGGCCCGGCGGCCACCGCCGCAGCCGCTCGGCGAACGCATCGAGCGTGCCGTCGCCGGTGTGGCCATGGAAGGGCGCCGCCAGCGGGGTGACGAATTCGTGGTCCCCGGGCAGGTCCTGATACGAGATGCGGGCGATCTCATCGTCCGTGATTGATTCCCACAGCGCCGCCTCCGGCAGCACCGGTTTCAGGTGCCCGGTCCAGGCCGCGGCCACACCAACGGCGAGCCAGGCGCCGAGGGCGAGGGCGACGCCGATCCGCGCGGAGCGCCCGACGTGCCGGTTCGTGTCCCAGCGAAACAACCGCGTGCCCGCGACGGCCGCGGCGGCGCCGATCACCGCGAGCGCGAGCAGGCTGAAGCCGGCGCCGGCCAGCCCTTCGCGCTCGCTCACCCCCCGCTGCAGGACGTCGACCGCGTAGCGGCCGGGCATGAAGCCGGCGACCCGCTGGGCCCACGCCGGCAGCACCTCCAGGGGCACGCCGACGCCCCCGATCATGATCATGGGCAGGAACAGGCACTGGCCGAGGGCCTGCACCGCCGGCACGTCGTTGGCCAGCGCCGCGACCAGGAGCCCGAGGCCGAGGAACGAGGCGGTCACAAAGAGGAACCCGCCGGCGGTCTGCCACGGATGCAGCGGCAACGGCGTGCCGTAGATGCCGCGCGCCAGGGCGAGCTGCAGCACCGCCGCGAGCGCAATGATGACCAGCCGGGCTGCGAGCGTGCCGAGCAGGAGCCGGCCGGGGGGCGCCGGCAGCAGCCGGTAGCGCCGCCACACGCCGCGTTCCCGCTCCGCCACCAGCGCCGTCGGCAGGCCGAAACACGCGCCTCCCAGAATGGTGATCGCGAGCAGCTGTCCCATCTGGCGGAACAGGAGCGGCGTGTCGTCCCGAAACACGCTGCCGAACGCCAGCAGGAAGAACACCGGCACCAGGTAGCCGTAGACCAGCGCCTGCCGGCTGCGAAAATTCAGCTGCAGCGTGAGGAGAAAATGCCGGACCGGCCCGCGGACGGTGGGTGCCGTGGTATTCATGCCTCCTCCCGGCCGGGCGGCGCCCACGGCCGGCCGGTCAACTCGAGAAACGCGTCTTCGAGGGAGGGCCGGACGATTTGCAGGTCGCGCAGCTCGTTGCCGTCCCGGGCGAGCTGTTGCACGAGGGCGATGATGGTCTGGTTGACGTCGGTGGTGGCCAGCCGCCAGCCGTCCGCCTGCGGCTCGCGGCCTACGACGCCCGGCAGCGTGCCGACGAACGAGGCGGCCAGCGGCCGCGCCGTCGTCACCGCCAGCTGCGGCACGGCGCTTGAGCCGGCGATCAGCTTCGCCGGCGTGGCCACGGCGATCAGGCGGCCCTCGTGCAGGATCCCGAGGCGGTCGCACAGCCGGTGCGCTTCCTCCAGGTCGTGGGTGCTCAGCAGGACCGTGCGCCCGGAGGCGCGCAGGCCGGCGATGAGGACGTGGAGCTCGCGGCGGGCCTGCGGATCAAGGCCGGCCGTCGGTTCGTCCAGCACCAGCAGCCGGGGATTGCCCACGAGGGCGAGGGCGAGGAAGAGCCGCTGCTTCTGGCCGCCGGAGAGGGATTCGAACGGGGCGCCGGCCTTGGGCGCCAGCGCGAATTGCCCGAGGAGGTCATCGACCGGCGCCGGGTCGCGGTAGAACGCGGCGAACAGATTCAGCGCCTCGCGTGCGGTGATCTTGTCCTGCAACGCCGCCGCCTGCAGCTGCGCGCCCGTCAGGCCCCTGGCCTCCTCCGGGTGCGCCAGCGCGTCGATGCCGCCGATCGTCACCGTGCCCGTGTCGGGCCGCCGCAGGCCGAGGATGCACTCGAGCGTCGTCGTCTTGCCGGCGCCGTTGGGCCCGAGCAGCCCGAAGATCTCGCCCGCGGCGACGTCGAAGCTGACGCCGCGGATTGCCTCCACCGCGCCGTAGCGCTTGGACAGCTCGCGCACGCAGACGTCCACGGACAGTGGCTCCGGCATCGCGTCCACCCAAACGGGTTTTGCCGGGCCCTGTCAACGTGGCCGGAGCGTCCGGTGCCGGGGCGCGGGAGGCTGCTCCTACGGGTTCTCCATCGTGCGCAGCGTCCAGAAATCGTCCGCGAGGTTGCGGTTGTCGAGGTACGCGTACGGCATCGTGAAATAGCCGCCGAGGCCCCAGTCCGCGCCCCAGGAGTTGCGCACGGTGAAACGCTTGGCGGCGTCGCTGTAGCCCACCGCCATGACGGCATGGCCGCCGAGGCTCCGCTCCTTCGCGGCCGGCAGGTTGAGCCGTCCGGTTTTCGCCACCGCGGGCGACTCGAACGC